>Ga0335072_10001146_pt1 | contig 44076 bp, 39 predicted proteins | sample Lox_Sample_21_FD_206725 | JGI IMG/M metagenome (GOLD analysis project Ga0335072, IMG submission 206725) | Soil microbial communities from Loxahatchee National Wildlife Refuge, Florida, United States - Lox_Sample_2.1 | ecosystem: Environmental > Terrestrial > Soil > Wetlands | place: USA... | reverse complement strand
CGCCGGGGGGTGCATGCACCCCCCGGGGCGGGGCCGCATGCGGCCCCGCCGCCAGGGCCGCCGGCGGCCCTGGCCACCAAAGAGATCCCTCGAGATCTACCCGCCCGAGGGGACCGCGGCGGCGTCGCCCCGGGCCAGGGGCAGCCGGTGGGGGCCGTCGGGGCGGGTGGCGAGGACCTGGAAGAGGGAGAGCCGTCCCTGTTCGAAGGCCCGGGCGGAGCCGACGAGGTAGAGCCGCCAGATCCGCTCGCGCTGGCTGCCGACGACGTCGACCGCCCGGGGGCGGTTGCGGCGGAGGTTCTCGATCCAGCGGCGCAGGGTGAGGGCGTAGTGCTCGCGCAGGGCCTCCACGTCGCGGACCTCCAGGCGCTGGCGCTCGAGGGCGGCGATGAGGGCGCCCACGGGGTGGAGCTCGCCGTCGGGGAAGATGAAGCGGTCGATGAAGCGGCTGCCCTGCTCCCGGGGGGTGAGGCGGGCGATGCCGTGGTTGAGAAACAGGCCCCCCGGGGCGAGGAGGCGGCGGATGGTGGCGGCGTAGGTGTCGAGCTGGTCGCGGCCGACGTGCTCGTACATGCCGACGCTGGCGACGGCGTCGTAGGGCCCGTCGTCGACCTCCCGGTAGTCGGCGACCCGGATCTCGCAGCGACCGGCGACGTCGGCCCCGGCCGCCGCGATCCGCCCCCGGGCCTCCTCGGCCTGGGGCTCGGAGAGGGTGACCCCGACGGCCCGCACCCCGTAGCGGCGGGCGGCGTGGACCACCAGCGAGCCCCAGCCGCAGCCGACGTCGAGCAGCCGCATCCCGGGTCCCAGGCGGAGCTTGCGGCAGATGACGTCGAGCTTGCGCCCCTGGGCCTCCTCGAGGGTGTCCGTGGGAGAGGTGAAGTAGGCGCAGGAGTAGACCATGCTGGGCCCGATCACGAGCCGGTGGAAGGCCGTCGGGACGTCGTAGTGGTGGCGCACCGCCGCCCGGTCGCGACGGCGGGAGTGCCGGGGCCCGTGGCGCCCCTGGATCTCGCCCTCGGGCACCGGGGGGGCGTGGAGGAGCTCCCCCCCGAGCAGCCGCCAGGCGGCGCCGAGGGCCCGGAGGGCGTCGACCGGGGAGATCCTCGCCCGGGGCATCTCCTCGCCGATCGCGAACATCTCGTCCAGGTCCCCCTCGAGTTCGATCTCGCCCAGCGCCCACGCCCGGGCCAGCCCGATTTCGTTGGGCTCCCGGGCGGCGTGGGCCAGGGCCTGGGGGTCGGTGACGACGACCGTCACCGACCGGCCGGCGGTGGGCACCCCGGCGGCGGGCACCCCGGTGTCTGACACCCCGGCGGCGGGCACCCCGGCAGCGGGCACCCCGGCAGCAGGCACCCCGGCGGCGGGCACCCCGGCAGCAGGCACCCCGGTGTCTGACACCCCGGTGGCGGTCCCCCCGGCGGCGGTCGCCGGCAGCTCGCTGCCGTCCCAGAAGCGCAGCCCGAAGGGCCTGTTGCTGAGGGCACCGTGGGCGACCCGGTCGAGGACGTCCCCGACGACCGCCGCCACCGGCCGCCCCGAGGGCAGCGGGCGGGGGTGGAGCTCGGCGCCGCCCGCCACCGGCACCTCTCGGCCGGGGCCGGCCGGGGCCTGGGGTGGATCGCCGGGAAGCGATCGCGGGGCCATTCCGATGTCCACCTGAACCTCCCAACCGGCGAGCCGCGTTCGGTAGAGACCATCGGCGCCGCCCGCGTCGGGCGCGGGCCACGTCGCTCCCAATCACGTTACCAGGGCTTCGGCGGGCCAGCCGGCCGCGACGCCCGGCCCAGCGGGACACGGCCCGTCGGCCACGGGGGGAGGCGAAGGCTTTAGACTGGTCGCTCGACCTCGGGAGAGGTGGCCGAGTGGCTGAAGGCACTCGCCTGCTAAGCGAGTATGGGGATCAAACTCCATCGCGGGTTCGAATCCCGCCCTCTCCGTCCCGCAGAAACCGCTTGAATACTCGGCTTCTGGCGAGAACCACGGACGGCGACCATCGGGCTCGGAGCCCGCCCTGGGCGCCGTATGGAAGCGTTTTGGGAGCCTTCCGGCCGTTGCTCGCCAGCTCTACGCACGTCAGCCGCACTGCACGGAGCCCACGCGGCGCGCCAGGTTTCGCTCTCCGCCCGCAGTCGCCGCCGACGTGCCCGTCGGGAGGCGTGGCGGTAGGCTGCGCGCACTGTGTCGCTGTACGAGATTGCCGACGCGGGTCTGGCGCCGCACGAGCCGGTGGCGCTCGCCGATCTCGGACTCCGCGAGCGCGCGGACTTGCAGCGGCTTCTCCGCGATGACATCGGCGTGCTCGGCGATGACCTGCTGGTGATCGGTGAGGAGTTCGGCTATTGGGAAGACGCCCGGCGCCGCATCGACCTCTTGGCCCGCCCGACGACCGATCTCCATGGGCGACCAGCTTGCGCAGACGCTCGCCGCCGCGCGTCAGCCCTACAAGACGCTGTTCGCCGTCGGGTCCGTCACGGGCGCCCGCCTGAGTGAGGGCCTGGGCCTCGTGTGGGCGGACGTGCAGGCGCGTTCGTGCAGAAGCTGCTCACCAGCGCGACGCTCGTTGATGACCCACCACAGCAGCAGGTGCCCCTGCTGTTACTCTGGCCGATCCTCGCCGGGTCGTGGTTCTAGCGGCTGACCGACGCCCTCGATCTGGCTTTCGGCCCACGTCCGCAGCTTCTCGACCAGCTCGAGAGCTGCCGGCCGATCAAGGGCGGGCGGCTCTTCGCCCGTAGCGGAACTCGACCGCCCACGGCGAGAGCGTGTCTGCCTCTGAGAGCTCCGAGGGGCCGTCGATGTCGTGTTCCTCGACCAGGCCGATGAGGTAGCTCAGCGCGTGACTCTTTATGAAGGCCACGCCGTAAGGCGGCCAGCACCGCCTTGATCAGCTTCTCGGCGGCCTGCTGGGCGTGAACGCCGATGATCGCGTCAGCCACCTCGGTGTCTGCGGAGACCTTCCGTACCAGCGTCTCGTCGTCGGTCGCTCTGGCAAGCAGCAAACGCGCCAGATCGAGTTGGTCACGTTGCGGCATGCAGCACTCGACCCTCGGTCAGCGCGGCATGCACCATCGATCCTTCCACGCCTTCCCAGTCTTGAGCGAAGCGCTCACTCACGACGACTATGTCGAATGGCATTCCAAGTGGGCGAAGCGCTCGGCCCAGACGCACCATCTCGGCGTGACGATCGGCCGGATCGCGCTCTACGACCAGGAAGTCGAAGTCGCTGTCGAGAGCGGCGTCGCCGCGCGCGCGAGCCGAACAGCACGATCTTGACTGGGTCCGATGCGGTCGCCGCCAGGGTTCGTCCGGCGACCTCGATGACTTCTTTGGCGAGCACGACAACACCGTAGCGGAGCCCACGATGGGGCACATGGCTGGCCAAGCGGCTCGGCCGGAAAAGCGCCCAATCGAAGCGCAGGTTGAGCAGTTCGAGGTACCCGGCGAGCAGGTCTCGGTCGGCCGCGAGCGCGCTGACTCCGCCGCTGTCAAGCAGAAAGTCTCGCCTTGGACGGCTCGTCACTCAGGCCAGGCGTCGGCGCGGCTTTGCAGTTCGGGCACACTCCGTAGCCCCGAATCCCCTGATCTCGACGACCTCGACGCAGCCCGGCCGCCGCAAACGTGAGACAGCTCACGCCTGCCGTCCGTCAGGAGGATCAGGCGGGGAGCCTACAGCGGTGCCCCGGCGAGCCCGGCGACGGCGCCGACGGCGCCGGCCGCGAGCAGCGTCGGGACGACGCCGCGACGGGCCAGCAGCATCACGGCGGCCCCCGCCAGGACGAGGGCCTGCCAGGGCTCGGAGAGGGCCAGCCCGAGGGGGATGGCGGAGCCGATGATGGCGCCGACCGCGGCGGGACCGGCGCCGGCGAGGAAGCCCTGGACGCGGGCGTCGGCGCGCAGCGCGTCGAAGTGCCGGGCGCCGAGGAGGACGAAGGCGAAGGAGGGGGCGAAGGCGATGGCGGCCGCCACCAGGGCGCCCCCGACCCCGGCGGCGGCGTAGCCGACGACGGCGACCGTCTGGACGACGGGCCCCGGCGTGACCTGGCCGAGGGCGACGGCCTCGAGGAACTGGGCCCCGGTCATCCAGTGGTAGGTGGAGACCGCGTCGTGCTGCATCAGGGGGACGATCACGAAGCCCCCGCCGTAGGAGAGGGCGCCGACCTTCAGCGCCACCCACCCCAGGGCCAGCAGCCCGCCGCCGGCGGCGGCCGTGGCGGGGATCAGCGACCGGTGCACCGGCAGCAGCACCCCGAGCCCGCCGGCGGAGGCGCGGCGGGCGGCGACCTCGATGGCTCCGCAGGCGAGCAGGGCGAGGACGAGCCAGGGACCCACGGTGGCCGCGCCGAGGCCGCCGACGAGGAGGTAGGCCCAGAAGCGGGCGCCCCGCGCCCGCGCCGGCCGGACGCGGGAGGCGGCGAGGAGCGTGGCGCCGGTCCGCGCCGCCACCGCCGGCACCGCCGCCCCGGCGCCGGCGCCAGCGCCGCCCACCCAGGTCGGGGCCGAGCCGGAGAGGAAGAGGACGGCGAGGGCCACGATCGCGACCAGCCCGGGCACGATGAAGGCGGCGCCGCCGAGGACCGCCCCCGCCGGACCCCGGACCCGCCAGCCGCAGAAGATGGCGAGCTGCGTCGAGGCCGGCCCCGGGAGCAGGTTGCAGGCGGCGACCGCGTCCTCGATCTCGGCATCCGTCAGCCACCGCTCCCGCTCGACGCAGAGCTCGCGCAGCAGCGCCACGTGGGTCGGGGGACCACCGAAGCCGATGCACCCCAGCCGCCCCCACTCGCGCAGGACCGTGCCCAGCGGCGGCCGTGGGACCCCGCCGGCGGGTGTCGTCGGAACCTCGCTGGCGGGCACCTGGCGTTCGCCTCTCGACACGCCGCCGAAGGCTAGCCGGGCTGGCGGCTGGGCCGGGCCGCGGGACGACCCCCGAGCCCGAGCGGCAAGGCCCGCCGTTAGACGCCGCTCGAGACGACCCAAAGCCGGGCCGCGCGGCCCGGCCTGCCGGCGGCTCAGTAGTAGAGGGTGCCTATGGTCTGGACAGTGAGGGCGTCGTTGCGGCGGTTGATCGCCCCGTAGAGATTGCCGGTGCCGTGGGCGTGGGCGAAGCGACCGGTGCCGCTGGTCACCCAGAGGCTCCCGCCGAACGTCGAGTAGGCCCCGGTGGAGTGCAGGGCGCCCTTGCCGTGGCCGGTGATGGAGCCGCCGTGGGTGTAGATCGTGAAGTAGGCGCTGACGGTGGCGCCGACGTCGAAGCGAACCTTGACGCTGCCCGGCAGGGTCCCCGTGGCGGGCCCTTCCTCGAGCAGCAGCGAGCCCGATTCGTGCTCGTAGTGGAGACGACCTTCGTCGCGGACGTTGAGCCTGCCGGCGGCGCGGGCGGTGGGGGAGCTCGCGCGGTGGGCGACAGCCGGGGCGCCGGCCCAGAGGGCGCCGGCGCCGGCCGCCACCACCGCGACCGTGGCGATCGCCAGCGTTGGAGGTTTGAAACTCATGCCCATATCAACACCAATGCTATGTCGTTTGGTGCGCCCATGGGGAGCCCTGTCTCTTACTTCTTGTAGCGGGCTGTCTGCGGTGGAGTGCCCGTCCTCATCTCCCAGCCAGGCGGCCCCATCAGGGCGAGCGAGTTCTACGCGGCCTTGGGCACGTCGAGCGGCTTGTGGGACTCGATGATGCGCTCCTCGCCGTCGGGATAGACGAGCACGACGGCGCGGCCTTCGCGGGCGCGACGCGCGAGGATCTTTCCCAGGCCCGGCATGTCGGCGCCGACGAAGGCGGCGCCGTTGGGATACCGCGCCGGCCGTTCGGCGATGACATCCTCGATCGCCGCGTCCATGCGCTGCGACGCGAGCACGCTGCCCGGGGTTCGTGTGCTGTCGCCTACCGTCGCCATGAGTCAATCATCTCACTAAAGCCGCCCCGTATCGCCTCGATGGCGCTGCGCATGGCCTCGCCGGCTGAGCCTTGGTGAAACGCCCTCGGCGGCCTGCTTGACGCCCTCCCGAGTGTATCGGTGCATGTCGTGGACGCCATGAGCGTTGTCGTAGACGCGCACGGCGCGCGAGGCGTCGCCCTCCAGGGCGACCAAGACAACGGAATAGCTCCTCACAACGCCTCGCCGGGTGACGAAGCGAACGAGGATCGCCGCTTCGGGGTCGAGTTCGTCTTCGTAGCTCGTCTCACCCACCGCCGGGCTCCCCCAGAGCGGCGGGTGTCGAGACTCGATCGTTGATCGCGTCCGAGATCGGCGCCTCCGGGCCGCCGGCCACGGCCGATGGCCCCCGCGCGGCACCCTGCCGCCGGTAGCCGCGTCGGGCTGCGTAATTCGCTTGTCCACCAGAGCCCTCGCCCGGCTTACCCCAAGAGGCCAGATGAACACGAGCACCACCCACAGCAACCCCACGACCGCCAGCCCGAGGCCACTCGAAGGCCCGCTGCTGCGCCCCACCGAAGTCGCGGACCTCCTCGCCGTGAAGACGAGCTGGGTCTACGAGGCGGTCCGTACCGGCGTGCTCCCGTGCCTGCGCATCGGCAAGCACATCCGCTTCACCCGGCCGATGCTCGAGGACTGGCTCGCCACCCGCTGACCTCACCCCGCTCATGCCGAGGCATCGACTCTGGCCGGCGCGTCAACCGCCGCGGGCGCCTCGACCTGGAACGCTTCGGCGACAAGCCGGGCGTCGTCCTCGCGCGGCGCGTAGTGCAGGTAGCGCATCGTGGTCTGGATGTCGGCGTGCCCCATCCACTCCTGCACCCTACGAATGTCGGCCTTGGCGATCATCCGGGTGCCGAAGGTGTGCCGCAGGTCGTGGAAGCGCAGGGACCGCAGGCCTGCACGCTTGAGCGCTGCCTTGTAGCGCCGCCGCAGGGCGGACCCGTCGAGGTAGCCGCCGGCTTCGCCTGGAAAGACGAGATCGTCCTCCCCGGTGAGCAGTGCCCGGTCTCCCAGCCGCGCGAGTGCCCGGGCGACGTCGGGCGCGAGCGGCACGGCACGCGTCTTGCCGGACTTCGGCGTCGTCAGCGCCCCGCCGGCGTAGCTGGCGCGCACCCGCAGGACGGCGCCGGCGAAGTCCAGGTCGCGCCAGCACAGCGCGATCAGCTCCCCCATGCGCAGCCCGGTGAACGCCGCCGTGAGAAAGACCGCCGCGTCCTGCTCGCCCTCGGCGGCCCGGACAAGCGACCAGACCTCCTCGGGGCTGAAGACCTCGATGTCGGCGCCGCGCGTCAGCGGCGGCTTCTCGACGTCGGCGACCGGATTCCCCGGCAGCCCGTGTACCCTGCGCGCCCGCTGGAAGATCCCGTGCAGCAGCACCAGCGCCTTGCGCCGAGTGCTCGGCTGGCGCTCGTCGAGTCCTGCCAGCCACCCTTCGACGTGCCCGCTGGTGACGTCCTCCAGGCGCAGCTGTCCCAGGCTCGGCACGATCCAGGCGTCCACGATCCAGCGGTACCCCTGCACAGTCGAGGGCTTGCGGCCACGGTCGTGCTCGATGTAGCGCAGGTACTCCGCGGCCGCGTCGGCCACGGTCGAACCCGTCCGCACCATCCCCGGCAGCTCCCCCCGCCGCGCCTGGGCGAGCACGTCGCGCAGCCAGTCCTCGGCGGTGCGCTTGGTGTAATGGCCCTCCGGCGGCCGCCCCCGCTCCCCCCAGGCCGGCCCGATCTTGCGCTGCACCTGGCGCCCGTCGGGCAGCCGGTACTTCGCATACCAAACCGGCCCGCGCCGACGATCGACGCGAAAGACATGCCCGCTCGGCGCCCGCCGCGCGGTGCCCGCCCTCGCCGAAGTCGCCGTGCCGGTAGATCCCACCTACCCCCAGGCTAACACCGCCTTGGGACACTTTCGGGACACCATCTGTCCAGCCTGCCAGCCCCTCCGACTAAAACTGGCACATTTGCAGGTCTTTCTCGAAGCCGACGCCCGGATTCGAACCGGGGACCCCTTCATTACGAGTGAAGTGCTCTACCAGCTGAGCTACGTCGGCGGGCGACCCTGGATGCTAGCGACCGCCGGCCCCCGGTCCACCGGACCGCCGGCCCCACTTTCCGCACCGGCCCACCCTCGGAGCTCGCCGAGCACCTCCAGCAGCGACTCGCCGTGCTTCTCGCAGAAGGCCGGTCCGATCCCGCGGATGGTGAGCAGGGCGCTGGGGCTGGCGGGGCGGAGGCGGAGGATGTCTTCGAGGACGGCGTTGCTGGCGACGGTGTACGCCGGCTTGCCCTCGGCCCGGGCGTGGCGCCAGGCCCGGAGTCGCTCGTAGTGGGCCTCGTCGACCGGCTCGGCCGGGTCCTGACCGGCACCGGACCCGTCGGCGCCGGAGCCGGCGAACGCCTCGCCCGAGCGCAGCCCCCCGCCTCGCGCGCCCCGCCTCACCGCCGGCGGCGCGCTGCGGACGGCCCGGTCGAGCTCGGGGTCGGGGTGACAGACGTCGCAGCAGCGCCCCTCCGGGGCCCCGGCCTGGGTGTCGCCGAAGTGCTCCAGGATACGCCGCCTGCGGCAGCTGCGGCCGTCGGAGATGAAGCTCTCGATCGCCCGATAGGACTCCCAGCCGCGGTCGCGGGCGACCTTGATCGCCTGCCACGCCAGCCGGGGGCTGCCGCGGCCGGTGAGCCTGACCCGCAGGACCCCGCCGCGGCCGGGCTCCAGCTCGGCCGCGCCGGCGCGTTCGGCGATGGAGAGCAGGACCCGCTCCCCGTCGTCGAGCTCCCCGGGGGCGAGCTCGGCGACGGGGAGATCCCCATCCCCTCCCCCTCCCCCTTCCCCTTCCTCCGCTTCCCGGCGCGCCCGGCGACGCAGGCCCTGGGTGTAGGCGCGGACGTCCTCGACTGTGGTCTGGCGTTCGGTGTTGAACCGGATCAGCCGGCCGAGGTCCATCCGGGCGGCCAGCAGCAGCGCCCGGGCGGGCCGCCCGTCACGCCCGCCGCGGCCGGCCTCCTGGTAGTAGGCCTCGAGACTCGTCGGCAGGGCCCAGTGGGCGACGGTGCGGACGTCGGCCTTGTCGACGCCCATGCCGAAGGCGTTGGTGGCGACGACGACCTCGGCGTCGCCGGCCATGAAGCGCTCCTGGGCCTCCCTCCGGCGCTCGGCGGGGAGGCCGGCGTGGTAGGCCACGGTGGCGATCCCCCGGCCGGCGAGGAGGTCGGCGACGGAGTCCGTGTCGCGGCGGGTGCCGCAGTAGACGATGGCGGGCCGAGCGGCGGGGTCGGCGAGGACGTGCAACAGGGTGGCGCGCTTGCGGGCGACGGCGCCCTTGCCCTCGACCGTGACGACGTCGAAGGTGAGGTTGGGGCGGTCGAAGCCGGAGCTGACGGCGACCCAGTCGCGCAGCCCGAGGCGGGTGGCGATCTCTCCGGCGACCCGGGGGGTGGCGGTGGCCGTGGCGGCCATCACCGGGGGACGGCCGAGGGCGGCGATGGCGTCCTGGAGGCGCAGATAGTCGGGGCGGAAGTCGTGCCCCCACTCGGCGACGCAGTGGGCCTCGTCGACGACGAAGAGGCCCACGCGGCGCTGGGCGAGGGCCAGGCGGAAGGCCCGCGAGGCGAAGCGCTCGGGCGCCGCCAGGACCAGCTGGGCCTCACCGGATTCGATCTCCCGCAGAGCCTGGGAGTTGTGGCCGTCGTCCATCCCCGAGGCCAGCATGGCGGCGCGCAGGGGGGTCCCGCGCAGGCGCCGCCACTGGTCGGCCATGAGAGCGATGAGGGGGCTCACGACGACCGTCAGGGGACGCCCGGGGTCGCCCTCCGAGGCCAGCGCGGGCAGCTGGTAGCAGAGCGACTTGCCGGCGCCGGTGGGCATCACCACGAGGCAGTCCCGCCCGGCGAGGGCGGCCTCCACGGCCTCGCGCTGACCGACCCGGAACTCGCCCAGGCCGAAGCGCGCCAGCAGCTCCTCGGGTGTCGCCGCGGCAAGACCCGACGGGGAGGGGGCGAGGGTGGCACTCACCCAGCAGACGCTACCGCCGGCTTCGGCCGGGACGCTCGCCCGGGCGCCGGCGGGCACGGGTGCTTGGTAGGAGGCGACGTGAGTTAACCCACCGCGCACGCGCGCACACCTCCCCAAATCGACCACCACGACATTGCCGACGGCGACGCCCGAGGACCGCCGACAGCGACCCCCGAGGACCCGCCGACATCGACGCCCTACGACATCGACGCCCTACGACATCGACCCCCGACGACATCGGCCCCCTACGACCGCCACAGCGACGCCCGACGACCGCCGACGGCGACCCTCAAGACCACCGCCGGCGGCGCTGCGCCCGGGCGGCCTCGGCGAGGGCGCGGAGGGCGTGATCGACGCGCTCGCCGTCCAACCTCTGGGGCTGGCGCCGGAGGTAGCCGCGGAGCATCCGGGCGGGCACGACGCGGACGCCGCGGCGGCGGTGCAGGGGCCGGTCGACCCAGGCGCGGCTGTAGACGAGGAGGGGCTCGACGTGCTCGCCGGTGGCGCGCTCGACGACGCGCCGGGCGGCCTGGGCCTGGCCGAGGGTGGAGCCGTGGAGGCGGGCGACGTGGATCGGCCCGGGATGGCTCTTGGTCTCGACGGTGAAGATCCCGCCGGGGCCGACGGCGATGTGGTCGACGTTGCCACGGCCGAGGCTGACGTCGTGGATGGTGTGCCATCCGCCCTCGCCGAGGTCGTCGAGGAGCCGGCCGACGTGCTCTTCGCCGAGGGCGCCGCGGTGGTGGCGGTCGACGAGGGGGAGGAGGTAGCGGGAGATGACGAAGATCCCGACGAGGAGGGCGACCTCGGCGCCGAGGAAGCGGGGGTTCTGCCAGCCGAAGCGGCGGCCGACGAGGGTCGTCTCGACGGCGAGGGCGCCGAGCATGAGAAGGGTCCGCAGCCGCAGCCGGTGGACGATGGAGCGGGTGTACTGCCCGGGCGCCCGCGCGGTGGGATCGCGTTCGACGAGCATCTGCAACCGACATCGGTCCAGTCCGACCCCGAGCTTTAGCGATGTTGGCTGACCCGAATTTCCCCCAAATTGGGGGCGGCCGGGAAAAATACGTTGGGCGGGACGGCGGCGCCTAAAGCAGCCCCCTTCTTGGGCCGAGGCCAGGGACAGGCCGCAGTCGAGAGATTCCCTTCCGGCGGCCCCGAGCTAGGCATGTCAGATCAGCCCGATACAAGCCCGCAGCCAGACGTGTCGCTGCTGCTGCGCGCCCACGCCGAGCAGCGGCTGCTGAGCCGTGAGGTGATCCCGGTGGTGCGCCAGCTGGAGACCGGTGAGCGGCTGCCGGAGGAGCAGCTGCCGGCGGCGCTGGCGTACCTGGAGGTGACGTGGGCCGACTGTCGCCGGCGGGCGCGGGAGACGGACCGGGCGCGGCGGCTGCTGGAGGAGCCCGGGAACCGGGAGCTGCCGCTGTGGGCGAAGGCGTGCCGCTACCACGCGGTGCTGTTGACGCTGCGGGCAGCGGTGGGGCGCCGGGTGGCGCCGCTGCTGGAGATGGGCACGACCGAGGCCGAGCCGACGGGGGCGGCCACGGTCGGGCTATAGACCCGGGTGGACCCGCGGGATCGGTCGCGCGGGATCGGTCGCGGGAGCCGCCGCCGAGCTCGGGCAGCTCGTGGCCCGGGGGTCGCCCGAGCTCAGGCGGCGCGCCGTCGCGAGGGCGACTGGGGCCGGCGGGGGCGCGGGAGGAGGTGGCGGACGGCGGGAGAGCCGTCGGCGGGGGGCGCGATCGCGCGCAGGGCCTGGACGATCTCGGCGCAGCCGGGGCCGTCGAGCTCGGGGGCCCGATGGGTGAGCCAGCCGGGCAGGTCGCGGGCGTGGAGGAAGGCGATGCGGTCGGTCTCGGAGATGCGCTGGGGGAACTCGCACCAGAGGACGACGACGGGGTGGACGAGGGGCCCGCGGCCGGTGCGGGTGCGGATCTCGCGCTGGAGGAGGCGGGCGGCGTGGAGGATGTCGCGGTTGATGGCGACGCCGGGACGCTCGGCGCGGGTGTCGCGGTCGCGGCGCAGCCAGAGGACGCCGTCGCGCACGCGGGCGCCGGCGCCGGGGGGGTTGCGGGAGGCGAGGAGGAAGACGCCGCCGGGCCCGACGAGGACGTGCTCGGCGCCGTGGCGGAGGTTGAGGTCGGCGAGGACGGTCCAGTCGCGCGGCGGCAGCCGGCGCAGGAGGGCGTCGGTGCGCTCGCGGGCATCCGCGGCCGGGGGCCCGGTTGGCGCTGGATGGCGTGGGTCGCGGTGGAGGCGGATTGGGGAGCGCATGGTCGTAATTACAAACACGCGACCGGACGCGACAGGAGCGGTCTACATCCGGAGGCGGTCGGCGAGGGCCTCGAGGGCGAGCTCCTCGGAGACGTTGAGGGCGAGCCGGAGGCGGGTGTCGCGGACGCGCTCGATGGCGGCGCCGAGGGCGCGGGGCTCGCGGCCGGCGGCGTCCCGGGTGAGCTCGGGGAGGCGGTCGCCGGCGTAGACGGCCTCGGGGGCGTCGAGGGCGAGGCACCAGAGGTCGCGCAGCCAGAGCTCGGCGAGGCGGAGGCCGTCGCCGAGGGTGCGGGTGCGGACGCGGCGCTCGGAGCGGCGCTGGGCCTCGGCGGCTTCGCGCTGGTGGCGTTTGCGGTCGCGGGCGGGGAGGAGCTCGAGCTCGCCGCTGACGCGCTCGGCCTGGGTCTCGCCGGCGGCGGCGGCGTCGGCGCGGGCGATTGCCAACAGCGCCAACCAGGGGCGCTCGTGGTTCTCGCCGTGCAGGGCGCAGCGGACGAAGCGCTCGGCGGCGGCGCGGAGCTCGGCCCCGCGCTCGCCGGCGAGCCGGCTGGCGAGGCGGGCGTCGCCGAGGGCGAGGCGGGCGCAGGCGTGGAGCTGGGCGGGGTCGGCGTGGGGGTGCTCCTGGCGGAGGCGCTCGACGACGCGCTCCTCCGGTGGGGGATGGAGGCGGACGAGCTGGCAGCGGGAGGCGATGGTGGGCAGGACGTCGCGGGGGCTGGGGGCGAGCAGGATGAGGTGGACGAAGGGCGGGGGCTCCTCGAGGGTCTTGAGCAGGCGGTTGGCGGCCTGGTCGTTCATGGTGTGGGCGTCCTCGATGACGAAGACCCGGCGGCAAGACTCGAAGGGGGTGTGGGCGGCGGCGGCGACGACGGGCTCCTCGACGTCGGCGACGAGCATCTCGCCGGCGCCGGAGGGCGTGGCCCAGGCGAGGTCGGGGTGGGCGCCGCGGGCGACGCGCTCGGCGACGGTGTCGGGGGTGCGGGCGCCCTCGAGGAGGAGGGCGGCGGCGAAGGCGCGGGCGAGGGTGCGCTTGCCCGCGCCGGGGGGGCCGTGGAAGAGGTAGGCGTGCGAGGGCGATCCGGTGGGGCGCAGGACGGCGCTGGCCTGGGGATGGGCTGCGAGCGCGGCGTGGAGACCGTCCGCCGATAGAGCAGCCGAGGGTTGGGGCGGGAGCCGGGGGACACTCATCGCCGACATCCTGACATGGGCGACGCCCACGATTGGGTACGGTCCCACGGGTGCTGCGCGGCAGGCTGATCACGATCGAGGGGATCGACGGGGCGGGCAAGACGACGCTGGCACAGGCGCTGGCGGGCAAGCTGGCGGCGCGGGGGGAGCGGGTGGAGCTGCTGCGGGAGCCAGGCGGGGTGCGGGCGTCGGAGCGGATCAGGGAGCTGGTGAAAGACCCGGGGCTGACGCTGGGGGCGGAGGCGGAGGCGCTGCTGTATGCGGCGGCGCGGGCGCAGCTGGTGCGGGAGCGCCTGAGGCCGGCGCTGGAGGCGGGGGCGCTGGTCCTGCTGGACCGCTTCGTGGACTCCTCGCTGGCCTACCAGGGCGCAGGCCGGGAGCTGGGGGTGGAGCGGGTGGCGGCGATCAACGAGCTGGCGACGGGCGGCCTGGCGCCGGACAGGACGCTGCTGCTGCGAATCGCGCCGGCGGCGGGCCGGGCACGTCAGGCGGGCCGCGGGGCGGGGCATGACCGGATCGAGCTGGAGGACGAGGCGTTCTTCGCTCGCGTGGCGGCGGCGTACGAGGAGCTGGCGGCGGCCGACCCGGGGCGCTTCCGGGTGATCGACGCGGACAGGGATCCCGAGACGGTGCTGGGGGCGGCGCTGGCGGCGGTCGCCGACCTGCCGGGGGGCGCGGGGGCACGGGGCTGAGCACGACGGCAGCCCCGAGACCGGCGCTAACCTCATCCGATGCTCGCCCTGACGGCCTCCCCGGGAGCCCCGGGCAACGTGCGGTTGCGCGAGGTCCCCGACCCCGAGCCGGGGTCCAACGAGGCGCTGGTGCGGGTGCGGGCGTTCTCGTTGAACCGCGGCGAGAGCCGCCGCCTGGCGGAGATGGCCGACGGCGAGGTGACGGGCTGGGACGTGGCGGGCGCCGTGGAGCGGGCGGCGGCCGACGGCTCGGGCCCGGCGCCGGGGACGCGCGTCGTGGGCCTGGTCGGACGGGGAGCCTGGGCGGAGCTGGCGGCGGTGCCGGTGGCGACGCTGGCGACGCTGCCCGAGGAGGTCTCGTTCGCCCAGGCGGCGACGCTGCCGGTGGCGGGCCTGACGGCGCTGAAGGCGCTGGACATCATCGGCCCGGTGCTCGCCCGGCCGGTGCTGGTGACGGGCGCCAGCGGCGGGGTGGGCCGCTTCGCGGTGCAGCTGGCGAGCGCCGCCGGCGCCCGGGTGACGGCGGTTTCGGCCAGCCCGGAGCGCGCGCGGGGGCTCGCGGAGCTGGGCGCGGAGGAGGTGATCCCGGAGCTGGAGGCCTCGGGGCCGACGTTCGCGGGGATCGTGGAGGGCGTGGGTGGCGCCAGCCTGGGGGCGGCGCTGCGGCGGGTGGCGCCGTTCGGGACGGTGGTGTCGTTCGCGTCGAGCGACCCCGCGCCGGTGGAGTTCCCGGCGCGGGAGCTGTTCGCGCGGGCGCCGGGGGCGCGGCTGCAGGGCCTGTACCTGTTCGGCCAGCTGGAGCACGAGGGCGGCGCGAGGCGCGACCTGGGCCGTCTGGCGGAGCTCGTCGCGGCGGGACGCCTGCGGTGCTCGATCGACCGGGAGGCGTCGTGGCGGGAGGCGGCGGAGGCGATCGAGGCGTTGATGGACCGCCGGGTGGCGGGCAAGGCGGTGCTGTGCGTCGATTGACGGGCGGTAGCATGGCGCCGAGGATGGGCGGCACGGCTCGAGGGACGCGGATGGCGACGCTGATGGCGGCGGGGACGACGCTGACCCTGGCCTGCGCGGCGCTGCTCCCGCCGGGCACGGCCACCGCGGCGACGGGGGCGACGGCGGCGCGAACACACAGCACGCCGACGTTCCCGGTCCCGGCGAGCGAGCGGCTGGGGCAGGCGGGCGCGACGGGCGCGACCGGCCCGGCGGGCACCGCAGCCGGCAGCTCGGCAACGAGCACCACGGGCTCTGTAGGCACGACGGGGCCGACCGGCGCGACGGGACCGACGGGCGCGACCGGCGCGACGGGCCTGGCGGGGGTCAGCACGACACCGACGTCGAAAGCGAGCTCACGCCCGTCGACGGGGGCGATCGTGGCGGCGGCGCTGGCGGCGCTGCTGATCGTGCTCTGCCTGGTCTGGGCGGGGGTGCGGTGGTGGGCGTACGAACCGCGGTGGTGGGTGTCTCTGCGCCACTCGCTGGCGGAGGCGGCGTGGCGCCTGTCGGCGTGGCGGGACGAATTCTTGGACCGAGCGAGAATGGGGCGCTGAGCAGCGACTGGAGCCCCGGCGGGGAAGCCGGAAACTGCGCGATCGGCCCAGCGACGGCCCCTTCTGAGGCGCCCCGCAAAGTCCTAAAATTCAAGTAGTCCCGCCACTTTTCCGTCCGACCCGCGCGGGACGATGCGCGGCCCAGGCAAAAGACTCGAGTGGGCGTCCGCGCGGCGCCGGCGCGGACAGAGAAGAGAGAAGGAGCGAGAGGCGTGACGAAACCAACCCCGCAGCCCACGACGGTCGAGCAGATCGAGCCCGGAGCGCCGCTGGCGATCGAGCGCTTCTTCACCGACCCCGCGACCCACCCGTTCGACGCGGTGGAGTGGGAGCTGCGGGACGCCCGGATCGGCCACGGCGACCGGGTGGCCTTCGAACAGCGCGACGTGGAGTTCCCGAAGAGCTGGTCGCAGAACGCGACGAACATCGTGGCCCAGAAGTACTTCCGCGGCCAGCTCGACCATCCGGCGCGGGAGCGCTCGGTGAAGCAGATGATCGGCCGGGTGGCGGGCACGATCGCCGACTGGGGCCGGGAGCGGGGCTACTTCGCGAGCGACGCCGACGGAGAGACGTTCGAGGCCGAGCTGACGCACATCCTGCTGCACCAGATGGCGGCGTTCAACTCGCCGGTGTGGTTCAACGTGGGCTTCGAGGAGAATCCCCAGTGTTCGGCGTGCCAGCCGTATCACGCGCTGGTCTCGACCCCGCACGGCATGATCCCGATCGGCGAGCTCGTCGAGGGCGATCAGGTCGGCTGCGAGGTGTACGACGCGAACGGGGTCACTCACGTGGTCGCGACCAAGGCCAACGGCCGCAAGCGCGTGCTGCGCGCCCGGCTGCGCAACGGCAGCTTCGTGGAAGCCACGCCCGACCACGTCGTGAAGGCTGTAACCGAGCGCCGCACCCAGCCAGCCTGGCTGCGGATGGATCAGCTCGAGGTCGGTATGCGGATGCACCTGCACCCGCATGGGGCGATCGTTCGAGAGGTAGTCCTCGTTGGAGCCGGCAACGGTGCGCCGAGCCTGGGCGAGTTGGACATAGATATTTCGACCGAGCCGATCGAGATCGACGTCGTCGCCATTGAAGACCTCGGCGAGATGGAGGTTTACGACATCCAGACGGAGTCGGGTGAGTACCTGTCCAACAATGTCGCCGTACACAACTGCTTCATCCTTTCGGTCGATGACACGATGGAGTCGATCCTGGCGTGGAACACGAAGGAGGGGACGATCTTCCGGGGGGGCTCGGGGTCGGGCATCAACCTGTCGAACATCCGGGGCTCGATGGAGCCGCTGGCGAAGGGCGGGACGGCGTCGGGCCCGGTGTCGTTCATGCGCGGGGCGGACTCGTGGGCGGGGACGATCAAGTCCGGGGGCAAGACGCGGCGGGCGGCGAAGATGGTGGTGCTCGACGTGGACCACCCGGACATCCGGGAGTTCATCTGGTGCAAGGCCAAGGAGGAGGACAAGGCGCAGGCGCTGCGGGACGCGGGCTTTGACATGTCGATCGACGGGGAGGGCTTCTTCTCGATCCAGTACCAGAACGCGAACAACTCGGTGCGGATCACGGACGAGTTCATGCGGGCGGTGGAGGAGGACGGAGAGTGGCGCCTGACGTCGCGCACGACGGGCGAGCCGATCGGCGAGCCGGTGCCGGCGCGGGAGCTGATGCGGGAGATCTCGGAAGCGGCGTGGCGCTGCGCGGACCCGGGGGTGCAGTACGACACGACGATCAACCGCTGGCACACGTGCCCGAAGAGCGGCCGGATCAACGCGTCGAACCCGTGCTTCCCGGCCGACGCCCGCGTACATACGACGCTGGGCCTGCTGCCGATCGGCGAGCTCGTCGAGCGGGGCGAGGCGGGCGAGGAGTTTCGCGTATACACCCATCGCGCCACGGCCGATCGACCGGGCGAGGGGGTCGCGGCGACGCGGCCGATTGCGTTCATGCGCAACGGCGTCAACCCGATCGTGCGGCTGCGCTTCGCCAACGGCGGCGAGCTGCGCTGCACCCCGACGCACCGCATCTGGACGCTCAACCGCGGCTATGTCCAGGCACAGGATCTGACAGGCGAGGATAGGGTTCTGCTGAACGACAGCGCCACGCCGGCGACCGACGCGAGCTGGGCGCTCCCGGTGAAGGTGAGCGCACCGGCGAAGTCCTTCGCCCGGGGTGGATCGGTGACCTACCGCGAGCTTCCCGAGCGCTGGAGCGAGGAGCTCGGAGAGCTGACGGGCCATCTGATCGGCGACGGCTGGCTGACGCAGGCGCAGACGGGGTGGGTCTACGGAGGCGACGACCTCCGGGACGGCTTGGCCGATGCGCACGAGCGCCTGCTGGGCGAGCTGATCGGGGGGATCTCGCGTCAGGAGATGGAGAACGGCACGGTGCAGCTGCGCGCCGGCGGCGAGGCCGTGCGCGAGCTGTTCCGGGGGCTCGGCGTGACCTCGCATCGCGCCCACGACAAGCGGGTTCCGGAGGCGATCTTCACGGCGCCGCCGGAGATCCAGGCGGCCTTCCTGCGAGGGCTGTTCGGCGCCGACGGCTGCGTCTCACGGGTGGAGGCCGGCGGCAAGGCCAATCGCTATGTGGGTCTGGGCAGCCGTAGCGAGGGACTGCTGCGCGACGTCCAGCGGCTGCTCTCCGCCTGGGGGGTCCGCGGCCGGATCTACCGCATCGCCGACGGCGCGGGGCCGCGCTTCTCCTACACCCGCGGGGACGGGACGACGGTCGAGTACGCCACCCGCGAGGGCTTCGACCTTCGCATCACCGGCACCGATATGGCGCGGTTCGCGGCCGAGATCGGGTTCTCCACGCCACGCAAGCAGGCCGCGGTCGCAAGCGTGATCGAGGAGTGCAGGCTCTATGCAACGAAGCCCGGCGCGAAGCTGATTGCCAGGGAGGACGACGGGCAGGAGATGGTCTACAACCTGACGGAGCCGCTGCACCACTCCTACATCGTCGACGGCGTCGTGGTGGCCAACTGCTCGGAGTACATGCACGTCGACGACTCGGCGTGCAACCTGGCGTCGATCAACCTGATGAAGTTCCGCCGCCCGGACGGCACCCTGGAGGTGGAGTCCTTCGAGCACACGGTGGATGTGATGCTGCTGGCCCAGGAGATCGTGGTGGGCCCGTCGAGCTACCCGACGGAGGAGATCGCGGTCAACGCCCGTGCCTTCCGCCAGCTGGGTCTGGGCTACGCCAACCTCGGCGCCTACCTGATGGCGGACGGGATGCCCTACGACTCCGACGCGGGCCGGGGCACGGCGGCGGCGATCACGGCTCTGATGACGGGCCGCGCCTACCGCCGCTCGGCGCAGATCGCGGGCGCGCTGGGCCCGTACGAGCGCTATGCGGAGAACGCGGAGGCGCACAACGCGGTGATGCGGATGCACCGGGACGCGTCCTACGCGATCGCGGAGGCGACGTGCTCAGACGGCGAGCTGCTGGCGGCGGCGCGGCGGTCGTGGGAGGAGGCGGTGGAGCTGGGCGAGCGCGTGGGCTACCGCAACGCGCAGGCGACGGTGCTGGCGCCGACGGGGACGATCTCGTTCCTGATGGACTGCGACACGACGGGCGTGGAGCCGGACTTCTCGCTGGTGAAGTTCAAGGAGCTGGTCGGCGGGGGCCAGATGACGATCGTCAACCGGACGGTGCCGCTGGCGCTGGCGACGCTGGGCTACTCCGAGCAGCAGGTCGAGCAGATCGAGGCCCACTTGGCCGAGCACGGCACGATCGTGGGCGCCCCGGGCCTGTCCGACGAGCACCTGCCGGTGTTCGACGTGGCGGTCGGGGAGCGGGCGATATCGCACATGGGCCACCTGAAGATGATGGGGGCGGTGCAGCCGTTCATCAGCGGGGCGATCTCCAAGACGGTGAACCTGCCGCAGAGCGCGACGGTGGAGGACATCGCGGACGCGTACACGCAGGCGTGGCACCTGGGGATCAAGGCGCTGGCGATCTACCGGGACGGCTCGAAGACGGCGCAGGCGCTGCGGACGGATGCGCAGAAGGAGGAGCCGGCGAAGGTGGACGTCGATGCGGTCGTGGAGCAGGCCGTCGCCAGAGCGATCGCCGAGGCGGGCCCGCGCCGCAAGCGGATGCCGCGGGAGCGCCAGTCGATCACGCACAAGTTCTCGATCGGGGGCCACGAGGGCTACATCACGGCAGGGATGTACGAGGACGGGACGGTCGGTGAGATCTTCCTGACGGACATCGGCAAGGAGGGATCGACGCTGCGGGGGATGATGAACTCGTTCGCGACGGCGATCTCGATCGCGCTGCAGTACGGGGTGCCGCTGGAGACGCTGGTGCAGAAGTTCAGCTACATGCGCTTCGAGCCGGAGGGGATCACGGGCAACCCGGAGATCCCGTTCGCGAAGTCGATGCCGGACTACATCATGCGCTGGCTGGCGTCGCGGTTCCTGGACACGGACGCGCAGGAGGAGCTCGGCATCCTCACCCCGGAGGTCCGCGCCCGCAAGGCGGCCCAGGAGGCGGCGCAGTCGGTCACTGCCTCGGACACGGCCGGCCCGGAGCCCTCGGACGAGGCAGCCGCGACCCCGAAGGCATCGGGCGGCAACGGCGGCACGGGTGGCAACGGCGGGGCGAGCGCCCCGACGGCGGCCTTCACGGACACGCCGCCGGTGGTCCCGGCCCGCCTGAAGGGCCTGGACCTGGGCCCGGCGTGCAGCCAGTGCGGCGGGATGATGCAGCGGACGGGGTCTTGCTACACGTGCTCCAGCTGCGGCAATAACACGGGCTGCGGCTGAGAGCCAGCCGATAGCCGGCGCATCTCAGCACTCGCGCTTCGCTCGGGTGGCGCCCTAGCATATTGGGAGACGATCAGGATCAATGGCTCATATATTTGCGGCATCCTAATGTTTAGGTAGCCTTCGCGACGCCATGCACCCGAGACGGCACGAATCACCGGAGGCACGTTGCCCAAGCGTCAAAGACCAAGCGCTACGCGCAATGATCGATGCCGCCTGGGCCGCTGGCTGGTGGTGCGAGCAGGCCAGCAACGGCCACGTGCAGTGCTACCAGTGGCCCGTTGAGGACGGCAGTCGAGGAAAGATCGTTGTGGTCGCGAATACCCCCAGCGATCACAGGACGATACCCAACACGCGATCTACGTTTCGTCGCGCAGGACTACAGCTCTAGTCGACGCATCCGATAATGGATTGGGCGACTTCTGCCATCATGGGAGATACCTACATGTCGAGACTCCAGGGATCCACAATCAAGACCGAGTTTCAGGCTCTGCTGCATTTGGCGCCTGAGCCCAACGACGATCGCGACCTGTCCACGGTTGCCGAGCTTGCCCTCGATGCTTTGCGGTCGGAGGCGACGGGGCTTGCTTTGGGTCCTGTCGTCTGCATCGACCTCGACCGACGAGTCGTTGAGATCGAGATGACCGTAGAGGCCGCCTCAGCCTCCGAAGTGCACCAGAAGATGGGTCTCATCCTCGGCGCCTTGGAACGAGGGGCTCCTTTCCTTCTTATCCAGGATAGCTCCGCTTCACGCTCTCAGGAGCGGGAGGCGGAGTCCGAGCTCGCCTGCGTATAGCTTCGGCTTCGGCCAGATCGCATCAGGCGGGTAGACCTCTGCGCGCGGCGGCCACGAAGGAGGTGTGCTGGCACCGACGATTGCTAACGCTCGAGTGGTGCGGACTAGGTCAGCAGCCGGTCGCCGGTGCCCGCGGCGCGCTCGGCGACGGCGTCGCCGGACTCGGAGCGGCCGAGGATGCTGGCGAAGACGGCGGCGAAGGCGATGCCGAAGACGAGGAACTCGACGAAGCACATGCCGGCGCCGGCGAGGTGCTGGTCGGCGATTCCGGAGAGGCCGAAGGCGCGGGGGGCGCCGGCGTAGAGGGGGTACTCGGTCTTGGCGAGCCAGGTCAGCGGTAGGCAGACGCCGGCGCTGGCGATGCGGGAGAAGCCGAGCAGGGCGAGCCGCTGGCCGTTGGGCCGCATCCGCGCCCGGGGCAGGGGGTCGACGATGAGCCACCAGAGGGCGAGCCCGGTGTAGAAGAGGGTGGCGTGCTCGAAGTCATGGACGAGCTGGTGCTGGGCGGCGTAGTCGAAGACGCTCGGAATCGCCCAGACCCAGGTCGCGAGGGCCCACAGCGGGAGGGCGACCCAGGGCGAGGTCAGCCGCGCCAGGAGCCGGCCGGAGCGGGAGCCGCCGGGGGCGATCCGCAGCAGCGCCTCGCGCGGCAGGCCGAGCGGCAGCAGGGGGCGGCGCAGGCCGAGGACGAGCAGGGCGGGGGCGACGTCGGAGAGCAGGATGTGCTGCGCCATGTGGGCGGAGAGCAGGTATTCGTCGCCGATGGGGTCCAGCGGGGAGCAGAGGGCGACGGCGATGGCGAAGAGCCCGGCCATGTAGGGGACCCAGTGGCCGGCGCCGATCGCGGAGGAGCGGGCGGCGGCGCGGCGGTAGGCGCGCAGGTAGATGCCCGCGGCGAGCGCGAGGGCGACGATGACGATGGGGTTGAAGCTCCAGGAGCCCCAGCCGGGAACGGTGGCGAGCATGGCGGGCATCCTATTGGATCGGGCCTCAGTTGGTTACGTAGGTCGCCGGCGGGGCGGGGTCGTCGCGGATGGCTGCGAGCTGGCTGACGAGCTCGGGGCCGGTGGTGCCGCCGAGGACGCGCAGGCGCGGCAGGCGGTCGGGTTCGGAGTCGGGCTCGGCCCAGCCGGGGACGACGGTGGTCGCACCGCGGTAGCCGGCGGCCTGGACGGCGGCGACGACGGTGGCGTCGTACTGCCCGGAGGGGTAGCAGAACCAGTTGACGGGGACGTGGTAGAGCCGCTGGATGGTTTCCCGGGAGCCGGCGACCTGGCGGCGCAGTTCGGAGGCGTCGAGGGTGGTGAGGTCGGCGTGGCTGAGGCCCTGGGTGTCGAGCTCCCAGCCGGCGGCGACGAGGCCGCGGATCTGGGCGCCGGAGAGGCCTCCCTGGGAGGGCGGGAGCCCGGTGAGCTGCATGTTCTCGACCCCGACCCAGCCGAGGCGGCGCAGGATGGGCAGGGCGTTGGTGTACTGCGACTGGTAGCCGTTGTCGAAGCTCAGGACGATCGGTTTGCCCGGTGGCAGGGGGGCGCCTTCGTGCCAGTTGGCCCAGAGCTGGTCCTGGGTGACGGCGTGGTAGCCGGCGCGGGCGAGGGCCTGGACCTGTTCGGCGAACTCCGCGGCGTCGACGTAGAGCCCCGGGTATGGCGCCCCGGCGGGCGGAGGGTTTATGACGTGGTACATCAGGATCGGGGCGGCCTGCGGCGTGGAGCTGCCGCGGGCGCCGCCGCTCGCCCCGGCCGGGGGCGACGCGGACCGGCGGGCGCCGTCGGCGGACGCCGAGGACCCATGCGACCCCCCGGCAGACCCGGCGGGCGAGGAGCCGTGGTCACCGACGCGGTTGCCGGCTCCGGCTTGACGACCTCCCCCGGCACCGCGCCATCCAGTCCCGCCGGCTTTGGCCGAGGAAGGGCTCGAGCCACCACCCCCGGAGGCGAGGGCGATGGCGCCGACGACGACGAGGACGACGAGCAGCAACCCGCCGGTGGCGAGCAGGCGGCGGCGGCGAGACAGCTGACGGCTGCGCTCGGCTCGGCGGGCGCGCAGCTGGTCGCTGCCCGGCGCGCGCTGGCTGGCGTTGTCGGTGTCCCGGGGCGTGAGAGGAGGTTACGAGTTCAGTCGGCCCTTCAGGGCGCTGGCGGCGGAGAATTTGGCGGCCTTGCTGGCGGCGATGTTGATGGTCTCGCCGGTCGCGGGATTGCGGCCCTGGCGGGCGGCGCGGTGGCCGACGCTGAACTTGCCGAAGCCGGCCAGGGAGACCTCCCCGCCGGCGGCGAGCTCGTCTGAGACCGCCTCGATGGTCGCCTCGATTGCCTCGCGGGCCTGTCCGGCGCCCAGCCCGGTACGTTCGGCGACCTTGTCGGCCAGATCGTTCTTGGTCATGACATTACCTCCCTCGTGTGGGGTCTGGTGTGGCTAAAGCGGGCAGCTTAACGGCCCCCGGGGACGGGTCCGTCAGGGGACCCCGGCGCGGGCGGGGCGGCGCCGGCTCCGCCAGGCGGACGGGCGCACGGACGGGCGGCGCCGGGCGCCCTTCAGGCGGACACCCGCGCGGGCGGGGCGGCGTCGGCGCCCGTCACGGAGGGGGTCTGCGTGACGGAGGGCGCGGCGGCGGCGGCGACGGGCGCCGGCAGCTGCCCGGCGGCGTAGGCGGTCCACAACGCGGCCAGCCAGCAGCCGCAGGCGAGGGTGACGTGGACCCAGACGAGCTCTGTGGGGAGGTGGGTGTAGTACTGGTCGAGCCCGACGATGCCCTGCAGGGCGAGCAGTACGCAGAGGGCGGTGGCGGAGCGGCGCATGAGGGGGTCGGCGTGGCGGCGGCGGGCGAGCCACCAGACCCAGAGGGCCAGCAGGCCGAAGACGAAGGCGATCTCGGCGTGGCGGTGGATGACGAAGTCCATGGTCCCGGCCCCGTCGAAGTCCAGCCGGGTGATCCGCTGCCCGGGCGAGCCGCCGCCGTGGGGGCCGGCGGCGGTGGCGGCGGTGCCGGCGAAGATGGTGAGGGCGCCCATCCCGACGAGGGCCCGGGCGGAGAGGACGAGCCGACGGTCGACGCCGCGGGGACGCTCGCCGGGCTCGTGGGTGGCCCGCCAGACGAGCGTGGCGGCGGCTATGAGGATGAGCATGGAGAGGGCGAAGTGCCCCATGACCCAGCCGTAGTCGAGGCGGCCTTTGACGGTGAGCCCGCCGAGGACGGCCTGGGCGATGACGCCGAGCGGCAGGAGGGCGGCGATCCAGGTCAGGTCGCGCCGGTAGGGCCGCCGCCGCAGGGCGGCCAGCCAGGCGAGCCCGGCGAGGATGCAGACGGGCCCGGTGATGACGCGGTTGGAGAACTCGATGACGGCGTGGGCGGCGAGCGGGGGGTAGAGCTTGCCGTAGCACTCGGGCCAGTGGGGGCAGCCGAGCCCTGAGCCGGAGAGCCTGACGGCGGCGCCGGTGAGGACGATGAGGGTGAGGGCCCCGAGCGCTAGGTAGGCGGCCAGGGCCGCCTGGCGGGGGGTGGTGGTGTAGCCGTTGGTGCGCTCGCGCAGGGAGCCGCGGGTGACGTCGCGCATCGGGATGCAGTTTGTCAGCTTTGCCGCAGCCGCCCCTCCGGTCGGACCTCAGCGGGGCTCGCCGACGGGCTCGCCGTCGTAGACGAAGGGCAGCTCGTCGGCCATCTCGCGCAGGGTCGGGGCGGAGGCATCGCGGGCGGAGACGAGGGGCTCGATCTCGGGGGGCCAGCGGATGGCGACGTCGGGGTCGTTCCAGGCGATGCCGCGCTCGACGGCGGGGTCGTAGTAGGCGGTCTGCTTGTAGAGGACGTCGGCGACGTCGCTGAGGACGCAGAAGCCGTGGGCGAAGCCGACGGGGACGTAGAGCTCGCGGAGGCCCTCGTCGTCGAGCTCGACGGCCTCCCACCGGGCGTAGGTGGGGGAGCCGCGGCGGAGGTCGACGATGACGTCGACGATGAGCCCCCGGGAGCAGCGGACGAGCTTGGCGACGCCGGCCCCGATGTGGAAGTGCATGCCGCGGACGACGCCCCGGGTGGAGCGGGAGTGGTTGTCCTGGATGAAGAGCTCGGCGGGGGGTATCCCGGCGGCCTGGTGCCACTGGCGGCGGTAGGTCTCGCTGAAGAAGCCCCGCTCGTCGGGGAAGACGCGGGGCTCGATGACGACGGCGCCGGGAAGCCGGGTGGGGGTGACGTTCACGCGGGGGAACGCTATCGAAACAGGTGGCCGGGCGAGGGTCTCAACGGAGCACCTGAGCTTCTTTCCAGCCGCTTCCCAGGCCGTCACGAACGAAGTCTCGCCAGCGCCGCTCGGCCGAGCGGAGCCATCGGGCTGGGATCAGCACCCCGGATACGACCTGAAGACCGGATTCGCCGGACTCGTCGAGAAATGCGACATAGTCTTCATTCCGAAGCCTGGACATCGCCGCAGTCTCGCATCTTGCGAGAAGACTGGCACTATGCGCACAAAGCGCTAAGCCCACCAGGCGGTGGGCTTAGCGGCGCTCAGCCCGCTACCCCTCTACCGGGGGCCGACCAAGCAATGGGCTCAAGCTAACAGAGCCAAGCGACTAAATCCAGCGGGCAAACTACGGGCCGCGTCAAGTCTCGTATAAGGCTTTAGCGGCGAGCGGCCACGCTCGACCATCACGGTCAGGACGGGTCGCTCGTTGAGCCCGAGCCGCCGCGGAGCCCCTCGAGGTCGGCCCTGACCATCCGCTCGACGAGCTCCTCGAAGCCAACCCGCGCCTGCCAGCCGAGCTCGCGGCGGGCCTTGCCGGGGTCGCCCACAAGCGGGGTCGCCTCGGGCGCCCTGACGAGGGCGGGGTCGAGGCGGATGTGCTCCTCGGCGCGCAGCCCGAGACAGGCGAAGGCGGCGTCGGCGAAGTCGGCGACGGTGCGGGGGACGCCGCTGGCGAGGATGTAGTCGTCGGGGCGCTCCTGCTGGAGCATGAGCCAGGCGCCGTGCATGACGTCGCCGGCGAAGGACCAGTCGCGGACGGCGCCGAGGTCCCCGAGGACGACCTCGTCGGCGAGCCCGAGCTTGACGGCGGCGGCGGCGCGGGTGATCTTGCGGGTGACGAACCGCTCGGGGCGGCGCTCAGACTCGTGGTTGTAGAGGATCCCGGAGCAGAGGTAGAGGTCTTCGTTTTCGGCGGTGTGTGCGCGCGCGTACGCGCCCGCGCGGGCGTGGGCGCGCACGGCTCCGAGGATCTGGTGGGCGGCGAGCTTGGCGACGGCGTAGGGGTTCTCGGGCCGGCAGGGGGTGTCCTCGCGCTGGGGGCTCTCGGGGGCGGCCCCGAACATCGACCCCGAGGCGGCGGCGAAGAGGCGGGTTCCCCGGTCGAGCCGGCGGACGGCCTCGAGCAGGACGGCGGTGGCGCCGGCGATGGTCGACAGGGTCTCCGCCGGGCGCTCCCAGGAGTCGGGGACGTAGGAGGGGGCGGCGAGGTGGTAGAGCTCGTCGGGGCGGGTGTCTCGGACGGCGGCGCGGAGGCTGTCGTGGTCGAGGAGGTCGCCGGCGAGGAGCTCGATCTGCCCGCGCAGGTGCTCGCTGGCGCCGAGGGGCCGGTCTGGCGCACGGCAGAGCCCGGTGACGCGGTAGCCGCGGTCGAGGAGGATCTCGGCCAGGAAGGAGCCGTCCTGGCCGGTGATGCCGGTGATGAGGGCGCGGCGCGACGCCGCGGCGGGTCCGCCGGGCGACGCGGGAGAGCCCTCGCCGCGGTCGTCGGCTACGACGGCCCGCCTCCGCTGAGCAGCTCGAGGTCGGCGTCGACCATCAGCCTGATGAGCTCCTCGAAGCTCGTCCGGGGCTCCCAGCCGAGGTCGCGGCTGGCCTTGGCGCGGTCGCCGATGAGGTGATCGACCTCGGCGGGCCGCTTGAGGGAGTCGTCGATGACGACGCGGTCGTCGACGTCGAGCCCGGCCTGGTCGAAGGCGATCTCCAGGCACTCCCTGACGGAGTGGGCGACGCCGGTGGCGATGACGTAGTCCTCGGCGCGGTCCTGCTGGAGCATGAGCCACATGGCTTCGACGTAGTCCTTGGCGTAGCCCCAGTCGCGTTCGGCGTCGAGGTTGCCGAGGTGGAGCTCCTCGACGAGGCCGAGCTTGAGGGCGGCGGCGTGCCAGGTGATCTTGCGGGTGACGAACTCCAGGCCCCGGCGGGGGGAGTTGTGGACGACGAGGCGTCCGACGCCGGCACAGAAGACGCCGCTCTCGGTCTCGAGGTCGAAGACCCATTCGTCGTCGGGCACGGCGGCGGGTTCGATACGGCGCACCTCGGCGGGACTGCGCAGCAGATGCTGCCCCTTGCCCCCGACGCGCACGGCGGAGCGGAGGTTGAGCTGGTAGTAGGTCCGGCCGTCGCGCCGCTCGACGTAGACGGAGGCGGGCTGGCGCTGGTTGAAGTAGAGCAGGCAGAGTCCCTGGGCGAGCACTCCGCTGTTGGTCTTGACGGAGTCGCCGTTGCCCTTCTTTAGACCGTCGCCGGCGTGGTAGCCGTCGAGGAACGCCCGCTGGACGTCGAGGCTGGCGTTGAGGACGATCGGCGGGACCTGCTTGAAGGAGTTCGGGGTGTAGAGCTGCTCGCGCAGCCAGCCGGCGACTTTGGGGGCGCCGGAGAAGGAGACGACCTCGACGGAGGCGTCGGGGTCGAAGCCCGAGGTCCCGGTCGCTTCGCGGGATACCCCGAGAAAACAGCGCGACCAGAGCTCCATGGCGCGGCAGCGCAGGAGGAAGTCGTTGTTGGTGAACCTGACCTGCCGCCCGTCCTGGGAGACGTAGCCATCGGCGGCGAGCAGCCCGAGCAGCTCGGCCAGCTCGGGCGCGATCGTGCTCCAGTCCGGCGGGGCTGGCATCCACTTGGCGATGGCCAGCTCGTCGCCCTCGCCGACGTCGCGGGCGCTGACGCACTGGCGCTCGTCGTCGAGCATGGTGTGGTGGGCGGTGACGTCGACGACGCCGCCCCGGGATTGGATGCTGAGCAACTCGTGGTCGGGGTCGGTGCGTCGCCGCCGGGTGGCGGTGATGGCGCGGACGAAGGTCCACTGCTCGCCGTCCCAGACCTCGACGACGTTGTCGGGGGTGTGGGTCTGCACGCTGGGGCCCTTGCGCCTGAGCGCGACGAGATCGGCGGGGGTCTTGATCGAGATCGCCCCCAGCTGGCGGACGATGAGCGGCGTGTTTTCCGCCACGCACTCGTGGTTGAAAAGTATCCCCGAGGTCGCATGGAGGTCATATGACTCGCGGTAGTTGACGGTGATGAAGTGCCCGTAGGCCTTGGCGACGCCGTAGGGCGAGCGGGGATAGAAGGGGGTGAGCTCGGTCTGGGGGACCTCGCGGACCTTGCCGTACATCTCGCTGGAGGAGGCCTGGTAGAAGCGGGCCTCGGGGCAGACTTCGCGCATGGCCTCGAGCATCCGGGTGACGCCGACGCCGGTGAACTCGGCGGTGAGGGTGGGCTGGATCCAGGAGACGGCGACGAAGGACATGGCGGCGAGGTTGTAGATCTCCTGCGGCCGGGAGGCGCGGAGGGCGTCGACGAGGGAGCGCTGGTCCAGGAGGTCGCCCTGGTGCAGGGTGATGCGGTCGCGGAGGTGCTCGATGCGGTCGAACTTCTCGGTCGAGGAGCGCCGGACCATGCCGTGGACGTCGTAGCCCTTCTCGAGCAGCAGCTCGGCGAGGTAGGACCCGTCCTGGCCGGTGACGCCGGTGATGAGGGCGGAGGGCTTGGGGGACATGGGTGGGGACCCTAGCGGCAACGACGGGCGGCGTGGGTGATGGGCTGTGAACGGCGGGCCAGAGGAGTCGGCGATATGGCGCAGGCTCTACATTCAGGGCATGGGCGATCTCGGGCGGGCATCGCTGAGCACCGACGAGCGGACACTGCTGGAGCGCTTCGCGGCGCGGCTGGGAGACGAGCTCGGCGACGACCTGGACGCGGTCTGGCTGTTCGGCTCCCGGGCGCGGGGCGAGGGCGAGGCGCCGGAGTCCGACGTCGACGTGCTGGTGATCGTCGGCGACGCCTCCTGGGATGGCAAGTCGAGGGTCCACGACACCCTGACGGCGGTCGCCCGGGAGTTGGGCCTGGAGTCGGTGGGGTGGTCTTTCTCGGTGCACGTCAACGACCGGCGGTGGCTGGCACAGCGCCGGTCGGTGGAGTCGTTCTTCATGGCCGAGGTGGACCGCGACAAGGTCGTGGTCCACGGATCGGCATGAGCCCGCGCTCGGTGGAGTTCCTGGAGGCGGCGCACCGCCGCCTGCGGGCGGCGGAGGCGGTATCCGAGGAGGACCCCTCGACGGCTCTGAGCGCGGCGTACTACGCGATGCTCTACGCAGCCAGGGCGGCACTCAGCGAGCGCGGGGTGTCCGCCAAGACCCACCGGGGGACCTGGCACGAGTTTCGCCGGGCATTCGTGGAGACCGGCGAGGTGGACTCGGGGCTGGTGGCATCGGTGCAGAAGGTGCAGCCGGAGCGGGAGCAGGCGGACTACGACGCATGGCCGGCGCCGGCGGAGAGCGCCCATCAAGCCATCGATCTCGCAGGACGGTTCCTGGCGGCGATTGACGACCTCGCCGGCTGAGGGCGCGGGAGCGCCCAGAGCCGAACCGTCTTCCCGCCGCGGCGATCCCCCATAGCTTCAAGCGGCGCGATGGTTTACCCGAGCGGCGGCGCCTGGGGGTCGAGCGCGGGGCCGTCTTCACCGGCTGCCGGCCCTCCCCCTCCCCCGTGCGCTTCGCCGGCGTCGTCGATCGCTGCGCCCCCAGCCCAGACGATCCCGGCGGCGGCGCGGGGCCGGTCGAGCAGGCTGGGCGGGGCGGGGGGTTCGTAGAGGGCGTCGTCTTCGGGCTCCCCCACCGAGCACCCCGGCTGGCGGCGGCCGGCGAGGAGGAACTCGTAGTAGAAGGTGTTCGCGGGGGAACGGTTGGGCAGGAGGGTGTCCACGAGCCAGGCGGCGCGCCGGGCCTGCCCGGCTTCGCCGTAGCCGCGCGAGAGACCGCCGTAGTCGGTGCAGCGGCGGGCGGCGACCTCGGTGATCCAGACCTCGGCGCCGGCGCCCTGGCGGGGAAGGTTGCCCAGGAAGCGCAGGTAGGGCGCTTCGCTCATATCCTGGACGGAGAGGTAGGGGTGCACCCCCCAGATGGCGGGCGCGAAGTCGAGGTTGCGCTGGTAGGCGCGCTCGTAGGCGACGAGCCCGGGCCCGTCTTCGAAGTCGCCCGCGATCACGGTGCAGCCGTAGCCGCCGGCGGCGCAGAGGGCGTGGGCGGCATCGGCGAGCCCGGCCGCGACGGCGGCCGGCTCGCGACCCTGGTTATCGGGCTCGTTCCAGGCCTCGACGTAGGGGATCGGGTGCGCGAGCCGCCGTGCCCGCCCCAGCAGCTGGGAGAGGCGCAGGGCGTATTCGCCGGAGGAGGCGGGGTAGACCCCGTCGTAGCTGGTCAGGGCGAGGTCGGGCGTCAGACCGAGGCCGGCGACGTCGCCGAGCCAGGCTTCGAGCTGGGCGCGTTCCCCGCCATGCCCGGGCGCCATCGCGTTCCACTGCACGACGTAACGGGCGTAGCGGATACGCCCGGCATCGACCCACTGGGCGCGGAAGAGCTGGGCGAAGGAGCTGCCCGAGAAGCCACCGTCCCAGTCTGGGAGGCTCTGGTCGGAGATGCCGTCGACGGTTGCGCCGGCGCCGCGGGCGTGCGTCGGCACGACCGCGAGGGCCAGGCCGAAGGCCAGGCAGAGCGCCGCGATACAGAGCAGGGGTCTCATGCCGGCTGACCCGATTTCAGAGCGGTTGGCCTCCCTCCCGCTCGCGCAACTCCCGCTCGAGCTCGAGCAGCCGCAGTCGATTCCGCTCGCCGATCACCTCGCCATGCGGGCCGGCTACGACGGCAAACGGCGCCACGTCCCTGCGCACACAGGTGAGCGCGCCAACAGCGGCACCCTGCCCGATCGTGACGCCAGGCAGAACCACGCAGCCGGCCCCGACGATGGCGTGCTCGTCGATTACGACGGGCTCGCTGGTGACGTTGCGCAGATCGTCGGGAACCGTCGGTCCGGTGAGCCAGCCCCCGCGGTAGTCGTCATTGGAGGAAAAGATGGCGGTGCCGGCGGAGACCCCCGCGAAGCTGCGGACCTCGATCTTGGCGGCGCCGGTGATGAAGACGCGCACCGAGATGTGGACGTGATCGCCGATCGCGATGCCGCCCTCGCCGGCGCTGAGGACGGCGCCGGCATCGATGCGCACGTGGGAGCCAAGTGAGATGCGGTCGGCCCCGTAGAGGAGGGCCGTGGCGTCGATGCTGACGTCATTGCCGACCGCTCGCAAGCCCAGCCCGTGAAGCGCGTCGCGGCTGAGGAATCCGGCCTGGCTCATGCGACCTCGTTCAGGGATTGGGCAAGGGTGGCGTTGAGGCGGACGATGATCTCCTCCTGCTCGTGGGCCTGCATGTCCGAGTAGACCGGCAGGCAGAGCATCCGTGCGGCGAGATCGTCGGTGACCGGCAGGGCGACGTCGGCGGCGAACGGTCGTGTGCGGTGCAGCGGGGGCGTGTAGTAGCGGCGCACCCCGACGCCGGCCTCCAGCAGTCGCCCGACGGCGCTCTCGGCGTCGCCGGACAGCGCGATCGGATAGGTCTGCCAGGGAGGGAGGCCGCCGTCCGGCGGGTGCACGACGTCGAGGGCCGCCGAGAGCTCCGTCCGGTATCGCCCGGCGACGCCGGCACGGTGCGCGACGGCCGCATCGATGCGGCCCAAAACGGCGAGTCCGATCGCGGCGTGGACCTCGCTGAGCTTGCCGTTGAACCCGAGGGCTTCGGGCACGCCGTCGGCGAGCCCGAAGTTGATCGTGCGACGGAGTCGCTCGGCGAGATGATCGGCGAGGAAGACCGCGCCGCCCTCCCCCACCCCGAACACCTTGGTCGCATGCAACGAGAACACCTCGGCGTCGCCGGCGGAGCCGACCCATCGGCCGCACTCCTCGCGGCCGCCCAGAGAAGCGGCGGCGTCGCATATCAACGGGACCCCGAAGGCCTGCGCCAGGCGCTCCAGCTGATCGAGGTCGTGGCATAGACCGAGTGTCCGGACGTGCACGATCGCTCCCACCTTCCGGCGTTCGAGCGCATCCCGCAGCTGTCCCAGGTCAAGCTCCCAGGTATCGGGGGAGACGTCGAGAAAGAGCGGCTCGCAGCCGGCGAGGACGACGGCGCCGGCGGTTGCGGGAAAGGTGAAGCTCGGCATGGCGACGGGGCCGCGCACGTCGAGGGCGAGCAGGGCGGCCGTCAGCCCCGCGGTTGCGCTGGAGACGAGCACGACGCTGCGCCCGGGCGATGCGTAGCGCTCGCCGAGCTCGCGCTCGAGGCGCGTGGCGAGGGGGCCGAAGTTCGAGAAGCGCCGCTCGGCGTAGACCTCGGAGAGCAGGCCGAGCCACTCCTCGGGCTCTGGCATGGTTGGTCGGATGAAGGGGTACATGGCTCGTCAGGCGGCCGCGAGCACGCCGCCGTGCAGTTCGCGCAGGGCGTCGCGCAGTCGGATGTTGATCGGATGGAGGTCCTCGCGGGCGAGCAGCTCGCCGATGCCCTCGGGCGAGGCGAGGTCCTCGGAGCGACTGACCTCCTCGTCGCGGAGATAGTGGATGACGCGGACGTCGCCGACCTCGTCGCCGTGGCGGGCCAGGAACCGGTCGTCGTTGGGCAGGTTGTAACGCAGCGGGAGCGCCTCCCAGGGGACGCGGGCACGCTGAATCGCGAGCGTCAGCGCGAGCTGGCAGCGAAACGGCGTCTCGATCACTCGTTCGACGGCTTCCATCTCGCTGTAGATCGTCTTTGCCAGCGCGCCCAGCGCCTCCCTGGAGGCGAGCAGGACGCCGAGGTTGAAGTAGGGCGGGCAGTGGCGCCGGGCGGCGTCGTGCTCGATGGACTGCCAGCCGGAGTGCTCGCAGCTCATCGGCGGCTCGCCGAGGCCGGCGGCGTGGAAGACCTCCCGCCAGAGGCCCTGGCCGGCCTCGGACCAGAGGAAGGGCGAGAGGTGGGCGATGAGGCCGGCGATCGCGCGGGTCCGCTCGATGCGCTCGAGCAGGTCGTCGATCGGCGCGAGGAAGAGGGTGTCTGCGTCGAGCAGCAGGGCGGTGGGCGTCTGGATGTCGTAGCAGAACCTCTGCAGGGCGGTGGCGAAGATGCCGTGGCGACGCCAGAGGTCGGCGTCGAGCCATCGCCACTGGACGCCGAGGCGCCGCGACCAGGGCTGCGTCTCGGTGAGGTCGACGGATTCGTCGCCGCCGACGGTGACGATGATCGGGCTCGCCGCGAGGGCTCCGCCGAAGCGTCGCACCGAGGCGGCGAGGTAGTGGACCTTGATCAGGAAGGACGGGGTGGGGCTGATTGGCACATGGATCTCGCAGCGTCCGGCGTGGGAGGACGTGCGACGCGCCGATCGCCACGGGAGGCGAGCGCCTCGGCGAGCCCGCGCGAAGGCTCGGTGGACCATTGGGCGAGTCTATATAGAGTGTTCCCGTGAACATGGAGGAGGGCGTGGCGGGGACGCCGGTCTGCGTACTTGGCTTCGGCCGCAGCGGGACGTCGCTGACGACGCGTCTGCTCAACCTGCTCGGGGTGGATGTGGGGCCCGAGGAGGACCTGCTGGGAGCCGCCGGCGGGGACAACCCGCGCGGCTACTGGGAGCCGCGCTGGATGATCGAGCTCAACGACGAGATCCTGGCGCGGCTGGACACGGTCTGGCAGCAGCCGTTTCCGGCTGCGCCCGGCTGGGAGACCGAGCCCGAGCTCGACGATCTGCGCGAGCGGGCGCGGGAGCTGCTGCTCGAGAAGTTCGGCGCCTCCCGACTGTGGGGCTTCAAGGACCCGCGGGTGATGTTGACGCTGCCGTTCTGGCAGCAGGTGATGCCCGCGGCGCGCTACGTGATCTGCCTGCGCAACCCAGCCGATGTGATCTCCTCGTTTCAGCGCCGCCCGGAGCCGAACCTGCCGTTGGAGGAGTGGGGGGACCTGTGGATGGAGTACAACGCCCGCGCGTTGCGCGAGACGCGCGAGCGGCCGCGGATGCTGGTGTTCTACGAAGACCTGTTCCGCGACGGCGCCAACGAGATCGCCCGGATGGCGTCGTTCCTCGGACTGCCGGCACCGCCGGAGGGCGACCCGGCGCGGCGGGCGCTGCTCGACGAGATCGACCCGGAGCTTCGCCACCACTCGACCTCGCCGACGGAATTGGCAGGCATGTGGGGCATCTCGCCGGCGGCGCGGGCGTTGTTCCTGGCGGTGCGCGCCGGGGAGAACGTCCGCCGGTTCAAGGCCGTTGCCGGCCTCCGAGGGGATGGCGTCGCCGACGCGATCGAGCAGCTGATGCCCGACCTGTGGTTCGAGCGACGCCTGCTGACCGCGGCGCGCGTCGAGCGGGAGCAGCTCGCCGGCGAGCTCGACGGCGAGCGTCGGGAGCGCGCCGAGCTCGAGCGCACGCGGCAGCGATTGGACTCCGAGCTTGCCGACGCCCGTGCGGCGCTTGCCCAGGCGGATGCCGGTGGCGCGCGGCTTCAAGAGGAGCTGACCCAGGCACAAGCCGAGCTGGGCTCCTCGGCCGCGCATCGCCGGGAGGTGGATGCGGAGCTGGCGGCTCTACAGGCGACCCTGGCCCACGAGCGGGCGCTCATCGACGGCCTGCAGAGCTCGGTGAGCTGGCGCATCACGACGCCGCTGCGCGCGGTCAAGCGTGTGTTCATAGGCGGCCGCGCAGCTCGAACAAAGAGCGCAAGTCCCGTCCAGCGCTGAGGGCGGCTGCCGATCTCCTGCCTGGGCTGCTCGCGCGCCTGGAGGTCGTGCTGTGAAACTCCCTCGAGACCGCCTCAGGGTCAACCGGGGTCTACCGTGAGCGAGAAGTCACTGCGACGCAGCAGCTTGCTTCGCTCGCAGGCGCAGCGCATCTCGCAATCCGAGGGCACGGACGGCTAGACGGGTGTTCTCAGGCGTGTCGGGAATGCTCCCGGACCGCCAGCGGTCGATCCACGTCTCGGGGTCGTACCCGGTGGCATCGCGAAAACCCTCTCGCTGGTCCCGTGAGTCGGAAGGGTCGTGCTCCGGGAGTTTGAGGTGTCGCCCCTCCAGCCGCTGGAGGTAGCGCTCGTAGGCCAGTCGCGGAACGCGTACCGACTTGCCGAAGCGGACCGACGGCAGCTGCTGGGTCTTACACATCTTGTAGACCGCAGACACATCCATCTGCAGCTCCGAGGCCACCTGAGGGACAGTGAGATATCGAGTGTCGAGATCGCCCATTGAACCGTCCTACGTGAGCCTACCACATTAGGGCGCGTAATCCACTGGGTCCAGACTATCCACAATATCGGCAGCGGCATTGAGGCCTTGGGCTTGTAGCCGCTCGATGTCGGCCGCCAACTGGAGGGCCGCCTGCATCGCGCGCCTCGGAGTAGCCGTACCACACGGCCGGCGAATAACAGTCATGGCCGGTGGGTGCCAATGGAGCGGCATCTCGGGGTGGCGCACGGGATCGAGGTCGTAGTGGAGATCAACCGCCGGGTCTACGCAGCCGACGAGTAGGTGTAGGCAAGCACGCTCAGGCCGCGTCGGGCATGCGCCCCGTCGATGCCTGCTCGCCAATGCTCGACCAGCACAACGCGTACATCAAGTGGGCAATCCCCCAAGCCGGCCGTGACCTCCACCATACCGGTGCCAGGCTCGGCGGAGTACGTCGGGTCAACGTAGGAAGTACCCGGCCGAGGATCGAGCCGGAAGCCATATAGGTACAACTCGTCGCAGATTTCGCTGAGGCGGTCGAAAACGAACGGGATACCGCAGCCACTCATGCGCGCAACCCCACGTCAAGGGACGCGGTTGGCGCGAACGGCCCGCATAGGAAACCGCCCAGGAGCCCGCAAACCGTCAGCAACAGGGTCAAGTAGCACCCTTCGCCCGCTCAGATCGTCGTCAACCCCGCCGCGGGCTCCCCGCGCCGCGCCCGGAAGTACCCGTTGACGGTGGCGAACTCACCCGGCGGCCCGGGCGCGAGCCCGAACTCCTCCTGCACCGGCAGCCCGACGGTCTCGAGCATCCGCCGCATGGCGAGACGCCCCGGCACCCACCACCAGCTGGGGTCGTTGTAGTAGGCGCCGGGCACGAAGCGGGCGTACTCGGAGAGCTCGGGGTCGGCGAGCATCATCGAGCCGAACAGCAGGGTGCCGTCGTCGGTGAGCATGGCGCGCAGCCGTTCGAGCAGCACCATGGGGTGGACCTCGTGGTAGAGGACGCCGTGGCAGTGGACGATGTCGAAGCGCCCGTGGGTCTCGGGGTCGAGCTCCTGCCAGCGCATCTGGCAGGGTCGGATGCCGCTTTGGTAGACGCTCTCGAGGAACTCCATCTGGCGGATGAACTGGAAGGGCTCGCAGGCCATGACGTCGGCGGCGCCGAGCAGCTTGAACATGAAGGGGTCGTAGCCGGCGTTGGAGCCGACGTCGAGGACGCGCCGGCCGGCGATGTCGGGGACGTGCTCGCGCAGGGTCTGCCAGCGGTGGTCGATGCGCCAGGCGCCGCCGATGACGAGGTCGCCGCCGAGCGCGAAGGGACCCTGCAGCCAGGGCTCGAGCTCGCGGACCCGCTCGAGCAGACGCTGGCGCTGGCGCGGGTCGAGCTCGCTTGGCAGATCTGGCGAGAAGCGCGCGAGCTCGGCGTCGGAGGCGTCGACGTCGGAGAGGCTGGCGCAGCCGAGCTGGGTCTCGACCTGCTGGCGCAGGCGGCTCATGTCGTCGTCCGTGGTGTGCTGTTGCTGCTCGCTCATGTGCGTCTGACCTCCAGCCCGAAGCGTGAGGCCCACGGTACAGCGACGCGGCGCAGGGCGAAGGTCCCGGTGAGTGGCCGGTCGACGAGGACGTGGCCGAGGGCGACGGCCTCGCCGTAGCCCATGTCGGCGGCTTCGAGGGGGTGCAGGGTGAGCAGCTGGTCCCCGGTGACGGGGTGCACGGCGGCGAACAGCTCGCGGCGCCCCGGCCCGCCCTGGCCGTGGAGGTAGCCGACGAGCGTGGCCTGGGGGTCGGCGCCGGCGTGTCCGTTGTCCCCGGGAGGCCCTGTCCGGGGTCGCGCGGCGAGTCCGATGGCGACGGCGTCGGCGCCGCGCCGCAGCACCGAGCGGGCGCGGCCGCGGGCGCGGCCGAAGCCGCGCCAGCCGGCGGGGGCGCCGACCCAGCGGACGAGCTGGCGGATGTCGGGCGCGACGGCTCCGGGGCGGTGCGGGCCAGCACTGACTCGCCCGCGGGGGTCGATCCAGAGCGGGATCGAGCCGGGCTCGGCGGTGAGGTGCAGGGCGCCGAGCTCGCCGACGAGCGTCGTGTCCGGCAGCTCGGCGGGCTCGGCGCAGGCGCGGTAGCAGTGGCGTCGCCGCTCGTGGTCGAGGCAGCGCAGCAGGCTGACGCGCCCGTGCCGTGGCAGGCGGGCGTCGGGCGGACGGACGGGCTCGTTGGGGTAGCCCTCGATGAACCCAAGCCACTGCAGCTCGACGGCCTGGGCGCGCAGGGCGTCGCGCTCGCCGCTGACGAGGGTGACGCTGCCGTCGGGCAGGACGGCGCGCTCGACGGCGTTGAGCAGTGGCAGCGGGGCCTGCTCGAGGTGGCCGAGCTCCTGCTCGTCGTCGTGGCGCGGGGAGCCGCGGGGCACGGTGCGCAGGTCGCCGTCGGCGCCGCGGACGAGCCGGGCGGTGCCGGGCGGCGAGAAGCGCTGGATGGCGCCGAGGTGGAATTCGAGCTCGTAGCCCTCGGGCGACCTGCCGCCCTGGCGCACGGTGCGCCGCTCGCCGCCGATCTCGCGGTGGCGGGTGAGCAGCTCGGTCTCGGGCGGGATCCAGGAGTCCAGGCCGAGCCAGCGCCTGATCGCGGTCCAGGGCAGGGCGGGCACGACGGGCCCGGTCTCGGCGAGCCGCTTGCGCTCGGCGGCGCGGTGGGGGTCGGGCTCGGTGTCGCCACGGGGCAGCTCGAGCCAGGCGCCGTCGGCGCGCAGGGGCGCCGACGTGCCGGTGGCGGGCGAGTCTGGGCCGCGCGGGGCGTGGCGCCATTGCAGGGCGACGTCGTGCAGGCTCATGGCGCGGGCGATCGACTCGGCCTCCAGCCCGGGCTGGAGCATCAGCCGGGGCGGCAGCTTGCGGGCGGCGCCGGGCCCCCAGAAGAGGGCGTGGGCGGGCGCGTCGACCTGCTCGGGCCCGAGCAGCCGGTGGGGCAGGTGGGCGTGGCCGCCGGCGTCGGTGAAGGCGATCGCCTCGAGGCCGGGTTTGACGAAGATGGTGCGGAACAGCCGCTCGACGAACCCCGGCTCTGCGGCCATCTCGGCGAGCTCGTCGCCGACGAGCAGCAGGTGGGGCCCGCGGGCGACGCGCAGCCCTTCCTGCAGGCGGGCGGCGGCGTCCGCGCAGAGCCCCGGCGGCAGGCGGCGCAGGGGGGTGCGCGGCGCGGGGTCGAGCAGGGCGGGGCACTCCAGGACGAGCTCGAAGTCGTGGCAGCTCTGGCGGTCGAGCGCCGCCAGCAGCGCCCGGCCGCGCTCGCCGGCGAGGTCGAGGGGCTCGGTGAGCAGGATCGACAGGCCGGGCGCCCAGCGCGCCTTGATGTCGACGGCCGGCGCCCAGTAGCGCCCGTAGCGGGCGGCGGGGTCGCCTTCGCCGTAGAGCTCGGGGTGACGCTCGGGGACGCCCTCGTGGAAGGAGTGGCGGGAGTACTCGACGGCGTCGGAGCGGGTGAAGCCCTCCTTGCGGTAGCGCAGGGTGGCCACCCGGGCGGGCTCGCCTCTGACGCCGCGGGCGGCGAGGGTGAGCGCGAAGTCCCAGTCCTCGTGGCCGAGCAGGATGTGCTCGGGGTAGCGGATGCCGGCGTCGAAGACGGCGCGATCGATCAGGGAGCAGGTGTCGCAGTAGTTGCCGCCCATCAGCAGATACAGGTTGTAGGTGGGCGGCTCGAAGTAGTCGTCGCGGGTCCCGAAGTACTGGCAGTTGGGGTAGATGAAGCCGATCTGCTCGCCGGCGGCCTGGAGCTGCTCGACGAGCGCGGCGATGGCGCCGGGCAGCAGCAGGTTGTCGGAGTCCACCGGCAGGATGTAGCGGCCGCGGGCGGCCTCGATGCCGCGGTTGCGGGCGGCGCTGGGCCCCGAGTTCTCGGGCTGGCGCAGCACGGTGACCGGCTCGCGGGCCTCGTAGTCGGCGAGGACCATGCGGGTGGACTCCTCGGTGGAGGCGTCGTCGACGACGATCACCTCCAGCTCGGGGTAATCCTGGTCGAGGATCGAGTCCAGGCATTCCGGCAGGTAGCGGCCGTGGTTGAAGCAGGGGACGACGACCGAGACCAGCGGCCGCCCGGTGAGGGGGCGCTCGGCGAAGCGCAGGCGCCTGGCGAGCCCCGGAGCGCCCCAGGGCTCGCCGGGGGCGGGGGAGCCGTCCCAGATGGTCGGGATGGGCTTCTCGGGTGACATACCCGAGTCCTCCCGCGCTTGAGTATGGCGCCGCTGGCGGGCTTCGGCGGTGCCCAGCACCCGCTCGTAGAGCTGGGCGTGCCCGTCGGCCATCGCCTGCACGGTGAAGTGGTCGAGAACCCGCCTCCGCCCCTCGACTCCCAGCCGCTTACGCTCGGCGGGCGCGTCGATGAGCCTGCCAATCGCCTCGGCGTACGCGGCGGCGTCCTCACGCGGCTCGATCAGAACGCCCGCGGTGTCGCCCATCAACTCGCGGTTGCCTTGCAGGGCGGGGGCGACGATCGGGGTGGCCATCGCCATCGCCTCGTAGACGACGCAGGGGATGCCCTCGAAGAGGCTAGTCATCAGCAGGGCGTCGCAGCCGGCGTACCAGCGCTCGAGCTCGCGGCTCATGGGCTGGAATGCGACATGATCGCGCAGGCCTAGCTCGGCGACGCGCTCGCGCATGGCGGGCTCGAGCTCGCCCTCGCCGACGACGTGCAGCAGCGCCTGGGGATGATCATCGACGACACGCCGCATGACGTCGAGCGAGAGCAGGGGGTCCTTCTGCGCCGTGAGCCGTCCCGTGTGCAGGATGTGGAAGCGGCCTGCGGGGAGGCCGTCGATCGGCATCACGCTCCGGTCGGGATCGAACCGCCCGTGAGCGTCGACCCCGAGGGGGATGACGGAGATCTTCTCGGGCGGAACTCCGTACCCCTGGACGGCGCTGGCGAGCTCCTCGCTGATGACGGAGAAGCCGTCGACGACGTTGCCGTAGCGAGTGCTGACAAGGCGCACGTAGCCCGAACGGTCGTGCTCCTCGACATGCAACTGAACGACGACGCCCGGCGGATGCGGCAGCGCCGCCATGTCCGCCATCAGCTCGAAGCCGAGCCGCGAGTTCATGACGTGCACGAGCCGGATTGCCCGGGTGTGGATGAGGTCGAAGACGAAGCTCTGCATGTGCTGCCCGGCGAGGAACTCGGGCAGCGCCCAGACCTCCTCGGCATACGGGTAGACGTCGGCCAGCCGCTCATTGGCCGACGGCTGGGTCGTCACGAGGTACGGAGCGAAGCGCTCGCGGTCGATCGTGCGAAACCAATCGATCGTTCCGGTGTCGGTGCCTCCGTAGCCCACCCAGGGGGCGAGGTAGAGGATTCCGACGCGTCCGTCGGGGCGGCGCTTCGTCATGTCTTGCTGCAGGGGTAAGCCATCGCGACGCGAACTCTAAACGAACCCGATGCGGGGACTGCCTGAGCCATCGCTACGCCGCGTGACGGCACTCGCCATCACCAGTTCGCAGAGCCTATGTGAAACGATAGCTCGATGTTTGCATACGGCCGCCCCCTAAGACATGGGCGTACCCCAAGAGCAGAGCCGACACTCGCACAACGAGCGACATCTGCGCAATCCGCACCTGCAGCTCCAAGACCCATCCTCCGAATAACACGGCGCCCTGGCCCCGGCAACCGCCACCTTGGCGACGCGATGGCCATCGCCGCGCTCACCCTTCTCCTGCTACTGATGTGCTTGTCTCACATCCTGCACGGAGGACTCGTAGCAGATGATTGGGCTTACCGCGCACTAGCGCACTTCGGGGGATTCAGTGGCGTGGTTTCCCAGCAGATCCAACAGGATGTCCGTCGACCACTCGCCGCCGTTTATTTCGCCACCTTGTTCACCACGCTCGGACCGCATTTGAAGCTCCTGCTGGCGTGGTCGGCCGGTCTGCGGCTGATCGTCGCGATCCTCGCTTATACGATTCTAAGGCAACTACAGTTTGCCAAATTCGCCGCACTCGCGCTCGCCTGCCTGGTGATGTTGTTCCCCTTCTCAGATTCGACTTGGCTATGGCCGACTGCCTCGGTGTTGACGTTCGCACTCGCCTGCGCCTTGTTCGGCCGTGCCTTGAATCTCTCTACAATGAGCCGCAACGTACATTACCGCGCCTTGCGCAGGATTCTAGGACTTTCATTCCTTGCGGCCGGAATCCTGTCATATGAACTTGTAGCGCCGCTCTGCTGTGCCTTCGGGTCCCTTTACCTATTGCGCACCCACAAGCGTAGAGCGCTTTTTGAATGGGCCTTGGACCTCGCGGTTCTTATCGTCATCATGATGGTTTTTACCCTACACGTCGTTCCCGTTCTACACGGCCAAGACGTCCATGAAATCTCCGACCTTGCCCAAATGCGACAACATCTAGGCGTCATGACCACACAATCAGCAAACCTCGTCACGCAGTCGCTTGTGCCGTTTGGTTCACCCGACAACGCACTGGTCCTCGGGATTCTGGGTGTACTAGTCGCGACCGCTCTAGTCGTCGTCGCCCGAGCGCATGTCCCAGACCAGCACCGACGGTCGCTCATCGTCGCCCTGGCTGTCGCTGGCGCCGGGGTAATTGTTGTCATACTCGGGTACCTTCCCCTGATTCCCGCCAATATCTACTACGTGCCACTGCAGCCAGGCATAGGGAATCGCGTCAACGCTGTGGCAGCAATTGGCTATGTCTTGATCCTCTACGGCGCGGTTAGCCTAATCAGTACACTTCCACTTTGGCGACCGCGCAGACGGCTCCATAGACAGCTCTTGTCGGCATTGATCCTAGTAGCAGTTGGGATTGGCTACCTACACATCGTTGACTCTCATAGGAGCGCCTGGCGCCAGTCGGTCATCTTGCAAGAAACAGTACTCGACGACTTGAGAACACATATCCCACCACCGGCGCACGGCGCTGGCATTTTGACGATCAACGCCCCCCTTGAAACGGCTCCCGGCGTGTCGGTGTTCGACAGCAGCTGGGACTTGAATGGGGCCGTACAAATGCTTTGGAATGACCCCTCGTTGAGAGCACTGCCCATCCTTCCGGCCATGACAATCGTATGCCTGGATTCAGGCCTGTACGTTAATTCGGGGCCTGTCCTTCGCTCCTGGCAAAGCAGCTATCCCACCTACGTTCTAGACGTCGCAACCGACGCTGTCTATACGCTCGACAGCCGGGCCACATGCACGTCGGCAGCTAAAGCGCTTGGAATACTGGCTGACGACACCAGATGATTGTGCGCCCCGACATCACACCCAAGATTTCGATCCCGTAGCATCGCTCAGGAGTCGCTGTCGTCCAGCCGCTGTATCCACAGTGACGCTCCTCCCATCGCGCTGTATCGATCGAGATTGGGGAACGCAACTCGGACATCATCGGGATGATGAATGAGCATATATTTGGTACCCCAGAGCACCTTGAAAGCACTATTGAAGGTCAGAAATGAGCGAACCAGATAAGTCTCGTTCCAACCCCAACCCTCCATGACCCATGGCTCCGGGTAATCGCCAGGGAGGAAGAAATCGTGAATATGCACAATTACACCGGCAGCTAGTCTCGGCACAATCTCGTGGAAAATCCACGTCACATCTCCGCCGGTCTTTACCGTGTGCGACGTGTCAACAAATACGATGTCGTCCTTACCTAGCTCCACAAAGAGCTCTAATGGTGTGTCCTGAATGCGCTCGACCCTGACATTTGTGATGCCTGGCACCCCGCTTAACAGAAACGGACGTGGGTATGGCTCAATACAGGTCAGCTCCATGCCGAGGTCTAGATGGTCACAGTTGGTGCGAGCGCTCACCAGAGACGAAAAGCCGCAGCCTATTTCGATCATTCGCCGCGGCTTAAAATGCCGCAGAACCCCTTCCAGCACCCAGGCGTCGAGAGGCGGGAATTGACCGTTCGCAGCGTAGTACTCTGTTTCATCGTCGGAGGCCTCCTCAGGGAAGCCAAAGCACTTCTGCCTGGCCATCTCTCTACATAACGACAACTGCCCCTCGCCATTCCACTCCAACCCTATGGCTTCGCGTGGCACGGGCGGCCAGATCCTGTCTCGATCTGATCGAACCTCGCGCGTATCATACATCGGCGAATAATACTCGCCCGGCGTGAACCGGACTACGGGCTCGTCGTTATCCATGGCAATGCGACCTCCGCGCGTTGAAAGACCAGTTTAGGCAATCGCGATAAGGGAACGGGTTGAGTGGGCTCTTTATACAGCATGCGAGGGCACAGCACCCCATGACAAGCTCCCGCCATCGGCCGGGGCCGTTTTGAGCTCCCGATCCCTGCGAGTGAATGCCTAACAGGCCTTGCTCCTGCTGGTCCGGGTCGAGCCGTTTGCTTTCGCCGTGGCCTCGCGGACCGGACGTAGCCGGCCGTTGGCGGTCTCGCCCCACTACTACCGGGGCCGCGCCGTACAATGTGACCCGAACGTCGGCTACCAAGAGCCCGCCGCAAAGCGCAACCAGTCAGTCATAGCAGCTTATCGCCACCGATGCTACTCTCACCCTTGAGCGGCTAACCCATCGCCATTGTCACGCCCGACGGGATGCCCTTTTTCGACCACGTAGGACTCCACGATTCCCATTCCTTTTCAGGCGGCGCATCCGTAACATAAACGT
>Ga0335072_10001145_pt1 | contig 44142 bp, 34 predicted proteins | sample Lox_Sample_21_FD_206725 | JGI IMG/M metagenome (GOLD analysis project Ga0335072, IMG submission 206725) | Soil microbial communities from Loxahatchee National Wildlife Refuge, Florida, United States - Lox_Sample_2.1 | ecosystem: Environmental > Terrestrial > Soil > Wetlands | place: USA... | reverse complement strand
TTATCTGACCCCGATCGAATTGTCACGTAGCTGTTAACAAAGACGGCGGGGTTGTTGCTTTTCAATGCGACGTTCAGCTTGGTACTCGCCTTTGCCGAGAGGTACACCTCGCACGGGTCCATCGCCGCTGTGGTGTACGACTTGTAGTTGCATTGGATCTGGCTCGGAACAGGCGTGCTCGCTGATGCGGTCACCGCAGCCGCCAATAAGACCAGGATTGTCAGGATCTTTCCGGAATTATGAACGGAAATGTATGAAACCGTTTGATTGCAAAAACCTCTAAACTTCCTCAAAGTACTTATCCCTTCTAGTGCACACACGTCCTCGCGTGCGCGCCGGGCAATGTGCCCGGGCACAGATATATGCACTGCCAAATCAAGTTGTGTCTCGTTAGCTGAGCTGCTTTATGACTCGTCTAATCGTGTTTGTTAGTCGTCCTATTTTTTCTTTGTCTAAACTCGCTCGATCAACTTTTCAACTCATCGACCGATCAGGTTTCTGTTTTAGATTTAAGTCGAGACTACCACTATCGTGTGGTGACGTTTGTCACTTAGTAATCATTTTGTCCGTTACTTTCGAGTAACTCCTTTGAATTGGCGGACCATATAGAAGTTCATCGCGCATCGCGATATGCGGCCACGCTGCGCTTGATTGTTAGGGTGTCTCGAGATAGGACAGAATCGTTCGAAGAGAGTATTCGAGCGCGGGATCAAACCCCGCGCAGGGTGCGATTGCTGGGGATTCGGTGGCGTTGGGAGGGAGCGAAATTCTTCCGGAATAGGAGAAAAGCGGGCAATTCTACGCGAAGGTCTGGCAGTTGCGCTTTCGCGCGCTGAATCCGGAAATGACTCCTGAGACAACCAAATCAACACGATCTACGCGTAATTGATCGTCTCAGCCATAGACGCGATGACGTCTCCGCCACGCGCCGAGTCGGATCAATGAAGGCTATTCGACGTTGCTGTGTCGGTTCATTTGTGCGGGCACCTGGATCGTTGACTGTTGGAAGAGCCAATCGGCGTCGCAACCGAGCACCTGCGCGATCTGCTCCTGCATCTGCTTTCCGGGAACGCGAACGCCATTGATGATCCGGCTGAGATAAGCCTCGTCGATTCCGACCATCTTCGCCAAACGGTTCTGGCGCATGCCGGTCGTGTACACCCGCAGTTTCAAATTAGGGTAGATGCAACGCTCTTTCAGCGTTCCATTGTTCGCAGTTTGATTGATGGCCATATGTGTTTCTGCTCCCATGTTATGCGCTCGTTCCTTGCAGGCAGTGAACTCGAAGTTAGGGCACTGAGCTAAAAGTTGCCAGACCATTTGGTAATCCGGCCAGAATTTTGTGGTAATTGTTATCTCAGTTACTGGTAGAAAAGGCCTGAAAAGAGCGTATTTTCCTCCCAAAATCACCTTCTAAACGAGTTGAAAGGCTCTTCGATCGCGCGGTTCCGGCGACCACCTATGGACGCAAACTGAAATTATGATCGCGGTATTCGCTCCAGAAGGTCGGAACCCCTGATCTTTTTCGTCTCCAAATCCCAGTTGCAATCCGGGCCCGCGATAGCCGCGAAAATACTTTCAGTTACCTCGAAATCCAACACATTCAGGGTCTGTTGTTCCTGAGAAGTGCTGAGGACCGCGTTCGATGGTGGGGAAATATCAAAGCTATTTAAACCATCCAGAACGCCTTTGCCGGTCGCTTTCAATACAGCCTCCTTGCGCGTCCACAGCCGTGTGAACCTCTTGGACCGCTCGAGGTTCTTGTCTGCTGAGGCGATCCAGGCGCACTCGTTTGCAGTGAAATATTTGTCGGCAATCTCCATGACGTCGATGGCAGGCCGGACCTCCTCCACGTCGACCCCGATTTCACCTATGGAAGTGAATGCCAGAAGTCCCATGCTTCGGCAATGCGAAATATTGAAGTAGACTTGGCCCCGTTCGACGTAGGGTTTTCCTCTTTCTGCTATCCGAATGGAAATCGCTGAAGGGGCTTTGCGAAGGTAGATCGCAAGTCCAAAGCGCAAAACCGCTCGGCACAGCCGGAAATGGCGGGCATCCTCCTCAAAGTGGAACCGGGATGCACGTTCGCGTTCCTCCGGTGAGAGGACTGCATCGAGTTCGCACGCGGGGATGCTTCGATCATCGAGGTCGAGCAGCCACGCGGAGACGGTTTTCTCAAGTAGGCGATCGTCGAATGGGAACGTATCAATCACATTGCGCTTCCGAGCACATTGCCTTCCGAGGTGCTGTGCCATTTCGTACATGGAGAACTTCAATCCCGAAACACGGCAAGTATCTGCCTTGCTTGGTTCCTGAAGCAAAACTCAAAGCTGCAGATCCGATTGATCCCTGACATTTCCACAAGCGGCTGGATCGAGTCAAATGAGACAACGACCCTAGTGACCTCCTGCATCCCAAACCCATGCACGACAAACGAACCCTGAGGGAGTATTGCGATGAGTGTTGACTCAGTCGAAAAGCTATTCATTGAGGAATTGAAGGACCTGTATTCCGCCGAAAACCAGATCACCAAAGCACTTCCGAAAATGGTAAGCGCAGCAACATCGAAGGAGTTAAAGAAGGCATTTGAAAACCACCTCCGCGAGACCGAAGGGCAGATCGAACGGCTCATCCAGGTCTGTAACATGCTTGGCGCCAATCCGAAGGGCAAAACCTGCGAGGGGATGAAGGGCGTGCTTGAGGAAGGTGCGTCGATGTTGAAAGAGGCTCAGGAAGGGGATGTGCGAGATGCTGCCCTGATCTCTGCCGCCCAGCGCGTGGAACATTACGAGATGGCTGCTTATGGCACGGTGCGCACCTATGCCCAGTTGTTGGGGCAAACACAGTGCGCCAAACTTCTTGAGGAGACCCTCGAGGAGGAGAAAGCCGCGGACCAGAAACTGACCTCCATTGCCGGGAAGGTGAATTCGCAAGCCCACCAACATGCCTGATAAACCCTGCGGGGACAAGCACTTTCTGTCCCCGCAGAAACGCCAAACTAATTGCTATAATGATAGTGTGACTATAAGCGCGCTTGATTCCATTCCAAACGCAGCCAAGAGCGAGTCTTCCCCAGGCCAGAAACGCGTTCTTCTCCTGAAACCGCGTGGTTTCTGCGCCGGTGTGGTTCGTGCCATCGATATTGTTAAGATCGCACTCGAAACCTTTGGCGCGCCCATCTACGTGCGCCGCGAGATTGTTCACAACCGCTATGTGGTGAACGAGCTGGCTGAAAAGGGTGCAATCTTTGTGCACGAGATAGACGATGTGCCGGATGATCAGCGCGTCATTTACTCAGCCCACGGCGTTTCACCGGCGGTGCGCGAGCGCAGCAAGGGGCGTGGACTGAAGGTGATTGATGCAACCTGCCCGCTGGTTACAAAGGTTCACATTGAGGCCGTCAAGTTTGCCAAGCAAGGTTATTCGCTGGTGCTGATTGGCCATCGCGATCACGACGAGATCGAGGGCACGCTCGGCGAAGCACCTGACGTGACGCAGGTTGTCTCGAATGTCGCCGAGGTTGATGCTTTGCAGGTTCCTGATCCGAACCGCGTGGCCTATCTGACCCAGACGACGCTCTCGCTCGACGAGGCTCGCGACATCATTCACGCTTTAAAAGAGAAGTTCCCGAACATCGTCGGCCCGCACTCGCAGGACATTTGTTACGCGACGGAAAACCGGCAAGTTGCGGTTAGAAATGTGGCTCATAACGCCGGTCTGGTGCTCGTTGTCGGTTCGACAAACAGCTCGAATTCGAACCGCCTTGTTGAGGTTTCGCGGAATCTGGGGACCATCGGGTATCTGATTGATAACTCCCAGGCCATCAATCCTGAATGGCTTAAGGGTGTTTCGACTGTCGCCGTCACGGCAGGTGCGTCGGCCCCCGAAGTGCTGGTCGAAGACGTCGTCAATTATTTGCGTCAAAACGGCTTTTCCAGCGTCGAAGAAGTTGAGGTAATGCCGGAGAATGTGCGGTTTGGACTGCCTCCTGAGATCGTCCAGGCCATTGGCAATTCGGGTAGCGGGCAGTCAGTGCCGGTGCGCTGACGGGAAAGCCAACGTACTGGAATTCGCGGGAATCCAAACCCAAGGGAGCCCCGGTCCGACAAGGTCCGATCTGATTGTTCTTGAGGCGCAAAGATTGGCGCTGTCCAACGCCCGGGAATCTGGGTATTTTTCAATTGTCGAGGGTTTGAGCATCGCATGAATATTCAGCAAGGTCAGACAGAGTCCGCAGCGCCGAGATTCGGGCGCCTGGATGCAGCCCTTGCTGATGTCGAATCGGCGCTTCTGCGTTCGAGTGACCATGTCCTCTCGTTGCAGCACCCCGAGGGTTACTGGAGCGGGGAGTTGGAAGCCGACTCCATGCTTGAGGCCGATTACATTTTTCTACACACGCTCCTCGAATCCGGCGATCCTGGACGGCTGAAACGCGCATGCACCGAGATGATGCGCTACCAGAAAGATGACGGTAGCTGGAGCTTGTATCCCGGCGGTCCGGGCAACATTTCGCTCGCGGTGAAATGCTACTTCTCAGCCAAGCTCATGGGTATCCCAGCCACGGATCCGCGGCTCGTAAAGGCTCGTGAGTGGATTCTGGCCCATGGCGGCGTCGTCGCCTGCAATACGTTCACCAAGATGTATCTCTGCGCTCTGGGGCAGTACGAGTACGATGCTGTGCCGGCGATTCCCCCGGAGATCGTCCTCTTTCCGAACTGGTTCTACTTCAATATCTACGAAATTTCTGCGTGGTCGCGGTCGATTCTTGTGCCCCTGGCCATCATCTACGCGAAAAAACCATATAAAAAGATTCCGCTGGACCACGCCATTGATGAACTTTTCGTAGGCGGACGGGAGAGCGCGAATCTTCGACTCCAATGGGATCGCAAGAAGGTGGTCTCCTGGCGCAACTTCTTCATCGCTATCGATCGCCTCATGCACTGGGCAGAAGCCGTGCATCTGCGCCCGGTTCGCAGGCTCGCGTTAAAGAGGGCAGAGAAGTGGATGCTCGAGCGCCTCGAGATGACCGACGGTCTGGGCGCCATCTATCCGGCAATGATGAACGCGATCATTGCGCTGCGCTGCCTCGGCTACTCCGAAGATGATCCGCAAGTGATTCGCGCGAGGGATGAATTTGAAAAGCTGGGAATAGAGCAGCCGCCGACCGTGGAGGTCCCCGAGCCCACCTTCCGCATGCAACCTTGCATGTCTCCTGTGTGGGACACAGCGCAGGCTCTCTATGCGCTCGGTGAAGCCGGCGTGCCGCGGAACGATGAACGCATGCTGAGGGCTGCCGATTGGCTGCTGTCGAAAGAAGTTCGCCACAAGGGTGACTGGGCCTTCAAGGTGAAGAAGACCGAACCGGGCGGCTGGTACTTCGAGTTCAACAACGAGTTCTATCCCGATACCGATGACACCGCGCAGGTCCTGCTCGCGCTCAGCAAGGTCGACAATCCACGCGAACGCTATCAGCACGAGGTGGCTCTCCGTGCCATCGAGTGGGAATTCGCGATGCAATGCCGCAACGGCGGCTGGGGCAGTTTCGACAAAGACAACACGAAGATGATTTTCCAGTACATTCCGTTTGCGGACCACAACGCGATGCTCGATCCGCCGACCGTCGACATCACGGGGCGCATGCTGGAGATGCTGGCGATCTACGGATACACGCAAGCAGACAAGCGGGTGCAAAAAGCAATCAAGTTCATCCTGCGCGAGCAGGAACCCGATGGGAGCTGGTTCGGCCGTTGGGGCGTGAACTATATCTACGGCACGTTCCTGGTGCTCCGTGGCCTCGATGCCATCGGCTTCGATCACAATGAGCCCCAGGTTCAACAGGCCGCGGAATGGATCCGTATGGTGCAGAATTCCGACGGCGGATGGGGTGAGTCCTGCGGGACGTATGAAGATCCAAACACCCGAGGGATCGGCGTCAGCACTCCTTCGCAAACCGCGTGGGCTCTGCTGGGTCTTTTGGCTGCGGGTGATGATCGCTCCGATTCCATAGCCAAGGGTGTCCGCTGGCTGCTCGAGCGCCAGGGCGAAGATGGAAGCTGGGACGAGTCCATAGGCGAAGGCGCGAGACGCGAAAGCATCATCACGGGAACAGGCTTCCCGAAGGTTTTTTATCTGGCATACACGATGTACCGGCAGTATTTTCCGCTCATGGCATTGACGGCCTACAAGCGGGCCATGGAACGGCAAGGCAGCGCTTAGCTGTCAGCTTTCAGCCATCAGCAAGTGGCTGGCAGCGGAGACATTTCGGGCAAGGTTTTTTAATGAAAGCTGAAGGCTGATCGCTGAAGGCTGTTTTCCGGAGGAAAACAAACAAGCATGGCAATTCCCATCTCACAGGTCTGGACAGTCTTCTCGTACGTATGGGGACAGCGTCTGAAGGGCAACCAGCGCTATCCTCTCGTGCTGATGCTCGAGCCGCTCTTCCGCTGCAACCTAGCCTGTGCAGGCTGCGGGAAGGTGCAATATCCGCCGCACGTGCTGAAGCGGATGCTCACGCCGGAGGAATGCTTCGCTGCCGTTGAAGAGTGCGGAGCCCCCATGGTGTCCATCCCCGGCGGTGAGCCGCTATTGCATCCGCAGATCGTCGAAATCGTAAATGGCCTCATCGCGCGCAAAAAGTACATCTATCTCTGCACCAATGCGCTGGAGTTGAAGCGCCGCATTCATGAATTCACCCCGTCTAAGTACCTGACGTTCAGTGTGCATCTTGACGGTGAGCGCGAACATCATGATTTTTCTGTTTGCCGCGAAGGCGGTTGGGATCTCGCCGTCGAAGGCATCAAGGAAGCGGTAAAGCGCGGCTTCCGCGTTACGCCGAATTCCACGTTCTTTGACGGCACGGATCCGAACAGCGTGCGCCGCTACTTCGATGAAGTGATGGAGTTGGGAGTCGAGGGCATCGTGCTCTCCCCCGGTTACAGCTACGACAAGGCTCCCGATCAGCACCGCTTCCTCGGCCGCGCCCGGGTGCGCCGTCTCTTTCGGGCGATTTTGTCGAACCGAAAGAAATCGTGGAAGTTCAACATGTCGCCGTTGTTCCTCGAGTTCCTGATGGGCGACCGCAAGTATGAGTGCACGCCGTGGGGATCGCCCGCCTACAACATCTTCGGCTGGCAGCGTCCCTGCTACCTGCTTCAGGATGGATATGCGGAGACCTTCAAAGAGCTGATGGAAACGACGCAGTGGGAAGAGTACGGCGTGGCCAGCGGCAATCCCAAGTGCGCCAATTGCATGGTAAGTTGCGGTTACGAGCCCACAGCCGTCATCGACGGATTCCTTTCGCTGAAAGGATTTGTCGCCATGGCCCGCGGCTGGTTCGGCACGTACAAGGATGAACATGCGCTCAAGCTGTTAAGCGAACCCGCTCCGCACGGACCATCAACGCTCGTGCAGATCGAAGCCAACGACCGCGAAATGGCCGCAAAATAAGAAGTGCTTTTGCTGACAGCTGAGAACGGAAGGCTGAAAGCTGATTCTCGGAGAGAATCCATGACCGCTGAAGTTCAAAAGTACTCACTCGAGCAGATTGAAGCCCTCGAACTCGCCCCCGGCGCAGAGCACGAAAACCTGGAGGGCTGGGTCCCCGAACTTGCGAGCGAAGAAGACTTGCGCAACGCTCTCGAAAAGGCCTTCGATTACCGCGGCGACGTCACCATCACCACCAAGGCAGGCAAGAAGATAGATGCCTATATCTTCAATCGCCACACCGGCGCCACGCTCGCCGAGAGCTACGTGCAGTATTTCGAGCCCAACGTGAACGGCAAGCAGAAGCTCGGTTATGCGGACATCACACGTCTCGAATTCACTGGCAAGGATCGCGCCGCCGGCAAGCACTGGGAGGACTGGGTTAAGGCCTACAACGATCGCAAAGCTGCCGGCGAGAAGAACATTGCTCTACATCCGGACAAAATAGACTAAGAGTCCCCACTGATCTTGGTAGTTTCCCTGGTCTCTCAGGCCGGATGAGTGTGTCGGTGTGTCCTTTTGGGTCTGTTCAATCGAGAAGCTACAACGTTTGAGTTACGAAAGTCGCAACCAAAGAGGAGCTTACGACGTTACCTTCCAGTGAGAAGATTCGGTCAGAGGAAGATCTCAGCCATGTCCGCTGCATTCTCGATCGATGATTTTGCATTGGATTTAGGGAAGTCGAGCCGAAAGGCCAGCCCCGCCCACCGTCCGAACAGCCTTGCTGAGATCGATATTCGCTCGGGCGTACTCGAAGACCTGGCTCTGAAAACCCTCTATGTCTCTGGTTCGCTCTCGGTCCTCGACTTGGGTGAGAAGCTCTGCGTCGCGTATCAGATCGCCAATGAGCTGTTCAACTCGCTCCGCACCAGCCGCTGCTGCCAGGTTACGGGGATGTCCGGCACCATTCCGCAGATCGCAATCACGTCTGAGGGTAGAACCAGGGCCTCTGACCTCTTCTCGCAGAGCCACTATGTCGGCCCTGCCCCGGTTGCATTCGATAGCTACAAAAGTCAGGTTCGGCAACACAGCTCCTCGCGTTTGGATGTGCACTTTCCCGACGTAGAACGCGCATTTTCTCATCTTGTGCTGGAACGAGAAACGTTGCGCCAGCTCGGAACCGCCCTCAATTCCGGCGCGTCACTCTATCTCTATGGCCCTCCGGGTACCGGAAAGACGACGATTGCGGAGGTGCTCTCCTCGGTTCTCGCGCACGACGACGTCTGGATCCCGCAAGCGGTGGAGATCGACAGCCAGATCATTACCATCTTTGACCCGATGGTGCACAAGCCGGTGATGCAGGCAACGCAATCGAGTCCGCACGATCAGCGTTGGGTTCTCTGTAAACGTCCGGCTGTCCTGGTTGGCGGCGAGCTCTCGTCGGAGATGCTTGACCTGCAATTCAATCCCATTTCGAAGTATTACGAAGGCCCTGTTCAGATGAAGGCCAACAACGGCGTTCTGATCATCGACGACTTCGGACGTCAGCGTATGCGCCCCGAAGAGATCCTCAACCGTTGGATCGTGCCTCTCGACCGCAAGGTGGATTATCTTTCCTTGGCTGGCGGCAAGAAAATTGAAGTGCCGTTCGAAATGCTCGTGGTTTTCGCGTCAAACAATGATCCAGCCGAACTGGTCGATCCGGCTTTCATCCGCAGGATTAAAACCAAGATCAAAATCGGCGTCATATCGCCGAAGGATTTCGTCGAGATCTTCCGGCGGCTGGCCAAAGAAAAGCGTGTTCACTTCGATGCCGGCATCCCTGAACAGCTCATTGAGTTTATTCGTGACGTGCTGAGACAGGATCTTCGTGCCTGTTATCCCCGGGACATTATCGACCAGGTCTGCTGGGCGGCACGTTTTGATAACCGAGAACCCTACATTGATCTGGCATCGCTCGACCAGGCAATTTCAGCGTATTTCGTGAGGGGTCCGGGAAAATCACTCGCCCCGGTCTCCTGAGCATCTTCGCCTTCGCTGGCGCGGGTCCAGCTGGCCTCTACGGCTCCGCGTAATAAGCGGTCATGGTGCGCACTTCGAGCCCGGGACGACTTACCTTCATTTCAATCCTGTGGAATTCGTGTGGCGAAGAGGCGGGCATCGCCTCGAACAGCACCGCGTAATAGCTGTCTGCATCGCGAATGCAAGAGTTCAAGTCCGCAATCACGTCGCGGCTCGCAGTCAGCACTCGCCCTCCGGTTTGTGCGGCGAGGACAGGCAAAGCGAGACTGGGAGGGCCCGCATCCCTCATGGAATTGGTCCCTTCAATCAGCGCCTTCTCATCGACCCGTGCCAACTCCTTTTGCCGTGTTCCATCCGGTGGTGCAACCGCGTCAAGTGTGACCTGAGCTTCACGAAGATCGCGGAGAACTTCGGCGACCTCGTCGAAAAATCCCGCATGCGCTCTTGGCGTCAACTGCCCGAACTCAACGTCGGAAAGGATGGGCCATCCGGGTCCGATCCAAATGAGGATGGTGCGGCCCCCTATCGTTTTCTGTTGCTGCGCAATGCCATCGAGCGCCGAGATCGAGTCCTTGAAGTGCACTCGCAAGCATTCGGCAACCCCGATCGCGCGCTGCCCGATGCCGCCTTGCTGCAGCGCGCCTGGTCCTCCGCCTTCCGCTGCCTGCTCCACGGAACCGTCGACCGGCGAACAGGAATTGGAGTGAACATTCTTGGTAAGACTGACAAATGCGCGTCCCAGGGCATTTCGATCTGTGGTCGGCGCTGCTCCCTTCAAATGTCCGTTGAACCACAGGGCAAAAGACGTCGGATAGGGAAGTGGCCCATGGCCATGCGCCAGGTAGTTGAAGATGGCGTCGCGCTCTTCCTTTAACTCCGGCGCCGTGCTGTTCACGGCATCGAGAACAATGACCACCTCAGTGGCATCGCTCATAGCTTCGCCATTCATCATGTGGAGTCCGACGATCTTTCTTGGCTGATTGTTGTCGAAGAGCGTGAAATCGGCAGCGGCGAGGTCGGGGACCAATTTTCCAGCACTGTCGGCCACCTGCACATTGATCGTGATCCGGTGCGCTGCCAGGTACTCGCGTTCGCGCTGTTCCTTGGTGCGGGTCTTGAGTGTGGGATCCTGTGCAGCCGCTTGCATTGCCATAAGGAACACCAGGCAAATGCCGCACGCAGCCCACCAAGCCCCAGGTCGCCCATTTTTGGGAAAAAACTTCATGCGCCTACGATAATGGGACGAGTCATTTCCTGCATCGGTAGCGTGAGTTCGCATCGTTCACATTCGAACACTTCAGGTTGCTTTCGGACAACCAGCGAATTGCCAGCCCATGCCCAATGATCAACTGTTGCAATGATTTACCTCAACCTGACGATGGCAGCCCGCGTGCCTTTGAGTTCGTAGGTCATTGTGTGCCCGGAGATGCCAGATGAGGATTTTGATGCAGGACGTTGCCTACGCATTCCGCCAGTTGCGCAAAACGCCTGGCTTCACCATTACAGTGCTGCTGACGCTCGCGCTCGGCATTGGCGCCAACGCGGCGATCTTTACCCTGGTGAATGCGGTACTGCTCCACAATCTCCCGGTCGCCGACCCAAAAACTCTCGTCCGGATTGGTGACTCCGACGATTGCTGTGTCAATTCCGGCACGAATGACAACGGCGACTACTCGTTGTTTGCCACTGAAACCTTCTCCATGTTCAAGAAGAACCTGCCAGAGTTTGAAGATTTGGCAGCGATGGAGTCGGGCTATGCGTGGCGTCCCGTTACGGTGCGGCGCGAGGGTTCCCAGGACGTGGCGCAATCTGTGATGGCCACCTTCGTCTCCGGAAATTACTTCCGCGTCTTTGGGCTTACTCCCGCGTTCGGCCGATTCTTTACCGATTCGGAAGATCAGAAGGGCGCGGCCATTACTGCTGTGATGAGCTACGAAGCTTGGCAGCAGGATTACTCCAGAGATCCATCCGTCGTTGGCAGCACATTCGCCATCAACACCAAGGCGGTGACCATCATTGGCATCGCGCCCAGGGGATTCTACGGCGATCGGCTCTCCAGTAATCCCCCCAAATACTACTTGCCTCTCGAGTCCATGGACACGGTTATAGGCGCGCCCTACCTTCATGATCCGGAAGTCGAGTGGGCATACATTGTCGGCCGTATCAAGCCCGGGAGCAACCTGCAAACTTTGCAGGCTAAGGCCACCACGTTGCTTCGCCAGCAATTTTCTACCCTCAAGCTGTTCAAGGATCAGCGCAACAAGGGTGCGTTGGGACGCGCCCACGTTGTGATTACTCCGGGTGGCGGCGGCATCCAGATCATGCAATCCGAATACAAGGACCACCTCCGCCTGCTCACCTGGATTGCAGCTCTCGTCCTCCTAGTCGCTTGCGCCAATATTGCCAACTTGCTTCTTGTTCGTGGCATGAGCCGTCGTGGCGAGATGTCAATTCGCACCGCGTTGGGCGCACAACGAACCCGCATCATCCGTCAACTGCTGACAGAAAGCGTGCTGCTCGCCGGTCTGGGTGGACTCCTCGGGTTGGCTATATCGTTTCTTGGCGCTCGCATGTTGTTGACGCTTGCATTTCCAGGTGAGCACGCCGTTCCGATCAACGCTGCCCCATCCCCGCCTGTGATCGGCTTTGCATTTGGCCTGTCGCTTGTAACTGGAATCCTGTTCGGAATCGCTCCCGCCTGGATCGCGTCAAAGTCTCAACCTGCCGATGCCTTGCGCTCGAACGCTCGCACTACTGCGCAAGGCGCTTCGTGGTTGCAGCGATCCCTCGTCGTCCTGCAGGCATCGCTCTCACTGGTCTTGCTGGTTGCTGCAGGATTATTCGTCCAAAGTCTCACCAAGGCTGAGGGAACCAACATGCGCCTTGACGCGACGAACCGCTACATCATTCACATCAATCCGCAAGCCGCCGGTTACAAGCAGACAGAAGTCGAGAATCTCTATCGGACCATCGAAGACCGCTTCCACGCATTGCCGGGTGTGGTCAAAGTCGGACTTGCCACCTATACGCCGATGGAGCAGAACAACTGGGGCAGCGGCGTCAAAATCCAGGGTGAGCCCGACCCGAACAAAGGCTCTTCGTGGGTGAAAGGCACCTCAGAGTATTTCGACTCCGTGGGTACCCACGTGGTTATGGGTCGCGGCTTTACGCCCCAGGACTCTGAGAATGCGCCGCGCGTGGCCGTAGTCAACCAGGAGTTCGCAAGACAGTTCTTCGGAAGCCGAAGTCCGATCGGTCATCGCTTTGGATCCCCGCAGCCCGGAAAAGACGCTAAGTGGGAAATCGTCGGCGTCGTCGAAGACACAACCTATACGAGCGTCTACTGGAAGAATCACGCCATGTACTTCCTCTCGCTCACTCAACCAGTTGGAGATGCGGACGATCCAATCGAGAAGGACCTCTCCATGTATGCCGGAGCCATCGTGCTCCAGACCACCCATCCAGTGAGCAACATGGAGAAACTCGCGCTCACCACACTCGCTGGCATCAATCCCAACCTCACCATCGTGAAGTTTCAGACCTTTCAGCAGCAGATCGATGACATCTTTACCGAGGAACGCCTGATCGCCCGACTGACTTCGCTTTTCGGAGCCCTGGCATTAATGCTGGCGGCAATCGGGCTCTATGGCGTCACGGCATACACTGTGGTCCGCCGCACACCCGAGATAGGCATTCGGATGGCCCTCGGCGCCGAGCGCAGCCGCGTGATCGGCATGGTCATGCGCGGAGCCATGCTGCAGGCCATCGTTGGCCTTGCCATCGGGACTCCGGTGGCAATGCTATGCGTCCGCTATGTGAAATCGCAGCTTTACGACATCACGAGCGTGAACGCGACGGTCATGGCCGCCGCAATCGGGACGCTTGCCATTGCTGCGGCGATTGCCGGTATGATCCCCGCCCGCCGCGCCGCCTCAATTGATCCTGTGAAAGCACTGCGCGTGGAATAGCGTCGTTCTGAAGACGGACGACGAAAACTGCGAGCTCTTTTTATCCAAACAGCGCCGTGACGATGTGATTCACCGCGAATGCACTGACCCATGCCAGAACCAGCATGTAGCTGAACTGGATCGCGGGCCATTTCCAGCTATTCGTCTCCCTCCGTACCACGGCCATTGTTGACGTGCACTGCATGGCGAATGCGAAGAAGATCATCAATGCAATCGCGCCGCCTAGTGTCATATCGGTGTGCAGCGCTGTCTGCAGGTGCATCGTCTGCGTCTCAGGATCGGCGCCGTAGAGCGTGCCCATTGTCGAGACCATCACCTCGCGCGCCAGCACGCTCGAGATCAGCCCGATGCCAACCTTCCAGTTGAAACCGAGCGGGGCGATCACGGGTTCGATCACATGACCCATCTTGCCGATCATGCTGTCGGCCAGCTCCGGCGCAGTGTAGTGGCCGCCCTGTCCGGGAACCGGAGGAATGTGCGCCAACAACCATAGGGCGAGCGTCACCGCGAGAATGATGGTGCCGGCTTGGCGAAGAAAGACGCGGGCGCGGTCGACAAGCCGCATGGCAAGGGAGCGAATCGTCGGCATCCGATACTGCGGCAGCTCAAGGATGAACGGCGCCTCGTTCGACTTGAGAATCGAGCTCTTCAGTACCCAGGCCGTCGTCATCGCCGCAACGAATCCGGCCAGATACAACCCGAGCATCACGATTGTCCGCAATCCGAGGAATCCGTGCAGGAAAGTAATATTCGGGATGAATGCTGCAATCAGTAGCATGTACACCGGCAATCGTGCCGAACACGTCATGAATGGCGTCACAAGAATCGTCGCGAACCGGTCACGTTTGTTTTCGATCGTGCGCGTTGCCATGATCGCCGGAACCGCGCACGCATAGGCCGACAGCAGGGGAATGAATGCCTTGCCATTCAAACCTGTTGTCCGCATCACACGATCGGCAATCAGCGCCGCGCGGGCCAGGTAGCCCGAATCTTCGAGTACGCCGATGAAAAGGAACAGCAGCAGAATCTGGGGGAGGAAAACCAGTACCGAGGAGATGCCCTTCCACGCACCATCGATGATCAGCGATTGCAGCCATCCGGCCGGAAGCAGTGGTCGTACGAGATTCGCGGCGTGTCCCAGCAGGTCGCCAAAGCCATCGCTCAGCGGCTGTCCTATCGAGAACACAACTTCAAACACGCCGATTACCACCACGAGGAACAGCAGCGGTCCCCACACGCGATGCAGCAGAATGTTGTCGAGCCTGCGGCTGTTCTCCGCGGAAAGCGGCGCGCGATAGTCTGTCCGCCGGCTCACCTGCGCAGCCCACGAATGCGTGCTAGCCGCATTGCCGAGTACCGGCAGCGTGAGAAGCTGGTCGGCTTTCCTCACGGCGTTCGGTAACGCGCATTGGTTCAGAAACAGCGGAATCGCATCCATTCCGGTGCCGCGTACCGCACTGATCTGCGCTACAGGCGCGCCAAGTTCCCGCGCCAGTTTCAACGGATCAATCTGTCCGCCGCGCGACTCCATCAGGTCGCTCATGTTCAGCAGGACAAGGGTGGGCAATCCCAGCGCAAGAACCGGCGCAGCCAGCATGAGTTGTCGGGTAAGGTGCAGGGAATCGAGCACCAGCAGAACCGCATCGGGCTTGGGAGTGCCCGGCATCTTGCCTTTCAACACGTCGATTGAGACTCGCGCGTCCTCAGAGTAGGGGGTCAGCGAATAAACGCCGGGCAAATCAATGAGCGTCAGATCGTCGCGCCCCACGCCGGACATCAATCCCTTGCGCTGCTCGACCGTTACTCCCGGATAATTCGCAACTTTCTGCCGCAATCCCGTCAACCGGTTGAAGAGCGTGGATTTGCCGGAGTTTGGCGGTCCGATCAGGACGATGGTGCTCAGGCCTCCGGAAACAGGTGCCCGGGGTGCCTCAAACGCCGGAGTCTCACAGCACGCGCTCATCGGGTGACACCCGCAAATTCATGAATCTTAGACTGGCGACCGCTATTCGATGTTCCAGGAATCTTCTCGGCTGAGACGTCAACCGTGCTCGAAGTTGCGTCATTCGCGGAGCGTACGCGAATCGCTTCTGCCGTTTCCCGTCGCAGCGCAATTTCCATGCCATCAATGGCATACACTGTGGGGTCTCCCGCCGGCGCGCGCCGCAGCGCGGTCACTTCCGCATTCGGCACAAAGCCCATGTGCATCAGATAATTTTGAACTGAATCGGGTAAATCGAGAGAAACCAGGATCGCCGTTTCGCCAATACGCAGATCCGTCAGCACGCTCACCTGCCGATCTCCCGAAGGGCGCCGGAACGGCAGCACCCGAAAACTACGACCAGAATGGTCTGAGTTAAGTATACGACCGTTTTGGTCGGGATCGCAAATTCCACTGCGGATTGGTCCTGTCTCATGAAATCTCACGCCCCAACCTCCGTAAGGCTGCGCTGGAGTACTCTCCGAACGCGCCTTAACGACCCCTTAAGGAACCTATTTCGTTGCCTGCTGGATTTGCGACTATTCTTATCGCTGAGGACCGCGTGAAGATGTGATTTGGGTCACTACAGCGCTTCGCCGAATAGGGTGGATTGGGTCATCATGAACAGGAGGGCAAAGGAATGAATGTGCACCAGTTTCGCGAAAGCGTAAGGCACCAGATTCCGCCGGAGGGTCTTCCCACTCCGCTCGCCGCTTTGTGGTGGGACGCCAAGGGCGACTGGGCGCAGGCGCACTGTATGGTCGACGAACTCGAAACCAAAGAGGGAATGGCCGTCCACGCCTATTTGCATCGCAAAGAAGGCTCGCTCTCCAACGCCGACTACTGGTACGCGCGCGCCGGCCGCAAATTCCATCGTTCTGACCTTGATGCTGAATGGGAAGCCCTGGTCGACGGCCTGTTGCAGCCGGAAAGCGTGAGGCACTAGCGCCCTCGAAATCGACTCCTTGGTGGCACACTCACCCGCCTGGCTCATACCACGCCGGCGTCGGTCCAGCTGCCTGTTCGACAGCCGGAACGAAATTGCGATCCAGCTCTCGCACCATTGCGGCAAGGTTCTCCACAATTTTCCGCCACTGCGCCGCATCGCCAATCGGATATTGCCCAAAAATTCCTGGAGCCACAGGAATCCCCAACGATGCTTTGAATCCCGCGCCGCTTACCGTGAAATCCGCCGAAACCATATGACTCCATGTGCCGACATCGAGATAAAGCTGAACCGTCAGGTTTCCTTTTGTCTTTCGAGTCAGATGAAATTCGCCGGTTCCGCCGTGAGAGACATACTTCATCGGCTTGAATGCTGCTTCCAATGCAGCTCTTCGCGGACCGGCCAGCACGGCTGGACCTTGTGCGACCACATCAGCCGTGGGCGGCAGATTGTTCGGCATGTTTGCGGCCGCCACAACCTCGGCAATGCGAGCGTGAAAATCGGCATTCACGGCTTTCACTGCTTCTTGATTCGCCTCTGGAATGGACGTGACCAGTCCGCCACCGGGCTTCGGAATCGGCAGCTGCACTGGCTTCTTGGCTTTCCCGCATGCCTTGATGACTGCATCCACGCGTTTCGGATTGCGGGGTAGCTTTTTGTCCGTCAAGCTCGCTTCGTACACGGTATAGACCGAGAGCGATCTCTGCCGACCAGTCACCCACCAGTTGTCCGTGATCAGCACTCCCGGCAACGAATGACCCACGGCAGGCAATCCGATGAGCCGCTCGCCAAACTCGGGAGCGTGAAAATGCAGCGCGACGCCGCGAAAGGGATAACTGCGGGGCACACCCTCTGCAATTGCCTTAAGTAAGGCGTACTCGCACCGCTCACCGGACTCGCTGTTTGAAAACATGCGCACCGCCTTGCTGCCAGATATCAAGGGACGATGCGTAATAAACCGCTCCATCTCGGGATGTCGCTTGAGCACGCGATCGATCGCAGAAACGCCCCTTCCTTCCGGTGCGTCGATGAGCGTGAAACGGATCGAAGGTTCACCCAGTCGCGCATCCAGGAAGGCTTTGCGAACTCTGCCCGCGGTTTTCGCGAGCTGTTCCTTGCTGCTGGCCGCAAAAGGGGTGTGCAGGGCGACTTTCATGATGAACCCGGGTATCGTACGAACAGTTCAACCACTATACATTTTCAACGTAGCTTCGAAACAAGCGCCGGGTCTGCCTGCGGCTTGATACTCTTCTCCTGTTCCACGAAAGAGCCTTTAAACAGATGAATACCGCTGTTAGCCATCCAGCCGGAACAGAATCCGCCCGTACCACCGTGCAGCGCATCGCCAGTATCGACGTCTTCCGCGGCATCACCATGGCCGCAATGATCTTTGTCAACGCGCTTGACGGAGTGCGCGGCCTGCCCTGGTGGACGCATCACGCCAAGGCCAGCTGGGACGTCATGACCTACGTCGACATGGTGTTCCCGTTCTTTCTGTTTGCCATCGGTCTTTCGCTCCCTATCGCCATCGAACGCCGCCTCAAGCGCAACCCGTCGATGGCGGCATTGTGGATCCATGTCATCGTCCGCTCAATTTCGCTGATTGTTCTTGGTCTCATACTCGCGAATGCTGAAAAAGCCGACCCTTCGCGCATGGGCATCAACGGCAATCTATGGGGTCTGCTTGGTTTGCTGTGCGGAGCGCTCTTCCTCCTCGACTACTCCAGCCTCAAGCGCCTTCAGCCCTACGCACGCATTCTGCAAGGCATCGGAATTCTGGGCGTTGTGATTCTCTATGCCATCTTTCGCCGTACCGCTGGTGGGCATGCTGCCTGGATCGATTTCTCTTACCCCGAAATCCTTGGCCTGATCGGCTTCAGTTATTTCGCCGTTGCGATTCTCTATATCCCCACGCGCCGCTGGAAGTGGGCGCCGGCGGTCTGGTTCATTCTGCTTGTTGCCCTCTGCGCGCTTTCCACTGACAGAATGCCGCTGATCCCCATTCGCCTCCCACTCTACGTCTGGCCTTTCAATAACGGTGCGTTTGGCTGCATGATCATGGCGGGCATCGTGACCACGTCGTTTTTCCGCAATACCAAGGCCGGAACTTCCCCGCGCGTAGCGATGGTCAAGGCTCTTGCTTTTGGAGCAATTGCGCTTGGAGCCGGGCGGGCTCTAGCGCCGCTGGGCATCTCCAAGATTCGTGCCACACCCACATGGTGCCTGTGGAGCATCGGAGCCGCAGCCATCCTGTTTGCCATCCTGTATTGGATATGCGATGTAAAGCAGTGGCAGCAATGGGCTGCGCCTGTCCGTGCCGCTGGCGCAAATACACTCACGACGTATCTCCTACCCGATCTGTGGGACTTCGTGTTCGGCGCGCTTGGGCTGTTTTTCTACGAGAAGATTTTCCCCTACGGCTGGCCCGGCGTGATCAAGACAGTTGTCTTCACCTGCATGCTCCTCGCCATCGCATCCCTGCTCACGCGCGCCAAAATCCGTCTTCAGCTGTAGAGCACCATTGGATCTGCATTGCGCGCGGGTGTACAAACCCGTCGTTCCGACCGAGCGAAGTGCCCTGCCGTTGCCATCCAAGGACATGTCGGTCAGCACTTCCTGATTTGCAAGGCCACGCGCCTATTCGGAAATCGCTATCTTCCAAACGGCATGCGCGCTTGACCAATCCAGAACGCATTGCTTCGGCGCTCGAGGAGGGTCGGCGCGCGTCCCTGTAACCGCGCTTGTGCCTCCTGATACGGACCCACGAATCGCACGCCTTCAGGCAGCGTCGGATAGATCCGGGGCATCCAGCCGCACACCCTCTCTGCGGACTGCCGTTCTGCGGGGCCAAACGCCATTCCAAACTCAGCACGGAAGCGCTCTGGCAGCCACGCCGTGGTGAGCGCGCCGTACCAGCGCGGGACATATAGTCTCGAACCGGCCCCGCGCATGATCCGTTTACCCATCGCACGTGCCAGGTCGTTCACTCCGAGCGCCTGCGAGGCGAACATTTCTCTAACATACGATTCAAATCCCTTCCAGTCCTCCGGCAGGGCCTCTGGCGGCAATCCGAACAGACCGGCCAGGACCTTCGACTCCTCGTAGTATTCTTCGAGTTCTTCGCCGGTCAGCGGGGGCATCACGCATTCGTAGGCAATCACCGCACTCTCGATCAGCGTGGCATAGACCCATCGCAGAGCCGGAACCTGCAATGCCTCGTATCGCGAGCCCTTCGCGTATCCCGCGACCGCATCCGGAAGATCTCCGCTGATTTTCGTATGCAGTTGATATAAAGCTCGCGCTGCGCGAAACGCCTGGTCCGCTGTACCGAAAATCATGGTAAAGACCACGCGGAAGGTATCGTGAAAACGCTTGATCGGCTTTCGCATCACGGTGGAATGCTGATCGAGCGCCGCCGTCACCCACGGGTGTGCAAGCTGCAGCAGCGCGGCCCGCCCTGCACCCAGGAACACTGCCGACTCGCGGCTGACTCGCCAGGTAACCGAGTCCGCACCGAAGATGCCCTCCGCCGGATCCCGCACTCGCGCGCCAGCCGCGGCAATGTAGCTTTCGAGCTGCTCGCGAGTCGTTTCCGTTGCGGATGTGACCGTGTGCGGTTGTTCCATGCTACGTCGCTCGTAGAACCTCATCGTTTGGATGCACGCCGGGTCGCAATCTGTGAGCCGCTACTTTTCATTGCCTCACGCGCAATCTCTTCGATAACGTGGATACGGAGCCCGTGTTGAAAGTCTATCTGGTTGATGGTACCTATGAACTGTTCCGTCACTACTTTGCCGTGCCCAAGGCGCGCGATGCCCAGGGGCGCGAAGTGGGAGCTGTACGCGGCGTTCTCGCTTCTCTGCTGGCGATGATGCGCGAGGGTGTCACCCACATCGGCGTTGCAACTGATCACGTGATCGAGTCTTTCCGCAACAAACTCTGGCATGGGTACAAAACCGGCGAAGGCGTCGAGCCCGATCTGCTCTCCCAATTTCCTATTCTCGAAAAAGTTCTTTCCGCTGCCGGCATAGTGGTATGGCCAATGATCGAATTCGAAGCCGATGATGCGCTGGCCTCAGCTGCTGCAGTTGCCGCGAAGGACCGGCGCGTTGAGCAGGTCGTCATCTGCACTCCCGATAAAGATCTCGCTCAGTCAGTCAGGGGCAATCATGTCGTTCAACTCGTCCGCCGCACCAACGTGGTCATCGATGAAGCCGGTGTGATCGCCAAGTTCGGTGTCCCTCCCGAGTCCATCCCTGACTACCTCGCCCTGGTTGGCGACTCCGCCGACGGCTATCCAGGCCTGCCGGGTTGGGGTGCGAAGTCCTCTGCCGCGGTTTTGGCCAGCTTCGGCCACATCGAAGCGATTCCTCCGTCTCCGCGCCACTGGGGCGTGAACGTTGCAAACTCTGCTACGCTGGCTGACGTCCTCGTTAACCGTCGCAAAGACGCTCTGCTGTTCCGCACTTTGGCCACCCTCAAAACCGACATCCCGCTCTTTATAGATGTCGACGAACTGCGCTGGACCGGCCCCACCCCCGCTTTCGACGCCATCGGGAGCCTCCTCGATAAGGCTGTCACAGAGAAGAAGAAACCGGATCCGCGCGCGCCAAAGTCACCAGCCAAACCCCGCCGATAGCTCCGGACGGTGCCGAGAGCGGCTCCAGCGGCCCGAAGATCCGCCGAATTTGACCGTGTCGACGACTGTCTCGGATCAGGCTGCACGTTATCGATAGGTCGTCGCGCGCTTCGGGAAATATTTTCACATTGTGGTATTTTGCGGTCTCCCTGTGTCTCGCATCACAGCCCCTGAAGGCCTCAAAGCTGAGACTCCTCGTAGCGGCGCAATCTCCGCAGGCGGTGTGTCTTGAAAAGCACTGAAGCTGCTGCCCTTGACGGCCGGCTTCAGCTCAGATGCGGCCAGAATCGGAGCTTCAGAGCGGTCCGGTTTCACCCGTTCGTGAAGCGCAAGCCGCGGGACTTTTCATAGCTCACGAAGCGGGTACAAAACGCTCCGGCAGATGAGGCGAAACGAATGAGTGACAAAGAAATGGTGATTCTGGATGGGAACGAGGCCGCGGCCTCGGTTGCCTATCGACTTTCCGAAGTAGTCGCGATCTACCCGATTACCCCCTCCTCCCCCATGGCTGAGTGGGCCGACCAGTGGCGCTCGGAAGGGGAAAAGAATATCTGGGGTGCATTGCCTATTGTGGAAGAGCTGCAGAGCGAAGGTGGCGCGGCCGGCGCGCTGCACGGAGCATTGCAGGCCGGCGCTTTTGCCACCACGTTCACCGCCTCGCAGGGCCTCCTGCTCATGATCCCCAACATGTACAAGATCGCCGGCGAACTTACCCCGGCTACCATGCACGTCACGGCCCGCACGCTCGCCACGCACGCGCTCTCCATCTTCGGCGATCACTCTGACGTGATGGCCTGCCGCTCCACCGGCTGGGCGATGCTCTCCTCAAATTCCGTGCAGGAGGCGGCCGACCTGGCACTCGTTGCCCAACTCGCCACCCTCGAAGCGCGCATTCCTTTCATTCATTTCTTCGATGGTTTCCGCACTTCTCACGAAGTCGGCAAGATCTACCCCATCAGCGACGAGACAATCCGCGCGCTGCTTGACGACAAGTACATTATCCAGTTCCGTCAGAACGCATTGAGCCCGGATCGTCCTGTCCTCCGCGGATCCGCGCAGAACCCTGACGTCTTCTTCCAGGCGCGCGAAGCCTGCAGCCCGTTCTACGCCGCAGTTCCGGGAATCGTGCAGTCCGTCATGGATCGCGTAGCCGCGCAGACCGGCCGTGCCTATCATCTCTTCGACTACTACGGCGCTCCCGATGCAGAGCGCGTCATCATCATCATGGGCTCCGGCGCAGAAGCTGCTGAAGAAACCGTCGATGCTCTGGTCAAGCAGGGTGAGAAGGTCGGCCTCGTTAAGGCTCGCCTCTATCGGCCGTTTGACGCATCTGCTTTCCTCAAGGCGCTCCCCGGCACCGTCAAGTCCATCGCTGTGCTCGACCGCTGCAAGGAGCCCGGCGCCGCCGGCGAGCCGCTCTATCAGGACATCGTCACCGTCCTCGCGGAGAATGCCGCGACGCTTCCGTTTGCGGTAACGCCCATCGTCATCGGCGGCCGCTACGGCCTATCCTCGAAGGAATTCACGCCGGCCATGATCAAGGGCGTCTTCGACGAACTGACCAAGGCAACACCGAAGAAGCACTTCACCGTCGGCATCGAAGACGACATCTCGCACTCAAGCCTCGCCTACGATCCATCGTTCTCCACCGAGGACCCAAAGACCGTCCGCGCACTCTTCTATGGGCTCGGTTCAGATGGGACCGTCGGCGCGAATAAGAACTCCATCAAGATCATCGGCGACCAGACACCGAACTATGCGCAGGGCTACTTTGTCTACGACTCAAAGAAGTCGGGTTCGATGACGACATCACATCTGCGCTTCGGTCCCAACCCGATCCGGTCTACCTATCTCATCACTCGGGCCAGCTTTATCGCCTGCCACAATTTCAGCTTCCTCGAAAAGATCAACGTTCTGGAAGCAGCTGTTCCCGGTGCAGTGTTTCTGCTCAACTCACCCTACTCAGCCGAAGAGGTGTGGGACAAGCTCCCCAAAACCATTCAGGATGAGATCATCCGCAAGAAGATCGAGTTTTATGTCATCGACGGCTACAAGGTGGCCCGCGATGCCGGCATGGGCACACGGATCAACACCATCATGCAGACCTGCTTCTTCGCCATCAGCGGCGTGCTGCCGCGCGAAGAGGCGATCGAGCAGATCAAGAAGGCCATCAAAAAGACCTACGGCAAACGCGGCGACGCCGTCGTCCAGAAAAACTTTGCAGCAGTCGATCATGCCCTGGCGCATCTCGAGAAAGTTGCGCTGCCCGCATTTGCCTCTGCAAACTTCGACATCACTGGTGTCATCTCAGAGACGGCGCCGGCATTCATCCACAACGTCCTCGGTCAGATCGCGTCCGGCAAAGGCGACCTGCTTCCGGTCAGTGCGATTCCCGCCGGCGGAGCGTTTCCCACGGGCACCGCGCAATGGGAGAAGCGCAACATCGCGCAGTTCATCCCGGTGTGGGATCAGGATCTCTGCATCCAGTGCGGCAAATGTGTCATGGTTTGTCCGCACGCCGTCATCCGCGCCAAGGTTTACTCGTCTGAACTCGGCGACAAGGCCCCGGCAACTTTCAAATCGGCCAAGCCCAAGTGGAAGGGCATGGAAAACGAACGGTACGCGCTCCAGGTTGCGCCCGAAGATTGCACCGGCTGCGGCGTTTGCGTCGAAATCTGCCCGGTGAAGAGCAAGAGTGACGCCAGTCACAAAGCGATCAACATGGCCCCGCAAGCACCGCTCCGCGAGCCCGAACGCGAAAATTGGGACTACTTCCTGAGCTTGCCTGAGGTCGATCGCGCGAAGCTCTCACATTCGCAGGTGAAGGATCTCCAACTGCTCCAGCCGCTTTTCGAGTTTTCCGGTGCTTGTGCAGGATGCGGCGAGACAGCCTACATCAAGTTGCTCACGCAGCTCTTCGGCGACCGCCTCTACATTGCCAACGCTACGGGCTGCTCCTCGATCTATGGCGGCAACCTGCCCACCACGCCCTACAGCCAAAACGCTGCCGGTCGCGGTCCTACTTGGGCCAACTCGCTCTTTGAGGACAATGCGGAGTTCGGTTTTGGCATGCGCACTGCTCTCGATCAGCAGAAGGCTTTTGCTGAGGTGCTCGTTACCCGCCTGGCATCCGCCATCGGTCCTGAACTCGCCGCAGAGATCGTACATGCCACGCAGAAGACTGAGGCTGACGTCGACGCCCAGCGCGAGCGAGTGAAGATCCTTAAGGCAAAACTGTCCGGCATCGATTCCTCTGACGCACGCAACCTCGGGGCCATCGCCGACTCGCTGGTCCGCAAGAGCGTGTGGATTCTCGGCGGCGACGGGTGGGCCTTCGATATCGGTTTCGGTGGCCTCGATCATGTGCTTGGCTCGGGCAAGAATGTCAATGTTCTGGTGCTCGATACCGAGGTCTACTCCAACACCGGTGGTCAATCATCGAAGGCGACGCCTCGCGGCGCAGTCGCCAAGTTTGCCGCCAGTGGCAAGGCCAACAGCCGCAAAGACCTCGCCATGGAAGCTGTCAGCTACGGTTCGGTTTATGTAGCTCAGGTGGCCATGGGTGGCAATGACAGTCATGTGGTCAAGGCATTCCAGGAGGCCGAGGCCCACGACGGTCCGTCGCTCATCATCGCTTACGCAAGTTGCATCGCGCACGGCTACGACCTGGTCCATGGACTCGAGCAGCAAAAGCTTGCTGTTCAGTCCGGCTACTGGCCGCTGATTCGCTACAACCCGGCGCTGCGCCTCGAAGGTAGGAATCCGTTCCAGCTCGACTCGCGCGCACCGGCCGTTCGTCTCAAGGAGTACGCTTACCGCGAAGCTCGTTACACCATGCTCGCGCGCAGTAATCCAGAGCTCGCTGCCGCGCTGTTGAAGGAAGCACAGGATGACGTGGAGCGCCAGTGGCGCGTCTACTCCGCCCGTGCCGCCATGCCCGGCCGCGGCGAGACGCCGAACATCGCGCCCGCAGAGAAGTCTGAAGATAAACTGGCAGCTCCGCCTGCCGGAGGTACCAAATGATCGATGTATCCACCAAATACCTGGGCCTGAAACTCAACGGACCCATTGTTGTCTCTTCCACGCCGCTCTCTGAATCGCTGGAGAACCTGCGCAGGATGGAAGACGCCGGCGCATCGGCAGTAGTGCTGACCTCACTCTTCGAAGAGCAGCTCGCGTTAGAGTCGCGCGCACTCGACGACGATTTGTCGCGCGGCACCGAGTCCTTTGCCGAATCGCTCGGCTACCTTCCCGACCTGAACGACTATCGGATGACCCACGAGGTCTATCTCGATTACATCCGGCGCTGCAAGCAGGCGGTGAGGATCCCGATCTTCGCCAGTCTTAACGGCGCAACTTCGGGTGGCTGGGTTCGATTCGCGCAGGAGTCTGAGCAGGCCGGGGCCGATGCGATCGAGCTGAATACCTTTGCGTTGGCTACGGATCGCAGTCAGACTTCCATCGAACTCGAATCGCAATTGCTGGAGCTCGTCGAAAGCGTCTGCAAGGCGGTCAAGGTTCCGGTTGCTGTCAAGCTCTCCCAATTCTTCACCAGCCTGCCCCATCTCACAGCGAAGCTCGAAGATGCGGGAGCGAGCGGAGTGGTTTTATTTAACCGCTTCTATCAGCCCGATTTCGATATCGAGGGATTGGAAGTGCGGCCGACGCTGCATTTCTCCACGCCATCGGAATTGCTGCCTCGCCTCCATTGGGCTGCAATCCTCTTCGGCCATCTCAATATCGACATCGCTATCACCGGCGGTGTGCACTCGGCCGAGGACGTGATCAAGAGCGTGATGGCGGGCGCCCACGTCGCCATGATGTGTTCGGCTCTGCATATCCACGGCATCGAACACATAGGCCGCGTCCTCTCCGACCTGCAGTACTGGCTGGAGAAGCGTGAATACTCGTCTCTCTCTGAGACGCGTGGCTGCCTGAGCCGTCGCTCGGTTCCTGATGTCTCGCCCTTCGATCGCGGCAACTACATCAAGACCCTCAGCTCCTACAGCCTGCGCCAAACCGTAGCGGCATTCTAAAGAAACCTTCCTAGGAAACAACGGCGGCTGCACAAGTTCTGCGGCCGCCGTTCGCTTTTACGGGCGATTACCAAAAATCCGTGTCATTCCGAGCGGAGCGAAGCGGAGTGGAGGAACCCGCAGTTGCGTTTCTGCCCGTCTATACCTGGGCTTCACTTCGAGCTTTGCACCCAAAGGTTTCGCACCTGAAAATGCTGGAGCATCTTGCTCCTGGAGGGAACGCCGAAAATAGCCCAGGGCGCAAGCTCTGGGTTTGGAGTGAAAAACCTCACCGCGTCCCGCGGGGCCGCACGAGAAGATCTCGGCGTCTACCGGGCTCAAACTCTTTGTCTCGCCCTCTGCCACAGGCACTGCTTCCAGCTATCCGGCAGCGCTTCCACCTTGCGAGCCCTCTCGACCAGCCGCAGATCTTCATCGCGATACTCGTTCGCAACATACAGCCGTGTAATCGCTGAAACCGGAATAGAGTCCTTTGCGCGTCCAATCAGGCTTATCTCGTCTCCCGCGCCAACTTCGCCCTCCCGCGTGACGGCAACATAAAACCCGGTCCGCCCGCTTGCGAGGAACCACTTCACCATGTCGCTCGATCCGAAACGGATGCCAAGCTTGTAGCAGGGAAGTCGCGGCTGCGTCACCACTACTTCGGCCGAGCCGACCGCAAACCGATCGCCGATATAGACCGAGTCCTCATCCATGCCGCCCTCGATCGTGAAGTTCTCTCCAAACACACCGATGGGCAGTTCGCGGCCTGGTAATTCCTCCCTCCAATACTCGTAATGCTCGATGGGGTAGCAATAGACCGCTTTGTACTCACCCCCATGCACCGTGAGGTCTGACTGTCTATCCCCATCGAGATTGAGCTTTCGCAAAGCCACCCGTCCTCGCACGGGTTCCTTGTAGATCGACGTGACAACTCGGGTCCCGTGCCAGTGAACTTCCCGTGGCAATCCGCAATTCACAGATAAAAGTTTCATCTCAGTATTCGATTGGATGTCGCTCCACGCCAACAGTCGCGAGAATCACTGCAGTTGAGACCAAATCCACCGCTTATCATTCCTGGGTAGCGCACATGAGGCCAAAAATGACCCTGAAACGCCGCCTGGCGGTTCTGATCTCCTCCGCTTTCATCCTTTCCGCAACCATTTGCTTCGCCCAAGCTCCGAACCACTACGAGCCCACGCTCGATTCCCTCGATCAACACCCGCTTCCACAGTGGTACGCCGGAGCAAAACTGGGCATTTTTATCCACTGGGGACTTTACTCGGTACCCGGCTGGGCGCCCATTAACCATCCAGATCACGACTTCTCGTCCAACGACTACATCAAGTACGACCCTTACGCGGAGTGGTACTTGAACACCATGCGTGTCCCCGGCTCTCCTACCGCCGAATACCACAAGCAGCACTACGGCAACCAGGGTTATTACGACTTTGCGCCCGTCTTCAATCGCGAATCGAAAAGGTGGGATCCCGGCAAGATGGCCGCTGTCTTCAAAATGGCCGGCGCACGCTACGTAGTCCTCACCTCGAAGCACCACGAGGGCTTCACGTTGTGGCCAAGCACCACGCCGAATCCTTCGCCGACCCTCAAGCCTGGCCAGCTTCACGCCGAGCGCGACATCGTCGGCGAACTAACGGAAGCCGTCCGCAAGCAGGGCATGAAGATGGGACTTTACTACTCCGGCGGATACGACTGGACCTTCAACACCGGTCCCATCGTCGTCGACTCGGATTATCAGGCGGTGAAGCCCGAATCGAAGGCCTACGGTGATTACGCCTTCGCCCAGATCCACGAACTCATCGATCGCTACAAGCCGGCGATCCTCTGGAACGACATCGACTGGCCCAAAACCGGCAAAGCCCTCCAGGTCGAAGCCGACTACTACAACTCCATCCCCGACGGCGTGATCGACGATCGCTTTGGCATCAAGCACTCCGACTTTACCTCGCCGGAATACGAGAAGCTCGACAAGATCAGCCCCAAGAAGTGGGAAGAGTGCAGAGGGCTCGGCCGATCCTTTGGATATAACAGGGCTGAAGGCGAGAAGGAAACTATCGCTCCTGGCGACCTGATCGCACTACTTGTCGACATCGTCAGCAAGAATGGCAATTTGCTGCTCGATGTTGGACCCGAAGCCGACGGTACCATCCCACCCGTCCAGATGGAGCGCCTGGAAGCCCTCGGCGCCTGGCTCAAACAAAACGGCGAAGCCATCTACGACACCGTGCCATGGACGGAAGCGGCTGCTAAAAGCTCTGAGGGCGACGATCTAAGGTTCACGCGCAAGGGTGACGACCTTTATGTGACGATTCTGGGCAAGCCTAGGGCACAAACAATAACGATTCCCGATCTTCCCTCAAAAGTCGATATACCGATCACACAGCTTGGAGATAACAACGAACTCGGTGCGAAGGTACAGACCGGCGGAATGCGCATCGTTCTGAGCGCCAATCTAAAAGGGAATTACGCTTACTCATTCAAGCTCGCAGGTTACGCTCGCTGACCTAACCTAACAGGCGCCGCACGGATTCCTCGAGTAATCGCTGCGCTTTCGGCAGCGCCGCCCTTACCGCTTCGCTGAACCCTTCACGCATTTCGAGTGAACCCGCGCCAATGGTCAGCAGCAGGGAACTGTGCGGCGTCTCGCCGTAGAGTTCTTTGCTCGACGCCAGCAACTGCCCAGCATCCAGATGATGCGTCCCCAGCTTCGTTGCATCGGTAGCGGGCTCGACCGCCATCGTGCGCACCTGTCCAGGCTCACAGTCCGTCGCGCAGTCTACAAAGATCACGGACTCGGCCTGTGCAACATCTTCCACCATCTCCGGCGTCCACTGGTGATCGCAGAGCACGCGCACCCGCGCATCATCACGCCATCGTTGTTCCGCCCACTGCGCAAGAAAAGGCCCGATGCCATCGTCCTCGCGTAGCGCATTACCGCAGGCGAGAATGAGACACCGGGCCGAAAAAGTCATACAGCCATCCTACTCAGCGAGTGAGCGTGTCCACAACCTCACCATCCGCCGACATCAACGTCATCTGCAGCGGCATCTGGCCAAACGCATGGGTTGAGCAGCTGAGGCATGGGTCAAAGGTCCGAATCACAGCTTCAACGCGATTGAGAGCCCCTTCGGTAAATTTTCCTTCCTTCACGTAGCACTTGGCTGCCTGAAGCACGCCGCGGTTCATAGCTTTGTTATTGTGGCCGGTGGCAACCACGAGATTGGCCCAGAGAATCTTTCCGTTATCGTCGACTTTGTAGTAGTGATTCAATGTGCCGCGCGGCGCTTCGATCTGGCCCGCGCCTTCCAACCGGTTCACGCCGGCAGTCGCTCGCACGTGCTTGTCGAGAATCTTCGGGTCGGCGAGAATCTGCTCGATCTTCTCGATTCCATGCATCACTTCCACCAGTCGCGCATGGTGGTAGAAGAACGAGCTTTCCACCGGGCCGCCGGCAAACTGCTTGAACTCGGCCAGTTCCTTGTCGGCCTTCGGCGTGCCCGTCGTCTTTACAATGTTCAGCCGCGCCAGCGGACCCACGCGATAGCTGCCTTCCGGATACCCCAGAGGCTTGTAATAAACGAACTTCGTATAGCTGTAGGGTTCAACTGCCTCGCCAAACTTCTCTGTGAATTGCTGAGCTGTGATTCCATCCTCGATTACGTTCCCGCTCGGTCCGATCAGCCGCAACGCGCCGTCTGTGAATTCGATCGACTCGTCCTCGTTAATCAGGCCCAGGTAATTCGACGGAAAGTTGGCAAAAACCGAAATCTCCTGCTGGAATTGGTCCGCGATCTGCTTGTAAGCCTCCAGCGCTAGACCCAGGTTGACATAGGCTTCAGGAATCATCGCCAGGATCTCATCGCGTTTCGCCGAACTGAGCGGCTCGGTCACGCCGCCGGGCACTACCCATCCGGTATGGATGCGCTTGGTGCCGAGCAACTCGATGATGTGCTGTCCAAAGCGCCGAAGCGCAATTCCTGCTCGACCCAATTCAGGCCGGGCAGCTGCGACGCCGAAGATATGCCGCTGCGCGGGATCTGACTCCATCCCCAGAAGCAGATCCGGCGATGAGAGATGGAAGAAGCTCAGCGCATGCGACTGGACCATCTGGGCCAGGTTCAGCATCCTGCGCAGCTGCGCGGCGGTGTGCGGAATGCGCACCGACATGATCGCCTCGCACGCCTTGGCGGATGCCAGAAGATGCGAAACAGGGCAGATGCCGCAGACGCGCGCCGTCAGACTCGGCATCTCGTAAAACGGTCTCCCTTCCGAAAACTTCTCAAACCCACGTACCTGCGTTACATGAAACTGTGCGTCCTCGACCTCGCCCTGTGCATTCAGGTGAATCGTGATCTTGCCGTGTCCTTCAAGGCGGGTGACGGGATCGATCGTGATGGTCTGGGTCATGACACGCTCCTGGGATCAGGCTCCAAAGCGGGTGAGCGCCGGAATATCCAGCGGCTCGCCGGTAATCAGCGCCGTCAGCGCTGTGTGAAATGTGTCGGCAGATGGCGGGCAGCCGGGCAGAAACACATCGACCTTCACAAATTCGTGAATCGGCTTCACCGTCTTCAGCAGCTTGGGGACGACAACGCATGGAATCTGCGGCTGTATCGTCGCGTTCTCGATATAGGCGCGATCCAGAATCGCATCTGCTCCAACCGGGTTGCGCATCGAAGGCACGTTGCCGGTAATGGCGCAATCACCCATCGCGATCAGCATCTTCGAGTGCGCGCGGATCTTTTTGATCTTCTTCTCGTCATCGACGGACGCCACGGCTCCCTCGACGAGCGCAATGTCCACGTTGTCAGGGAACTCCTTTGCATCCACCACCGGGCTGTACACCACGTCAACAAGCTGGGCGAGTTCGAGCAGCCGTTCATCCATATCGAGGAACGACATGTGGCAGCCCGAGCATCCATCCAGCCATGCCGTTGCCAATCTCAGTTTGCTCATTGCGCTTCCCTCATCATGTTCAGATAAGGCAGAAAGTCGGGATACTTAGGGTGATCCGAGCCGATTTTGCTCTTGTCGAACAAGGCCCCGGTCGGACATACCTGCACGCATTTGCCGCAACGCGTACAAGTCGATTTGCCCCACTCCTCATGCAGGTCGGTGATGACCATCGAGTCGATTCCGCGTCCCATTACGTCCCACACGTGCGCGCCTTCAATCTCCGCGCAGGCCCGTACGCAGCGCATGCACAGGATGCAGCGGTTGTGATCGGCAGTGAAACGCTCGTGCGAAGCATCTACCGGCAGCTGTGGATTGCGATACGGCAGCCGGATGTGGGTCAGCCCCTGATCTTGTGCCAGCGACTGAAGTTCGCAGTGGCCATTCGATACGCAGACCGAGCAGACATGATTGCGCTCCGCAAAGAGCAGTTCGAGAATAGTCCGGCGATGCTTGCGCAGCCGTTCGGATTGCGTCGTAACCTCCATCCGTTCGAAAACTGAAGTGACGCAGGCCGGCAGCAGCTTGTTCTGGCCCTTCACTTCGACCACGCACAACCGGCAGGCACCGATATCGGAAAGCCCGTCGAGATGGCACAGCGTCGGGATTGGAATGTTGTGTTCCTTAGCGACTTCGAGGATGGTTTGTCCGGCGCGGGCGCTTACGTCTTTCCCATCGATGGTCAGCGTTTTTACATCAACGGCTGCGGGACTCATGCCACCACCTCCTCGGGCACATCGTAGGCTTTTGTAGCCTCCATGTTGCACACTCCCGCTGGGCAACGCTTATGCACAATGTGCTCGATGTACTCGTGTTTGAAGTAGCGCAGTGTGCTCAGCACCGGGTTGGGAGCTGTCTGCCCCAGCCCACAGAGGCTCGTCTCCTTGATCGTTCCGCACAACTCGACTAACAAGTTGAGATCGTCCATCGTACCCTGACCGGTGCATATCCGCGACAGGAGCGTGTACATCTGCGCTGTCCCTGCGCGGCACGGAATGCACTTGCCGCATGACTCGCTCATGCAGAACTCGACAAAGAAACGCGCAACGTTAACCATGCACGACGAATCGTCCATTACGATCATGCCGCCCGATCCCATCATCGATCCCACGCCGATCAGCGCGTCATAACTGATGTTCAGATCAAGCAGTTCTTCGGGAATGCATCCGCCCGAAGGTCCGCCCGTCTGCACCGCCTTGAACTTGTGGCCATCCGGGACGCCGCCGCCTATGCCTTCGATGATCTGGCGAAGCGAGATCCCCATGGGAACTTCGACGAGTCCGGTGTTCTGGATCTTGCCGGTCAAAGCAAAAACCTTTGTCCCTTTGCTGCGTGCCGAGCCCATGCTGGAGAACCACTTCGCACCTTTGCGAATAATCGGGGCGATGTTGGCAAAGGTCTCAACGTTGTTGATCAGCGTCGGCTTGCCCCACAACCCACTCACTGCGGGATAAGGAGGACGGGGCTTTGGCGTGCCGCGCCGTCCTTCAATCGATGCGATGAGCGCGGTCTCTTCGCCGCACACGAATGCTCCGGCTCCCAGCCGCACCTCGACATCGAAATTGAAGGGTGTGTTGCAGATATTGCTGCCCAACAGTCCGCGGCGGCGTGCATCGCGCAGGGAGGCCTGCAAGCGCGAAACCGCAAGCGGATATTCCGCGCGAACGTAGATGTAGCCCTTGCTCGCCCCTACCGCGTATGCCGCGATTGCCATGCCTTCGAGAACGCGCTGCGGATCGCTCTCGAGAACGCTGCGATCCATAAATGCACCGGGATCGCCCTCGTCGCCGTTGCAGATCACGTACTTGATCTCGCCGGAGGCCTTCGCTACCGTGCCCCACTTCAGACCGGTGGGATATCCGCCGCCGCCACGGCCGCGCAGTCCGCTCTCGGTGATCTCATTGATGATGTCCTTCGCCTCCATCTCCGTCAGGGCTTTCACAAGTGCCTGGTAGCCGTCGCGCTCGATGTAATCGTCGATCTTCTCCGGATCGATGTGCCCTGAGTTCTCCAGCACCACGTGTACCTGCTCTTCAAAGTGCTCGCGAAGGTTGCATTGCAACTCGTCGACTGGCTCTGCACCCAGGTGCATGACCACCTTCTCCGCGTGCTCCGCTTTCATATGCGCATAGAGCGTCTCTTCGGGATCGATCAAAACCAGCGGACCAGCAGCGCACAGGCCCATGCAACCCGTCCGGCGCACCAGCGCGTTCTTTCCTTGTGCCTCGACCGCCTTGCTCAACGCATCCTTCAGTTGATCCGAGTGCTGACTCAGACAGCCGGTGCCCATGCACACATTGATCTCGTGGTCGAACTTCGCATTCTGCAGACGAACGGATTCTTTGATCTGTTCCAGCTCTTCGATGTTCATTCCGTTGCCCACCTTTCCAGCTGCGCAGTCAGCTCATCGCCGGTCATGAGGCCGTTGACTTCCCCATCCGTCAGCACCACTGGCGCACGGCCGCAGGCTCCCACGCAACGCGCGGTCATCAGGCTGATCTTCCCGTCACTGGTGGTCTGCCCCTGCGGAATGCTTAGGCGCTTCTCGGCCGACGCAAGCAGCTTGTCGGTACCCTTGATGTAGCAGGCGGTTCCCAGGCAGATCGTCATGGTGTGCTTGCCCGGCGGCTTCAGGCTGAAGTAGTGATAGAACGTCACCACACCGTAAGCCTGGCTCAGAGGAACGCGCAGGGATCGCGCTACGAAGCGAATCGCGTCGTCGTCAAGATATCCAAAAGAAGATTGAACAGTGTGCAGGGTCTCAATGAGCGCGTGGCGGGCAAAACCGTTCTTGCGCATGGTGCCGGCCACAATTTTCCAACGCTTGTCGTCGCTTGGGAGCGGCGGTGGTGTAAATGCAGGCACAATCCCTCCAGACATTGATAACGAAGCACTTACCGTGTAACGCTCCGCTCTCGGTCTGCCCCAGTTTTACCCCGGAACGCATACGATTGGCCGTGACCACGGTCACGCGGTTCGACGGCGAATTCCGAATGTGGGATTTACCGGGAAATGGGCGGTTTGCAGTGAGTCCTTTTGGACTTTAGCTCAGCGCCGGGAGACGATCCGAGATGCCCAACAGAAAGATCAGGCCGATGCCACAGCTGTACACCGCGCCCGTCCATGCGATCAGGTGATAGAAGCGTGGATGATACCCGCCGGCCTTGAACGCTCCGCCAAGCGAAGCCGTCATGACCGCGTTCATCGCCACCAGCCCAACCGCAAACGCGGCCAGCCCAAGCATGCCGCGCGAAGTCCCGCCCAGGTTTGCGGTGAGAAAGAACAGCGCCAGCTGGCTCGGCGTCTCCGCACCGACTCCGTGCAGAATGCCGATCACAAAGACCGACTTGCCGTTATACATCCACTGAAACCGCTCTGGCTTCGGCGCCGCCGGATTCCACATCCGCCGCACTCGCCAGGCGAGCCAAAGCACGCCGTTGATGGCGATCGCCAGCCGGCTTTCAATCCTGCTGTGCTGGTGTCCATGCGCATCCTTACGCAGGATGCCCGCGACCACCCCGATCCCCAGCACAATGAGCGTCAGTCCGATCAACCGCTCCGTCCAATGGTCGAGCCCCTCGGGCAATCCCATGTGCAACTGCAGAACGGCAATTCCGAGCGCCACGACTGTAAATGCGTGACCCAGCGCATAGGTCATCCCCAGGCGAAGGCCGCTTTTCCAGTTGCGCTGCACGGCCGTGATATCCGAAATGGCGGCCAGGTGATCGTAATCGAACCCGTGCCTCAATCCCAGCACGAGGCAGGAGCCCAATGCCGCGTCGAGTTTCCAGTCGGCCAGAATCGGAGTCACAGGGCCTCAGTATAGAGCAGGTCTGTTGAAGCTGGCTTGGTCATTCGTCACTCACCTTGTCTCCGTAACGATGGTTAAGCCTTCGACTTTCCCCAAGGAGGGTCTCTAGTGACTCGGGTTCAGGTCGAGCCGGTAATTGGCATAGTCGACCTTGACCATTGTTTCTCCCAGCAGTGCACTCCTCGAGACGGCTTCGGCATGCATTGCCATTGGCAAGCCCTCGATCTCCGCATATTGCCTCGATACATCCGCCGCCTTGGCCAGGAAGAATGCGCTCTTGGAAGCTGTGCCCTGCAATTGCACAATCGCAAAATCATGCGAGTCCACCCATAGCTTGCCTTTGAACAGATACTGGCTACTCCGTCTCGGAGTTATGTCCAGAACCAGGCAATCATGCCCATCGAGGCTCGCGAAGGGATCGGCATCCAATTTCATTTCGTAATTGGAGCCGTTGATCAGCGCCGTCTCGACGTTTCCGGGCAGGCTCATTTTCTTCTCGTTCTCCAGCAATGTGCCTAACACCTCATCGCGCCAGAGGATGATCCGCTTTGCGAAAGGATGGAGTAGCTTTTTCCACTCCCCTTGCGGTAGCTGGTCTGCACCAGCATCTCCGCCACCGGCTTTCCGTCCTTTTCGCGAAAAACCATGTAGTGCTCCGTGACGGTATAGTCAGCGATCCGGTCGATCCGGTTCTTCACGGAGGCGTCTACACCTCGAATGATGGCTTCCAGATTCGGCGGTTGTGCCGCGATCAGGCTTGTGAAATACGTAAAGGCGAACAGACATATCAAGGCGACTCGCGATCGCCTCCCACATTTCATAGATCTATTCTTTCATGCAGCGTATCCCGTTCGGCTCGCGTTGGAAGGCCGCTGCGGGTCAGAGGCAGCTCAAGAATTGTCTGGCAACAGAACGGGCGCCCGATAAGTCAGGGGCGCCCGTCGTCCGTCGCAACACAATTCAATTTGGCTGATTAGCGAGAAGCCGCCGCCTGGGTTTTCGCGTCGCGAACTGCCTCAAGGAACGCATGCGATCCCGTCGGCGGAGGCACCGAGCCGGTCAGAACTGAGCGGAACGTGGCATTACCGCCGTACTCGGCCCGCATTGCGTCCTCATCCGGTCGCACATCAGCGCCATTCAGCGTCAGTCCAGCGAAAACGCCCTTAGCGCGCGAGTAGGTCAGGATCTCATCATTCATCTTCCAATCAGTATCCGCCGACGCATGACGCCCAATCGGTCCGGCCGCCGCGGACGCATCAGCTCCTACCTTGAACTTGCTCTCCAGCAGTCGCTGCATACCCTTGTCGTTCTGGAAGACCATTACGAGATCGATACCCTCAACCCCAATCTGCAATCCCCAGCTTCCGCCAGTGATTGCAAAGAACGCTGGTGCGCTCCAGCCATGGTCGGTACGGCAAGTCGCGACGCCCTTGCCGCCCTCGGCGCCGAAGACGAATCCGCCCTTCACCATGTGCGGCACCACGGCAATGCATTTTGCGTGATCCAGAACTTCCTGTGGGATGCCCTTGTCGGGAGCGGCCATGACTTGCTTCAGTACATCGCCGGCCTTGTCGAGCCGGTCCGTATCGCTCTGCTTGGTATCATCAGCCCAGCTTATCGACGCCAGGCTTAGAAAAGCGATCGCCAACATAATCTTTTTCATAGTAATCACCTTCGTTTTTTGCCGGCAGACCCCTCTGGTGGCCCGCGGAGAGTTAGAGATGCAGGGAAGAGCTTTCGAATTCACTCGTTACAACCGATGCGACATTGGGCGCGGAGCACTTGGGTCCAATCGCCAGCCGCACAGATTTGGAGCCGCCAAACAAGGATTTGGTTGCCCACGGATCATGCCGTAAGCCGAGGTTTCCGTAGGGCTTTGATTTCTGAGTGGGCTATGCTGAACGCAAGGCACCTACTTTCAAATTCCCATGACGCTGACCCACCCCGAGAGCGAGCGGAAAAGTATTCGAGTGCGGGGAGTTGTCCAGGGTGTTGGCTTCCGCCCCTTCGTTTATCGCCTCGCTACGGAAGAGCATCTTGCCGGCCGGATCGGCAACGACACCGACGGCGTCATCATCGAGCTCGAGGGCACTCCCGCGCGCATCCAGTTATTTCTCACTCGGCTGCAATCCGAAACTCCACCGCTCGCACGCATCGATTCCGTTGAGGTCTACGACCTCGAAGCGATCGGCGAAACCAGCTTTCGGATCGTAGCCAGCGAAGTTCTAGGAAAAGTCAGCACAGGCATTCCAGCAGACGCTGCAACTTGCGTCGATTGTCTCCGCGAGCTCCTCGACGCCGCCGATCGCCGTTATCGCTATCCCTTTCTAAACTGCACCAACTGCGGACCCCGCTTTACTATCACGCGCCGCATTCCCTATGACCGCCCGCAAACCTCGATGGCCATGTTTCCGATGTGCTCCGCATGCCAGGCCGAGTACGACGATCCGCTCAACCGGCGCTTCCATGCGCAACCAAATGCCTGCGCAATCTGCGGCCCGCATGTGTGGCTGGAGTTGTCCAACGGCACACCAATTGAATCCGCGGACCCGATCACCGAAACCATCGGGCGCCTGTACCGCGGCGAGGTCATGGCCATCAAAGGCATCGGTGGTTTCCACCTTGCCATCGACGCAACCAACGAATCCGCGGTGATGCGACTTCGCGAACGCAAACATCGTTACGGCAAGCCGCTGGCCATAATGGTCGGCGATATCAACACAGCCCGCGTCCTCTGCGAGATCACTGCGGAAGAGGAAACGTTGCTCACCACGCCTGCGCGCCCGATCGTTTTGCTGCACGCCCGCCCGCACAACGGCATCGCACCCTCCGTCGCGCCCGGCATTCCATGGCTAGGAGTTTTTCTGCCTTACGCGCCATTGCAGCATTTGTTCTTTGCCGACCCAAGGATCAAGGCGCTGGTGATGACATCAGCCAATCTCAGCGAAGAGCCCATCGCCATCGATAACGCTGAGGCCCGCACGCGCCTCGGCAACATTGCCGATGCATTCCTCATGCACAACCGCGAAATCCTCCAGCGTTGCGATGACTCGGTTGCGGCAATTGTCGATGGTGCTCCGCAGTTGATCCGCCGGGCCCGCGGCTACGTTCCAGTTGCTGTTCCGCTGCCCATCGAATCTCCGCCACTGCTCGCGGTCGGCGGTCATCTCAAAAACGTCTTTGCCCTCGCGCGCGGAAAATTCGCATATCAAAGCCAGCATCTCGGCGATCTTGAAAACCTGACCGGTCTTCAGTTCTTCGAAGAGTCTCTAGCTCACCTCGTGCACACCTTCGAGATCGAACCCCAGGTTGTCGCACACGATTTGCATCCCGGCTATCTCTCCACAAGCTGGGCAAAGGGCTGGGCCGCGCAGCGCAAGCTGGAACTCATCGGCGTGCAGCATCACCACGCCCACATTGCCGCCTGCATGGCCGAGCACGGATTCGAAGAACCGGTTATCGGCCTCTCACTCGATGGCACCGGCTATGGCACCGACGGCCGGATCTGGGGCGGGGAGGTGCTGATCTGCTCTTTGGACCGATTCGACCGTTTCGCCCATCTCGACTACACGCCTATCCCCGGCGGGGAGGCCGCTATTCACGAGCCATGGCGCATGGCATTCGCGCACTTGAAAGCTGCTGGATTTTCAGAACGCGAAGCAGCGGCGCTGACAGGCGCAAGCGAGCGCGATAGCCCCCTCCTCCAGCGCATGATTGAGCGAAACATCAACTCGCCGCTCACTTCGAGCCTCGGCCGCCTCTTTGATGCCGCTGCGGCCGTCATCCTCAGTCGGCGCAAAGTCGATTACGACGCCCAGGCCGCCATCGAGCTCGAAGGTATCGCCGTCAACGAGGCCGATCGCACCCCGCGCCCCGAATTCGTTCCCGAATTATCCGCGTGCGGCCGGATCGATTCAGGCAGCCTCGTGTTGCGTCTCGAAAACCTTTGGCACGCCATCGTCGAGGACCTCCGTCGCGGGGTTTCAAAACCCCAGGTCGCCGCACAATTCCACGCCGGTATCGCAGAAAGTTTCATTCGAGCCGCCGTGAGTGCGCGTGAGCGCACCGGCATTTCGATGGTCGCGATGAGCGGAGGCTGCGTGCACAACCGCCGGCTCACGCGCCTACTTCGCTCGGGCCTTGAAGAATCGGGCTTCAAGGTCTTCCAACATCGTCAAGTCAGTCCCGGAGACGGCGGACTTAGCTATGGACAAGCTGCCGTGGCCGCTGCGATTCTGAAGAACAAGTAGTCCCACCCCACCGATCCGGGATGAGAACGATGACAATTCGCGGAATCATCTGGGCGGTACTTCTCACACTCGCGGGAGTCATCAGCGCCGGCGTCTCCCTCTACGGCATCTATTCCGCTTTCGGCCTCGATTTCCGCCAGGACACATTGCTCTCTTGTCTCTATTGCGGACTTCCGCTGCTCTGTTTCCCCATTTTTCTTCTGATCCGGCCGCAAAACCGTTCGACATTCTTGCTTTCGCTGATGGCACTCACCTATCTCGGAGCCTATTCCGCGCTGAATTGGCGCACCTGCTCAGAACTGGGATACTGCCAGAGCCTGGTCGAGACAATCATGCAGACACTCAGCACCAACGTCGCGCTGGCATTCTTCAGCGTCGTGATCCTGCTACTGATCGCGCTCCTGGTCGACGATCGCTCCACCTTCCGGCAAGGAAGAAGTTGATCCGTGATCGCCTGAATAGGCGGGAATAATTTGGCGGGAATCTCTCTCCGTAACCCTTATGAAAACAGGAATTTGCAACCAGAGATGGGGTACTGGGGTATCCGTGAGAATCGAAGTAGAACTCCGGCCATACTTTAGCCAAAGAACTTGCAGAGGGAACAACAGCTCTGGATAGAAAAAAGAGAACTGACGACTGGGAACTGAAAAACTGGTAGCAATTTTTCAGCCCAGCCTCACCAACTGCTCCGCCTCGACCTTCGGTCCGAGGATCGAAATCCGCGGAATCCGCCCGCGCACCATCGCCACTTCATCGCAGCGGTGCAGCCGCGGACAGCTCTGGCAGTCCTTGAAAATCTTGTCCGGCAGTTCCAGCTTGTCCTCGACCGGGCGAAACCCGTACTTGAAGAAAAAGTCGGGGATGCGCGTGAACAGGCAGACCGACTGGATGCCATGCTCCTCGGCTTCTTCAATCAGCCCGGCGAGGATTCGCCCGCCTGCGCCTTGTCCCTTGGCCTCCGGCTTCACCACGATCGAGCGCACCTCACACAGATGCGGCCCGTAGAAGTGCAGCGCACCGCAACCAAGAAAAATGCTGCCATCCGACTCCGCAACAGTGAAGTCACGCACGTTCTCGCAGATCTCCGCAAACGAGCGTTTCAGCAGCGTCCCATCACCGGAGAGCGAATTCACCAGGTCATAGATGTTGGAGGCGTCCTGGAGGCGCGCCTTACGCACCAGCATGAGCAACCTCCTTAGCCTCCGCTTGATCGAGACTCACGCGTCCGTATTTGACGCTCAGCGCTTCCACGCGCTTCGCCGTCTCGGTCAGCGCTTCTGTCACGCGATGCCGAGCCGTTCCGCCGATCACATCATGGCAGTCGAGTGTCGCCTCTAGCGAAACCGCAGCAAAAAAGTCACTGTCAAACTCCTCGCCGAACTGCTTCAGTTCTTCAAGCGTTAGGTCGCCGAGTTCGCAGCCCTTATCGAGACAATAACGAACCGCATTGCCGATCTTCTCGTGCGCTTTGCGAAAGGGAACTCCCTTGTGCACGAGATACGTGGCGGCGGCCATGGCGTTCAGAAATCCGCTCTGGCAAGCCGCGCGCATCCTCTCCGTCCGGAACCGTAGAGCGCGCGTGAACGCGGCCAGGAGATATGTCATCTTGTGTGCCTCACCGCTGGCGGCGAACACCGGCTCCTGCGTTTCCTGCATGTCCTTGTTGTAGGCCAGCGGAAGCCCCTTGAGCAGCAGCGTGACGGTTTCAGCGGCGCCGTGAATGCGTCCGACCTTGGCGCGGACCAACTCCGTCAGGTCGGGATTCTTCTTCTGCGGCATCGCGCTCGATCCGGTCGAGAACTCTTCGGGCAGGTCGACAAAGCCAAACTCTGCCGTGGCAAAGAGAGTGATCTCTTCGGCAAAGCGGCTGGCATGGAGAGCCAGCAACGTGAGTGCCTGCAAATACTCGAGAACGAAATCGCGATCGCTGGTGGCGTCCATCGAATTCGCAGTCGGGCCCGAGAAGTTCAGTTCGCGCGCGGCAATCGTGCGATCCAGCGCCAACGTTGCCCCGGCGACTGCTCCCGAACCTAGCGGGCAAAAGTTCAACCGCGCCTGGCAGTCTTCCAGGCGCGAAGCATCGCGGAGAAGCATTTCGACATAGGCCAGCAGCCAATGCGCAACCAGCACCGGCTCAGCCCGCTGCAAATGCGTATAGGAGGGCATTACAGCTTCGCCCGCAGCCTTCGCCTGCTCGACGAGCTGCCCAGCCCACGCGCCGATATGCGCTATAAGCATGTGAATGCGGAAGCGGATGTAAAGCCGCAGATCAGTGGCAATCTGTTCGTTGCGGCTGCGACCCGTGTGCAGCTTGAGGCCGAGCGGGCCAATGGCCTCGGTCAGGCGCCGCTCGACAAAGTGATGAATGTCCTCGGCCTCAGTATCCTTGCGCAGTTCTTCGTTGTTCGCGGCGTATCGATTCCCGAGTTCATCGAGCGCATCCGTGATCCGGGCGCACTCGTCCTCGGTAAGGATGCCGGCAGCCTGCAAAGCGAGCGCGTGCGCTTTGCTGGCCGCAAGCTCCTCGCCCACCAGCAGGCAGTCGAATCGAATCGACCGCTGCCAGAAATCAAAGAACGGATCGGCAGCCGCCCGGAATCGCCCGCTCCACATCTTCCCGGGTTGTTGTTCGCTCAACATTGGTTACGTGTTCCTCACAGTTTCTTGCCCTTGCCGCCGTCCAGCTGGGGCATTTCACTGCCTCTGCTGAGCGTCAGAAGACCAGCCTTGGAGTAAGTGAGGAGCTTATCCCGGGTGTCGGTAATGTCCAGGTTGCGCATGGTGAGCTGCCCGATGCGGTCGCGCGGAGAAAAGATCGAATCGGTCTTCTCCATGCTGAGTCGCTCAGGATGAAACGTAAGGTTGGGAGATTCTGTATTCAGAATCGAGTAGTCATTCCCGCGCCGGAGCTCCAGCGTAACTTCGCCCGTGACAGGCTGGGCGACCCAGCGCTGGGCAGACTCGCGCAGCATGATGGCCTGCGGATCAAACCAGCGGCCCTGGTAGAGCAGGCGGCCGAGTTTGCGACCGTTCTCGCGGTACGTCTCGATCGTATCTTCATTATGGATTCCGGTGATGAGTCGCTCGTAGGCGATGTACAGCAGCGCAAGCCCAGGAGCCTCGTAGATACCGCGGCTTTTGGCTTCGATGATGCGGTTTTCGATCTGATCAGACATGCCGAGGCCGTGTCGTCCGCCAATGCGGTTGGCCTCGAGCAGCAACTCGACAGGATCCTCGAACTGCTCGCCATTGAGAGCGACGGGAAAGCCTTCTTCAAAGCGGACCGTAATCTCTTCATGTTGCACGTCCACGTCGTCGCGCCACGACGCAACGCCCATGATCGGCTCGACGATACGGATGCTGGTCGATAAGTGCTCGAGATCCTTTGCCTCGTGCGTTGCGCCCAGAATGTTGGAGTCGGTCGAATAGGCCTTTTCAGCGGACATCTTGTAGGCGAAGCCGGCTCGCTGCATGAACGCGGACATCTCGGCACGCCCGCCCAGTTCGTCGATGAACGCCGCATCAAGCCATGGCTTGTAGACCTGGAGCCCAGGGTTGACCAGCAGGCCGTAGCGATAGAAGCGCTCGATATCGTTGCCCTTGAAGGTGGACCCGTCGCCCCAGATGTTGACGTCGTCCTCCTTCATCGCTGTAACCAGCATGGTGCCTGTAACTGCGCGGCCGATGGGCGTGGTGTTGAAGTAGGCAACACCGGCCGTGGTGATGTGGAAAGCTCCACTCTGCAACGCTGCAATGCCTTCGCGAACCAGCGGACCGCGGCAATCGATCAGGCGGGCTTCCGCGGCACCGTATTCGAGAGCCTTGCGCGGGATTGCGTCGTAATCGTCTTCGTCAGGCTGGCCGAGATTCGCCGTATACGCATAGGGGATGGCACCCTTCTGTTTCATCCAGTGCAGCGCAGCGGAGGTGTCGAGCCCGCCGGAGAAGGCGATACCGACCTTCTGACCGATGGGCAGGGATTCTAGAATTACGGACATACTTGAAGAACCTCAAAAAAGTAGTGGAAGAACAGTGATCAGAGATCAGCATGTCCCTGCCACGATTGTTGTTGAGCTACCAGATCAGAATCCGGTTTATGCTCCCACCGACCACCGACCACAGATTACTGACCACTGATCAGTGAAAACTTGGATACATTCGCCAACCCGCCCAATAGCAGCAGCAGAAGCGCCTTCTGTGCGTGAAGGCGGTTTTCGGCTTGGTCGAAAACGATGGACTGGGGGCTGTCGATCACCGCGTCGGTAACTTCTTCATTGCGTCGCGCAGGCAGGCAATGCATGAAGACTGCCTCCGCCGAGGCTTTGCTCATCAGCGCTTCGTTTACCTGGAATGGGCGGAAGATGGGTGCGCGCTTGGTCGACTCGTGCTCCATGCCCATGCTGACGCATACGTCGGTGTAGATAGCGTCGGCATTCTCGGCTGCTGCCTGCGGGTCCTGCAGCAGGCGGATTTCGCATCCATTGGCGGCTGCAATCTCGCGCGCCTTGGTGACAATCTCGATATCGGGTGAATAGCCGCGCGGCGTGGCCACAGTGATGTTCGTGCCCAGTTGCGCACCCGTCAGCATCAGGGAATGGCAAACATTGTTGCCGTCGCCGACGTAGGTGAAGTTCAGACCGGCTGCCGAGCCGAAGTGCTCCTCGAGCGCCATGAAATCCGCCAGCGCCTGGCAAGGATGCTCAAAGTCGGAGAGCGCATTGATGACCGGCACGCGAGAATTTACGGCCATCTCCGTGATGGTGTCGTGTGCGTAGGTACGCAGAACAATCACATCGACCCAGCGCTCGAGGTTGCGGGCCACGTCGGCGATGGTTTCGCGCTCGCCGAGCGGTTGATTGGTCTGGTCGACAAAGATCGCGTTGCCGCCCATGGTATTGATGCCGGTCTCGAATGCCAGCCGTGTGCGCAGGCTCGCCTTCTCAAACATCAGCACCATCTGTTTGGCCTCGAGTGCGTGGCGGTACTCGCGCGGATTTAGCTTGACGTCGTGCCCCAGCTTCACGATGGCGCGCACTTCGCTGCACGAGAGATCTGCGATCGAGCACAGATCCTCGCCAGCCAGCCGCGCCGCTGCGGCCAGTATGTCTTCGTCC
>Ga0335072_10001144_pt1 | contig 44176 bp, 43 predicted proteins | sample Lox_Sample_21_FD_206725 | JGI IMG/M metagenome (GOLD analysis project Ga0335072, IMG submission 206725) | Soil microbial communities from Loxahatchee National Wildlife Refuge, Florida, United States - Lox_Sample_2.1 | ecosystem: Environmental > Terrestrial > Soil > Wetlands | place: USA... | reverse complement strand
CCCAGGTAGGTGAGCGCGCCGGCCTGGCCGGGCCGGTCGCCGAGGTCAAGGTAGATGCCCAGCGCCTCCGCTACGTCCCGGGCCGCACCCGGATAGTCCCCGGTCAGCCGGCGCACGTCTCCGAGGTTGGCCAGGGCGTCGGCCTGGCCGGGCTGGTCGCCGAGGCGCCGGGCGGCCCGCACCGCGGTGGCGTGGCGGATGATGGCCTCGGCCCACGGGCCGTCCTGGCGCAGCAGGCCGGCCAGGCCTGCGGTCAGGGCGATAACACGGGCGTGCTGGCCAGCCGCGGTGGCCTGGTCCAGGCCGGCCAGCAGGCTGGCGCGCTCGGCCCGGGCCCAGGCCAGCGCCTCCTCCCGGCTGGCTAGGGCCGGAACCGCGGCCGGCCCGGTGCCGCCCGCCCGGGCAGGAGCGGTGCGGGCCTGGCGGGCCAGCAGGGCGTCGGCCCGGGCGGCGGCGTGCTGGTAGTAATCCAGCAGGCGCTCCGTGGCCTGGTCCCGGTCATCGTCCGGGTCCAGGCGCCCGGCCAGGGCTCGGGCATGCTCGCGGATCAGGTCGTGCATCCGGTACCGGCCCGGAGCCGGCTCGGTGAGCAGGTACTGGTCATACAGGGCCTCCAGGCCACGGCGGCCGGCCGCCAGGCTGGTGCCGTCCAAGGCGGCGGCCGCGTAGCCGTCGGCCTCCCCGCCGGGATGCAGTCCGAGCCGGCGGAACAGCCGCTGCTCCTCCGGAGCCAGACCCGCATACGACAGGTCGAACGCGGCGGCCACCGACACGTTTTCCGTCGCCAGCAGCTCCAGCCGGTTCACGGCCGCAGCCAGCTGGGCGGCCCGCCCGCCCGGCGACCAGGCGGGATGGTGGTGTAGCTGGCGGGCCAGCATCCCGATCGCCAGCGGCAGGCAGCCGCACAGCCTGGTAATCTCGGCCACCGCCGAGTCGACCGGGCTGAGCCCGGGCCGCCCGGCCAGCCGGACCAGCAGCCAGGCCGCCTCCTGCGGCGGCATGGTGTCCAGGCTGATCGTGCTGATGTCCTCCAGCGCGGTCAGCCGACGCCGGCTGGTGACCAGCACCAGGCTGCCCCCGGATCCGGGCAGCAGCGGCCGGACCTGCTCACTGCCCACCGCGTCATCCAGGACCAACAGCAGCTGCCGCCCGGCCACCCGGTCCCGCCACAGTGCCATCCGCGCCTCAAGATCGGCCGGGATCTGAGCGGCCGGAACCCCGACGGTCAGCAGCAAGCTGGCCAGCGCGTCGGCCGGGTCCACGGGCTGCCGCCCGGGTGTGTTCCCGTGCAGCGGCACGAAGATCTGGCCGCCGGGGAACCGGTCGGCCAGGCGGTGCGCGGCGTGCACCGCGAACGCGGTCTTGCCGATGCCCGCCATCCCGCCGATAGCGTGGATGCTGACCACCTTGTCCGCCCCTGCCGCCGCGGCTACCAGTTTGGCCAGTTCCTGCCGTCGCCCGGTGAACGAGGCGATATCGCGGGGCAGGGTCCGCGTCGCGGTCGCCACGCCGGCCCGGCCCAGCCCAGCGCGGCCCCGCGCGGCCGTCTCGAACTCGGCCCGGGCCGGGCCGTCCAGCTGCAGCGCCTCGGCCAGCAGCCGCACCGTGTCCTTGTGCGGGACGGTGACCACGCCCCGCTCCAGGTTGCTGATCGCCCGTGATGTCAGGCCCGCCGCCGCGGCCAGCTCCTCCTGGGTCAGCCCGGCCTCGGCACGCAGTCCCCGCAGCGATTCGGCGAACCGGACCGGCGGCTCAGCCACAGCCTCTCCCTTGCCCACCGACGGCGCAATCCACGCCGAGCATACGCGCTCGCAGTTTCCGGCCCGTCACTTCTTCGTGCGGTTCTTCATGGTCATGGCCCGGTCACGGTGCTTGGCTTGAGGCGCATCGTCAGCGGAACGGACCCTAGAGGACAGTGCTCATGACAGGCCTTCGTGACCTCGCGACCAAGTCGGAGGACCTGACCGAGCTGCGGCTGCTGGTTGAGCTGTCCGCGCTCCGCGAACTGGCCGACCGAGGGCTCTCCGATGCCGAACTCGCGGCGGTCAGGAAGCTGGCTGACGCGACCATCCAGTCGGCCCGCAGCGACGACGCGGCCGGTTACCTGCAAGCAGACATGACCTTCCATCTGTACCTGCTGGAGCTGACCGGCGACCCCGCTCGCTCCGAAGTCGCGCGGATCCTGTATGCCCGTAGCCTCGGGAACGCACCGCGCATGCAGGAAGCCGGTCACCTCGCGTCCGCCAGGGCCCGCGAGCATGGCGAACTGGTCAACCTGCTCACCGAAGATCTGGTCAGCGCGGCCGATGACCTGCTCAGGCACCATATCTCGCGACGCTGGCCGTGAAGGGGCGTGACGTGGCCGGCCACCAAGCCTCGGACGACTCGGCCTCAGGCACGGCAGAGGCTGACCTCGACGCTTTCTTCCGGCACCGAGGCGATATGCCGACGGCGTGCCCGGCCGCGCTGATCAGGTCGCTCAGCCGGCTGCGCGGGTCCGACGATCCGGTTGTGACGTTCGCAGGCCTGCCCGGGGCCTGCGTCCCGGAATTCGCTGATGGCTGTCAGGTCGAGCTATCTGATGGCGCCGAGCCGATGTTCCGGGTCAGGCACCCGGCGGGCGCGGCCGACGGTTCGGGCCAGCTGCTGCTCACTCCATTCCGGGTGGTATCCCGGACCGGCTACCCGTCGTACGCCGGGGTGGTCACGTACTGGTGGACCGGCCGTACGCCGTCCCAGAGCGACGCTGCCCTCTCGGACCTGATGGTCAAGCACCTGATCGCGCTGGTCGACCACGAGCGCTTGATGACGGCCGTGGCCCGAGCGGAGGACCGAGGTGCGAGCCTGGCGCTGGAGACGATTTCCGGCCGCACCATCAACCTCGCCGTCGGCGTGGTAATGCACCAGCACGGGCTCGCGCCAGACGACGCGGAGGACCTGCTGCGGCAGTCGGCCAGCCTGGCCGGGATGGACCTTGCTCAGCTGGCGGCCGGCGTGGTGCGCTCCGGCAAGCTAGGCGATCCGCCCACCGCGCCGATAGCCTCCAGTCACAGCAGGGCGCGCGCCTCCGCGACGGTGAGGAGCTTTCCGTTCAGGCCACCGTAGTCGTGCAGGTCACCGAACATCTCGATCCGGATTGCCTGGTCCAGGCCGCCCGCCTGACCGGAGCGAAGCCAGCCGCTGAGATCAGGCGCGCGGCCGCCGAAGCGGCCACATCGTCATCCGTGGCGTAGAACAGGACGGCCCGGTCGGGGGAGCGGTTGGCAGTCCGGCGATCACCGACCCCGCCGACACCCCGTCCGGCAGCGCCCGCTTGAATCCACCCTGGCCATCGGGCGCGATCGGATTTGACGGGTCGATCACCGCCTTGCCGCTCAGCTGCGTCGCGTTCTGCCGCACCAGGTCTTCCAGCACGTCGAACCAGACCGCGAAGATCACCGTGTCGGCCTGGTCGATCGCGTCGGCCACGTCGGCCACGTCGGCCGCCGAGGACAGCCCGCCCAGGCCACGGGCGAGCCGCTCAGCCTGGGCCGGCGTGCTCGCCGCGAGGACGACCGTCTCGCCGCCCTCGGTCAGATGAGAAGCGATGGCCTTGCCGATGTTCCCGACTCCGATGATCGCTGTCGGCATGTGATCTCGCCCTCCTTGGAGCCCCTGCCCGAGCCGATCGTGCAGCTTGACCCAGACCGAGCCCGGTGATCAGCCGGCCGCGGCTTGCTGGATGACGGCGGCGACGGCAGCCGGCTGGGAGAGGAAGACCGAATGGCTGGCCGCTATCTCGGTCACTTTGGACCCGGCCCGCTGTGACATGGCGCGCTGGGCTGGCGGGGGGATCATCCGGTCCTCGGTGGTGACCAGGTACCAGCTCGGCTTGGTGCGCCGTGCTGGCTGGTTAATGGTCCCGCCCAGGGCGTCCAGGCCCCACGGGACCTGCGAGTCGGCCATGAACGCGGCCTGCTCAGGAAGCAGGACTTACGATCGCCACCTCCCGCTCCGAAGAGCCAGTCTCGGTATATTAGCTTCTATGGAAGCAGTATACATGGAAACTGACCGACTACGAAGGGCTTTGCCGTCCGGGAGGAGTCTGGAGCGCTGATACTTCCGGAGAACTGGCCTAGTGGGAAGTTGCTTTCGTTAGGCGATAAAGTTAGGGGCATAGAAGGGAGCTGGTGATGTCGGACTTGAGGCACGTGTTCAACGATCTGATCCGGTTTGAGATCGAGCTGTGGAACGGGGTGGATGCGCGGCTGAAGCGGGAGTTCGGCCTGCCGCTGACGCACTTCGAGCCGATGTCGGTGATGGACCGGCTGCCCAAGTGCCGGGTGTACGACATCGCCAGCGAACTGGGCATCACCACGGGCGGCACGAGCAAGCTGGTGGACCGGATCGAGGCCAGCGGGTACTGCCGGCGGCTGCCGAATCCCGAGGACCGGCGGTCCTCGCTGCTGGAACTGACGCCGGAGGGCAGGCGGCTGTTCGCCGAGGCGGGGAAGGCCTTCGACGATGAGCTGCAGCGTCGGCTCGGCGCGGCGGTGCCGGAGCGGACGCTGCGGCAGTTCGCGGGAACCCTGACCCGGCTGCGGGCAGCCGGCCATCATAACGAGATGGAACATACCGCCTGAGCCGGGCCGCGGCCGCGGCCGCAGCGGCCAGATATATTCTACGGAACTTGCTTCCGTATAAGTTAAATAATATCGTAACGCCATGCGCAGACCCGAGGTGAGCCCGCGGTGAACGGATGGCATGAGGCCTACAACGACTTCCCGGGGCCCCATGTCATGTGCGGGCACCTGACCACGATCGCGGTCCCTCCGGCCCCGGCGTACCCGCCAGCGGCCTGCCAGGACTGCCTGGATGAGGGCACCACCTGGGTGGAGCTGCGCCGGTGCCTGGTGTGCGGCCGGACCAGTTGCTGTGAGTCGTCCCCGCGCCGCCACACCCTGAGCCACTTCGAGCAGACCGGCCACCCGGTGGTGGCCAGCCAGTCCGGCAGCGAGCCCTGGGGCTGGTGCTTCGCCGACGGCATGCCGCTGACACCAGACCAGGGCTGAGCGGATTTCCTGAGCACGGGCTGAGGTTTTAGTCTGATCGCATTCCTGGTGCTTAGGTGAAATGAGGTACTCGACATTCAGGCGCACCTGCCCGAAGAACCGAATAGCTTCGTCGGTCGCGAGCATGAGCTCGAGGAGCTGCGCAGGCGGGTGTATTCGACGCGTGCACTGACATTGTGCGGGCCCGGCGGCATCGGGAAGACCAGGCTGGCCCTGCGGCTGCTCGCCTTGATGGCGACCGAATTCCCTGACGGGGTGTGGTTCGTGGAGCTGGCCGACCTGCGGCAGCCCGACCTCGTCATCTCGCGTGTGGCGGCCGAGCTCGGCGTCAGCGAGGAGCCCGGGCGCCCGCTGCTTGAGACGCTGGCCGACGTCCTGCGGCGACGGCGGCTGCTGCTGGCCCTGGACAACTGCGAGCACCTGCTCGACGCGTGCGCTCAGGCCGCCCGGCAGCTGCTGGCCAGCTCGCCGGGGCTGAGGCTGCTGATCACAAGCCGGGAGCCGCTGCGCGTGGCGGCCGAATCGGTGTGGCGGGTGCGGCCGCTGTCGGCGATGTCCGCGTCTGAGAGCCACGGCGCCGACGGCGAGGGCCTCAACGAGGCCATCCGGCTGTTCGCCGACCGGGCCGCCGCCGCCTCTCCCGGCTTCACCGTCGGCCCGGATAACGTCATGGCCGTCGCCGCGATCTGCCGGGCACTGGATGGCCTGCCGCTGGCCATCGAGCTGGCGGCCGCCTGGGTCCGCGTCCTGTCGGTGGACCAGATCACCACCCGCCTGGGTAACAGGTTCGCGCTGCTGACCGCGGGCGACCGGTCCGCCTCGCCGCGCCAGCGCACCCTGCGCGCCACCATCGAGTGGAGCCACGCGCTGCTCAGCGACGCCGAGAAGACGCTGTTCCGGCGGCTGTCGGTCTTCGCGGGGTGGTCGCTGGAGATGGCCGAGCAGGTCTGCGCGGACGGCGACGTCCCGGCGCGTGACGTGCTCGGCCTGACCGCCGCGCTGGTGGACAAGTCGCTGATCGTACTCGAGCCCGAGGCCCTCGGCCAGGCTCGCTACCGCATGCTGGACACCATCAGGGAATACGCGGCCGGGCGCCTGGCCGACGCGGGGGAGTCGGCCCGGTTCCAGGTGGCGCTCCGCGACTACACCCTGGGCGTGGCGGAAGACAGCCTGGCCATCGGAATGGCTCAGGTTCCGGTCCCGTGGTCGGACCGGGTCGACTGCTCCATCCGGTACGTCGTCGACGCCGGCAACGTATCCCAGGCCCTGACCTGGTGCCTGGCCCATGACGAGGCGGAGATCGGGCTGCGTATCTGCATCGCGGTCAGCCCGCGCTGGCTCGTCTGGGGGACCTTCGCCGAAGGCGGCGAATGGCTGGACTCGTTCCTGGGCCTCGACCTATCTGCCCTGGCGCCGCGGGTCCGGGGCGCCGCCCTGGTGGCACGGGCGCAACTCGCCCAGGCCAGCGATCCCGCCGCCGCGGAAACCCTCGCCGAGGACGGACTGGCGCTGTGCCGCGACGCGGGGGATGACTACTGGACGGCGGCCGCGCTGAACCTGCTCAGCGAGATCGCCCTGCAGACCGGACGGGCGGACGACGCGGCGGCCCGCGCGGACCGGGCGCTGGCTGTCGCGCAGGCCGCCGGTGACGGGTGGAACGAGGGCTACGCACTGGGTACCCGGGCCACCATCGCAGCCCGGGCGGGCAAGCTGCGCGAGGCCGAGCAGCTGGCCAGTACCTCGGTCAGCGTCATGCGCCGTATCGACCAACAGTGGGGAGTGGCCCGGGCCCTGCTCGGCCTGGGCGACCTGGCCCGGTTGCGCGGCTTTCCCGGTGAGGCGCACGACCGCTACGTGGAGGCGCTGGCGATCCTGGAAGAGATCGGCGCCAGGCCCGAGATCGCGCGCTGCCTGGCGGGCCTCGGACGGGTGGCCATGGACCTCGGCGCGCTCGAGCAGGCCAGGCGGCACCTAGCCCGGAGCCTCGAGCTCAGCCGGACCACCGGCACCCGCGTCGGCGTCGCCCGCGGGCTCGAGGCCTTCGCGACGCTGGCCGTGCGGGAGAAGCAGCCCGAACGAGCCGTGCAACTGGCCGCGGCGGCCGCGGCGCTGCGCGAATCGGCCGGAGTTCCGCCGCTGCCGCCTGCCCGTATCGAGGGCTTCCTCGCTCCCGCGCGCCATCTCGGTGAAGCCGCCGTGTCCCGGCTATGGGCGCAGGGACTAGCCCTGAGCAGCGAGGCAGCGGTCGCGCTGTCGATGGACAGGCGGCCGTCGAGGACAGCGAACGGCGACAGTCGCGGCCTGAGCGTGGTGGGGGAACACCAAGCACAGCCTCCGCCCTCGGATCAATGACCCCGTCAGGCATCCCGCCGGGCTGCCTGACGTCTCCGCCGTCGCGGCACCGGCGCGCCTAGCTCGCCCGGTCCTGGTAGACGTCCAGGCGGCGACCTGGATGAGATCTGCCGGGCCACCGTGGACAGCATCGAGAAACTGCACCCTTGACCGCCGCGCCCAGGGCCTTGCATTAACATGCACGGAGCCTTCGCTAACCAAGAGGCGATCCGCGTGCTGGGGTGGGGCGATGATCAGCGACAGCAAAGAACCGGCCATGACCGTGTACGGGGCCCCGTGGTGTCCGCACTGCAAGCGGGTCAAGAAGTTCCTGGCTGCCCACCGGGTCCGCTATGCCTTCATCGACATCGATACTGACCCGGCGGCCATCGAGCGGCTCAAGCAGCTGCAAGATGGCGGGCAGATCATCCCCACGGTGGTCTACCCGGACGGGACGCATGAGGTGAACCCGAGCGACGACGCGCTGGCCCGCCGCATCGGCCTGACCCTCAAGGCCGACCGGTCCGCTTACGACCTGGTTATCGTCGGGGGCGGGCCGGCCGGGCTGGCGGCCGCCATCTACGCCGCCCGGGAGGGCATCGACGCGGTCGTGGTGGACGCCGGCGCCCTCGGCGGCCAGGCTGGCATCAGCGACCGGATCGACAACTACCCGGGATTCCCCGACGGCATCTCGGGCGGGGAACTGGCCGACCGGTTCGTGGCCCAGGTCCGCCGGTACGGGGTGGAACTCGTCTCGGCGGTGTCGGTCCGCTCCGTCGAGCGCGATCACGATGACCTGGTCACCTCGCTGTCTTCCGGCCAGCAGCTCACCTCCCACGCGGTGATCGTGGCCACCGGCTCGACGTACCGGCGCCTTGACGTGCCCGGCGAGGAGAACCTCATCGGCGCCGGTGTCCACTTCTGCGCCACGTGCGACGGGCCGTTCTACCAGGGAGCCGATGAGGTCGTCGTGATCGGCGGCGGCAACTCGGCCCTGGAGGAGGGGCTGCACCTGTCCGAGTTCGCCAAGCGCGTCCGGGTGCTGGCCCGTTCCGGCCTGACCGCCTCGCCCGTGCTCCAGGAGCGGGTTCGCTCCGACCCGCAGTTCGATATCCGCACGGGCATGGACATCGTCGAGCTCGAGGGGGACCGGGGCCGGTTCGCGGCCGTCGTGGCCCGGGACCGGGACAGCCAGGAGACCTTCCGGTTCCCCGCCGCCGCGGCCTTCGTGTTCGTCGGGCTCAAGCCGAACGACGCGTTCCTCGGTGACAACGTGGAACGCGATGGCGGCGGGTTCCTGGTCACCAGCCCCACCATGGAGACGTCCATGGCAGGCGTCTTCGCCGCCGGCGACGTTCGCTCGGGGTCGACCAAGCAACTCGGCTCCGCGGTCGGCGACGGGATCGCAGCTCTGCTCATGGTCCGCCGGTACCTCGAAGCCCATCACCACAAGGCGGTGCCGCTGGTCGACGCCTGACCACCGCGGCCCTGATGAGGTAGCGTCGATCGCGTGCTGCTGACCGCCGACGGCGCCGTCCTGCTCCTGATCGACCTGCAGGAGCGGCTCTTGCCCGCCATCTGCGACGGCGAGGTCGTGGTGGCCCGGGCCACGCGGCTGGCCGAGGCAGCCGGGCTGCTGGGCGTGCCGGTCCGCGCGACCGAGCAGTACCCCGCCGGCCTGGGCCCGACGGTGCCGCCGCTGGCGGCCTACCCGCAGGCGGTGCTGGCCAAGACCACCTTCTCGGCGGCAGAGGATCCGGGTTTCTCCGGCCTGCTGCCCGCCGGGACGAGCGAGATCGTGGTGGCCGGGTGCGAGGCGCACGTCTGCGTCCTGCAGACGGTGCTCGGCCTGCTCGGGCATGGGCGCCGGGTGGTGGTGGCCGCGGACGCCGTGGGCTCACGTCATCCCGATGACCGCACGGCCGCTCTGGACCGGGCGCGGCAGCATGGTGCGGAGATCGTGACCTCGGAGATGGTGCTGTTCGAGTGGCTGCGCGACGCCCGTCACCCGAAGTTCCGAGAGGTGCAGAAGCTGCTCAAGTGAGCCGGGTCACGGCCGCAGGGTGCGAATCTTGGCCGTCGCGGTGGCAACCGCCACGATCTGGCCGGAGTCATCGAGCAGTTCGCCGGCCATGAACCCGATGTCCTTGCCCCGGTGGACGACCCGGCCGCGCCCGGTGAGCCGCCCCGGCCGGGCCGGACGCAGGAACTGCACGTGCAGGTCGGCGGTTGGCGCGAACTGGTTAGGGTCGAGCGTGGCCACCAGCGCCGGGCCCAGGGTGTCGTCGAGCATCGCGGTCAGGAAGCCGCCCTGGATCACGCCCACCGGGTTCAGGAACTGCTCGGTCGCGGTGAACGCGACCTCGATCGTCCCAGCGACGGGATCGATCGCCACCAACTCAAAACCGAGCAGGGCAGCCGAGGGTGGCGGCGCCGCCCGGCCCTCCATCACATCCCAGAACGGGCCCTCGCGTATCACCCGGCCATTCCTATCAGATTCCGCTCGCCGGTCTGGTGACCCAGTGCCCATAAGCTCTGACCCGGAACAGTCTTGAACAAGTATTCGTGTCCCATGCTAGTTTGCCACCTTGAATATGATATAGTGTTCACATGCTACAAGACCAATTCCCCACTCCGCAGGGAGACGGCGAGGAGCCCGACGGCTCCCCGCTGCGGCCCGCGGAGGAGGACGGCTGGGATGTTCCAGTCGAGCAGGGCCTGTACATATGCCTGCCGCCCGAGCAGCTGACCCTGGCCGGGTTCGCCCAGAACGGCGAAGCCGACACCATGGCCCCCGGCCCCCTGCTGGGCACCGTGGTGCACACCGTCACCGGCGAGGACGGCAAAGGGCTGGGCGGGTGCTCCGATGACCAGCTGGTGGGGATCATCTCGGCCTCCCAGCGGCTGGCCTCGCACAACGCGTGGGTCCAGATGGCGGCCATGGCCGAGTTCGCCTCCCGCCGCCGCGCCGTCCGCGGTCCGGGCGGCAGCCAGGCGGAGTTCGCCGCCGACGAGCTGGCCGATGAGCTGCACCTGACTCCGCTGTCGGCCGCTGAGCAGATCGACTTCGCGTGCACGGTGTCGAAGCGGCTGCCCCAGACCTTCGCCGCGCTGGGCGCCGGGCGGATCCACCCCGTCCATGTGCGGATCATCGAGGACGAGACCCGGTTCCTGTCCGACACCGACGCGGCCAGGGCCGATGCGGTCCTGGCCGCGTCCGCGCCGGGTCAGACGTTCGGCGAGCTGCGGCATGCCGCGCACAAGCTGATCCTGGCCCTGGATCCCGACGCGGCCCGCAAGCGCAAGGAAGCCGCTCGTGGCGAGGCGCACGTGCGCCCGTTCCGGGAGCATTCCGGCAACGCCGGGATGGTCGCCCGCGAGCTCCCCTCCGATGAGGTGCTGGCCTCGTGGCAACACGTCGAGCAGCGCGCCCTGGACCTGCGCGCCGCCGGCATGCCAGGGAGCCTGCGCGAGCTGCGCATCCGTGCCTACCTGGATCTCTTGCAAGAGCGCGACAGCCGCGACCAGTCCGCCAGCCCCGCCCCCGCCCCCGCCCCCGCCGTCGCCGTCGGCCTGGATCAGTCGCCACCGGACAGCGAGCCCTCCGGCGACGGCCCAAGCGGCACAACCGGCCCCAGCGGCCCCAGCGGCCCCAGCCCCCGCGGCGGCCCGGCTCCCGGCCCCGCTCCGGCCGCTGGGCCGAGCCTGGCCGCGCTGGTCACCATCACCATCCCCTGGGCCACCTGGCAAGGCCACTGCGACACGCCAGGCGAAGCGGCCGGATTCGGCCCGCTAGACGGCGATGACGCCCGCGACCTGGCCGCCGCCGCGGCCCGGCACCCGCGGACCCGCTGGTGCGTGACCGCGCTGAATCCCGACGGCACCGCCGCTGCGCATGCCTGCCTCCGCGGTCGCCATCCGCCGCCCGGCACCGGGCCCCCGTACTTCCTGCCCCGGCTCACCAGCCCGCTGATCCCGGTCACCCGCGGTCCCTGCGACCACGCCCATGCTGAGACCGGCTACCACCCCAGCCGCAAACTCCAGCACCTGATCCGCGCCCGCAGCGCCGCCTGCACCGCGCCCGGCTGCCGCCGGTCGGCTGCCCGCTGCGACCTGGACCATACCGTTCCCTGGGACCGGGGCGGCCGCACCTGCGAATGCGGTCTTGCCCCGCTCTGCCGCCATCACCACAGATGCAAGCAGGCCGAAGGGTGGCGGCTGGAGCAGCCCGAACCTGGTGTCCTGAGATGGTGCACCCCATCCGGCCGCACTTACGCCACCACCCCCACCCGGTACTCGGCCTAGCGTCCCCTGCGATCCAAGGGTCAGTAGCCGGCGGTAGCGCGCTGCTTCACCCGGTCGGCAAGGCCGCCGGGAAGCGAGGTCAGCACGGCGATCAGCGGCCTGGCGCTGCCGGGCACGACGTAACGGAGCCGCGGGTTACGGTCCTCGGCGGCCTTGGCGATGGTGGCGGCGACGCGTTCGGGCGCGATGCCCTTGGCGATCTGGGCGGCTAGGTACCTCCCTCCGCTGGCCACCATGCCGGCGTAGGCGGGCGGGATCTCCCGGCCCGGCCCGGCCCGCCGTCAGCGCCGGACGCCTCGCCGAGGCTGGCGGCGACGAACCCCGGCTCGATGATGACGACCTTGATGCCGACCGGACCCCCGTCGAGGCGCTGCTCGACGCGCAAGGCGTCCCCTAGCCGACCGCGGTGGATGCGGTGGAGTCTTCAGCCCCGGCGGTCCGGATTCATCTGGGATCTAGCGGGCGGGCGGGCCGCGCGCCTGGCAGAGTCGGGGGATCATGGACGCAGATGATGGCCTGCTGAGAGCCGCGGTCGAGATCACCCGCGTCGCCGGCGGCCTGGCCGCCCGGCGGTTCCTGGAAGGCGTGCCGGTCGGTACGAAGGCAGACGGCACCGAGGTGACCCCGGCCGACGTCGAGGTGGAAGAGCTGATCCGGTCGCTGATCGCCGCCCGGTTCCCCGGTGACGGCGTGGCCGGGGAAGAACTGGCCGACACGCCCGGGACCACCGGCCGCCGCTGGGTCATCGACCCGATCGACGGCACCTCGGCCTTCGCCCATCGCATCCCGATGTTCAGCGTCTTGCTGGCCGTGGAGGACACCGACGGCAGCGCGGTCGGCGTCAGGAGCTACCCGATGAGCCGGGACCTGATCTACGCAGGCCGGGGGCTGGGCTGCTGGCATCAGGTGAGCGACGGCCCGCCGCAGCGGATAACCGTGAGCAGCACCCGGCACCTGCGCGGCGCGTGGGCAGAGATGGTCAACCCGGCCACCTGGTCGGAGGAACTGCTCGTGGCGCTGCACCGGGAGGTCCTGCTCCTGCCGGACGTCAAGGGCATGCTGGGCGTGGCCTGCGGCCGGATCGACGCCCTGGTCATCGCCGGCCTGCCCATGGGTTATGAGGACATCGCGGCGGTCCCGCTGCTGATCAGCGAAGCGGGCGGGCGGGTCTCGGACCTGGACGGCAACGACGTCCTGTCCGGGAACGGCACCGTCCTGGCCAGCAACGGCCACATCCACGACGCGCTGCTCGACCTCGTCCGGGACGTGCCAACCGGCCGGGATTACCAATCCCTGATCCAGGCCCGCCGGTAACTAGCGGGAGGCCGCCAGCCAGCTCAACCGCTTACCCGCTGTCCTGGCCGGGCACTTACTATCCTCAGCCTCATGTCTGCTGACCTGGAGGCCTTGGTCGCGTTGATGCCGTTCGCCGGGCAACTCGGGCTGGTCCTGGACGAGGCCAGCCCGGACCGGGTGATCGCGCGGCTGGACTCGGCGCCGCACCTGTGCACCTCGGGTGGCATCATGCACGGTGGCGTCCTGATGTCCCTGGCCGACACGGCGGGAGCGCTGGTGGCGTTCCTCGGCCTGCCCGAGGGCGCCACGACTGCCACGATCACCTCGACCAGCCAGATGTTCCGGCCGGTCAGCGGCGGAACCGTGCGTGCGGTAGCGGTCCCGCTACATCGGGGCCGCACCACGGCGACCGTCCAGACGAGCCTGTATGACTCCGAGCAGCGCCTGGTCGCGCAGACCACGCAGATCCAGGCCATCCGGCCTCGTTAACGAAGGGCGCTGCGGACGATCTTGCCGACGTGGTTGCGGGGCAGGGCCGCGAGCCGGAACACCTGCTTGGGGCACTTGTACCCGGCCAGGTGCGTCCGGGCGTGCGCGATGAGGCCGGCCTCGTCGAATCGGTGCCCGTCGCGCAGCACCACCCAGGCGGTCACCTGCTCGCCCCACCGCTCGTGCGGCAGGCCCGCCACCGCCGCTTCGGCCACCGACGGATGCTCCTCGAGCACGATCTCCACCTCGCGCGGGTAGACGTTCAGCCCGCCCGTGATGATCATTTCCTTGGTCCGGCCCCTGATGCCGAGGTGCCCGGTGGCCGGGTCGACGGCCCCGATGTCACCGGTGCGGAACCAGCCGTCCGGGGTGAAGGCGGCCTCGGTGGCGGCCGGGTCGTGCCAGTAGCCAGAGAAGACCTGCGGTCCCTGGATCTGGATCTCGCCGTCCGCGCCCGGCTCGGCCTCGCCGTCGGCGGCCCGCACCCGGGCCAGGACGCCGGGCAGCGGCACCCCCACCGTGTCGGCGCGCGGGTGTCCAAGTGGGTTGGAGACGTCGAGCCCGGTCTCGGTCGTGCCGTACCTGATCAGCGGCACCTCGCCGAGCACCTCGGTCAGTCGCTCGGCGAGCGCGGGGTTCAGCGGCGCCGAGCCGCACACGGCCAGCCGCAGGCCGTCCCAGCCCGCGGCCGCCGCCACGTCCGCGGACATCAGGGCCTGGTAGATGGTGGGCACCCCGAACAGCACGCTGGCGCGGGTCTCCCCGATCGTCCGCACCAGGTCGGCGGGGGAGAACCGGGACCGGATGTGCACCGTGCCGCCGTTAATCAGCGCCGTGTGCAGGCCGCTGAGCCCATGCTGGTGGTACAGCGGCAGCGCGTGCGCCAGCACGTCGTCCGGGCTCCAGCGCCAGGCCGCCATGGCCGAGCGGATCGAGACCGCCAGCCGGCCGTGGGTCAGCGGCACGCCCTTGGGCCGGCCCGTGGTGCCCGAGGTGTACGCGAGCAACGCGACGTCCCGCGGACCGGCCGCGACGACGTCCGCCCGGGCGCCGCCTTCGGGCAGGTCCGCGGCACCGAAGACCGGCACCGAGTCCCGCCCGGCCAGCAGCCGCCTCGGCACCGGGTCGGCGAAGGCCAGCACCGCCCCGGAATCGGTCACCAGGTGACCGAGTTCGGCCGCCGTGTAGCCCGGGTTGGCCAACACTACTATCGCGCCGGCCCGCAGCGCCCCCAGGTAACAGCGGACGAAGCCGGTGCTGGCGGCGGCCGCGAGCAGCACCCGGTCACCGGGGCGGATGCGCCGGGCCAGCCAGCCCGCTACCCGGGCCGCTGCGTCGTCTAGTTCGGCGTGGGTCATCGGCTCGCCGTCCACGGTGACCGCAACCCGTCCCGGCGTGGCGGAAGCCGACGCGGCGGCCAGCGCCGGGATCGTGTCGCCGGCCAGGGCCGCCGCGAACGCCTCCGCGTCGGTCATCCCCGGCAGGTGCTCCCGCCAGCCGGCCAAACTCCAGTCCCGGTAACCGGTCCAGCCCCGGTGACCGCCGGAGTCGCGGTGACCGCCGGAGTCGCGGTGACCGCCGGAGTCGCGGTGACCGCCGGAGTCGCGGTGACCGCCGGAGTCGCGGTGACCGCCGGAGTCCCGGTAACCGCTGGCCAACGCCGTTCACCCGCGCCCAGGCTGCCCGGTTGACCTCGCGTTCGGCGCGCAGCCGGTCGAGCAGGCCGCCGGCCGCCAGCACCGCCTTGACCCCGCTCCCGGCCCCGCGCGCGGCCAGGTCCGCGGCGATCTGCCCGGCGACCCGGTCCGGGTCGTCGCTGACCTGGTTCACCAGCCCGAGGGCGAGCGCCTCGGGCGCCTGCACCCAGCGACCGGTCAGCACCAGGTCCATGGCGGCGCCGCGGCCGGCCAGGTCGGGCAGCAGCCAGGCGCCCACCGCGAGTTCCAGTCCCGGCGGCCCGATCCACCGCAGCCGCGCGCCGGGACCGGCGATCCGCAGGTCAGACGCGGCGGCCAGTTGGGCCCCGCCGCCGACCGCCGCCCCGGTGACCACGGCAATTACCACTCCCGGCCTGGTCACGATGGTTTCGCACGTCTGGTAGACGAGATCTGAGACCACGGCCCGTTCGGTATCGGGAATGGTCAGATCCGCCCCCGCACAGAACACCTGGGGGTCGGTGCTGCCGAGCAGGACAGGAGCCCGTGGTTCGGCCGCGAGCTCATCCCGGACCGCGGTCAGGAGTCCCGGGTCGAGGGCGTTCCGCCGTTCCGGCCGGGCCAGCCGCAGCCAGCGGTAACCCGCCGGATGCTCCTCGACCAGCAAATACGGATGCGGCATGCGGCGCTCCCGAAACGTCTGAAATATGGTATACCAAATGAAGCCCTTGACATCGCGGGAGCCAGCCAGGTGAAGCCAGCGCCGTTCGCCTATCACCGAGCGCACAGCGTGGGCGAGGCGATCGCGCTGCTCAGCGAGCTCGGCGACGAGGCCAAGATCCTGGCCGGCGGGCTCAGCCTGGTCCCGATGATGAACTTCCGGCTGGCCCGGCCGTCCGCGCTGATCGATGTCACGAAGATAGCGGGCCTGTCCTACCTCCGGGCGGATCCAGACGGCCTGCGCATCGGCGCGCTGACCACGCACCGCACGGTCGAGACCAGCCGGGACCCGGCCATCCACAGCCGCTACGGCGTGCTGCCCAGGTCGGCCCGCTGGATCGGGCACTACCCGATCCGCAGCCGCGGCACGTTCGGCGGCAGCATCGCGCACGCCGACCCGGCCTCGGAATGGTGCCTGCTCGCGGTCCTGCTCGGCGCCCAAATCGTGCTGACCGGGCCAGCAGGGCACCGCGAGGTCCCGGCCGCGGAGTTCTTCCAGGGTTACTACACCACCGCGGCCAGCCCCGACGAGATGGTCACCGAGCTGTGGTTTCCGCGCCCGGAGCCGCACGCCGCGCTGACCGAGTTCGCCCCGCGCCAGGGTGACTTCGCGGTGGTCGCCGCCGCGGTGGCCGTGGATGTCACCGACGGCGTCTGCCGGTCCGGGCGCGTGGTGCTCGGCGGCGTCGGTCCGCAGCCGGTTCAGGTCGAGGCGGGGGCCCTGACCGGCCAGCCCGCCGTCCCGGACACCTGGCGGGCCATGGGCGAGCACGCCGCGACCCAGATCGACCCGCCTGACGACACCCACGGCAGCAGCGAGTACCGCCGCAGGCTGACCGCCACCCTGGTCTCCCGCGCCCTGGCCGAGGCCGGCCAAGGGATAACACCGTGAGCCCATGGGTCGGCGCCCCGGTGCCGCGGAAGGAAGACCGCCGGATGCTGCTCGGCCGGGGCCGCTTCACGGCCGACCTGGGCCCGACGACCCGGACCCCAGAACCCGGCCTGCTGCACGCGGCGTTCGTCCGCAGCCCGTACCCGCACGCCCGCGTCGGCGCCATCGAGGACGGCGCCGCGCGCACGGCCGACGGCGTGGTCGACGTGGTGACCGCGGCCAGCCTGGGCCACCCCCACTTGCTCGCGATGCTGGAACGGGAGGAGTTCGTCCCCACCCGGATGCCCATCCTGGCCGGCGAGACGGTCCGGTTCGTCGGCGAGCCGGTGGCCATGGTGATCGCCGATGACCCCTACCGGGCCGAGGACGCGATCGAACTGGTGGAGGTGGACTGGGCTCCGCTGCCCGCGGTGACCTCGATAGCCGGGGCCGAAGCCCCGGCCGCGCCCCGGCTGCACGAGCAGGCCGGCGGTAACCGGCTGGTGGACCTGCTGATGTTCGACGATGACCGGCTCGCCGCCATCTTCGCTGGTGCGGCGCTGACCATCGGCGCGACCTTCGCCAGCGCCCGGGTGGCCGCGCTGCCGCTGGAGGGGCGCGCCTGCCTGGCCGAGTGGGATGACCGCGACGACCAGCTGGTCATGCACGTATCCACCCAGGTCCCGCACCAGGTCCGGTCCGGGGTGGCGCAGGCGCTGAACGTCCCGGAGCGCACGATAAGGGTGATCGCGCCGGACGTCGGCGGAGGGTTCGGGCTCAAGTGCGTGGTCGGGCGGGAGGAGGTGGCCGTGGCGGCCGCCGCGCTGCGGCTGCGGCGCCCGGTGCGCTGGGCCGAGGACCGGCAGGAGAACCTGACCGCCGCGTTCCACGGCCACGAGCAGCGCTACCAGGTCCGGGCCGCCTTCGACGGCGACGGCCGGATCCTCGCCCTGGATGCCGTGATCGACTGCGACGTCGGCGCCTACTCCGTGTTCCCGTTCACCTGCGCCGTCGAGCCGCTGATGGCCGCGACCGAACTGCCCGGGGTGTACAAGGTGCCCGCCTACCGGGCCCGCGGCCGGGCCATCGCCACCAACAAGGCGCCGGCCGCCCCGTACCGGGGCGTGTCCCGGCCGCAGATCGTGCTGGTCATGGAGCGGCTGATGGAGAAGGCCGCGGCCGCCCTGGACCTTGACCCGCTGCACGTCCGCCGGCGCAACCTGATCAGCCCCGGCGAGTTCCCCTACACCGGGGTCAACAAGATCACCTACGACGAGGGCAGCTACCGCCAGGCCCTCGACCTGGCCGAGGAGCAGGTCCGCGCCAAAGCCTGGCCGGCCGAGCGGGACCGCCTCAGACAGCGGGGCCAGCTCGCGGGCATCGGCTACTCCTGTTTCTCCGAGCGCACCGCCTACGGCACCCCCACCATGTCGCAGCGCCGGATGCGGATGACCCCGGGCTACGACACCGCCCTGGTCCGGATGGATCCGACCGGGGAGGTCATCGTCACCACCGGGACGTGCGGTCACGGCCAGGGACACGAGACCACGTTCGCCCAGATCGTGGCCGACCGGCTCGGCGTGCACCCCGATCAGGTCCGGCTCCGCCAGGGCGACACCGACCTGGCCTCCTACGGCTGGGGCACCTGGGGCAGCCGCTCGGTGGTGATCGGCGGCGGCGCCGCCAGGCGGGCCGCGGACATCGTGGCCAGCCAGCTCAGGCGCGTCGCCGCGCAGTTGCTCGAGGCCAGCCCGGCCGACATCGAACTGGCCGAGGGTACCGCCCGGATCCGGGGCGACGCCGCAGCCGCCATCCCCCTGGCCGAACTGGCCCAGGTCGTCCACTTCCAGGCCCACCGGCTGGCCGACCTTGATAGCGGTGGCCTGGAGGCCCGGGCCACCTTCGACCCGCCCGGCACGTTCTCCAACGCCTGCCACGCGGCCATGGTCGTGATCGACCCGGGCACCTGCGGGATCAGGCTGCACCGGTACCTGGTCGTCGAGGACTGCGGCGTGGTCATCAACCCGGTAGTGGTGGACGGGCAGGTCCGCGGGGGCGTCACCCAGGGCGCCGCAGCCGCGCTACTGGAACGGGTCTGCTTCGACCCCGACGGCCAGCCGGTCACCACCACGCTCATGGACTACCTGGCGCCCACCGCGGCGGAGATGTGCGACATCGACATCGTGCACCTGCAGACGCCGTCCCGGTTCAGCGAGACCGGCGCCAAGGGGATGGGGGAGGGTGGCACGATCGGCGCCCCGGCGGCCGTCCTGGGCGCCATCAACGACGCTTTGGTCAGCGCGGGCGTGAGCTTCGACCACATCCCGGTGCTGCCGCAGGACCTGAGCGCCGTACTCAAGCAGGCGGAGGCCGCCCCATGAAGGACATGCACCGTGTCGACGTGCGGGTCAACGGCCGTCGCCATGAGCTGGTCGTCGAGGCCCGCCGGACCCTGGCCGACATGCTCCGCCACGACCTGGGCTACACCGGCACGCACCTGGGCTGTGAGCACGGCATCTGCGGCGCGTGCACGGTCATCCTGGACGGCGAGCCGGCCCGGGCCTGCCTGATCTTCGGCGTCCAGGCCGACGGCGCCTCGGTTCAGACCGTCGAGGGACTGGCCGACGGGGAAACGCTGTCGGACCTGCAGCAGGCGTTCAGCGATCACCACGCGCTGCAATGCGGGTTCTGCACCCCCGGCTTCCTCATGCTCATCGAGGCCTACCTGGCCGAAGCCGGCGCGGGCGAGGCGCTGAGCGAGACCGCGGCCCGCGAGCTGGTCGCCTCGAATCTGTGCCGCTGCACCGGCTACCAGGGCATCGTCGAGGCGGTCCTGGCCACCGCGCGGGCGCGCCGCGGCCAGCGGGGCGGCCGGTGAGCTCGATCGGCGCCCGCCTGCCCCGCCAGGAAGACCCGCGGCTGCTGCGGGGCCGGGGCCGGTTTGGTGACGACATCAGCGTCCCCGGCCAGCTCTGGGCCCGGGTCGTCCGGTCTCCGGCCGCCCACGGCCAGGTCGGGAACCTGGACGTCACGCAGGCCGCCAAGGCCCCGGGCATCGTCGCCGTGGTCACCGCCGCCGACCTTCCCGCGGGGCTGGTCATCCCGGTCCGCCTGGCCGTGCCCGGCCCCGATCTCAGCGGTTACCTGCAGCCGGTCCTGGCCCGGACCACCGTCAGGTACGTGGGCGAGCCGCTCGCCGTCGTGGCCGGCCAGGACCCGTACGCCTGCGAGGACGCCGCCGAACTGGTGGAAATCGATATTGCCGAACGGTCCGCGGTACTCGATGCCCGGACCGCGGACAGCGGGCACGTGGCGGCCGAACTGGTCCGTGGCTACGGCGACGTCGAGACCGCGTTCGCGCAAGCCCGGCATGTCGTCCGGATCGAGCTCGCCATCGGCCGGCACAGCGGGGTGCCGCTCGAGCCCCGCTGCCTGCTGGCCGTGCCCGGTCCGCCGGGCGCGGGATCGCTGGACATCTTCGGCATGACCAAGGTGCCGGTGTGGAATCGCGATCTGCTGGCCCGCCTGCTCGGCCTGGACGAGACGCTGATCCACGTGCACGGCATCGACGCGGGCGGGGGGTTCGGGGTCAGGGGGGAGTTCTACCCAGAGGACTTCCTCATCCCGTGGCTTGCGCTGCGGCTGGGCCGCCCGGTCAAGTGGGCCGAGGACCGGGCCGAGCACCTGGTCGCGGTCAACCATTCCCGCCAGCAGCACCACCGCATCGCCGCCGCCTTCGACGACGACGGCCGGATCCTGGCCCTGGCCGACGAGGTCACGCACGACAACGGCGCCTACTGCCGCACCCACGGCGTCGCGGTACCCGAGCTGACCGTGGCCATGCTGCCCGGCCCCTACCGGGTGCCGGCCTACCGGGGCCGGATCCGGGTGGTCCTGACCAACAAGACCCCGTGCGGCACCTACCGGGCCCCGGGCCGGTTCGAGGGCACCGCGGCCCGCGAGCACCTGCTCGACGTGGCCGCCGACCAGCTCGGCCTGGACCGGATCGACCTGCGGCGGCGCAACCTGCTTGGTCCCAGTGAGATACCGCACCGCCGCCCGATCGCCACCCTGGGCACCGACCTGATCCTGGACACCGGCGACTACCCGGCCCTGCTCGCGGCCGCGGTCGCCGAGGCGGACCGCCTGGGCTACCGCGCTAAGCCCACCGGGGCCGAGCCCGCCGAGCCCGGCGCGCGGCACGGCTTCGGCCTGGCGCTGTTCGTGGAGAAGAGCGGGCTCGGGCCGCAGGAGACCGCGGACGTGACCGTCAGCAAGTCCGGCGCCGTGCACGTGTACTCCGGCGGGACCTCCGTCGGCCAGGGCATCGAGACCGTGCTGGCCCAGATCGCCGCGGACGCGCTCGGCGTGGACCCGGGAGTGGTCCGGGTGACCGCCGGGGACACGAACGCCCAGCCGTTCGGCGCCGGGTCGTGGGCCTCCCGGTCCACGGTGGTGGGCGGCAGCGCGGTCCACCTGGCCGCAACCGCGGTCCGGGAGCGGGCGGTCGAGCTGGCCGCCCGCATCTTCGAGGCCGCGCCAGCGGATATCGCGGTCCGGGACGGCGCCGCGGTGGTCCGCGGCGACCCCGACCCCAAAACGGCCCGGCTGACCCTGGCCGAGATCGCGCAGGCCGCCGAGCCCGCCAGCCGCTACCTGCGACCCGGCGAGCCGGCCGGCCTGTCCGCCCGCCGCCGTTTCGAGGTCGCCCACATGACCTACCCCTACGGGGTGCACGCCGCGGTCGTGGCGGTGGACCCAGGCACCGGGCAGGTCCGGGTGCTGCGTTACCTGGTGGCCTACGAGGTGGGCCGGGCCGTCAACCCGATGCTGGTCGAGGGCCAGCTGCGGGGCGGCGTGGCCCAGGGCATCGGCGGGGCGCTGTTCGAGGAGTTCAGCTACGACGACGCGGGCCAGCCCCAGGCGGTCACGTTCATCGAGTACCGGATGCCGACCGCGGCCGAAGTCCCGCCGGTCGATCTGTTGATATCGACGGACGCCCCGTCGTCAGGCAACCCGCTCGGCGTGATGGGCGCGGGGGAGGGCGGCGTCAGCGCGGCCGGCGCGGCGGTGGCCAACGCGGTCCGGGACGCGCTCGGCCTGGCCGGCAGCGTCGGCCAGCTGCCGCTTGTGCCATCGCGGGTCCGCGAGCTGTGGGAGGACGTTCATGACGAACCCCGGTTACGTCAGCAAGACCGACCTGGTCGCCGCGCTCATCCGCGAGCTGGTCATCACCGGCGAACTCGCCGCGGGGGAGCAGTTGCGCCAGCGCGACCTGGCCCAGCGGTTCGGCGTCAGCCAGACCCCGGTCCGGGAGGCCATGCGGCGGCTGGAATCGGAGGGGCTGCTGGTCAGCGACACCCACCGCGGCTTTACCGTGGCCGCTCCCGAGCTCGGCCCGCTCGAGGAGAACTTCCAGATCCGCGCGGCCCTGGAGTCGCTCGGCGCGTCGCTGGCCGCCCGCAAGATCGACGCGGACGGCCTGGCCCGGCTGCACGACCTGAACGACCAGATGCGGGCCCTGTCCGACGACGACCCGGCCTACGCCGAACTGAACCGGGAGTTCCACTTCGTCATCTACGAGTACGCCCGCAGCCCGCTGCTGCTGTCGCTGATGCGGCTGCTGTGGGCGTCCCTGCACGGCGGGCCCCGGGTGACCCGCACCCACGCCGAATCCGCCCGCCAGCACGAGGAGATCCTGCGGGCCCTGGCCGATGGTGACGCCGCCGTCGCCTCCGCGCGGACTTACCAGCACATCATGGGCGCGGATCCGGTAAAAGAGACCGAAACAGGCCTGTAACTTGGTACCCGCGGGAGCCGCCATGGCAGCGATCGTCACCGACGACGGCGTCACGCTGCACGCCGAAGAAGCCGGACACGGCGAACCGCTGGTCTTCATTCACGAGTTCGCGGGCGATCACCGCAGCTGGGAGCCTCAGGTCCGGTTCTTCTCCGCGGCCTACCGCTGCGTGACGTACGCCGCCCGCGGCTACCCGCCCTCGGACGTGCCCACCGACCCGGCCGCGTACTCCCAGGCGCGGGCGGTGGCGGACGCGGTCGCGGTGCTCGACGGCCTCGGCCTCGCCCGGGCCCACGTGGCCGGCCTGTCGATGGGCGGGTTCACCACGCTGCACCTGGTCATGTCGCACCCGGACCGGGTCCTGTCGGCGGTGGTCGCCGGCGCCGGGTACGGCGCCCAGCCCGAGCGCGCCGAGGCGTTCCGGACCGAGTCCATGCTCACCGCCGCCGCGTTCGCCGCCGAAGGCGCGGCCAAGGTCGCCGAGCGGTACGCGATCGGCCCGGCCCGGGTCCAGTTCCAGAACAAGAACCCGCGCGGCTGGGCCGAGTTCGCCGCGGCCCTGGCCGGGCACTCGGACCTGGGCAGCGCACTGACCATGCGCGGCGTCCAGGCCGCCCGGCCGTCCCTGTACGCGCTGACCGGCGAGCTGGCCAAGGTGCGCACCCCGGTCCTGGTGCTGGTCGGCGACGAGGACGAGGGCTGTCTGGAACCCGCGCTGATGCTCAAGCGGACCATCCCCACCGCAGGCCTGGCCGTCCTGCCCCGCACCGGGCACACCGTCAACCTGGAGGAACCCGACGTGTTCAACCAGGCCGTCGACCGCTTCCTGGCCGCCGTGGCCCGCGGCGCCTGGCCCTCCCGCGATCCCCGCTCGGTCTCCGAATCCACCATGGGCCTGCGCTGACCGGGTTCACCGGGTGCCTCCGGGGCGGAACAAATCACCCAGGTCCGGGGCGTCCGGGGGTGGCCAGGGAGCCGGATCGGGGGCGGGTTCGCGGCTGGGCGCGGGCACGGCGGCGGGCGGCGGTTCGGCGGCGGGCGGCGGGAGCAGGGTGAGCGGGGATGGTCTGGGCCGGGCGACCTGGACAAAGGTGGCCGCGCCGCGGTGGATGTAGCAGGCCTGCCCGATCTCCAGGCGGCGGATCAGCTCGGGGTCGGCGGTGAAGGCCCGCTGCTCGCGGGTGGTGCCCTCATCTGCCCAGAAGTTGCCGATCAGCCTGTGCGCGGTCTCCAGCACCCGGCGGGTCCCGGCCAGCTGGGCCAGCGGCTCGGGATACGGCGTCTGCATGACGAAGATCCCGCCGTCGGCGGTGGCCGCGATCCGGTACCGCTCATCATCATCGCGGCCCAGGCCCTGCCAGGACTGCGCGGAGACCTGCACGCCGATGCCGAGGGACCGGCCCCGCTCGTACAGGTTGGACAGCGGCACCCGCCCGGACACCGCGGAGTAGTCGTCCAGGGCGAGCAGCATGGCCCGCGGCTGCCCATCAGGGTGGGTGGCGGCGTGGGCAGCCAGCGCGGTCAGGGCCATGGCCTGGGCCTGGGCGACCGACGGCTCGCTGGTGCCCTCCAGGATGAAATACCAGGCGTCCGCGTCGGCCAGCGTGCCGGGCCCGTCCAGGGCGGGGCCGAGCCGGTCCAGCAGGGTGGCCATGCGCAGCTGGATGTCGGGCAGCTGCTTGGCCGCCGCCTGCACGCGGGCCACCTGTTCCGGGTGGCGGCCGTCAGACCAGGTATTCCTGAGCCAGCGGGCGTCCAGCCGGAGCAGGAACCCGGCGGCGTTGACCGGGGGTCCGCCGGGGGCGGTGACGGCCAGGGTGAGGACGGCTTGCATGATGTCGGCGTAGTAGGCGGCCGCCCCGGTGCCGGTCTCGACCATCTGGTACAGCAGCACGGCCAGGTCCCGGGCGGGCAGGTCCCACAGGGACAGGCGGGCCTCATCGGGCCAGACCGCGACCCGGCGGGCCCCGGCCCCGTACAGCAGGCGGCGGGTGCGGTCGGCTTTCTTGCGGGAGTCCGGGCCGCCCTTGCAGTCCAGCACCATCAGCAGCGGCCGGTTCCCGTCACCTGACCAGTAGGCGTCCAGGGTGGCGGTGAACCAGCCCGCCTGCAGCCGGATCATCAGGTTCGTCTTACCCGACCCGGTCGCCCCGACGACCACGGTATGCCTGATGAGTTCCTCGGCGGGCAGGGTGAAGACCGGGTTCCACCGGTGCCCGACCGTGCGGATGGTCCCGCCGACCGGGATCTTCCCGTCCCTGGCCAGCAGCGGCACGGCGCCGGGGGCCCCGGTCAGGCCCTTGGCCGAGCGGACCTGCCGCTGCCACTGCCGCCGGTCGAACGTGATCGGCGCCGACGCGGTGAACCCGCCCAGGCCGGTGGTGATGGCGTAGTTCCGCCACGCCCACACCGCGGCGGCCAGGCCCAGGCCGGCCGGAATGGTGGCCGGGGTCAGCAGCACGAACGTGCGCGCCACCTCCAGGCCGGTCGGGGGCGGCCACCAGTGCGCCCAGGACCGCACCCCGGCCAGCGCCTCGCCGCGCAACTGGTCCGCATGCACCGCCGCGATGGCGAGCCAGAGGGCCGGTATGCCCAGGGTTCCGGCGGCCGTGCGGAGCAGCCAGGCCGGCGGCCAGCCCCGCCACCAGCCCGCGACATACCCCGCCGCGATGATGAGAGTCAGCGGCCACGCAGCGAGCAGCACCGCGGCCAGCAGCAGCCACCAGACCCCGGTGGCTGTCTTGCGGATCAGCCACAGGCCGGCGGCCAGCTTCAGCCACGACCACAGGCTCACCGGCCCAGCTCCGCCCCGAACGCGGACGGCCTGTCGTGGGTGTGCCTGGTCATGGCCATCCCCTGCCTTCCCCGGCGGTAGCAGCAGTCTCAGATGCCCCGTGTGGTCGCATGCGCACGGGATGTGAGCATTGTTTCGCTGCGCGCCAGCGACGGGGCGGCCGTCGACGATCCGTAAGCGCATCGTCATGATTACCGGCTGTCACACCGAGGATAGGTGGCGAGGACCTTACGCGCTGACCTGGCGGCGCTGGGTTTGGGGCATGTGTGCCACAACCCCCGCCTATCGGGGCATGTGTGCCACAAGCCCCGTATGACCGAGCCAAGCTCGACCTGTAGGTCACGACGTGGTACCGCTGCCGAGGCCAGCGTGACCAGAGCGGGGCGTAAGGCTGCCGACAGAGCGATGCGACCCGGACGCTCGCGTCGATGGCCTGCCGGAATCCCGGCGGCGATCCAATGGGGCCATCCACACCATCTCGGACCGGGGGGGGTTAGCCCCCCAGCGTGCGGGACCGCTGGTTCACGCCGAGCTCACCGTAGGGGTAGTCGACCGGGTGCGGGTCGCTGGCGGCGTCCAGCGCGGCGGTCTCGGCCGGGGTCAGGTGCAGATCGGCCGAACGCAGGTTGGTCCCGAGCTGGTCCAGCGTCCGGGCGCCCAGGATGGTCGAGCTGACCGCGGGCCGGCCGTTGACCCAAGCCAGCGCGACCTCGGCCATGGGCACGCCGCGGTCCTCGGCGATCTTCTGCACCGCGTCGATGACGTGCCAGGTGCGGTCGGTGCCGCGCCGGTCGTACGCCTCCATGCCGCGGTCCGGATCCTCGCCCAGCCGGGTCGCGCCGGCCGGCCGCTGGTCGCGGCGGTACTTGCCGGACAGCCAGCCGCCGCCGAGCGGGCTCCACGGCAGCATCCCCAACCCGGCGTCGAGCACGGCCGGCACGATCTCCCACTCGATCTCCCGCGCCAGCAGGCTGTACTGCGGCTGCAGGGTGACCGGCCCGGCCACGTTCAGGGCCCGGGCCAGGTGCACGGCCTTGGTCAGCTGCCAGCCGGTGAAGTTGGACAGCCCGTAGTAGCGGATCTTGCCGGCCCGGACGAACTGGTCCAGCGTCCGCAGCGTCTCCTCCATCGGGGTCAGGGCGTCGAACGCGTGGACCTGGTACAGGTCCACGGCGTCCAGGCCGAGCCGCCGCAGCGAGGCGTCCAGCGCCCGGGTCAGATGCCGCGCGGACAGCCCGGCCCCGTTCGGCGAGTTGTCCCCGGCGAAGCGGAACCGGCCCTTGGTGGCCAGCACGACCGGCTCGGTGACCGCGGCCGGGCGGCGGGCGAACCAGCGGCCGATGATCTCCTCGGACCTCCCGTCGCCGTACACGTCGGCCGTGTCCACCAGCGTGCCGCCTGCTTCGACGAACCGGTCAAGCTGCTGGTGCGCGACGGCCTCGTCGGTCTCGACCCCGAACGTCATCGTTCCCAGGCACAGGCTCGACACGGCGCAGCCGCTGTTCCCTAGAGTTCGATAGTCCATGGAGTCAGGTTACGTGGAGGAGAAGCAGCATGACGGCCGGCGAACTCACCGCAGACGGGCACGCCCGGGTTCTGGCGGACGGGAATCAGATACCCATCCTCGGCCTCGGCGTCTGGCAGGTACCCGACGGGGCCGAGTGCGTGAACGCCGTGCGCTGGGCCCTCGATCTGGGATATCGCCATATCGACACGGCTCAGGTCTACGGTAACGAGGCCAGCGTCGGGCAGGCGCTGCGCGAGTCCGGCGTGCCGCGCGAGCAGGTGTTCATCACCACCAAGTTCTATCCGGCTCGCGAGGACCCGGTCGCCGAAGCCGAGCAGAGCCTGCGCCGCCTCGGCGTCGACCAGGTGGACCTGTACCTGGTCCACTGGCCCCAGGGCGACCCGGTCCGGGCCTGGCCCGCGATGGAGCGGTCTCGCGAGCGCGGGCTGGCCCGCTCCATCGGCGTATCCAACTTCAGCGCCAGCGACCTGGCCGCGGTGCTGGCCGCCGGCCAGGTCCCGCCGGCCGTCAACCAGGTGCAGTTCAGCCCGGTGCACTACCGGCGGGCCCTGCTCGAGGCGTGTCGTCAGCGGGGTGTCGTAGTCGAGGCCTACAGCCCGCTGGGGACCGGCCAGCACCTGACCGATCCGGCCGTGGGCCGGGTCGCGCAGCGGGCGGGCCGGACACCGGCCCAGGTGCTGCTGCGCTGGTGCCTGCAGCGTGATCTCGTGGTCATCCCCAAGTCGGTCCACCGCGACCGGATCGCCGAGAACGCGCAGATCTTCGACTTCACGTTGTCATCGGCGGACATGGCCGAACTCGACGCGCTGGACCGCACCGGGGGCACCGACCGGGCCCGCGAACGCGACCTGTGGCGGGGCGGCCTGCGCCGCATCCGCGCGATCATGCCGCTTCGGCGGACTTCTTGAGCGCGGCCAAAGTAGCGGGGATGCCGTTACGTGCCGCCCGGGTGCGGTCGGCGATCTGGGCCGGGGCGTCGCTGCCGAACCGGTTGTGGAACCTGGTGACGCCGTCCGGGAGGAACTCCCTCGCCCATCCGAGTCACGTCGGAGACTGCCGAACGGGCCATACCGCGTGCCGCCGGCCTGCTCGGCGCCATGACTTCTCCCGGGGTGATCAGAACCTGGCTCGCACGGCGTCGGCCACTTCCTCCGGGCTCAGGTCGATGAGCGCCTCGCCCCAGATGCGCTCGAAGTAGGTGGCGTCGCTGCGGTACACGGGCTCGGGGTTGGACCGGCTGAGCACCTTGAGCACGACCTGATGCCCGTCCTGGTGCGCGTCCGGGCCGCCGCCGATCAGGCCGAAGTTGAACGAGGCCAGGTTCCAGGCCAGGTAGGCAGCCAGCACCTGAGAGAGCCCCTGCCCCAGGGCCTGGCAGTCCTCCTCGGTCAGCTCGGTCACGTCCGCGGCGCCCGGCACCACGCCCCACACCTCCCCGAACCCGGTCGGCGCGAAGGGAGTCAGCCAGCCGACCCGGCCGGTGTGCCCGACCCACCGGGGCCCGCCGACCTCCTGGTCGACCAGGGCCGTCCAGTACGATCCGTGCCGTTCCTTCCAGGCCCGGGACCGCTCGACCAGCAGCCGCTGGCCGGTCAGGCCGTGCGCGTCGTGCGCAGACTGCAGGTGGGGATGGACCAGCGAGGAGCCCGAGGGCGGCAGGTAGTTGGCGTTGATCGAGCTCCACTGGGCCGTCGGGTCGAGCCGCCGCACCGCCTGGGCGTGGCGGACCATGGCGGTCAGGGCGTCGCCCACCACGGCCGGCGTCATCTCGTCCAGGTCGAGGAAGTGCCGCCCGGGATCGTAGATGCCGACCGCGCTGTGGGTCGCGTAGGCCATGATGTTCGGCACCACCACGGCCCGGCCGACGTGGATGCGGCCCTCGGGGGTGAGCTCGGCGGGGAAAGGCACGGTCGCCGTCTCGAGGAACTCGGCGTCGAACGGGCAGAACGCGGGCTTGGCCGTGAGCTCGGTCATGTCCGGCCGGGTCGACGGCTGGAGCTTCACGCCGGTCAGGATCCGGGCGCTCGCCCCGGTGAGCGGATCGCGGCGCCAGCGCAGGCGCACCCGGGTCCAGGCTCCGCCCGCGGCCAGGTCGGGCACGCTCGCCTCGAGGTCTCGTTCTTCGAACTCGATCGTCGTCACGGTGATGACCGTAGCAGGATGAGCACATGCTGGTCGTTCATGTTCATGTCCGGATCCGGCCCGGCCAGGCCGAGGATTTCCTGGCCGCGACCCTGGTCAACGCGCGGGCGTCGCTGGGCGAGCCCGGCGTGCTGCGGTTCGACGTGCTGCGGGATCGGGCCGACCCGGAGCACGTGGTGCTGGTCGAGGTCTACCGGGACGACGACGCCTCGGCGGCACACAAGCTGACGCCGCACTACGCGGCCTGGCGGGACACCGTGGCCGAGATGATGGCCGAGCCCCGGCAGTCGACCCGGTTCTCCGCGGTGTTCCCCGCCGAAGCCGGAAGCTGGGCGAGCGGGCCGCCGTGACCGCGGCGCGTTTCGAGTTCGCCACGGCCGGCCGCATCATGGCCGGTCCCGGGCGGGCCCAGGAACTACCGGGCGTGCTGACTTCCCTGGGCTCGCGCGTGCTGGTGGTCACCGGCGCGGACCCGGCCCGCCACGGCGGGCTGCTGGCCGGCCTGGCGCAGCCGGCCGCGGTGTTCCCGGTGGCGGGCGAGCCGACGGTGGAACTGGCCCGGGCCGCCGTCACCGCCGCCCGCGAGCACGGCGCGGACGTGATCGCCGCGATCGGCGGCGGCAGCGTCATCGACACCGGCAAGGCCGCGGCCATGCTGCTGGCCAACGGCGGTGACCCGCTGGACTACCTCGAGGTGGTCGGATCCGGCCGCGCCATCGCCCGGCCCGCCGCGCCCTGCGTCGCGGTGCCCACCACCGCGGGCACCGGCGCCGAGGTGACCGCCAACGCGGTGCTCGCCGTCCCGTCCCACCGGGTCAAGGCCAGCCTGCGCAGCCCGTTCATGATTCCGCGGGTGGCGCTGGTCGACCCGCTGCTCACCGTCTCCTGCCCGCCGCCGGTCACCGCGGCCAGCGGCCTGGACGCCCTCACCCAGTGCCTGGAGCCGTTCGTGTCGGTCCAGGCCACCCCGCTGACTGACGGGCTGGCCCGGGAAGGGCTGCGCCACGCGGGGCGGGGCCTGCGCGCCGCCTACGCCGACGGCTCCGCGGTCGGGCCGCGCGCCGACATGGCCCTGTGCAGCCTGCTGGGCGGGATGGCCCTGGCCAACGCCAAGCTCGGAGCCGTCCACGGCCTGGCCGGCGTCGTCGGCGGCACCGCGGACGTGCCGCACGGCATGGCCTGCGCCGCGCTGCTGGTCCCCGTCATCGAGGCGAACGTGCGAGCCCTGCGGTCCGGCCGGGCCCACGAGTCCGGGCCGCCCGCCGCCCACGTCCTGGACCGGTACACCGAGGCGGCCCGGCTGCTGACCGGGCATTCGGCCGCCTCCATCGAGGATGGCCTGGCCTGGATCCGCGAGACGCTGACCCTGCTCCACGTGCCCGGCCTGGCCGCCTTCGGCCTCGCCCCGCAGCAGGCCGACGACATCGCCGCCCAGGCACTGGTCTCGAGCAGCATGAAAGGCAACCCCGTCCCCCTGACCCAAGCCGACCTAGCCGCCATCCTCCTCCAGTCCCTATGACACTCCCTCCCCAGTCCGAATCCCCTGCCCGGACCGCCTCCCCAGCCCCAATCGTTTACGAGACCCAACCGTCGCTTCAGCCTCAGTCGACCCTTCGGCCCTGGCAGTCTCGCCAGTTAGTTTTGCTGGCCGACCGCCCTGTACCACCGGTATCAATGGTCCCCCCAGCCTCGCCGACGGGTAAAGAAACTGGGCTTTCACCACGTTCTAGTGGGGTGATAGCCCAGTTTCATCTCGTTGGGGCGCGAGCCGAGCAACCGCGGGTAAGGGAAGGATGGGGGAATGGCCCGTCACGTTCCCCGTCATGACCGCGACGCCGGCGGCTCCGCGGAGGTGCTGGCCGCGAAGGCCGCCCTGCGGCAGGAGGTATGGTCCGCGATGCGCGCGGCCAAGGTGACCCGGTTTCCGGGCGCTGCCGGGCGGATCCCGAACTTCACCGGCGCCGAGGCGGCCGCCGAACGGCTGCGCGCCCTGCCGGTCTGGCAGGCGGCCGGGGCGCTGAAGGCCAACCCGGACTCGGCCCAGCTTCCGGTGCGCCAGCGCGCGCTGGAAGATGGTAAGACCGTCTACATGGCCGTGCCCCGGCTGGCCGGGTCCGAGCCGTTCTTCGCCCTCGATCCGGACCACTTGAGCGAGCCGCCCCGGAAGGCGGCCTCGATCAGCGGCGCGTCCCGCTCGGCCCGGCGGGTCGCCCTGGCCGACCTGTCCCCGGTCGATCTGGTGGTGATGGGCAGCGTGGCCGCTGGCGAAGACGGTGCCCGGCTGGGCAAGGGCGGCGGGTTCGCCGACCTGGAGTTCGCGCTGGCCACCGCGGCCGGCCTGATTGGACCGGACACCGTCTGCGTCACGACCGTACACGAACTCCAGGTGGTAGCGGCCGGGACTATTCCGCTCACCAGTCACGACGTGCCAGTGGACTTCATCGTCACGCCCGATCGCGTGATCGACTGCCGTCCCCGGCACGGGCCGCGGCCGGCCATCGGCATCTGCTGGGAGGACCTAACCGAGGAGAAGATCGCCGCCATCCCGCTGCTGGCCGCGCAACGGCCAGGCCCGCGCCAGGATGTCACTCGAAGCTGACCCGCTCCAGCCAGAACTCGAGCAGCGCGGTCCAGCCTGGGCAGGACGGCGCTGGAGCGGTCAGGTCCGCGCCCTTGACGCACTCGGTCAGGTCGATGGCTACCGGACTCTGCTTGATATCCCAATCAATGCTTGATATAATTAGCACGGAGGTTGAAAGGAGGCAGGACAATGGCTACCACCATGAGGCAGGAGCTGGAGGAAGAGTTCCTGGCCACCATCCGTAAGGGCGAGGACATCACGCTCGAGGCGCTTAAGCCCTTGGTCGAGGCCGTGCAGTTCGTCGTGCCCACGATGCCCATCGTTCACATGCCGTTCGCCGACCGGCTGCCGACGGCACACGAAGTCGTGGCCGATGGCTACGGCTTCGCCGGGCACCTGCTCGCCAACCAGCGGCGGTTTGCCGACGAGGTGATCAAGGTTACGTCCCCCATGCTGCCCGGCAGGGCAGGATCTAAGGCCATAGCCGCGAAGTAAGGCCCGGTGCGGGAATGCGGCGGCGCCGGGAAGCGTCAACCTCCCGGCGCCGCCGCATTCCAGGCCTGCCCGTGGCGCCCGGTTAATCTTGACCGGGCCTCACCCCTACTGCTGCTCGTTCCGGCTACGCCTGCCGTACAGGTCTCACCTCGACCGTGCCGTACCAGGCGGCCCGGACCGTGGTGGCCACCTCGATGGCCTCGTCCAGGTCCTTGCACTCGACGATGAACAAGCCCGCGATCTGTTCCGCGCTCTCGGCAAACGGGCCGTCGGCGATCATCACGTCACCGCCGTCCCAGCACCGCACCCTGGCCGCGGTCTCGGTGCGATGTAGCTGCTCGGTGGCCAGGAGCGTGCCGCGGGCGGTCATCTGGTCGGTGAACACCTCGAGCGCCGCGGCCCGGCGCGCGCGCTCCCCGGCGCCGATCGCTGCGCTCTCGTCGGTGCGCATCAGCAGGGCATACCGCATGTCGCCTCCCATCAGGTCGCGTTCACCAGTACTGACACCCGGCCGCGGCCGCGGCCGGGCGCGGATCGATGACTAACGCGCGGTCCGGCGGCCTGTACCTCATGAGAGACCCTGCCGTTGGGGTTAGCCCCCCGGTCCGCAGGGTAGCCATCCTGAACGCCAAGACTGCAGGTCGCCTCATTGGCCCGTGAGCAGATCCCGGGCAAGCTCGCCTTGGGAGGTAAGCGATGAAGCAGATCCGGGCCGAGAGGCCAAAACACCGTCGCGATCGGGCCGCCGCCGAGATCGTCCCGCTGGACCCGCGGGATCCGGATATCGTCCGGGCCAAGGCGCTGGGCCGCGCCGCCCGCAGGCCGGCCGCGAAGCCGGTCAGCTAGGAGTCGAAGCCCAGGCCCGCCGCGTCCAGGGCCCGCAGCCACGGATTCCGGCGGCCGTCGTGGCCGTCGGCCCGGGCCAGGGACCAGCGGGTGGCCTGAATGCCCAGGTAGGCGAGCGGCTCGGGCGGGAAGGGGACCGGCTTGGTGCGGACCAGCCGCAGCCGGGTCAGTTCGGTCGGCTCGTCGCTCAGCAGGTCGAGCATGACCCGGGCGCCGAACCGGCTGGCGCCGACGCCGAGCCCGGTGAAGCCCAGCGCGTAGGCGACCCGGCCGCGGTGGGCGGTGCCGAAGAAGGCGCAGAACCGGCTGCAGGTGTCGATCACGCCGCCCCAGCGGTGGCTGAACCCGATCCCTTCCAGCTGCGGGAACGTGGCAAAGAAGTGCGCCGCCAGGGTGGCGAAGGTGGCGGGGCGCTGGTCATAGGCGGCGCGGATGCCGCGGCCGAAATGGTAGATGGCGTCGTAGCCGCCCCACACGATCCGGTCGTCCGCGGTGAGCCGGTAGTAGTGGAACCGGTTGCCGGAATCGCCGATGCCCTGCCGGTTCCGCCAGCCGATCCCGGCTCGCTGCGCGGCGCTGAGCGGCTCGGTGACCAGCACGTAGTCGTAGACCGGCACGAGGTAGGGCCGCAGCCGGCGCACCAGTGCGGGGAATGCGCTGGTGCCGAGGGCCACCTGGCCCGCCCGCAGCATGCCGTCCCGGGTCCGGGCGGTCACGCCGTCCCCGTCGCGGGCCAGGCCGGTGACGGGCGTGCCCTCGAAGATGCGGACGCCGAGCCGCTCGCAGGCGGCGGCCAGGCCCCAGGCCAGCCGGGCGGGCTGGACCATCGCCGCGCCCTGCTTGTCCCACACGCCGGCCAGGTAAGTGGGCGAGTCCACCTCGGCCCGCACGGCGCCGGTGTCCAAGAAGGTGGCGCCGTCGCTCTCCGCGGCCGCCCGGAGCCTGTCGACCTGGTACTCCTCGGTGGCCACGGCGATCGAACCGGTCCGTTCGAAGTCGCAGTCGATGCCGTGCCGGTCCACGGCGATCTGGATCGCGTCCAGGTTCTCCGCGCCGAGCCGCTGCAGGGTGGCGAACTCGGCCGGGAACCGCTCCCGCCCGTTGGCCGCGCCGTGGGTCAGGCTGGCGTCGCAGAAACCCCCGTTGCGCCCGCTGGCCGCCCAGCCGACCCGGTGGCCCTCGACAAGCACCACGGACCGTTCCGGATCAGATTCCCTAGCAAGCAGGGCGGTCCACAAGCCGGTGAACCCGCCGCCGATCACCACCAGATCGGCGTCGGCCTCGCCGCGCAATGGTTCCCTAGGCGCCGGCGCGCCGGGCTGGTCCAGCCAGAACGGCCGGGGCTCGGCCGCCATGACCAGGCGGCTGAACTGCTCCTCCCGCGTCATCACCCGCAGACGGCGGCGAAGGCGTCCTCAAGGATGGACAGGCCCTCGTCGAGCAGGTCCTCGCCGATCACCAGCGGCGGCAGGAAACGGATCACGTTGCCGAACGTGCCGCAGGTCAGCGTCACGAGCCCGGCCTTATGGCAGGCCTTGGCCACGGCCGAGGTGGTGGATGGGTCGGGGTCGAGGGTGCCCGGGGTGGTCAGCTCGATGGCCAGCATCGCGCCGCGGCCGCGCACGTCCGCGATCACCGGGTGGGTCTCGGCCAGCTTGTGCAGCCGGGGCAGCATGACCTCGCCGATCCGGCGCGCCCGCCCGGCCAGGTCTTCGGCCGCCATGGTCTCGATCGCGCCGAGCGCCGCCGCGCACGCCACCGGGTTACCGCCGTAGGTTCCGCCCAGGCCGCCGGAGTGCACCGAGTCCATGATCTCGGCGCGGCCGGTCACCCCGGCCAGCGGCAGCCCGCCGGCGATGCCCTTCGCGGTGGTGACCAGGTCCGGGACCACGCCCTCGTGGTCGCAGGCGAACCAGTCGCCGGTCCGGCAGAAGCCGGTCTGGATCTCGTCCGCGATGAACACGATCCCGTGACCGGCGCAGAACTCGGCCAGCCCGGGCAGGAACCCGTCCGGCGGGACCACGAACCCGCCCTCACCCTGGATCGGCTCGATGATCACCGCGGCCACGTTGTCCTCGCCGACCTGGGTGTGGATCAGCGTCTTGACGGTGTCCAGGGCGTTCGCCTGGCACGCCTCCGGGCCGCCGGGCCAGCGCAGCGGGTAGGCCATCGGCATCCGGTAGATCTCGCCCGCGAACGGCCCGAACTTGTCCTTGTACGGCATGTTCTTAGCGGTCAGGGCCATGGTCAGGTTGGTGCGTCCGTGGTAGCCGTGGTCGAACGCGATGATGGCCTGGCGCCGGGTGGCGTGCCGGGCGATCTTCACCGCGTTCTCGACCGCCTCGGCGCCGGAGTTGAACAGCGCCGAGCGCTTCTCGTACGTCCCCGGCGTGCGCCGGGCCAGTTCCTCGCACACCTCGACGTAGCCCTCATACGGGGTCACCATGAAACAGGTATGGGTGAACCGGCTCGCCTGCTCGGCCACCCGGGCGGACACCCGGGGCGCGGCGTTGCCGACCGAGACCACCGCGATGCCGGCGCCGAAGTCGATCAGCGAGTTGCCGTCGGCGTCCACGATGACGCCGCCGCCGGCGTCGGTGACGAACACCGGCAGCACGGTGCTGACCCCGCGGGCCACCGTGCGCTCACGCCTGGCCAGTAGCTCACGTGAGACGGGCCCGGGGATCTCGGTGACAAGGCTTCTGTGTTGGGGCAGCCGGGATTCCGCTGGTACATGCTCGGTCATATTTCAGACCATAGATCATCGAGCCCGGCGGCTGAAGTGCGGTCTAGGGTGGTGACCCGGGGACCGCGAGGGAGGACAGATTCCGGAAATGGCCGACCATGAGGAGCCGAGCGCGCGGGGGCTGTTCGGGGGCGTGTTCGCCAGCGGCGGCGCCGACACGAGCGACGTCGCGTGGCTGCAGGCCATGCTGGACGCCGAGGCCGGGCTGGCCCGTGCGCTGGAGCGGGCCGGGCTGGCCCCCGCGGGTTCGGGCGCGGCGGTCACCGAGGTGGCCCAGGCCAGCCACTTCGACGCCGACGAGCTCGGTGAGCTCGCGGCGCTGACCGGCAACCCGGTGCCGGCCCTGGCCCGGGCCCTGGCCCGGCGGGTCCCGCAGGCCGCGGCGGGCGCCGTGCACCGCGGCGCGACCAGCCAGGACATCCTGGACACGGCCGCGATGCTGCTGGCCAAGCGGGCCATCGACGTGGTGCTGGCCGACCTGGCCCGGGCCGCCGCCGCGGCGGCCGGGCTGGCTGAGGCGCACCGGTCCACGATCATGATCGGCCGGACGCTGCTGCAGCAGGCCGTGCCCGTTACCTTCGGCCTGGTCGCGGCCGGCTGGCTGACCAGCGTGGACGAGGCACGCGCCGGCCTGGCCGCGGTGAGCTCGCAGCGGCTGGCCGTGCAGTTCGGCGGCGCGGCCGGCACCCTCGCCTCACTCGGCGACGACGGCCCGCAGGTCGTGGCGCTGCTGGCCGAGGAACTGAGCCTGGCCCGGCCCGTGCTGCCCTGGCACACCGACCGGCTGCGGATCATCGACCTGGCCAGTGCGCTGGCCAGGGTGACGGCGGCGCTCGGCAAGATCGCCCGGGACGTCACGCTGCTCGCCCAGTCCGAGATCGGGGAGCTCAGCGAGGGCCCCGGCGAACCGGCTCCCCGGGATGCCGCGTCCCCGCGCCGCGGCGGTTCGTCGGCGATGCCGCACAAGCACAACCCGGTCGCGGCGATCGCCATCCTCGGCTGCGCCAAGCAGGCGCCGGGCCTGCTGGCCACCGTGGTCGCCTGTGCCGAGCAGGAGCTTCAGCGCGCCGCCGGGGCCTGGCACGCCGAATGGGAACCGCTGACCGCGCTGCTGCGGCTGGCGGCCTCGGCGGCCAGCTGGGCGGCTGAGCTCATGTCCGGGCTCGTGGTGGACACCTCGCGGATGGCGGCCAACCTGGCCGCGACCAAAGACCTGCCGCTCGCCGAGCACGTCACCTCGCTGCTGGCCGGCGTGCTCGGCCGGGTCCAGGCGCACGACCTGGTGGCCGAGGCGGGCCAGCGGGCGGTGAGCGCGGGCCTGCCCCTGCGCGACGTGCTGCTGGCCGTGCCCAAGCTCGAGGGCAGGCTGGCCTCGGCGGGCATCACCCCGGAGCAGATCGAAGCGGCCCTCGAGCCGGCCGGCTACCTGGGCGCCGCCGGCGCGTTCGTCACCACCGCGCTGCAGGCTCACCAGGCGCTCGACGCCCAGCTATCCGAGAGAGGTCACCATGGATGACGCCGAGCGGGCCCGGCAGGGGATGACGGTCCGGCGGGCGGTGCTCGGAGACGAGCACGTCGACCGGGCGGTGGCGACGACCACCCCGTTGACCGAGCCGTTCCAGGACTTCATCACGCGCTACGCCTGGGGCGAGATCTGGTCGCGGCCCGGCCTGTCGCGGGCCGAGCGCAGCATGATCACCCTGGCCATGCTGGCCGCGCTGCGGCACGAGAACGAGCTGGCCATGCACGTCCGGGCCGCGCTGCGCAATGGCCTGACCCCCGAGCAGATCCGGGAGGTCCTGCTCCAGGTCGCCGTATACGCGGGCGTCCCGGCCGCCAACTCCGCCTTCGCCATCGCCCAGCGCGTCCTGTCCGAGACCGGCGCCGGCGAGTAACCCGCCGCTCCAGCCCCGGGCAGCGCCCCCGGCCGAACGGAATGAAACCCGGGTTTCACCACGCTAGGGGGTAGTGAAAGCCCGGATTCACTCCGTGCGATGCTGGTTCTTTGTTCCCCGGCATAGGCTCGCTAGCTGCGGAGTTGGCTTCAGGCACAGCCGTTCGTCCGACATGCGAACGTCTGTACTCCTGGCGACCGCTAAGGCGGTATTGTTTTGCCAAGCGAACAGAACTGGAGTGAAATGGCGGAGATCGTCTCACTCGCCGAAGCCGTGGAGCGGGCGATTCACGACGGAGACGCCGTGGCCATGGAGGGGTTCACGCACCTGATCCCGTTCGCCGCCGGACATGAGGTGATCAGGCAGCGGCGCCGCGACCTGACCTTGATCAGGATGACGCCCGACCTGATCTACGACCAGCTCATCGGGGCCGGCTGCGCGCGCAAGCTGATCTTCTCCTGGGGCGGCAACCCCGGGGTGGGGTCGCTGCACCGGTTCCGGGACGCGGTGGAGCACGCCTGGCCCGCCGCCCTGGAAATCGAGGAGCACAGCCACGCCGGGATGGCCAACCGCTACGTGGCAGGCGCGTCGGGCCTGCCGTTCGCGGTGCTGCGCGGCTACAACGGCACGGGCCTGGAATCGCTCAACGGAGCCCACGGCGCGGCGCCGACCATCAAGCCCATCACCTGCCCGTTCACCGGCGAGACGCTGACCGCGGTGGCCGCCATCCGGCCCGACGTGGCCGTCATCCACGCCCAGCTCGCCGACTGGTCAGGAAACGTGCAGTTCTGGGGGATCGCGGGCGTCCAGAAGGAGGCAGTGCTGGCCGCACGGCGGTCGGTGGTCACCGTCGAGGAGATCGTGGACCGCCTCGACCCGCGGCCGGGGGCGGTGGTCCTGCCCAGCTGGACGGTGAGCTACGTGGCGCACGTGCCGGGCGGGGCTCACCCGTCCTACGCGCTCGGCTACTCCGTCCGCGACAACGACTACTACGTGGCCTGGGACGCGATCGGCCGCGATCGCGACGCGTTCAGCCGCTGGCTGGACGAGCGCGTCTACGGCGTGCCGGCGGGGCAGTCATGACCGGCCTGGATCCCGCGGTGGTCAGCGAGCTGGCCTACACCGCCGACGAGATGATGACCGTGGCCGCGGCCCGCGTGCTGCGGGAGGGCATGACCTGCTTCGTCGGGATCGGGCTGCCCAGCGCGGCCGCGAACCTGGCCCGGGCCACGCACGCGCCGGGGCTGGTGCTGATCTACGAGTCCGGCACGATCGGCGCCAAGCCCGCCGAGCTGCCGCTGTCGATCGGCGACGGCATCCTGGCCGAGACCGCCGACGCCGTGGTCAGCGTGCCCGAGATCTTCAACTACTGGCTGCAGCCGGGGCGCATCGACATCGGATTCCTCGGCGCCGCCCAGATCGACAAGTTCGGCAACATCAACACCACGGTGATCGGCGGAGACTACGAGAACCCCCGGGTGCGCCTGCCCGGCGCGGGCGGCGCGCCGGAGATCGCCGCCTCCTGCCGCGAGGTGATCGTCGTGGTCCGGCAGAGCAGCCGGTCGTTCGTGGACCGGGTGGATTTCGTCACCTCGGTGGGCTACGGGTCCGGCCCGGGCGACCGCGAGCGGCTCGGGCTCACCGGGGCCGGGCCGAAGAAGATCATCACCGACCTGGGCGTCCTCGAGCCCGATCCGGTGACCCTCGAGTTCACCCTGACCGGCCTGTTCCCGGGCGTCTCGGCCGCGGCGGCCAAGGAGCGGACCGGCTGGGACCTGGCCGTGGCCGCGGATCCGGAGATCATCGCCGGCCCCCGTCCCGCCGAGCTCGACGCGCTGCGTAACCTGCAGAGTTTTGTCCCCCAAGCCCACCCCAGGAGTACCGCCAATGACCGCTGAGGTTTCGACGACGGCCTTCACCGGGGCCCGCGAGCTCGCCCTGCCCGCCTACGAGCGCCCGGCCGGGGTGCACCCGCCGCTGGACTTCGCCGGGTACCGCTCGACCGCGCTGCGCCACCCCAAGCGCCCGCTGGTCCTGCTGCCGCACCGGCTCACCGAGGTGACCGGGCCGCTGCTCGGCGACGACCTGATCACCGCCACCGACGCCGACCTGACCACCCAGCACGGCGGCGAGCCGCAGGGACAGCGGATCATCCTGGCCGGGCGGGTGCTCGACTCCGACGGCCGGCCGGTGCCCGACACGCTGATCGAGATCTGGCAGACCAACGCGGCCGGCCGCTACCGGCATGCGCGCGAGCACCACCCGGCGCCGCTCGACCCGAACTTCGACGGCATCGGGCGCGCCATCACCGACTCGGCCGGGCGGTACCGGTTCGTCACCATCCAGCCCGGCGCCTACCCGTGGGGGAACCACTACAACGCCTGGCGTCCCGCGCACATCCACTTCTCGCTGTTCGGCCGGGCGTTCACCCAGCGGCTCGTGACCCAGATGTACTTCCCGGGCGACCCGCTGCTGCCCCTGGACCCCATCTTCAACTCGGTGCCGGAGGAGAAGGCCAGGCAGCGGATGATCGCGGGCTTCGACATGGACCTGACCCAGCCCGAATGGGCCCTCGGCTACACCTGGGACATCGTGCTGCGCGGCCGGACCGCGACCGCGTTCGAATGAGCGGAGAGCGACGCATGCTGGGGATAACTCCTTCGCAGACCGTGGGCCCCTACTTCGCGATGCGGCTGCCGTGGCCCGACGGCCCGTACGTGGTGCCGGAGGGCACCCCCGGCGCCATCACGATCGTCGGCCGGATGTACGACGGCGCCGGGAACATCATCCCCGACGGGCTGGTCGAGACCTGGCAGGCCGGGCCGGACGGGCGCTTCGCCCACCCGGACGACCCGCGCGGCGCCACTCCTCTCGGATATCGCGGGTTCCGCGGCTTCGGCCGGTGCCCGACCGCGCCGGACGGGTCGTACCGGATCGTCACCCTCAAGCCCGGCCCGCTGCCCACCCCCGACGGGAGCATCGAGGCGCCGCACCTGGACGTGTCGGTGTTCTGCCGCGGTCTGCTCGACCGGGTGGTGACCAGGATGTACTTCCCCGACGAGCAGACCGCCAACGCCGCCGACCCGGTACTGTGCTCGATCAGCGAGACCGCCCGCCGGGCCACGCTCATCGCCGTGCCCGAGCCCGAAGGGGAGCTGAGATTCGACATCTGGCTGCAAGGCGAGCACGAGACGGTCTTCTTCGATGTCTGAAGCGCGGCTGGCGGCCTCGCTGGAGGGGCCCGAAGCCGCGCCGGTCCTCGTGCTGGCCAACCCGATCGGGACCACCAGGGCCATCTGGGCCGCCCAGGTCCCGATGCTGAAAGAGCATTTCCGGCTGCTCAGGTTCGAACTGCGCGGGCACGGCGAACCTGGTGCCCGGTCGGCGGCTCCGCCCGGGCCCTACTCGATCGCCGAACTCGGCACCGACGTGCTGGGCCTCATGCGCGATCACGACATCGGCACCGCCGCCTACTGCGGGATCTCGATCGGCGGCATGATCGGGCTCTGGCTGGCCGCCAACGCGCCGGAGCGGATCTCCTCCCTGGTCGTCTGCTGTGCGGCGATCACCCCGATGCCGTCCCGGCAGGCCTGGCTCGACCGGGCCGCGCTGGTCCGCTCGGCCGGAATGGCCGCGATCAGCGAGATGATCCCGCCGCGCTGGTTCACCGCCGACTTCATCGCCCGCCAGCCCGCGGCCGTCTCGGCGGTCATGGACATGCTGCTCGGCACCGACCCGCAGGGCTACGCGGGCTGCGCGGAGGCCATCGCCGACCTGGACCTAGACCCCCTTAGTCCCGCGCTCGGCGCGATCAAGGCGCCGACGCTGGTCCTCGCGGGTGCGGAAGACCCGGCTGCGCCTCCCTGGGTGGGTGCGCGGACCGCCCTCGGCATCGCCGGTTCCCGGCTGACGGTTATCCGGGGGACCTCTCACCTGGCTCCCTACCAGACGCCCGGCCCGGTCACCGCCGCCATCCTCGGCCACCTCGTAGGCTAGGGGACTGTCCCTCAGGCACCCTCAGGAAGGAGCATTGTGCTGCCCTGGTCCGCCGATCTCACCGGCCGCATCGACGAGCGCGTCATCAGCAGCGACCTGCTGCGCGGCAACCCGCTCGGTGACCCGTACGAGCGGCCGCTGCTGGTCTACCTGCCTCCGGGCTACGATGACGACCCCGCGGGCAGGTACCCGGCCGTGTACGTGATCCAGGGCTACACCGGGAACGTGGCCATGTGGCGGAACCGGTCGCCCTACCGGCTGCCCTTCCCCGAAGCGGCCGACGCGGTCTTCGCCAGCGGGGAAGCCCCGCCCGCCATCGTGGTGTACGTCGACGCGTGGAGCAAGTACGGCGGCAGCCAGTTCGTCGACTCGCCGGGCACCGGCCGCTACCACTCGTACCTGTGCGACGAGGTGGTGCCCTGGGTGGACGCGCGCTACCGGACGCTCCCCGACGCCGCGCACCGGGCCATCATGGGCAAGTCGAGCGGCGGGTTCGGCGCCATGATCACGCCGATGCTCCGGCCCGACCTGTTCGGCGCGCTGGCCACGCACGCGGGGGACACCCTGTACGAGTACTGCTACATCCCCGAGTTCCCCGCCGCCGTCCGGCACCTGCGCCGCTACGACGGCGACATCTGGCGGTGGTGGGAGGACTTCTCCTCGCGGGTGGCCTTCACCAAGGAGGAGGACATGACCCTGCTGGGGGTGCTCGGCGTGGCGGCGTGCTTCTCCGCGCAGCCGGACGGTACGGTGGACCTTCCGTTCGACCCGGTCACCGGAGTGCTCCGCCCCGCCGTCTGGCAACGATGGCTGGACTGGGACCCGGTCCGGATGGTGCCAGCGTACGCGGAGGCCCTGCGCGGCCTGCGGGCCATCTGGATCGACGCCGGGACGCGCGATGAGTACCATCTGGACCTCGGCGCCGAGGCCTTCCGGACCGCGCTCCGGGACGCCGGCGTAGCCGGCGAACTGGTCCATTTCGAGCTCTTTGACGCCGGGCACGGAGGCATCGATTACCGGTACCCGATGTCGCTGGCGTGGCTGTGCAGCCGAATGACTAAGTAGCGGCTAAGTAGCCGCCGGCCGGCTCGGCGGTCTGGTACCTTTCCGGTCGTATCGGGAACGGGTCAAACCCAATGGAACTTGTTGAATGGAGAGACGCTATGCGTAAAAGCGGCTGGGCGGTAGCTGCTGCGGGACTCGGCTCGCTGGTACTGCTGCTAACCGCATGCGGGGGATCATCGTCGTCATCGTCGTCTGCGGCGGGCAACTCGAGTTCGAGCCCGAAGGCTGGCCAGCCCTCGGCCGCGGCGGGCCTGCCCTCGCCCGGGACGACGGTCCTGATCGTGCAGCGCTCCAACCTCGGCTGGGTCCTCGCCGAGGCCAGTGGCATGGTTGTGTACACATACGGAGGCGACACCAAGGGCGGGTCGCCGACCTGCACCGGTTCCTGCGCCGCTGCTTGGCCCGCGGTGACCGGCGTGCCCATGGTCGGCCCGGCCGACAGCCTGCCCGGACAGCTGGGCACGATCGCCATGGCCAACGGCGGGAAGCAGATCACCTACGACGGCTACCCCCTGTACACGCTCAAGGGAGCGGGGGCGCTGAGCACGAAGGGCAACGGCATGGAGGGCAAGTGGCACGTGATCAAGCTCTCCAAGAGCGACGTCACGTCCACGGGCTGAGTTCCGGCAAGACCCGAAGGGACCCGGGCAACCGGGTCCCTCCTGTAAGGAGAGAGACGTTATGCGCAAGAGCAGGTGGACGGTAGCCACCGGGCTCAGTTCGCTGGTACTGCTGCTAACCGCGTGCGGGGGATCGTCAGGTCCGACCTCGGCGGCGGGCACGGCCTCAGGCACGGCAACCCAGAGCACGGCCTCGTCGTCGTCCAGCACCAACGGGTCGGCCTCGGCCCCGGCTTCGTCCGCGCCGGCGTCATCGTCCACGTCGTCGCCTGCCTCGACCGCGAACGCCGAGGCGACGCACTCGAGCTCGGCACCCAAGCAGACGGCCGGGCCCCAGCCCAGCAGCAATGACGGGGTAACGTTCCCGCCGGTCGGCACGACCGTGCTCATCGTGCAGCACTCCGATCTCGGCTGGGTGATGGCCAAGGCCAGCGGCATCGTGGTGTACACCTACGCCAAGGACAGGAAGGGCGGCCCGCCGACCTGCACCGGTTCGTGCGCGTCAGTCTGGGCTCCGGTCACCGGCGTGCCCAAGGCCGGTCCCGCCGACACCTTCCCTGGCACGTTCGGCCTGGTCACCGGGTCAGGCGGGCAGAAGGTCATCACCTACGACGGCTACCCGCTGTACACCTACGTCGGAGCGCCGGCGTTGAGCACCAAGGGCAACGGCATCGACGGGGTGTGGCACGTGATCATCCTCTCCGAGAGCGATATCTCCGGCGGCTGAGGCCCGGTCAAGTCCGCCATCCTCACGTTCCCGGGCTGGCCAACGGCCGGCCCGGGAACGTTTTCACGCCAGGAGCAGCGGTGATAATGGTGGCAGCAGCGGCAGCCGGGTATTACGCGCTCGTAATCCGCTTCGGCTGAACGGAGACGTCCGCGTGGCCAGCCAGACCGTGCAGGCTCAGCAGCCGGCGCGACAGCGCGGGCTGCTGGTCATCTACAGCGCG
>Ga0335072_10001143_pt1 | contig 44210 bp, 38 predicted proteins | sample Lox_Sample_21_FD_206725 | JGI IMG/M metagenome (GOLD analysis project Ga0335072, IMG submission 206725) | Soil microbial communities from Loxahatchee National Wildlife Refuge, Florida, United States - Lox_Sample_2.1 | ecosystem: Environmental > Terrestrial > Soil > Wetlands | place: USA... | reverse complement strand
GAAGACTTTACACAGCCGATTCAGAGGGTAACATTTACTGTCTTGGATCACCTGTCAACTCTGCTTTAAATTGTTCTTCCGCTAACTTCGGAAATGTTGCTATCGGATCTTCAGCAACGGTTACGGTCGAATGTACGACCATTATAGCTGTGACTCTAGACGGATTAACAATTGGAGACTCAACATTCCAAGCATCCAACAACTCCCTCCCAACAGGTCAGCTGAAAGCGGGAGCAGCATTTTCTTTCCCAGTCACTTGGAACTTAACGAACGTAATCCTTGAAGATGCCCAACAAGCTAAAAATGCTAGTTCTCCAGAGGTCATGCCGGGTGTTAAATCGACGCCCTTGACAATATACACGACTAACGGTGCAACTGGATATTCAACTGAGTTTCCGATTACTTTGATCGGTACCGAGGTCTCACAAAGCGCCTATCTTGACTTTACTCCAGTAACAGTAGACTTCGGTGGTCTCGTGCTTGGTGTGTCAGGAGAGGCTGACTCAATTGGTATGACTGCCGAGATTTCAAACTTGGGTGTAGACACAATGACTATTGTTGGCTACGCGTGGACGCAAGACTATGCCACAGACGTTAACACCGTGTGGACAAATTCAACGCAAGATAGCAACGGAACTTGGAATCTCGGCCCTGGTTTCACATCGAACAACTTGCCTCTGCTCAACACGAATATTGCTGGTGGTGCGTCGGAAATTATCGACATGACCTTCCAGGCCACGAATGGAACCGGAGAGTACTTGGCTTACTTTCAAGTTTACACAACTGGAGGTTCATCATATGTCATCCTGGAGGGTAGTGCATCGACAGCACCAATCGCGAACTTCAGTATTTCAACCACAGAAGGAGGATGGTTGCCCTCAACAGACTGGAATATGGATTTTGGGTCGGTCATACCTGGCAATTCAGTCTCTCTAGTGATACAGATCTGTAACCAGGGAGGTTCCGTTCTCGAAGTTACCAAATCCAAACCTCCTTCTGGAGTCATTCGAGCCGCATATCCTGGTGTTGATTTAGCCGAAGGTATGACGATTCCAGTCCAAGCGTGTGCGACAGGAACTGTCATCTTTCAACCAGATGAAGAGCAAGTCAACATTCCAGACTTTGTGGAAGAGAACACGTGGACTCTGAATACAGACGATCTGACCTTCGGAGTGCACATTGTGAACATCACTGGAACTGTGCATGACAAACAAGTGGGTTGGATATATCCAGGCAACAATAGCGCGCAATACCTATACTTGGGTTGCTATCAGGATGGTAATCCGCGACTTCTCCCTTATGAGCCATACTCTCCCGGCATCCAAGAAAATGGGCGTTGCATTGACGCGTGCTACGCAGCGGGGTATATCTTCGCTGGAACGGAGTTTCAGCAAGAATGTTGGTGTGGAAATTCGGCGCCAGCTGGATACCTCTATTATCCTGAGAGCGATGACCTCTGCACTTATACATGTACAAATGATAGCAGCCAAGCTTGCGGCGGTAATGGAGGTTACATCAGTGTTTTCTACGATCAAAGCAGATTTGCGCCTAACAACCAGACTTACAACACCACACAGCCAGCGCCACCAGCTACGGTACAGACCGTGGACAACTACACCTGGATCGGTTGTTATTCTGAAGGAACAAGTGGACGTGCGCTCACAGGGCTAAACGTCGCAGCTCCCTCTGCTGGCGGATCGGTCGAGTATTGTGCTTCTCAATGTGCCGGCTATGCCTACTTTGGGGTTGAGTATTACAACGAGTGTTACTGTGGTAACTCGATTTCGAACGGTGCTGCTCTAGTATCGAACAATATTTCCGCCATGTCCACAGCTGGTTGCACATACCTCTGTGGAGGCAACCCTTCGGAATATTGCGGTGGTGCCTCGAGACTGGACATGTACTGGATGAACAGCACTGGAGCTCCCTCTCCGTCATCTACTATTGCCAATACTGGAACTAACACCTCAGCGGCTAATACCGGACCAACATACGTTACCTCTGTCAAAACCACACAAGGTGTTTGGAACATGATCGGCTGCTTCACAGAAGCCACTGCTAGTCGCGCCTTGACTTCCGCCTCCTACTCGAACAGCACCAATTCCGTCGAACAGTGCGCTGCATTTTGTTCCGGTTATACATTCTTTGGTGTTGAATGGTGACTCCTTCTCCGCATCTTTCTTTGACGACGATTCTAACGCCTTACTTTTAGGAGTGTCGAATGCTACTGTGGAAATACAATCCAGGCTGGTTCCGTCAATGGTAGTACTGCATGCACCATGACTTGTGAAGGTAATAGCATGGAATATTGCGGAGGTCCCAGTGCACTGAACATGTATACACCCGCCGGATACAACTACACGGCGCCACAAGCAAGTTCTACAACATCAACCGCTAGCATTACAGCCGCAACTACTTCGACTGTTCCAAGCACAGTCCAGACCGCTGGTAGCTATCAATTCCTCGCCTGCTACAACGAAACTTCCGCTGGACGCACACTTTCAAGTTCGAGTTTTGCAAACGACAGTCTAACTGTCGAAATGTGCGCCGCTTTCTGCTCGGGATATACCTACTTCGGTGTCGAATACGCTCGCGAGTATGTACCGAAGTGTATTCAAAGTAAACTCTTGCTGACTTGTTAGATGTTACTGCGGAAACGCTTTCGTCGGTGGTGCGACTCCTCAAGCGGGTACACCAGTCACTGCTGGTTGCTCCATGACTTGCCATGGGAACTCTGCCGAGTACTGTGGAGGTTCTGACCGTCTAGACGTCTACGTCTATAGCCCATCCAATATAACGACGAGTTCCATTACGACATCTAGTACATCGTCCACGTTATCATCTTCCATTTCAGCCTCGCCATCCGGTGGGAGTGTGTTCACATCGAGCACAGTCAACTCCAATACTTCATCGTTGTCATCGACGGCCTCGTCATCAACAAGCAGTTCTGCAACTGTCAGTTCCGCCACAGCGAGCAGTTCAACGACAGGTTCCAGCGCTTCTTCTAGCACAACAAACTCAACTGTCACATATTCCTCCAGTTCTAGCGCGACGGGCTCTTCTATCACAGGCTCCTCTAGCTCTAGTACGACGAGTAGCTCGAGTGTGGCCAGTAGTTTCAGCTCAACGAGCGGTTTTTTGGCCTCTGCGAGTCCTTCCTCCTCTCCTGGAACCACTTCCTCTTTTTTTTCATCAAGTGTCGGTATGTTTGTTGAGAGTCCACGACAAGTGGATTTGAAATTCAACTTTCCTTCTCTATCATTCCACTCGATTCTACAGAATTTGTAGCCTAGCAGTTTTCTTTACATTTTGGCCTCCTTCCTCCTTTAGATACAAACCTCGACTTCCCATGTCGGCTAACGGTTCTCATAGGATCATCTACTACTTCGGCGCCTACTTATCTTACCGGCACTGGTGTAACATGCCCCAGCAATAACGGTCAGCTCTGGGAAGACTTGAATACTGGGGATATCTTTAATGTCTCTTGCGGTATTAACTTTGCGGGTGGCGATATGCCAAATGCTCCAACATATGAGTCGAATCTCGCTGGCTGTTTGCAGCTCTGCGCGAATACCACAGGCTGCCAAGCAGTCGCATGGGTTAACGGTGCTCCACAAGGTCCCTGCTACTACAAGTCTACCATCGGTGGAGCAGGTGCGCAAGGCGGTGTCTACGGCGCTTACCTCGTCACTGCTAGTACAAGGACTAGTTTGACGGCCAGTAGTTCGTCGATCTCGTCACCGACTTCCAGTTCCAGTGCTTCATCTAGTGCGACGAGCTCCCCTAGTACGACGAGCTCTAGTTCAACGAGCTCCAGCGTGACGACCAGCTCCATTGCAATCTCCGCCAGTGCCACCAGCTCTAGTTCAATGAGCCCCAGCGTGACGACCAGCTCCAGTTCATCTAGTTCCAGCGCGGCGATCAGCTCCAGCTCATCGAGTTCCAGTGTGATGATCAGCTCCAGCTTATCGAGTTCTAGTGTGACGACCAGCTCCAGTTCATTGAGTTCCAGCCTGGCGAGTTCTAGTGTGGTGACCAGCTCCAGTGCCACCAGCTCCAGTTCGACGAGTTCCAGCCTGACGACCAGCTCCAGTTCGATCAGCTCCAGTTCGACCAGCTCCAGTTCGATCAGCTCCAGTTCGATCAGCTACAGTTCGATCAGCTCCACTGCGATGAGTTCTACCAGCGCCACGAGCTCGAGTTCCCCGAGTCCCAGTTCGGTGAGCCCCAGTACGATGAGTTCTAGCAGCGCCACGAGCTCTAGTTCGCCGAGTCCCAGTTCGGTGAGCTTCAGTTCAACGGGTTCCAGCGTGACTAGCATCTCCAGTTCGATCAGTTCCAGTACTACCATCTCTTCCAGTGCCACTAGCTCTAGTTCGATGAGTTCCAGTTCCACTAGATTGGGTTCGACGAACGGTTCCAGTTTGGCCAGCTCTAGTGCGGCGAGTTCTTCCAGTGCCACCAGCGCTAGTTGGACGAGTTCTAGTTGGACGAGTTCCAGCGTGACGAGCAGTTTTACGGTAACGAGCAGCAGCGCGACGAGCTCTAGCACGGCGTCCGTTTCGTCTTCTTCCACCACCACAAGTCCATCAACTTCATCAAGCAGCTCGTTAGCAGCCAGCTCATCCTCAACGAGTAGTTCTGCCACGACCTTGCCCACGCTCGCCAATTGCCCAACCTCAAACGACACAGATTGGACTACTACCAACGGTACGTGGCTTATCGAATGCGGTACGGATCATTCCGGTGGTGACATGCCAAACACGGGCTTCAGTTGTGCGCAGTTCCAATGGTGTGCTGGTAATTGCTCCATCACGCCAAGTTGTGTTTCTTTCTCCTATTCATCCGGCCCCAAGGATTGCTATCTAAAGAACTCAGTCGGAAAAGCAGAGGCAAACAGCAATGTATGGTCCGGCGTGCTCATCAGTTGAGCTGCGATAACTCCAAAAGAGTGGTGCTCTTCGAGGAGACGGGTTGGAGATGGAGGAATAATGGACAGAATTTTCATTAGTAGACTGTATTGGGTTCAAGAGATATCAAGGAATGACACCGGTAGTGTTTCAGAGGCATTGCCATCGGGTTTGGGATCTAGACCACACGATGCCATAGAGCTTTCATAATGGCTTTCTTTACCACATACAACGATTCATGTGCATTGAAATAATAGATAATTTCATTCATTGGTTATTCTTTCATTGGCAAATACAATCTAAGAGAAAAGAAGGTTCTATCGCTTCCAGTCAAGAGACGATTCATAGATTATGACTGAATCATATCTTGTAACTCACCAAGCTAGCGCCGGTTCTGGTCCGGCTGCAGCACCGCATATATTCTTACAAAAGGCCTCATCTTCATCAATTGACGCGTCCAAGCTTTGGTCCCTTCTCGCCGGCCAAATCTGTCTTCCCACTTTCTTCTCTTCCATGTCATGTTTCTTCAATTCTGCTTTAACCAGCGACTTGAAATGCAACACAGCCTCCTCCCGTTCTGGATGTAGAGGGCCTTGCACGTAGCTGTTGTTGTTCAAATTCGGCTGAACGCCGTTGCAGAGGTCCTTGTCTTCACCTTCAACCTGCTTGAACCACTGATCTGCACGGTAGAATTCCTCATCCGTCGCGTTGACATTGCGGAAAACTTCGTACTCCATAGATACTTGGTGCGGGCCTTTTGGCACGACGCGGAAAATATAGAAATATGGGTGTGATATGTTCATCGCTGATGCGGGAAACGCAAATGTGAAAGATCCGTTGCCGAAGAAGGGGAACGCATCTGACTTCAGGTTTGGCTTCGGAGGAGCGTAGTGTTCTACTCGACCAATGGTGGGTTTCACATTGTACGCATCAAGATCCGTTACAGCCGCGATGCCTGGATGGCCGGTTGCGCAATGATAACACTGGTTCCACTTTTAGTGATAACTGGAGATAATTGAAAACTGGTAACGTACTTCGTTGTAGTTGTCGGAGAGGACTTTCCAATTGAATTCACCAGGCATGGACCACGAATGATCATACTTGTACTTTTCGAAGTCAAACTCATCGAGTCGTGGCTGTTCATCGACCTGCTTGTTCATCTGTTCCCATGATACTGTGGGTATTTCTGCGGTATCGAAGTTTACCCAGATGAATCCACGCTTGTCGATATGAGTATGGATCTTGAAGAGAGGGTACTCCGACTTGTCAAATTCCGGGACATTTTCGAATCTGGGAGCCTTTGCCAAGTTTCCGGATAGGCCATAGGACCATCCTGAAGATGAAGTTAACCAATTGTTAACGTGATGAGTGTTGGCAAATTTATCTGACCATGATATCTGCAGGCAATGATCTGAGCTTTGCCTTCTGGTTGCTCGAGTACAGGATATGCCCGATGGCGGCAGATGTTGTGAAAGGCGTTGATTTCTCCTTTTCGATCTTTCATGAGAAAGAACTTGAATCCTGCAATTTCATACAATTTATACGATCCCACATCAGGAAAGCGAAGTGTGTGTGAAGTCAACAACCAATGTTTCGAGAAGATAGCACGTCGTTCGAGTTCGTAAACATCTACATTACTGTACCATGAAGCGGGCATGGTGCCTTCGGGAGCGGACGGTGTAATTGCTGATGGAGACATCTTGAGGTTTCTTGTTGTCGATTACCAAACCTTCCTATCCAAGGCTCTTGACACTTCATATATGTTCCATATCACCCGCAACACCCCGCACTTGCTACGAACTGATATGTTGATCTAACTTGACTTTGGTATGGACTTCCATAAGATCATTAGCTAGCGCCAATCACAGAGATATTGCAAGGGCTTGTATGATTTCTTTTCCAGTGTCCATCGGTATTAAGATGCCAAGGGCGTCAATGTCAAGGTTGCTGATATCGCGATTCCCGAATAGGCAAAAGAACGAGCTTATAAGTTTCATTGCAAGTCCACGCTGGATTGGCCTACTAAACATAGCTAGCGCATACGGAAGTGAGATACAAGTGGTTACTTCTTTGATAGTTTAATAATGAGATATCAGAAGCTCCGAAGTATTCAACACGATCCACATCACACTTTGCGGGGTTCTGAAGTTTCGAGTTGTCGTCGGAGAAAGTTAAGTTGTTATGGCCTTTAGATCGTGGTTCTTTCCAATATTTGGAATAAGAAAACACTTTGCTGCTAGAAGTTCCAGCGATATAAATCTGATTCAGCGTTCCATAGTTTGCATAGTCTCTCATCGAATACAAGAGGATTGTAACATGCTTGGTGGACAACACATTACACAGAAAGGCTCCTGGTGAGCAACGCCATATTAAATTGGCCATAGAAGACAGTAATGAAGGCAACTCGAATGCTGGACTTCGGTGGCGACAAGTGATTAGCAAAGCAGTAGAACCATCGTGATCCGTGATGACAGTCGTCGTCTTATCGATAAGAGCTATTAAAAGTTATGGTGCATTTTTCTCCTCAACGGTCAATTCTCTTTTCATGATAGAGATGCCTTCTGAGTTAGAGGAAGTAGGTATACTGCAATATCTATATTCAAACAACAACTCATGTTGACACAGCTACCGTAGCTCGTAGAGTTCCTTCACCATGGCAACACCCAGATACGACAGACCGGTACGTCTTCTGTACGGAAGAATGTCTAATACACCACACTCATATATTCCTGTAGCTGTCGAACATCTCGTTGGCTATTCTACGGCACAGCCATCTCTATTCAAGCGGAATCAGCTAGAACCAGTCAAAGACCTAAAAGTCCTGGTCAAGGACTACACACCCATCGCCCACAATGCCATCACCATCCTGATCAACATCTCAAATGACAAGGAAGTACTCGAGAACCTCGCAAGTGACAAAGCCTTCCTCGAGACACTCGTCCAGCGCATCACCGTACGCCATCCCATCATCTCGCTCGCCAAAACCCAACCAGCGATCTGACGCATCCACAGAAGCCCACCGAACCCAACGCCGATTTCCTGGCGATGCTGCTCGCCAACATCTCCAAATCGCCGCACGCAACAACCTTACTCAACCTAACCCTCAAACCCGTCCCTAACCTCTCCACCTCTTCGCTCGCCGCAACACAACTCCTCGACGCCTTCGTGCGCGGCGCCTCAGGCGGCTACAACGCGCGAGCCAACTTCGACCACTTGTCGTACGTGATCGCGGACCTAGGCGCGCACGCCGCGGGGCGCGCCTACCTAGTAGGCACGGCGCAGCACGGCAACGACGACGGCGTGGTACCGCTAGCGAAGGTGGCAGTGTTTGTGGAGCACGGGCGGGCGGTGCGGCGGCGCGGTGCAGCGGCGGCGCTGAAGAACGCGGCGTTCGAGACGGCGGCCCACGCCGCGCTGCTGGACCCGCACGGCGTGGTCAATCTCCTGCCGTATGTGCTGGCGCCGCTGATGGGCGGCGAGGAGTACGGCGAGGAGGGTGACAGCTTGCCCGACGAGGTGCAGCTGCTGCCGCCGGATAAGCAGCGCGAGACGGAGGTCGATATTGTGAAGACGCATCTGGAGACGTTGCTCCTGCTGTCGAGTACGAGGCATGGGAGGGAGGTGCTTAGGGCGAAGTCGGTGTATGCCGTGGTGCGCGAGGTACATTTGCAGGTTGAAGATGAGGATGTTAGAGAAGTTTGCGATCGCATTGTGCAGGTGCTTATGAGAGGAGAACCGGAAGAGGAGGGTGAGGGACAAGAAGGAAGCAAAATTGAGGAGGTTGATAGCGACGAGGAGATTGTCGATGTGCTGTAACGAAAATTAGGCCTTCAAGTCCCGTTCACGCTTCTGAGCATGGATACGCAAGTCACAAAGAGCAAGGTACACGATGATATCACACATTTCTAGAGCTATGGACCCGGTTGGTATCATCTACTATCGTAATACGCCCAATTATGCCTTCCCTGGCTGTCCACCTTGGTGCTTCCCTACCGATACACCACCCGATGCATTCATCCCGTCCATGGCGTCTCCTTTCTCTTCTTCCGGCATTGGCGCCACCTTGTCAGCTCTGGGAACACGGTCATCTTGCTATAAAGTATGTTTGTTAGTGTTTAATATTGATTACGAGGGATGAGGATGAATAGAGGTTTATGACTTACAGGCTTCGAGGTTCCAGCGCCGTGAATGATGGGATTTTCATTCTCAACTGCATTGTCGGCGATGTGTCCTTCTCCTTGTCGAGGCATAGTTGCGAGGCTTCAGTGGTGAATTGGTTGGTTAAAGTTTTGGTGAAATGCGTGAATTGATAGACTATTGATTGGAGTTTGATGAGGATTCGTGGGAAAAGGGAAGCCAAATGGAGATAAACCTTTAAAGATCTGAATTTATAGAGATTCCATGATGAGTAGCTGATTTACACATTGTTCATCTATGGCGAGAATGATGGGAGTGCGACGTCATTCGAAGCTATGGATCCGATCTTACCTAAAGATCACCAGGAAGCTCCAGTTAAAAGTGATGCCAAGATCGGAGAAATGCATGAGAAGTCAGAAAGTAGAACAGCAAAGTAAAATAGATCATAGGTCATCCATTTACACAGGTATCCAAACGAAATCCTATAACTACAGTACAGTCTAGGACGATCCACCCATTGCTCTGAGAACCCGCTTCAATGAGACCAGCATTTGACAAATTCCCATTGAAGTTGCACACCCACCAGTGCAATCAAACGCCATGAATTCTAATTTTCAACGCCTCCCGATGTTTTTACGGTGTTGGAGATGCCCGCCAGACTCCACAGACAAACGACGACAAAGTTGCTTAACCTCTAGGGCCATTTCGTTTGCCGATGGCCGGAGCTTTCCCGATAACCGGCGACGATGGACGAGTTCGGTCCAGGCTCGACCCAGGCCAACCGACCAACCGGCGGGCAGAGTGACAGCGCCGCTAGACCGTGAGTATCTGATGTTCTGCCTCCGTCGCAGTGCCAGGCTCGTCGCTAACAGAAGCTGTTGCGCCTGAGCCGGCGTGCAGATCGAGGAACTGAGAAACGTCAAGATACTCGTAAGGGTCGAGCGGGTTGCCAGCCTGCGGCCATGCCGGGTCGGACGGAGCAGTTTCGAAGCCCGTCGCCCCAAAGAGGTCATCGTCGCGGCTGTCAGGGAAGAGTGAAAAATCGAGGAAAGAGTTGACGTGATTGCCATCATGCACATCTGGAAGCTGATGAGGAAACAGGAGAGTGTTGTCACCAGCTGGAACCACCGTTGCGTCTTTGGCGACGCGGCCAGATCCGACTGACACTGCAGGTCGCACAACAATGCAGCAGATTGTTGTGTCTTGTCGGATGTGGCTGCGCCGAAGAGGGTCTGACGAGGCGTAGATGGTTCCTCGGTGTAGCTGGTCAAAGGTGAGTCGAATGAGTCCAGTGAGGATCTCAACGACTCTGGGCTCATCAGTGCGGACATGGACACCTGAACTGGTGTGCTGTTGACCTCGTGAGAAGCTGAAATTATTGGTGTTTTCTTGAAGGACGCTTGGAGAGCGTTGGTGTGAAGGGTGTTGTTCATTGCCGACTGTGAATTGTTCTTGGACTGGTTGACTTGGATGTCAGGGAACATGCGGCGGTAGTTGCTGAGTTCATCTTCGAGCTGTTGTAACCGCTCTTCGAGCTCAGTGTTGCGGGTCTGGAGAGCCTCGGTTTCAAGTCGCTTACGCTCTCGCGAGTGGTGAGCCGCGAGGCGATTGCGCTTGACCCGTTCAATCCGTCGTTGTTCCTTCTCGTCGGCGGTCTTGGCCCGCTTACGAGGTGGTAGATTGGTCTTTGGCTCTGGAAGTACTTGTCCCCAGCTCTATAGAATAAGTAAGTTCACTGAACAGAATACAAAGCCAACGAAAAGCGATCCGCTATGTGGCAGCAAGGGGATGGGCAATTACCTTTCGCTTTTTGGGACCCTTCTTCTCAGTGCCGGCGGTGGATGAGAATCCATCGGTTGGGACGGTGAGAAAGTCAGTGGAAGATACATCGGTCATCGAGCTGGCCTCCAAATCTTCCATTTTGATGGTTGTAGGTTGAAAAGGAGGAGTGTCGGCTTCAGGGGATGACGATTGTGAGGTATTCATGATGAGGTTTGGATCGCTGAGACCTTCAACGATGGAAGAGAGATAACTGCTAGACTCCATGGTGATTGACGACATGCTGAAGAAACGGCATGTCGGGATGGAGGGTTGGTAAGATAGTGGTGCAAAGACCTGAGGAAACGTAGCCTCTTTGCTGCTGCAGCCTGTGATAACTGAAGGCGAAGGGCCAGAGTGTCCTTTATTTAAGTGTTGTGGCTGCCTAAGGACACTACAGTCAGAGGATGTACTCCGTACTAAAGTGCGGCTACGTAAAGGACCTAATAAAAGGATCAAACGCCAATACGACGGCGAACGAGTGGATTGCAACCCACGGAACGAAGGGGGGCCTTGGCTGGCGAGAAAAGGGGGCGCAGATGTCGATCTCACCAATCAACCAGCCTCGAACCACTGCATTGCAACATGCAGCACACATGCCTTTGCAGCAAGTCTCAGCAATAAGCGTTGGCAAATACCCACTCCTGCTTCCATCGCCGTCCGTGAAAGTCGACTCCGTGCCTCCTCTTTCACAAGTTGTTGCCCCTTTTGTGCGCTTTGCCATTCTGGACGTATCTTCTGATGTTCCAAACTCCCTCCTAGGCATCCGCTTCCGGTTTGCCCGTTGGTAATGGTGGCACAACTCGATGGAACCGCGTAGAAGACCACTCAGCTCTGCATCTTACCTGCATCTCACTCTCATCCAGCTGCGCACTTATCAGCAGCCGAATCACAACCGAGCCATCGTACTGGCAATGTAACACAACACGCGACACTTCCGAGGATGCCATCGTAATCCGAATGTATTGTAACTCGACACACGACATCTATCTTTGTTTCTAGCCCTGATCTGACACTGCCGTTCCAAGAGATGCACAACTCTGTAACGCCACTCTACGTACCCTTCACCCAAATTGTCACCATTTTGGGCGATAGAATCCAATTTCTTGAAGAAGAAATGGAATCTCTTGATAATTGAACAGCCAATGCGTCTTGAATATGAATCCACTAATTATACCATTAGTAGGATTCGGCACATTGGCATGCAAATTCTGACTCCACCAATCCCACGACCCATGATTGATTGACGGTTTCGACCCTTGTCGGATGTGTTTCGTCCTTTGTGTATTGTAGTATCCTCGGAAAATGAAACACTTGATGGCAGATTGGCCCCGGTTTTGGTGGTTTAACTATTCATTCGAGATTCGATAGTAAGAACGATAGTCAAGTCAGAACATGCCGTCTTTCACCATCACTTAACAAGATTCTACTAGCATCCTTCATGAATAAACTCGCCCACTTTGCCAAAGCGCAACAAGCACCTGCCTGCTTGACGAACATCTGTCACCGCATGATGCAACACGTGCGAAACCGATTCCCCGGGTCATCTCTTGTATCTGAAATAATCGTTCATAGAATTTGCTCGCAATTAACACGCTGTGTCATCATTGGCTTTCCATTACATTCCAATGACATATTGGAATCCCCACGAGCTGGAACCCATTTGCGAGGTGGATTTCGTGCAGCATCTTCGAGTTTCGAATCTCGGTCGTTGAGCATGCGGATAGGTATGCGACCTGTGCCTCATTTTGCCCCGATTGCATGACCGCGTCGATCATCTCGTTCAAGACGAAAGGAGGAGGCCGTTGCAGTGATATTCGTAACTGAATTAGGGTTCGTCAAACCATATCCTGACAGCATCAACACGGACCCAAAGTTTCTCGTCTAACATCCCTACCTGGGTCGCCGGACGCACCCCGTGACCGAACAAACCGTAGGTACTTTGTGTTTGCAACTATCTTGACTCCGCATATAAGTTTCTATTTATATATCTCTATATAAGTCATATACAGTAGTTACTTCTGAACTCCTAAGACCCCTCATACCTAAAAAATTACAACCGCGTCGCCGTCCCACTGCCTGATTAGTAGAGAGCCTCATTTAGAGTATAAACCGATCCTAGGTAGCACAGCTCTACCATCAAGCTTTTATTACTCTTAATTTACATGAAAGCGCCATATTTGAACTTGAAAACCTTACTGGCATACTGCAAAGGCGTCATCAACCCCATGGCTGCTGTGGAGCGCGAATGAACGCAACGACACCACGCTGATCAGTACCTCCTAATCAAAGCTAGCACGATCCTGGTTAGTGCAAGATAATCAGCATATCTTATGTAAGTAATAATTACACAATGATGTATTTTACGAGGTCTGTGCGATCTCGGTGTGGCTGTCGAGCTTGTGGCTGCGCACTGACTTTCCTCTCCTGGCCGACGCTAACGGCCCATCCTTTACGCTTTAGCCATCAGCTACAACATGAAAGTCAGCACTTTGAGAAGCCTGTAGGAAAGTAGGTACAATCGATTAATTTGTTGCGGTCCAGACCACAGTTCCCACAGTCTTCAGATGCGCCGCAGAGAGCGGCCGCAGCAGAGTGACTGCCTTCCCCTGGGTCAAGTCCGTTCAGCTTCAGTGCAACACTTTCAGCCTCGTCCGCTCAAGCGCGGCTGAATGGAATTCCAGCGGGAGATAATCTAGACACTTGTCCTTTTTGCTGAACCTATCGGAATACCGAACGGCTACGTGCTAACACGAAGGCAACTGCCGCGCCTCTCGACCGTTGTCACAGTCGAACACGATTCATCTTCAATACACTTCCCTCCGCGGCCTCGCGGTCCTATCACAACAATGCGTCTTTTAGAAATCCTACCGAACGGGGACTTCCACCTGATTGAGAAGTCCTTCAACGACGCGATCCCTCCATATGCCATTCTCTCTCACACATGGGGAAGTCAGGAAGTCACATTTGAAGACATGGTCAAGGATTCTGGTAGAAGCAAGACTGGATATGAGAAGATCAAATTCTGCGGCGAACAGGCTGCTAGGGATGGCTTACAATATTTCTGGGTGGACAGTTGTTGCATCGATAAGTCAAACAGCCAGGAGCTTCAGGAGGCTATTACATCCATGTTTCGGTGGTACCAGCGCGCCACAAAGTGCTACGTTCACCTTTCTGATGTCTCGATAAGGGATGATGACTTACGAGGCACGTGGGAACGAGCTTTTCAGCAAAGCAAGTGGTTTACTCGAGGTTGGACGCTGCAGGAGCTCCTCGCGCCTCCGTCAGTGGAATTCTTCTCTAAAGAGGGCAGCCGACTTGGTGACAAGCAGTATCTCGAGCAACAGATTCATGAAATAACGAGAGTCCCCATTTCAGCGCTTCGAGGGTCTGCTTTATCTCACTTCAGCGCTGAACAGAAATTTGACTGGGCAAAGAACCGGCAGACAACACGCGAAGAAGATTGGGCGTACTCTCTCTTGGGTATTTTCGAAATCTCAATACCGGTTACGTATGGAGAGGGGAGAGCAAACGCAGTCAGGCGGCTAAGAAAGGAGATCGACGATGCCTGGAAGGATAAAGAATGCTTGCGGCATCTATACGTTACTGACCCTCGCAAGGACAAGATCCGCATTGAGGAGACCAGGGGTGGCCTGATACCGGACTCGTACCACTGGATCCTGGAAAATTGCGACTTCAAACAATGGCGTAATGACCGGCAGAGCCACCTGCTATGGATTAAAGGTGATCCTGGGAAGGGCAAGACGATGCTGCTCTGTGGGATTGTTGATGAGCTGAAGAAGTCAATAGGCGAGACATATCTCCTATCCTACTTCTTCTGTCAGGCAACCGATTCGCGAATCAACAACGCCACGGCCGTACTACGAGGTCTACTGTACATGCTTGCTAATCAGCAGCCATGGCTTATTTCACATATCCAGAAGCAGCATGACCACGCAGGCAGAACTCTCTTCGAAGATGCGAATGCTTGGGTCGCCCTGTCTGAGGTCCTCACAAACGTTCTGCAAGACCCGAGCTTAAAACGCACTTACTTAATTATCGACGCGCTCGACGAGTGCACGGTAGGCCTGCCGAAACTATTAGACTTCATCATCCAGAAGTCATCTGTTTCTTCTCGTGTTAAGTGGCTTGTTTCTAGTCGTAACTGGCCTCCTATCGAGGAGCAGCTAGAGAAGGCCGGAAGCAAGGTGAGGCTATGCCTCGAGCTGAATGCAGAGTCTGTTTCTGCGGCTGTTAGCATCTATATCCGGCATAAAGTTAGTCAGCTGGCGCAGGAGAAGAAGTATGATGATAAGACGCGAGACGCCGTCCTCGACCATTTGTCCTTAAATGCGAACAACACTTTCCTTTGGGTGGCCTTGGTCTATCAGAATCTACAGAAAGTCAATCCATGGAATGTCCTTGCCAAACTGAATGAATTTCCCCCTGGACTTGATTCTCTTTACAGGCGAATGATGGAGCAAATTGGCAATTCAGATGATGCTGACTTTTGCAAGCGGATACTTGCCTCAATCGCCATCGTATACCGACCAGTCACGCTAAAAGAACTCGCCTCCCTAGTCAATATGCCTGAGAATATAACACAAAACCGCCAATGGTTAGCAGAGATCATCGGCCTTTGTGGTTCATTCCTCACTATTCGCGAGGACACCGTCTACTTTGTGCATCAGTCCGCAAAGGACTATCTGCTCACAGAGGCATCCATGAAGATCTTTCCGTCTGGAAAGGGAGAGATCCACTACGAGATCTTCTCGAGATCGCTCGAGGTTATGTCCAAGACGTTGCGGCGAAATATCTACAGCCTAGGTGCAGTAGGCTACCCTACCAAGCAGGTCAAACCTCCGGAGCCAGACCCTTTAGCAGCGTCACGCTACTCGTGTATCTATTGGGTCGATCACCTCGGTGACTGGAACCCTAACTCCTGTGCAAATTACAGGGTCGACCTACAGGACGGAGGCGCTGTCGACGAATTCGTGAGAACGAAATATCTCTACTGGCTGGAGGCTCTCAGCCTCTACAGAAGCATGTCGGGTGGGGTTGTTTCAATGGCGAAACTTGAGGCTTTACTCCAGGTAATCCTTTGGACCAGCAATATTGTCTATATATGGTGACTGACATGACTTTAGGAAAGAGCAGATTCATCCGCATTACTCGAACTAGTTCGTGATGCGCGCCGATTTATCATGTATCACAAGTTAGGAATAGAGATGAGTCCTCTTCAGGCTTATACGTCCGCACTCATATTCACTCCAACCCGCAGCCTGATAAGGGGTCTTTTCAAGGAGGAAGAGCCGAAGTGGATCACGATAAAGCCGACTATAGGGGGTAAATGGAGTGCCTGCCTGCAGACGCTCGAGGGCCATAGCGGTCATGTCAGCTCGGTGGCCTTCTCACCCGACTCGGCACGGCTCGCGTCGGCGTCGTATGACGGCACGGTCAAGATCTGGGATGCGAACAGTGGCGAGTGCATGCAGACGCTCGAGGGCCATAGCTATGAGGTCAGCTCGGTGGCCTTCTCACCCGACTCGGCACGGCTCGCGTCGGCGTCGGGGGACAGCACGGTCAAGATCTGGGATGCGAACAGTGGCGAGTGCCTGCAGACGCTCAAGGGCCATAGCTATGAGGTCAGGTCGGTGGCCTTCTCACCCGACTCGGCACGGCTCGCGTCGGCGTCGTGGGACAGCACGGTCAAGATCTGGGATGCGAACAGTGGCGAGTGCCTACAGACGCTCGAGGGCCATAGCGGTGAGGTCAGCTCGGTGGCCTTCTCACCCGACTCGGCACGGCTCGCGTCGGCGTCGTGGGACGGCACGGTCAAGATCTGGGATGCGAACAGTGGCGAGTGCCTGCAGACGCTCAAGGTTGGAAAGGCGCTCTTCAACATATCATTTGATATCACCGGCTCGTATCTTCACACTGAAATTGGTACTATTACTCTTGAAGCATCATCACTGTCAAATGGAGCACCTAGTGTTACAGATCCACAAAGTCCTCGATATCAAGGCCAGGCTTTAAGTTCAGATGGAGAGTGGATAACATATAATTCAAAAAACTGGGTGTGGCTACCTTCGGAGTATCGGCCGTCATGTTCAGCCGTATTGGGGAAAACTATCGGCATCGGCGTTGGAACTGGAAAGGTCTGGATATGTAACTTCAAGGTCGACAACCTTTAAAATTCGTAGGAACGTTTACGTAGAAGGTAGATTGTGAAGCAATGGCACGTGACATCTTAGCGTAACAGCATTAATCGACCTCATTATATCTTTTAGAACGCTTGCCTAGTAGGCTACAGGATCATATACTCTCATTATGAGTCACTACTCTGTATATAGAGCCTCTAAGAGGCCTAAGATCAGAGAATGAGAGACGGATCACACCAGCTCACTAGATACAACTGTGTTTGCACGCAACCGCAAGCCTACGCAGCGTTTTGCGGCTTACCTAAGCGCCACTGCTTCACATAAGTTAGATCACTAAGTAATATATATATTTTATTATAATCTCTATTTCATAGAGGGGTGCGGGGGTGAGCATGAATATATAGCCGGTGAATTTGCCACTGCACGGGGCGACGCTTCTAGAATCTTCGAGGTCTGGTGACGGGAATGGTTGGGTATGCAGCATCCAAGGAGAGGAAAGTCGACGCGCAACCAAGATCGCACAGACTTCGTAAAATACATCATCGTGTAATTATTACTTACATAAGATACTGAGCGTCTTGCACTAACCAGGATCATGCTAGCTTTGATTAGGAGGTACCGATCGGCGTAGTGTCGTTGCGTTCATTCGCGCTCTACAGCACCTATAGGGTTGATGACGCCTTTCTAGTATGGCAGTAAAGTTTTTAAGTTCAAATATGGCCCTTTTACGTAAATTAAGGGTAATAAAAGCTTGATGGTGGAGCTGTGCTACCTAGGATAGTTTTATGCTCTAAATGAGGCTCTCTACTAATCAGGCAGTGGGACGGCGACGCGGTTGTAATTTTTAGGTATGAGGGGTCTTGGGAGTTCAGAAGTAACTACTGTATACGACTTATATAGAGATATATAAATAGAAACTTATATGCGGAGTCAAGATAGTTGCAAAAACAAAGTACCTATGTTTGTCCGGTCACGGGGTGCGTCCGGCGACCCAGGGAGGGATGTTATTACTTACAGCCTCTCTTCAACGCCGACCGCTAGCCTCTCTTTCTTAGAAAAGTCTCACTACATGTGGCTGACGCCAGCGATCGACTTTGAAGAGACGCTGTAATCAGCCGCGTTCGAATTATGGCGGCTTCATTGTGATTGAAATGAAACCAAGGCCAAAGTACGCGGGATTTTTGGTACGATATGGAAAAACGTTGCTTTTGGTTGTTGGCTGTCCAAGCCACCAGCTGCTTCGCCCACCTCTAGGAATCACATGAGCTCAACCTCACCTTCGTTTCTCCTTTACCTTTCTTTGCGTGTCGCCGACTTCTTATTTCTTTGCATTCTTCTGCCAATTCTAACCGGTGGCCTTTGTACTCTACACAAGTAATAAATATGGTGGCCGGGCCCGTCGCCAATAGCCGCGCCAACACCATGCCAACGGCCCCTAGATGGAAACGTCGTGGAGTCAGACGGCCTGCACCCACTGCCATAATTTACTACAAAGCGTCTTCTTCTTCCGGTAATTCGTCTTCTTCGGCTGCCGTCAGCCAAAACAAATCCTGTCATGGCAATGCAACTACATCGATGCCAACTAATAATCAGACTAAGATGCGTCCAATAACCCGCAAAGACATTGCGGTTTGGCTGTCCAGGGTCCTAGGATCCATTTCAGGACTTGTGTTTGGGATTTTGACAATTTGGTACACGATTCGGGCATGGGCGGATGGGCACTGCAGTGCCATGTTAGCACAGTGGACGTCGCAGAAGGATTTTTGGGAGTTTTGCTCTGACGTATGTTTAATTTCTCTCTATTCCTCCACCTCACTCTCATTTTTTCTCGTATTATTTGATTTATTTTTCATTTGGCAAGCGAGAAGTGGCCCGCTCTGGCAGTAATACATATGAGGACTGAGATACTGACATTACTTCTTTTTCGGTACGCAGCAGCAGAATCTGGACTATAAGGGATGTCCGGAGGCCAGAGAGCGAAGGTTGCAACCACCTCCTGTCTGTTCGAAATGGAGCAGCGGTGGCCGTAGTAGTGGCAGCAGCACCGAACAACAACATGAACTGAGGATGAAGGTTTTAGTGTCGAGTTCGGAGCCTAGTCAACGAGGTTCTTCCGTCCTTGAAGTGTCATCCGAGCGAACGTCGTTGTCGAAGGAAGCATCGAATCCTGCAGAGGTTCGATATGTTTCTACAACTTTGACTACGGTCGGGCTGTCTAAAAGTAATGAGAGTAGTACGGTTGTTAACAGCTCAGGTGTATTTCCCATTTTATCTTCAATTGCATCCAAGGGCAGCTACGCGTACTCTCTTCTGGACGGCTTTCGTCCGGTCGGCTTCAATCACTGTCACGTCTACACGAATGTAACTGCAACAACCGGCTGGATTACACCCAAAACAATGACTGCACCATCAATTACCATCCATCCTGATCCGCAAACAACGCAGGTCACCAGAGCAATGCGACATCCATCGTCTCTGCCCAAAATCATCACAAATCACAACACCAATAACAAAATTGCAAACTTCCACGACGGCACACCGACTCGAAGTGATCTCGCCTGGCTACAAGTCTACTTCAAACAAGACCTAAACTTCGCCTTTGTCGTGGACTACCCTCAATCTGCCGCTCAGATATTTGAATATTTGCCCGCCGCTCTGGCGCTAGCAGGACAGGACCAAAACATAGGCAGCAAAAATGACATTGACGTTCGATCTCTTCGACCTTGCGACACCCGGCAAGAATACGGCTTCATCACAACGATCGCGGATGTTCTAGTGCCGGTTGACGTAAAAGCCACGCTCGCCAATCTCATACGCATGGATCATCTCTATGCTGAGCAAGCAGAAAGCCCTCATCTTGCCGCTCTCTTGTCTCTCATCAGCTCCGATGCTGAGCGCATATGTGGTGGTGGGGACAGCATAAGTAACATTACTATTAATTCGACCGATTCTTCTGGGGACTACACGTACTGGTCGTTGCACGTTACCGCGGCGTGTAGTGGTGTGCTGTTTTATTTCGGGTTACTGGCTCTCTATGTATATGTGCTTCCTGTCGTACGGCGGAGTCGAAAGCTCCGTCGGACGAAAAAGGCGACGAAAAGGGATTGAATGGTGGGAGATTCTCGGCAGAGTATTCACGGATGTGGACACGCTCTCTATATGGTCGTGTAGCCTTTGCCGTTTCGCCAGAGACTCAACATTGACGGGCGAGCCAGCATCTGGACTAAGTGTATCAAGCGCAAGGCTGAGCGAAGACGGAAAACCCATCGGAATGGCGATTGGGCCAATGGGAGTGTGGGCATATTGCCTAAGGCGGAAACCGCTGGAATCGGAGCTTCATCTACCATCAGATTATTCACCGTTGAAGCAAATTCGAATCTCGTTTTTGAGGCTTTACGAGCATTAAAGAGCCTATTCATAGAATCAGCCGCATGAAGATTCTAGAAGGCTTTCACATGAAGACTTTGTTCATGAAGACTGGAGAACCTCATCACATGTAGTACTCCGCAACCATCGACCGTCAAGACCACACCTCTGGTTCACAAAAGTTAATTGCCCATCCAACGAAGGTACAAATGGCTCTTCATGTCGAATCAGTACAATCATATGCAGATCCAATTCATCTTCGTTGATTATCGTACCTGATTTGTCGTGCCTGTGAATCTACGGAGGAGACAGCCAACCTATCATTGAGCTTCAATTTGAACCAGGCTCAAGTCATCGACTTTGATAATGTAGAATGGTTACTTACATCGTTGAAATCCTATCTGGTAGATGAATTGAAGATGGAAAACAGCTGCCATATTATGATCGCTTGTATCTGATTTAAGGAGTGTCGTGAGCCTGATTCTACCCATCATAGGCGTAGCAACACGTCCAGTAACGATTCATGAATCCCCATTTCTGAATTAAAATTGCTTTGTAATTACGTACGGAGTGTTGAGTACCTTGTTCTTCAAAAGTGCTAGCATACGGTACTTAACAAAAGGCCATCTAATCCTAGCCACATCCTTTAGCCTTCGGATACGCATACTCTCAGTCAATTCCACATAAATGAATGGAAATTCTAAATTCGCGTAACATTGATTCATTCCTTGAGATGAGTAGAACTAAAAACCGAGAAGCGACGGTAATATCTAGCAAACCGCCTGAAATATAACGACAAGCATCGCATCCGATCGATTTCCGGTTTTTGGCACTAACCCAGAGTAGTAGATTTTGAGTTCCAATTACTAGTATGCAAAGATATCTCAGGTAACCAGAGGTGGGTTTTGGACATACATGTCGTGAAACAAAGTTCATCCTGCCAAACTTCCCAAAACGCCGTCGAAAAGACAGCGGAGCAAAAATTAAGAGCCTGAACACAGACATTTTCATTCTCATCGCAGATCAATCAATCATCAGCGCATCGCACACGCGCCATAACGCCACCCTTTCCAGCCGCACACGACCACTCAAGCCGGCGTGAGCGCCACCTTAGTGCCATTCCACGAGCACAGCGTCAGACTCAAGCTCTCGGTCCACGGCAGGTCATCGCGGCTCTCGACCTTGGCGAACTCCTGCAGCAGGCGCACCGACACGTAGCCGGCCTCCGTGAGCGCGTACTGCTGGCCCAGGCAGATGCGCGGGCCGCCGTTGAACGGCAGGTACTCCCAGCCGGGGCGCAGAGCCTCCCACCGCTCTGGCCGGAACTCGTCGGCGTCCGCCCCGAAGAAGTCCTTGCGCCGGTGCATCGAGAACGGGTGGTAGACGAAGATGGTGCCTTTGGGTACGAACAACGGCGCGTCTTGGTTGGGCCCGCCGCCGACGGGTAGGATGGTGTCGCGGATCGCGAGCCGTGAGTTGCCGGGCACGACTGGGTGCAGGCGGAGCGATTCGTTGAGGCAGTATTTTAGGTACTTGAGGTTGCGCAGTTGCTCGTAGGTAGGCGCGGCGCCGTGGAGGGTCTCGTCGACCTCGCGCTTCAGCTTGGCGAAGATGTCGGGCCGCCGCGCGATCACGAACCACATGTTGCTGAGCAGCGAGGCGGTGGTATCGCGACCGGCAAGGAGCACGTTGAGGAGCTCGTCCCGCAGTTGCTTCTTGTCGCGCGTCTCCTTGGCTAGCTCATGCAAAAACACATACTTTTCGTGGCGTTCCGATGCCGTTTTCTCGACGTCCAGCTTCTCCCGGTACTGCACTGCCTCGTCCACAAACTGGTCAACGTAGGCGTGGCAGAAGCGGATAGCTTCTGCACCCTTCTTGTCGCTGTAGAAGTACTTCATTAGGCCAAGGCGAGCGCGCATGGCAACGGCCTTTTGTGCAGTGTTGAAAGCCTCAGCGAACGCCACCTCGTTGGTCATTTCGCCGGTAGCTTGCTGCCGAAGCGAACCTACGCCCTTTCCGAACAGAAACTCGGTTGCACTGTCAATGGTGAAACGGAAGAACAACTCTTGCAGATCGACGGTGCTGCCATCACGTGGAAGCACCTTGAAGAGGTCTTGGATATGGCGCTCAAAAGCCTCGAGATCGGCGACCTGGTCGCGCACGAAGTTAGGTCGGATCAGAGCACGAGAGTGAGCCCAAGCTTCTCCATCGCTGTTGAAGATGCCAGTTCCAAGCAGAGGGCCTAAGGCTTCGTTGCGTAGGCCTAAGCTGTAATCTTTGAACTTGAGTGACAAGACTGTCTTTACGTTCTGCGGTTCACAGCTCACGATGATCCGCTCGAAGAACAGCTTGTTACCGAAAGTGTAGCCCAGCCTGGCAAAGTTGTTCACTGCTCGAGCGAGCAGTCTGTGCTCTTTTGAAGCCCGGATCACTTCGCGCATGCCGTCGGTACCAAAAAGAAAATCCTTGTGCGGGTAGTGCTTGGCGAGGGGTTGGCAGCCATTTTCGATTTTGATCCGGCGCCGTACGAGGTACAGTGACACTCTCTTGTAGACATAGTAGACGGTCGATAGGATGGCCACAGAAGCTAAGATAATGGTCGTGACGCTCAAGCGGCTTACATCTGGAAGTTGTGCCATGATTATGAAGGGTCGGGGTTGATATCGGCGATGGTATTGAGGGATACAGCTCGGATTCCGCACAATTGAGTGTGGAGTGAAAAACAGAAGTTAAGAAGTTATGAGACACGCCCTGAAGGAAAATTCGGATTCTTTAGCAAATAGCCGCACACAACAATGCGGCGTGGTTTCACAACGGTGCGGGTAGTATTGGTAACTGGTTACGGTCTCGGCGTCCGAATGACCGTTTGACGTTACAGGAGAGGCGTATGTTGAGCGCGGCAACACACAAAGTAAGAAAGACGGAAGAGAGTGAGTAGAATGGTCAACGAAATGAGAGAGGAGGATGGGCAGTTGGTATTAAAGGAGGAAGCGAACTGAAATGGCGGATGTGGCCCGGAAGACGGAGCAACGATGTGCTAGCTACTTCACCCGTAGCGATGGTATGGTACGCCGGGGTTGGCGTGGCCGGCGAAAAGCATCGAGCCATGATCTAAAAGGGTGCGTATGCCCTGCTGATGGCCGACGTCATGCGTGAGCCATCGATCATTCCTTCGACTTTGCAGGCAAATCCTCCGACCAAAGGAGATTCGGCGATAGCCAGACCGTGGCGGTCGGCGCCCCACGATTTCGGCCACGCCGTTGGAATAGGGTCTGTTTTGGGATGCAATGCCCGCTATAACGCCTACCGAGGCTAACATCCTTCCATCCCTCCATCGACACCCTCGTTCTTTCGCACTGCTAAGCGCTGCTGGTCTAGGCACTGACATTTTCGCCATGGCTATTCGCTGATCGCAATACATGCGGTGCTTCTCATTGCTCCGCTCTCCGCTTTCAACCCTTTCGAAAAGACCTGCATCTCCCAGCTTGACTGCTCTTATTGAGGTTTGGTACTGCACTTATCCCGATCAATCTTCTCTTCACTGCTCTCTTGAAAGTCTCCACCGAAGCATATGCTTGTGTACTTACTTGTTAGGCCCGTTCGCCAAGCTGTGTTCACACTGGTAAGTTGTTTTGAGCTTGGTCTGAATTTACTGGCTAGCCATCTTTCAAGCCTCAAGGTCATATTTCAATTTCAGGTTATTCGGAATAGTACAAGTCTTGCTATCACAGCGATTTTGCCGGCTTGGGCCTTATCTGAATAGCTACCATCTCAGTGCTTGGTGCCAACGTCAGCATGGTTGTTTGCGAAGCCAGGGGCCGAGTTTAATCCAATATGTCAAGGTACCTAAATTGATCTATAACTAGATTAACCCTTTTCCAATTCGAGACAAAAATGTTATCCAAAAGTCAAGTTACAATCTAGTGGAAGCACATCTCGCTTCAGCCCATGGTGTCATCTTTCCGACCACTGTAGGAAACATATTGATGTGGAGGCCTTCCGTACTACGATTACTTCGTTTCATCTAGCAGAGGCAGAGGCCGCTTACTCCGAGAATGCCTGTTCCTGTATCTTCACACATTCCGACATTCGTCCGAGGCAATCTCAATGTTTTTCAACCGAGTATGATTACAGATTGAGCATCTATGAAGCCCATTCGGTATAGTAACTGCAGGGACGATACGAACCCATCCTCATCCACCCGAGCACATTCTGCCACTCCTCGGTCTCAACAATCTCCGAAGGTATCCTCACCCAATTGCCCAATGCCCATCAAGCATCAAGAACACTCTCTCAAGCTCATTCTCCACTTCCATGCCCTCCGCGTGCCGACCGATCCGCACTCTCGCCGGCGACGGCTCTCAGCCTCAGCCTACTCAGCGCCACCGAATCCCGATGCGTCCAAAACCGCACGTCCTCCGCCGCCAGGTTACTAGGCTGCCTTGCCAGTCTTGGGTTCGCGCTCACGGCGAGCGTCGAAAGACGTGCTGATGCCGGGACGCGAGGAATAAGGATCCTCGGCAGGCGAGTGGTGGTGGGCGTGATTGTGAGTTTTGGCTGGGAGGAGGAGTGCTCCGTGGTGGAGTGTATGCCTTGAAAGTGCGTGTGTTTTTGTGTGGGTGTGTGGATTGGTGGATTGGCATTGTCGGCAGTGGCTGATTCTTCGTCGACAGATGCTGTAGATCGTGGTTCGGAATTGGGAATGGCGAGCTGTTGAAAGTGCTCCATTCGGTTGGTGTCCGTTGGGAGTTGTCCTCTACAATTCGATGCACATATACTGTCTGGGAGCTCGTATGGATGATCAAATCGACGCTTAGGTGATTCGCTTCGCGGAGTTTGAGCTTCAGATGGTGGGTCTGATGATGGAGCAGAGACATTGTTGTTGACGATCATACTGCTTCCGCTGAATTCGAAAATGCCATCATCTGACTGTACCAGCTCAACACTAGGATCGCTTGCGGGTGTTAAAGTTGGGGATGGCGGTTGAGCAGTCATCATTTCACTTCTCCCTTGAGCTGGGTCGCTCCATGCAGCTCTCAAGGGGCTTGCTCGGTGACAGAGAACGTGTTTGTTGTTATCGCAAGAGCCAACTGTAAGGCAACCAATAGGCCTTGGTTGACTGCGAGCCTCTGCATTGGAAGACACTGACAGATTCTGCGTAACTACATTGATGTCCTCCCTTTCCGGGCCAGGGTTCATCACTTCATCTCGCTGACCGGCAACGGCAAATATGTTAAGCGATCCGCCGGGACAGTCGTTTATGTGTATTGTACCATCGTTTCGGTTACTCGTAGCGAGTGACTTGAACATTTGGGTCGCTGCGCAGTCCATCGGCGAGAGTAGTCGGGACCGCTTTCAGTAAGAGGGAGATTTCGATGAAGAAAGAGAAGGGAATTACGGTATTGCGAGAGATAGGAATTCAATATAGGATAGGCGCCAAACAAAGTTACGACGAATATATTGACAAGTAAACAATGCTTGAACCAACACTTGCGTTGTTTTAGAGCAAAACCTTGGATGCCATTCTAGAGGTAAGTGCCAGGAACCGCTGTATTGCTTGATGTAGTAGGAAATTACGACATAACTGCACATATTGGAAAGCGCGAGTCGAGACAAGATTCACCTTGATACCAAATTTTCAACGCCCAACAATTCGAGGCGTATGAATTGGCCTTGACTCGTTCATCCGATATACTCAGTATGCTCTGTCCACTTCTTGTCATTGGCAAGCATAGCCAAGTCGTCTTCCCTTAAGCAAGTTGCCAAATCAATATCACCGTCTCTTGTCCTAGGCATGAGATAGCACAAACTCTCTAGCGGAGTGAATTTCTGCCTTTTCACAAAGTCGGGTTGTCCTAGAGGTCCAAAATCCAGACTCTCGGTCCGCTGATGCGCCCAACTACTAAGCATCAAATCTTTGCTGAAAGTGAGTTTCGCAGCATATGATATGGTATTTTTGTCCGGAGTGCGTGATACCAAAGTGGCAATGCTTCTGATCGAGTACGAGGTGATATCGGAAATTTCTCTGCGAAGTAAGACTGACAGGTCGCCGAGCTTGGCATTGGTTATTTCGTGCAAGGTAAGTGGAGTAATTGTGCATGTGACGCAGTGACCCATGTATGATGAAGACAGTGGAGGATCTAGGATGGAACGACCGTTTACTGCTCTCGAGAGTTTTGTTTCTTCGTCTGGAGAAAATCGTGCCAATCTAGCTGCGGAAATGCGTTGCCAGACGAAGGCAGTGACAATGTCGTTGATGGAAAACGGAGATCCGGTTCTGTTATTGCTGATTGATGATTGAGCTTCCTCCTTGAGTGTCTCCAGGCTTGCCTTTGAGAATCGAAAGTATACCCAAGTGGCAGGATGCAGTTCAGGCGGGCCGGCGTTACTGGGATCTACCTGCATGAAGCTGTGATCTAGAAGTGGCTCATCATCCTTCAGAAGAGAAATAATATTTCTGCGGTCTCGATTGCCTTCCTTGATCTCTGTCTCACTGAAAAGTTCTCCTCTCATGGCTTTTGCAAAGAGCGAGATCAGGTGTCCTTGACCATTCATGTCCATAACGTTGTGTTGGCCGGCAAATGTCAGAATCAGTCCACCTTTGATAAAGTTTGCTTGGATGCTGAAGACTTCTGCTGGCTCTTCGTTTTCGCCATAGCTGGCGGGGATACCTTTACGTGGTGCTAATATATCTCCATCCAGCATCGACATCGGAGCTTTCTTTTCGATAATGTCTTGATAGTCAAGGTTTGGCAACCTCTTAACGATAACTGGAGGGTTCTTCTGGTGTTTCGCATATGGGATGATCTTGAATAATCCCGAGTTGCCAGGACCGCTACCCTCATTGATGACTTGTCCAGCCAACCAAGGAAACGTCTCGGTCAGCTTTGCTGCTCCTTTCTGAATTGCTGCAACTACATCTTCGGTCGAATGGGCGATAGGAAATCCAATACACAGTTGAGTGTAAACTTTGAGAAAGGTCATTTGTCCGAGGACATCTTGAAATTGGGAAAGAGAATCACTCATTTCTTCTAGTATGGAGTGGCGATGGGATGTGGTCACCTTTCGAATTGGGAATAGGAAAGGTAAGCTTTATGAGATAGATCGCAGAGAGATTTCAATGTAACGAGACAGATTAGTACCTACGAGTTTCCGCAAAGTTGGCTTCTTGTAGGAATTAAGGAATGTGCACGCGTCCTCCCCAAACTACCCATAAGGTACCTAGAGGATGCTTGAAGGATCACACTTGCCATTGTGAGAATCGGGGGCGCTGACCTCAGCCAAAACTTCTAGGTGAGACGTGGATTTTGGGTGGGGGCGTGCCTCCATATTCCCAATTGGGTCGCTTTTGGCTGAAGCGAATGGTACCAGAAGACCACTCTCACCTAAAAGCTAGAAAAAATGGGTTCTTTGAGTTTGTGTGTATCTTGTAAGACGAGAGATGCGAGGTATAATCTCAGTGTCGCAGCCTTCCCCACCAGGTTTGGCGGCACTCGTCGACCCCCTGCTCCAACCCTCGCCGCCTTGAATGTGTATAATCAAAGCTGTTCAGCTGGTGAAGATAGAATCGTCTTTTAATGTTGTCGTTGCTCATGTAATAGTAACACCAAGCTGTAGCCATGTACAGAAGCTCAAATATTGTCATGAATATCTGAAGCACGACCAATTGGGCCAGAATCCGCCCAACCAAGAACCAAGTCTATTATCAATGAATGAAAGGCTTCAAAGCATTTTCGGGCTCTGGTTCAGACTTCTCGTCGGGCTTCTGCTGGTAGTACTCGGCATGAGTGAGGCCCGGCATTTGAGCCTTTTGCAGCTGGCGCAAACGATAAAGTGGCATCGTATCCACAGTGTTTTTGAATGAATGACCTCCCAAGAAGAAATTTCCTAATCTGGAGATTCTCCTTTTCGACTTGTCAAGTTTCAATTCAAGTTGGCGAGATTTGTCCGGCATTGCGCGGCCAAAAGCGGCGCGTATGGCGTTCCCATTCGGAGCATTTCTGTTTTCGTATGGGTTAGCTTTGTGTGTGATGAACAGTTCAACAATTTCCGCCCAAACTGATAGAAGGTCGCTCTTGAGTCTTGTATCAATGCTGTCATCAGCCGATACCTTACACGCCTCCTGAAGCACGCAGCCCCATGGCGTTCTGCCCCTATACAATTGGTTTGGATCTTCACCTGATTCTAGTAGCCGGCGAATGAACCTGATGTCAGGGAGTGGATGGGATGTTCCGAATGAGAAATCGCACAACGAAGCGTATGCAGCATAGTCCGCTATAGCGCAATCCAACAGGGACCGATGCTCTTGTTCAGGTAGGATCTGCATTCCGTTCAATAGCTTTTGCTGAACGATACTGTGAAGCGGATACTCGGCTGCAGCGGCGTAGAACCCCCTCTCACCACGCTTCCGTATCTCCATAACTGTTTTGTCTGGCCGCACGCTTTCGATCCAGACCTTTTGACATTGTTCAATCGCCACTCTTATCACCTCTTCTAGCTCGATTGACCACTTAGTGCTGGGCACTCCTCTGGCTTCAAGGTAAGCCGAATATTGGAATGTTCGATGGATGCAGTCGGATACTGCAATTGCACCTCTGGCATCTCTGGGAAGGCTCTTGAGCTCGTATATCAGAGATCCCAAGATTGCCTTGTATAACACGAAGTCAGCTGGTGAGTGACTCATAATCTGGTACCAGACCTCTGGCTTCTCAAGGAAGTCGCGAGCGGTTCGATGCAGATACGCAACCTTCCGGTCGGGAAATGACGAAAAGTTGTCATTTGTGACATTAAAGGGTTCGGATCTCACTTGGCCATGGCTTCTTTCTGCCTCGTCTTGGGACGGAGGAGTTGAAGTTCTCCTGTTCGCCTGGTCTCCAATTTGAAGAGTGCCGATGCCCTCGGACGAAACTTCAATTTCCATCTCTCGAGGAGAGATTGGTCCCGCATTGCGGAGATTCTGAGGCAATAGTTCGTAGCGCAGTGGCGGCAGCTGCTCAGAATGACCAAATGGCCGGCGATTGGCATTTAGAGCTTCAGAGGCTTCCCACATGTTAAAAGGCTCGTTAGTAGTCGTTGGATACGGTATGGAGCGTTCGCCCTCACGTGTGATAAATGGAGTAGGAGAAGAGAATGATAATGGCTCGCGTGCACTAGAAAGTCGAGCCCTCGGCCTGAACCGTTCCCGGTCAGACCATGTCAATCGAGAGAATCCGGGGTGATTAGCCTCCCTTGAGTAATTAAATTGCAGACGCGGTCGAGATGGGACACTTGATCGTGTTCCCATCAGTTCGGGATTGGCGTTGGCTGGTTCGTGTTCCAAAGGCGAGTTGGTGTTTGGCGTTGTGCATTCGGTCGCAATGAAGGTCGGAATTTCGAGAAATCCTTTGCAGCGGCTACTGAGCCGGAATTTCATCTGTTCATAGCGCTCATCTTTCTCTTCCGTCGACATGGGATCGATTGCAGCCTGCAAGGCGTCTGTTTCACCTCCGTCCGCGAAAGACAGAGTCAGAGCCGTAAAGTCACCCTTGCCTTCTCTAACGAGCTGGAAAAGTTGCGACGCATGGCCGAGGTAGAACGACTCAATACTATTGAGTATCTTTTGATAAAGCTCTTCCAAGTCCCCGGGTATCTCTTCGAGTCGTCTTTCAAGATCCAGAATTCTGTCTCGATTCGTCATACCTTTGAGTAATGAATCTACCACAAGTGAAACCCAAAGATACACGCCCTCAGCCTTCTCTGCAATCCGTTCCACCAGTTGGGACGCATAAGATGGCTCGGACCGACGGAGTGCTTCGAAGCCACGACTACTGCATAGATTCGCCGTGGCGTATCGCTTAATATCGTCGAAAGTCAAGTTTTGCAACATGAGGTTGGCCCTGCGTCCATAAGCATCATCAAATATAGGCCATGGACGACTCGCCAAGCAAATTTTGACATTTTTTAGCGACAATGCATGGTTAACCACCTGCAACAGCTGCTCATGTCGACCAGAAAACTCGTCCAAGCCATCTATAAACAGACAGATTTTGCATCTCTCAGCAAGTCTCGCAACAGTAAGGCTGAATGCAGATAATAGCTCTTCCTCCGTCCAAGGCTGGACAGCTTCTCCGACCAAACTCGTTTGGGCCCAACGGCTGGGGAATACGTCAGGAATGAGGGATGGACAGGCATACAAGGTATCACATAGCAGCGTCCTAAGCAACCCAAGCAGTGACATTTGTACGTCGCTGCCTGAATTCCAGAAATAGAAGCTGGCTGTGATCAACTCCATTCCACGGGACCATACTCGCAAATGTGTTCGAGTACGTTCGTCGCTGACGATGAATTTCATCAAAGTCGATTTGCCAGAGCCTGGTTTTCCTGTGATCCAATATAGACTGTCGCGACCTTCCAACCACTCGGCGAAGCTCTTGACATTTTTGTTTACAAGTTGATTTTGGCTGGCGTAGATCCATTGAAAGGTCCCTTTGTGAGCTATGGGAATGCGGTTGTGCCTGTCGAGACGATCACGAAAGTCTAGCTGTTGAAGTATTTGAAGTTGCATCTGCTCCAGAGCGGCTGTCTCAGCTGCCTTGGATAGTTGAATACCGAAGAGCCTGACATCTCCCTGTTTGTTGTCCCTTAAGTCATTCTCTTTGACATTGTAGGCAAGTGCTTTCTGCCATGGCGGTCTCGACCGTGTAGATGCCAAAATTTTGAGCACATCCTGCATATTGTATCTTCTTATTGTAAGTACAACTTTTAGCCCAAGCTGAAGACATCGAGACTCACCGCAGCGATATCAGAAGTGTCGTGTTGAGCAAATTGCGTTGCAAGTCCAAATCGTTCCTCATTGCATCCACAGCTGCTTTACCCCATTCACTTTTGATGGCTGCCCGAAAGCTCCGCCATTTACTTCTTCGACCGTTGACTTTAAGTGCATCCAAAGTGCTATGCAGCTTACTGGCGACTCGATTGCAGCTTCTGCAAACCTTCTTTAGATCCTCCTCTTGATTCAATGGTATTGAGCCTCCTGATCGATAAGGATCGGCTCTTGTTGCATCGTCAAATCCGTCGATGATGGCATTGTTCAATTTGAGAATTTGACGTGCGGACGCATCGAGATCAGCATACTCCAATAAGTCGCCTTCAACCGCGCGATAAAGCTTGTATCCCTTCGACACAACTTTGGCTGAGAAGTCAATGAACTGGATAACAGCAGAAGCCAATGACAGCGCATCTAGCGCTCCAAGAGGCATTTCGCCAACGATGGTGGAACAGTGCTGGTTTCTCAGGAGAGATGAGATATGAAAGTGGGCTGGCTCACGATGTGAAGGTGGGGTTGATTTTGCTGCGCCTCCAGTCGTGACCTCTTCCGTTCGCCCTTCGACTTCTAATAAGCTCCTCTTAGAGGGAGGCTATGCTGTGGTTACGGGAAAGTAGAGTAGTCATTTGGTAGTACTGTACGTTAGGAGTGTGGGTACCAGGGGACCGGTGCAGTCGAAGCCGCCTAAAGCGGCGGTAAAAACCGCCGGATTGTGCGGTCAGGACTGCGACACTCAGCTTTATGGTATAGAGTAGGGATCCAATTCCCGTTGAAGCCAAACCGAACGAAAACAGGAAGCTCTTGGCGTTCAGGGTCCAAAGTCGACATCACAGCTGGCCTTTTTTTTAACTTTGTAACCAGCATTGATTCTTCTCCACCCTATTCACGGCTTCCTGGACCTCTTATTAATCTCGAGGAACTTGGCTGATACTGCTTACACCGATAGTTTCTCCCCACACTTCATGGGAAGATGAGAGCGAGGCCTGTAGTGGCTTGCATAGTTGCCAGCGCAGTTCTTACTGCACCAGCTTTCGCTGCAGATGCTCCTAGACCGCGTGGAGTGAGTCCGGAGTGTATGTTAATCTTTCAACATGTCATTCGACATTCAAAGTTTGTATGAAGCTGATGATAATGCACAGTTGCCAAATACTACAAGTCGACAGACACATTCGCATGCATCAACAACCCGCAAATTCAAATCCCATCATCAAGAATAAACGACGACGTATGTGATTGCCCTGACGGATCAGACGAGGTAACAATTACACTATATACTCAATAAGACTTGTACTGAATAGATTCCTAGCCTGGCACCTCCGCTTGCTCCTATTTGTCTCACCTATCTCCACCCTTGGCTGCCAATTATGTCGATGGCCAGACCAACGATAGTTTAGCATTGCCTGGCTTCTATTGTAAAAACAAAGGCCACCGGCCAGCATACATACCATTCTCCTACGTCAATGATGGAGTCTGCGACTACGAAGTCTGCTGCGACGGCTCGGACGAGCAAGAGAAAGTCAGCAGCGTGAAGTGCGAGGACAGATGCAAAGATATTGGCAAGGAATGGCGCAAGCAAGACGAGGCTCGGAAGCTTTCGCTGAGCAACGCAGCCAAAGCGCGGAAAGAGCTCGTCAAGGAAGCGTCGCGGCTACGCAAGGAATGTGAGGACCGCATCGGCGACTTGAAGACGGAGATTCACGGCGATGAGCTGCGTGTCGCGCAGTTGGAGCAGGAACTCGCGGAGATCGAGCGCAAGGAGAGGCTCAAGGTTGTCTCTGCGCCAAAGGAAGGTGGCAAGATGGGTGTTCTAATGGGCCTTGCGAAGCAGCGGACCGAGGAGCTTCGCAACACGCTGGAACGAGTGAAGGCCGAGAGGGATGAGTCTCGAGATCGTTTGAGGCAGCTTGAGGAACTTTTGACCACCTTCAAGGAAGAGTACAATCCCAACTTCAACGATGAGGGTGTCAAGAGAGCTGTGCGGGCTTGGGAGGACTACGTCGCTGAAGGTACAGCTCCAGACTTTGATGGTGCTCAGGAAAGAGACCTGGCAGAAACTCTCAAGAGCGATTCTGAGAATGGTATCGATTGGGATGAGTGGACCGAATCTTCGGAGTCTGACGCAGAAATCTGTAAGTCATTGTCTGTTTGCTCTAGATTCAAACTAACTGATATCAGTGTATCAATTCGAAGCCTATCTACCTGCATCTCTGCGATCATGGCTAGATCAGAAGCTGCGGGATCTCCGCTTGTGGGCCATAGATAATGGCCTCCTTGCCAGCCCGGCAGAGACCACAGGCGAGTCGAAAGTCGTGACGGATGCACGTAACAGACTGACGACAGCACGAAACGAGCTTAACGCACACAAAACATCACTTCAAACTCACGAGGATGATCTCAAGAAGGACTACGGCCCTGAAGACGTGTTCCGCTCTCTCAAGGATAAGTGCGTCACTCAAGACTCGGGTGAGTATACATACGAGCTCTGCTGGATGGGACGAACGACACAGAAACCAAAGAAGGGTGGCTCAAACACAGGGATGGGCAACTTCGCGCGCTTCGAAATGGTTTCGGTCGACGAGGAAGTCTCGGCGGACGGAAAAGGGCTCGGATCGGGTGACCGCATTGCCATGAAGTTTGAGAATGGGCAGCATTGCTGGAACGGACCCTCGAGGAGCACTACGGTTATCCTGGCCTGTGCGGAAAAGGACGAGATATGGAAGATTACAGAAGAAGAAAAGTGCGTGTATCGGATGGATGTTGGAACGCCTGCCGTCTGCGCTCCGGACGATGGAAGCAATCAGGGCCATGCTCATCAGCAGAAGGATGAGCTGTAAGCATTTACTTCATTTCCTTGTAAAAGTGATAGGTTTGAAGCGTTTCGGCATTGTGGTCGTACGGCAAGGCTTGCGTGTAGTTTCAGCAGGGCTGAGAGCAGGTGGGAAAGACGTGTTTGATGGCGCCATCAATCGCAATGATCTGTACATTAGCCTTACAAAAATCCATAGACCCTACCTTGTCCTTGCACATGTTCAATAGTAAACAGTTGCATTTACCAATGGCAACGGTCAACAGTCCCAACGGTTCCATTTTTCATAAGACTCCGGGGTAGAAGATACGTCAGAAATGGCCAACTGCTCTGACGCTCAACCGTCGCCACGTTTGACCTTCCCAACACGCATCTTCATCTCCTCCGCGACGGTCGGCAGATTATTTCTTTCCCGCGATCATGACGTTTTCAGCAACTCAAAACAATGGCTTTGATCCGCGTCATCACGGGCCCTCGCGTTTCGCGGTCGGCAAAACACGTCCTTACCAGATTCGCGCTGTGATCGCGCGTGTCGCGCGACGAGGCGCAAATTAAAATCGCGTTTTGATCGCGTGCTGTAGTCTGGAATAATTAAAACCATTCCAACCCAAGACGGGCTGAATTGAACGCGATTATTTCGTTCCGTATCTTATACCGGGTCATTTAAGACTTGCGGGGAAAGAAAAGCCGCACGCTTTGGTATTTTGCTTGATGTTGGACCGAGAAACGAGATGGAGAAGGACCTCAGGGCGCTTCGAATTTTGCTGGCCTGCCGTTCATGAGGATGTGCCGCGGTCGCAAATTTCTCGAAGCGCTAGACTGCCAGAGCTGTTCTTTCAGAAATGACTTTAGAGGATTTGGGCAATGCTGTTGTACAAAATTGAGCGTGTTTCCGATGTGAATTTTGTGTGGAAGCTGTAGTGTGCGGTAGCAGGCGTAGAGATGTGCTGAAACTGTACGACTGGCTGTGGGAGGCGAGTTTCGGAAGGCTAGCAACAGAAGGCCAGCGCACTCTTTTCCAGCGGAAAAGTGCAAACGGGCGCCAGAACTTGGCGATCGAACCGTACATACTTTGGACCAGGAGCCTGCGGCAAGGAGAACATGGCGGCTTGAGAGACCCAGACGAACATGCTGTCACCTTGCAGAAGGCGCGGGAACGCTTCCAATATGCCGCTCAGCAAACGGCGCTGCATACCCAAGGCTCGTGATTCCGCCTCTGCTTCTCGCTGGCGGCCGGAAGACACTCTCCCATTTCTTTTTTGGACAATCGAGAGATTTTGCCCCTAGCAGCCACGGCGCATCGGACGATAGGAGAACAAGTTTTGGTGCATCGCTCAGAAAATCGTCCCAGCCTTCGAATAGCGTCGGAAGGGAGCCGAGTCAGAGAAACTGGACGGTGACAGGAGGCTGGGTGATTATCGATATGGTGCATCAGGGAGTGTCTTCCGAAGGGAGGCAGTCGATCTCGGAGGCCATCTGCCGGGAACACACCTTTCAGGATGCGTACGGTGATTGGGCAGCCCACCACACATGGCGGCCACCAATGGAACCACCCCTTGCACCGTGCATCGGCATGGGAGATGGGAACGGATGAAGGATGCATCGAGCAAGCATGGAGCAGGGATTAAGGCAGGCTGGCGCCCCGGCTGGCCCTGGGCGTGATGAGGAACACCCACAGAAGCCCCTATTTTTGACTTCGCTACCGGTGCTGAATTGGCTAAACTGCCGCCGACGCTGCTGCCAGTCACAGTGGGTTCCTGGGAATGGAGTGCGTACTTGGGCCTCGCCAAATTACACTCCGGAGCGCTTCTCTCTCGACATTGAACGGAATATGCGCCCGTGTCTCGCAAGTATTTTGGTTCTCACTCCGTCCAGGCTAATCGAGAGCGTTTGACAGCGCGCTGCACGGTTGTGGCGGTCCCGTAGATGAGGTACGAGGCCCGGAAGAGCGCTGCATGGTGGTACGCATGTTGCGAGCCAGAGAAAAAAGCATTGTTGCGCAAGGCCAAGGCCATGATGGATGAACGGCGCGCCTGGCATCGGGGAGCGTGAGAGGTCTAACGAAGGTCAGGGGGTATGCTGCGCTCGGTAGCCAAACGCCCATCGCAGGCGAAGGGAAACGACGACGAGCGCATTGGGAGTCAGGGATTCATGCAACGCTCCATTTTTCCATATGAGCCGCGGTCATGACATGGGTCGGCTCGCGGGAGAGCGGAGTGGAAGCTGGTCAAGTTTCTGATTTTCAAAACGGGTCGACGATGGGGTGTCTCTGGTCCGGAAAGGGGCACCGCATGCCGTAACAGCCACACAATGCAAAATGTCTCTGAATTTTCGTTGTCTTTTTGACTTTGCTCTTGTCGGTGGAAGAGCGGTTGCAAATTGAGTTCACAGGATTGTCGGTCACGACCGGCAGGCTGCAGTGCGTCGGCGGAAGATATGCAACAACCTGGCCTGTACCTTGCATTAGCGGCGATACTGGCCTCAGTTATTATCGATGGTGCGTGGTCGTAAATGACAGCGGACACGGTAAGAACTGAACGGCGGCGCGGACACAAATTGGCCTGAAAGAGGTCCAATAAAACGACGGGCGTCGTCTAGTCTGGTTTTGGTCTGGTTGGAAATTGAGGATCTACAGGGCTGTTGGGTTCTGAGGATTGAAGGAAGTGTGCAAAGTACACGCACAAGACGCAGAGCCACAGGCACAGGCACTGGCACTGGCACTGGCACAGGTACAGGCTTTTTTTTTGCTGCCCACACGCTCCCGCGCTACGGGCTTTCGGTTCACATCCAGCCTATCACTCACGCTCCTCGGTCCCTACCGCCTAATTATTACTCGCTTTCTTTCGCTCTCCACAAACCACTTCCGCTCCACGCGTCCGTATCCTCCTCAACACCACTTTTTCTTTCCTTTCATTCACTCGCTCGCCCTCCCTACGATCGCTACCCACAACACCTCTCCAACTCTCGCTACTAGAGACACGCGTCTGTCTTTCTATTCGCAACGCCGGCCGTATTTCCACCTCATCGCGACCGGCTCCAGGCTTCATTTCAGACGCGCGCTTCCAACTGCTTGCAAAAGTCATCATTCGGATTTTGTTTCGGAGACTGCGTCTCAACCCGCCGATTTACATCAATAATCGGCCTGTTCGAATTTCAATTCTATCACCACGCTGGCTCACCGCCGACTCACTTGCGTTTTCCCATCACACGCCCGCCAGTACCCGCTCCCGGAACCGAGTCCTGAACACCGCAGGCGCACCACGTCGACGACTTCACGCTCGCTTAATCACCCATCTCAGCAATCTTTATGCGGTCGATCGCTGCACTCTGAATATCTTGAGATTCGTCTCCAATTTCCACGAACGTTGACGGTCACGATCCAGCGTAACACCGACGTGGAAGGAGCGCAGCGGTGCGCAACTGCATCTTTTCTTTCCTCTTACTCTATTTCACATACTTAATTCTCAATCGTGAGTAGCCTTCAATTGTTCTCTCGGCGGGACGCGTTTCGTGCATGCATCATGCCGCGACCACCGTCTTCCAAGAGCTCATCGAGCTCGCGATTCAGTCCTCGCTTGACTAACCTCTACAAGGCCGCAATGAATCGATTCCTCACAAAGAAACGGGCCAAGAAGGTCCCAGAGGCCCCAAAGGTCGAACTCGACCTCTCATTGGCACTTCCCTCGTCTGACGACTTTCGAACGAGTTTGATCATGCCAAAGCTCTCAGCACGTTTCAGTATGTTGAAGGAACAGGACGACCCGAATTCGAAGATAGGCAAAGCTAGCGATGACAGCGTGCTCGCTCCGCGACGACAATCCAGATTACCAGAGTTCGGATACCATCATCATGGCCTCGCCGATATTGCCGAAGTTGCCTCCATCAATAGCTTTACACGGCCACCGTTCGCTCAGGGTGAACGAGGCAACTCGATTGTTTCGGACAACGGTTATGGCACGGACGAAGATGCAGCAAACAGCGGCAGTGTCATGAGTAGAAAACGTCCGGGTGAAGGCAATGTTCTCTTTGGTGGCAGGCAGAAAGTCTATATGATTTCGGCAACAGGATCAGACTCCAACTTGGCGAAGAACGGCATGCGTGGCCGCGCTCTATACGAAGATGATGTGAACATGTCTGCCTTTCAGAAGCACCGTCTGGAGGAGAAGGAACGCCTCGAGGCCGAAGCTCGTGAGCAGCGGTCTAAGCTCGACGATGACGGTAGTCCCTCCAAGGGACCTCTTTACTCTCCATCTCTCAAGCGCGAGACCTCATCTTCGACTGCGACATCCAGTCCATCCACTGGCCGCACTTCCACCGCTGCCACTTCGGTAACATCGCAAAGCGCAGCTCCACTGTCGGCATCCTCACAGTCTTCATCACCATCGTTCGCGCCACCATCAGACCGATCGACGGCTCGTGGTCGACGTCTATATGAACAAGGCCTTGACCGTGACATCAAGGAACAGCAAGCATCCTCGATGACCCGATTAAACTCTGTTCAACGCCCTCGCGCGCCGACCACAGGACGAACCACTCCAGATCCGTTCCCACGAGCGCCATCGCGGACACATGATCGCTTCAAAGGCCCGAATCATGCATTCCGAGCACAGAGTCCTTCGCCATCACCGGCTTATGGCCAATTCCAACCATATGGGAACGCCTACGGGAACAATCACATGTATCAAATTCAAGATCTCTCGCCATCTCCTCCCAATAGTCCTCCACTGACCACCAGCGATCATGTTCTACAAGCCGCCATTGGACCTAACGACCGAGGCAAAGCCACCGCTATGGGCGCATTCAATAAGCCGAAGCAATTCAGCGAGAAGCAGTATCTGGAACGTCAGATGACTCTGAACCAAGGGAGGAATACTCCCACTCCCGGTCCTGAAGCTCCAAAGCAGGAGACTTCACCTAAGAAGGGCATTCTTCGAAATGGAATTGAGCCGCCAGTCGCTGGTCGTCCGCGAGCAATGTCAACCAAAGATGAATTTGCCCCTGTAGCCTTCAACGTCTTCCAGAGAGCCGCCAACCAACTAAAGTCACCTGGAATTGCTTCTCCCTTGAAGGAAGAGAAGTCTTCAAATTTCTTCGCCTCATCAAGCGCCAGTGACAGCGATTATGAGCAAGAACCGGAACCAGAGCCTGAGCCTGAGCCACGTGCGCCTTCCAGACTGGCTGTGAAGAACGGACGCTTTGGTGGAGCTCGCATTCCAGTCGTATCTCCGGATGCTGCTCCACCTGCTCATGAGCATCCCGCTTTCAGGTCACAAAATATCGAGACGCAAAAGCCTCTGGATCCTCCCATCATCGTCCACGAGAAGCCTCTTAAGACGGATTACGATGGTCTCGAGCAGAAAGCCACCAAGGATGAGGACGAGGTCGATTCTCCTACGCTTGGCCCGGGTGGCTCAGGTTTGAGTGGACTGGTACGACAACATCTCCGCATAGGCAGCAACATCAGCGACAAGTCTCAAACCTCTATCTATCCTGCAGTCCCACCAGCCGCTCCAATCTCTGCATCCGTTGCGCCCTTGGCCCTTCGGACGCGAGACGTCAGCAATGCACCAACGCAAAACTCCGAGTCTGAAACTCCGGCTCATTCTAGCTATAGCCACTCCAATCCTTGGGATTTAGAGGAGTTTGAAGGTCCGTATATGGGCGAAGTTGACAGTACTGGATCGGCTAGTCCCGTCGATGGTGATCGAAGGAATCGTCCGTCAACCGAAACGACGGCTACTGCGACCGGTGAATTCCGGCGTCCGATCCTTTCTTCGCGTATTCCAGAAGACGAGCCTGAAACATCGTGGGAACAGGAGCTGCAAAAGACTCATAATCGGAACACTAGCACTGAGACCACACAAGAGCGTATTGCTTTCCAGAATGATCTCGCTGCACGTCAGAAAGCCATCCAGGAGAAGCTGAAGGAAACCATTGAGAGCCAACAGCGTGCCGCAAGTCCAACTCAAGGCAGATCTGGTCCATTCCGCGGATTGGAACTTCTTCGAACTAAGTCAAGTCGAGAGTCAATGAAGGGTGCTTCGCAACCAAAACCAATGAAAGTGCTTGGACTTGGATCATCAACAAACTTGATCAAAGAGGTACCAGAGATGCCGACGAACGGAAATGGTGCATACTCGGAGCGCGGATACTCGTCAGACTATGTGCGGACGGACGAGTCGAGATCAAATTCGAGACCTCCTATTCCACGCTCAATACCGGAGCGCGTCTCACCACCTCAATCCTCAGCTTCGCACTCTGGTCCAATGGCATCGCGCCGTGACTACATGCAGCGGGAGAGTGGTGAGCGTCAAAAGGATGGCAAAGAAACAACGCCTCAAAGACGATCACCTCCTGAATCTCAGCGAAGCTCCATGCGGAGTCGATCGAACTCTGAACATTCAAACGGACGATCACGCAGCAGAACCGGCCGTTACAAGGATGATCTCGACAAAGCGATGGCAGAAGGAACCAGTGCTCGGACTACCATCTATCCTGAGCCATCTCCTGCGATTCCAGCTGAGTACCAAAGCTCATCAAACCCACCTGTGGATGTTCTGGCGCAGTATGCGAATCAACAGGTCAACCGAACCAACGAGTACGGTCGAAATAATGTTCTCGGAATCCAAACCAAGCAGGAACCGTACTTCGAACAGAAAGGCCTCTTCCCTCCACCTCCACCTGTTCATGCTCCCAATAGCATTCCCTCTCCACGTCCATCACCTGGCTTCATCCACCCAGCAACAGGACAGGCACTGGGATTGCCTGCGAATCCTCGCTCACCACCTACTCTCTCGAGCCCAGCATTTGCTCCAGGTTCAGGTCGGCCATCACCGCTTCCATCACCTTTCTCAGTCAACTCGACTCCTCCAATCTCTGCCTCTTCAACGCCGCTCGTCCCAGTATTCCCCACCAGCGCCGCCGCCCCCGCAGGCTCAATCGCGGGCTTCCGCAGCGCCAGCCGGACAGGCACCCGCAAGCGGTCGATCCAGAAGCACGAGATCTCGGAGCCGACGCTCATCTCGACGACGTCGGTGATCGACACGGTGGACCTGCCGCCGGAGGCGTCTCTGCGCAACGGCATGGACGAAGTCTCCGGGCAAGCGGGGTCGGCGCTGCATCCGCTGCGGCGGCGCTTCGGCTTCGGCAGTCGCGAGATGGAGCCGCCGCGGCCGGCGTACGCGGCCGGCGAGCCCGCGCACAGCCTCTCCGCCGACGAGGGCGACTCCAAGGCCTCGTTCCGCCCGCGCCATCGCCTGCGCAAGAGCTCCAGCGACGGCGCAAAGATCGGCATGCGTCTGCGCGCCCAGCAGGACGCGCTCGCGATGCAGTCCAATCCCGCGCTCGGCCACTTCGCGTCGCCGGGCGTCGTCGAGGGCGCCATGTTCTAGGTTGACTCCTTTTCGCCGTTGTTGTGGGTGCATGCGCGGGAGTACGAAGCATCTTGTGCTTGGCTTACCGGCCCGGGCTGCGGAGTTTTATGGCATTCACATGTTTTGTTTTCACGTCGGCAAGAAAAAGTGCGGGCTAATTTCTTTCTTTCGCTGCGGTCGGGCACTACTTGCTATCGCTTGGCTTTTCCCTTTACTTCTACACAGATACCAGATTCTGCTTTTTTATTTTGTTCTATCTCGTCCAAATGGTTATGCCGGCATGAGGTGCCGGGCAGTATCTCAGTGTATAACTGTCTATTCCAGTCAATAGTGGACGGCTATGCCATGGAAGTTCTGCCGTGTATTTTCGTCTATCAACGAACAACCTAGTCTCGATATGTTGCGAAGTTCTTACTGTGCGATAGCTGCGTTTACTGTATGTCCTATTTAGCACGTCACCGCGCTCACTCCGAGTCGGATTTGGCTATGAGCATTGCCAAAATGTCAGTTACAGCTGCTATATATTCAAGTGCTAGTTAGCTTAGAAGCAATGAATGTAAATACCATAAATTTACCAGGATTGGCTCTACCCTCCATGAATGCAAGGTGCAAGCTCATTCGCGAGTAAGTAGGCAACGCACTGAGTCGTGAAGTTACCTTTTCTGGACGAAACTCGTCCGGTGGCGTTGCCTCCTTCTCACACCGTTTCGGACCTGATACAAGATGTCTGGCCTTCTCCGTGTGTGCATGGATTGAAGACTATCGGCACTTCTCGAGCCATGAACTTCCGACTCGGGCTGATACTCCATTCTCTTCAGGATTAGAGTGCCATGCAGTTCATTTCTATGGCCCGTTTACTTGAGACTACAGGCCCGTTTCGGTTGTCAAACTTTTTGTCGCCGCAGAGAACGACTGATTAGCCTTTGCCCAAAGTCAGACCTCTGCGTCTAGCCAAAATCCAAAGTTCGTAGTTGCACCGTGGCCCCAGTACCCCTTTGCCTAGTCTGCCAGTACCTCCAATAGCTCACGTCGAATTCCGCCACTGTCAGCAACACGCTAATGAGAGGTGCTTTTGCTAGCAGTCAACTAGGGCCCCGGGACCTCTTCCGTGGGATGTGGTTGTATGTCGCTTAACCAATTGAAGAATCAACAACTGCAGTGCGGTTCACTTGTGAGACAGTGCGGTTACGTTGGTCAGTAGGGATGGCCGTTCCTCCCGTGGCTGCAGGGCTGCGGCGCCATACTACGGTACATCCCACACCGTTCAGGTACGGATAATCTTGAGGTTCAGGCACATCGATATGGATGAATCAATGGATTCGGCTTGGGTTTGACCCCATTTCACACAACTATTGAAGGTTAAAATCTTAATGACTCGTCGTATCTGCGGTTCTTCTATTGTCTCCTATGCTGTGACTGTCGTCGCTAAGCCTTACATTCATTGTCGAATCCAGCAGCCTTTTCCGAGGATAAACTTTGAAAAGCTGACGGCTCACATCCCTTAAATTACCAGCTCGGTTGACAGTTCTACCCCCGTAGCTTACCACGAAGCTACATAAAAGCTTTCAGCATCTTGAACCCCTAGAGTTCCTCCTTCTCAGTCAGCTCTACATCCTAAGTACCATCATCGAAAAAGACATTCAAAATGCAATTCCGAACAATCGCTATCATTGTTTCTCTTTCCACACTTGCTATTGCGCAATCCATTCCAGCATGTGCGGTATGTGGCTTTCGGTGACGGCTGTCTTGGTCATAATAGTCAGGAGGCAATTTGACTTTTGACAACACTCCATCCGCATTCTGCTAACACCTAGAGGCTAACTACAATTGCAGATGTCCTGTTTCACCCAAGGAGAGCAGAATGTGCCTGGTTGCGCGGCTACTGATACTCTTTGCATTTGCACAACCGGCGAAAGCGCGTTTACGGCGGCGGTAACGCCTTGCATCCAGAACGCTTGCTCCGCTGCCGACCAAGCCCGTATGTCTCACTACCAGTCCATTTCGAACCTTGTTAGCAAAGGCCATCCAGTTCTTTCCATGAGGTTGACCTCAATCCCATTCATAACTCTTAAAGCCTCTCACGCGCTTGACTTAGTAGATGGCGGATCCATATGCACAACTCAGCTCCTTCGTAACGTACTCAGATCTGCACATCTGTGCTGACGTATCTTCACAGTCGCCGAACAAGCCGGTCTCGCCATCTGCGCGGCCGCCGAGGCCTCTGCATCAGCAGGAGTGTCAACTTCCACTACAGCTGGCACAGCCACCGGTGCAACTACCTCCAAGACAACCAGCGCGAGCTCAACCAAAACAACGGCGTCGACGACTTCGACAGCCTCTGGCACCTCATCATCGAGTGCGGCCATGGCTTTGGTTGCACCTGTCCCAGGATTTGGTGCGATCGTTGGATTGTTTGCCGGCATGTTGGCTTTGTAGGTTGTTGGCTCGATCTTAGAAGATATGGAAAAGTCGGGCTGTGCGTCGGACATCTTGGAGTTCAGAAAGAGGAGAATTCTTTCGGCAAGTTCCTCAAAAGTATCGTGAGCGACGGTCTGTTCCAAGATCGACGTTCCGAAATTTGTATGTGTCGCTTTGTCTAGCAGATTTCGTTTACTCTTCAGTCTGGCTTCTCGATAGACTGCTTTGGCTTCAGTGCGTCTTCCCATTTGCGTATCCACGTTGTGAACTCGTCTTCTTTGTCGTCCCAGCAGAGTTCAATCATAGATGCTGCAGAGCGTGCATCTGAACAAGCCTGTTCAAGCATCGCGTCAACTTCGTCAACATCGAGTTCGTAGAAAGCACTCGCAAGGTCATCGATGGTATCTGGAATCTTTT
>Ga0335072_10001142_pt1 | contig 44239 bp, 30 predicted proteins | sample Lox_Sample_21_FD_206725 | JGI IMG/M metagenome (GOLD analysis project Ga0335072, IMG submission 206725) | Soil microbial communities from Loxahatchee National Wildlife Refuge, Florida, United States - Lox_Sample_2.1 | ecosystem: Environmental > Terrestrial > Soil > Wetlands | place: USA... | reverse complement strand
TGCAACTGGCGGAAGGTCCTCGCTGAGACCACGAGGAAGAAGCGGCCCGCGGTTCCGGTGGTGATCTGGAAGCTGCCATCTGCGCCGGAGACGGCCGAGGTAACGATTTTGCCATTGCTGATCAAAACCACGAGGGCCCCGGGGACTTTGGCGCCGGTGGAATCGGTGACCACGCCGCGAATGGATGCCCCGTGGCAGAGAGTCGCGGCCAAGGCGAGCAGGAACGCTGCAAAAGCTGGGATGCGGAGATTACTGCGCCGTGGGATGCGGCGCGCGGAAACAAACATGTTCAGCTCCTTCGTTCCCCTCGGAACGTGCAAGCGGTTCGAAGCGCCGAGGACCGGTCTCCTGACTTGCGCCCGGTTCGGCCACCTTCCCAGAGATGAGGCCGTCAGGCTCGTCTCCAGTGGTTTTTAGAAGGCCAGTCCGTGCTAAGACGGAAGGCCCTCGGCCGAATCCTGCCTCCTGCGACCGTCCGTTAAGGACGCCGCCGCGGGCAGGAGCGCTCACAGTTGCGGGGCAGTGGCGGATTTACACCGCCTTCCCGAACATCCTGGCGATTGTCGTGTTGTGTCGCGCGGAGCCCGTGGGCGCCGCAGTGGATGTCATGGAATCAGTTTCGATGACATGAATAGTTATAGCGTGCGGGTGGATTCGGGGTCAAAGTGCCACCCTCCGCGATGGAGAGGAGCGAATTTCGCGATGGTTGCCCTTCGAGCGGCACCGGAAGAGACCGGCCTGACAGCCCAGCGGCCAATTGGGAGGGAGAGAGGGGAGAAAACCTAAGAAAACAAACAGTTTGTGGAACTTGTGAGCGAAATGATCATTTTTGTAGAAAAGTTGATCATTTTGAGTTATTGTTGCTTCACATCTGCGGGCAGGCATTTCACCGTTTTGAATCAGAACGCCCGCGAACCTCTTTATGAAGGAAGGCCCCATGCGAACTCTCCTCTTGAAGTGCGTTGGATTGGCGGCGTGTGCGCTGGTTTTGATTGCGACGGCTGCGCGCGCACAGAACGTGAACGGATCGATCAGCGGCGAGGTGACGGACCCGACCGGCGCAGTGGTCACGGGCGCTACGGTGACGGCGCACAACCTGGATACGGGCGTGATCACGACAGCGGCTACGAATTCGTCCGGGGTGTATCACATTGAGTTCCTACCTGCTGGCCGCTACCAGTTGACGGTGGAAGCCAATGGATTCAATACATCGACGCTCCCACCATTTTCCCTGGAGGTGCTGCAGAACGCGACGCTCAATGTGGCGCTGAAGGTGGGGAACGCGGCAACGACGGTGAACGTATCGGCCGCCGCACCGATCCTGGAGACTGACAGCATCACGCAGGGAAGCACCTTTACGTCGAACACCATCAAGAACATCCCGATCAACGGCCTGGATTTCTCCGCGCTTACCCTGTATATGCCGGGATCGGTGGACACGGCGGGTACTTCGGGGATGACGAGCTATGAGCGCAGTACCTATTACACGGACCTGCCCAACGTGGACGGCAACCGGGCGCAGGCGAACAACTATACGCTCGACGGCATCGACATCAACGAGGACTACAACAATCTGATCTCATACAGTCCTGCTCCCGAGGCGCTCGCCGAGGTGAGGGTGCAGACAGCAGATGCCGGGACCGAGTTCGGGAACGTGAACGGAGCCGGCGTGGTGAGCGTGCTGAAGAGTGGAACGAACCAGTTTCACGGGTCGGCTTATGGCTACGTACAGGATTACCGGTTCGACGCCAACTCTTACCAACATGGCCAGGCTCTGAATAGTCAGGGACAGTTGGCGCCAATTCCCACCAGTCCGTACTCCTTTGCTCAATTTGGAGGAACGCTGGGAGGTCCGATTAAGCGTAATAAGCTGTTCTTCTTTGTGGATTACCTGGGCGCGCGCCAACACGTAGGCGGCTATGGGTTCGCCAGTGTGATACCGGACGCGATGCGCAACGGAAATTTCTCAGCGCTGCTGACCGGATCGAACCCGATTCAGCTTTACGACCCGGAGAACAATTTTGCGCCGTACAACAACGATCAGGGAATTCCGATCGTGAATCCGGTGGCGAAGTTCCTGTTTTCGAACCCCAAGTACTATCCGGATTGTGGAGCGGCGAGCCCGGTGGTCCCGACGGGTGGCAAATGCCTGACTCCGACCGATGGGATCGCGGAAGACAACTATGAGGCGCCCTCGCGCAGCTATCACGCCAACAACCAGGGCGACGTCAAGATCGAGTACGATATGAATCCCCGCGACAAACTTACCGGGTTTTATGCGATGTCCACTGCCTACGACGGGCAGACCGCGGTTCTCGCCATCACGTTTCCAGGATTGAATTACTTCCCCACATGGCTGATGGGCGCCAACTGGGTGCACACCTTCTCGCCATCCCTGGTGAACTCGGCCCGCATCGGATTTACGCGGACGAAGTGGTCTGAAGGGCTGCCGACGGACCCGACAGGATACTTTGGAACCTCGGGCAACTCGAAGGTCGGGATCACGTTTGCGAACCAGGCGTATGACGGATTTACCAACCAGAGCCTGAATGCGAACGTGAGCAACGTTGGAACCTCGGCATACAACGGCAATAACCTGATCGACAACACCTACAGCTACCTGGACGACCTGACGTGGCAGCACGGGCGGCACTTCATCAGCATGGGCGTGGAGGCGATCCGGTACCAGAACAACTACCCGACGGGGAACAATGACGGCTACCTCGGTTCGCTGAACTACACGGGCGCATTTACGGCTGATCCGGACGAACCGAACGCGGGCGGGTACGGGCCGGCGGACTTTGTGCTGGACCGGGTGCAGTCAGCGGGCGTGACGCTCGGCAGCATCAACGTAGGCCAGAGGCAATGGCGCACTGCGGGATTCGCGCAGGACAACTTCAAGCTCTTTCCGAACTTGACCCTGATCTTCGGCCTGCGGTACGAGTACGATGAGCCGTGGATCGAGCAGAATAACAAAACCGGGAACGTGGATCTGGCGACTGGGCAGATTCTTTACGCCGGGCATATTCCCGCCGGCGCGCCGGCGGGATCGGGATTGTGCAGCAACCTGGCGTGCTACCAGCCGAACTATCGGCAGTGGATGCCGCACGTAGGATTTGACTACCAGGCCACGCCACGTTTTGTAGTGCGCGGCGGCTACGGAGCAACGAGCTTCTTTGAGGGCAACTCGTTCAACCAGCGGCTGACTTCGATTACGCCGTTCATTCAGGCGGTGAGCGTGAGCGTAACATCGCCGACCCCGGGCGCGGTGACCACGCCTCGGACGGCCGAAGAAGGATTCACGGGTGGGACGACGCAGTATGGCGGGACATTCAATGTGTATCCGCAGAACATCCAGCCTGCCTATGTGCAGCAGTGGAACCTGACCACGGAGTATGCCCTCACGCACACAACAACGCTGCAGGTGGGGTATGTGGGCGAACAGGGGCAGCACATTGAGGACTACGGCAATGTGAACCAGTATCTCGTTAATGGAGATCAGACTTCGGCTCCGTTCTACAACAACCAGTATCTGGGCGTGAACGGAGTCGACGCTTCGCTGGGGATCGGTCCGAACAGCCTGCTGATTACCGAATCGCGCGCGATGATGAATTACAACGCATTGCAGGCGGTGCTGCGGCAGCGGCTGGAGCACGGGTTGGAGTTTACGCTCAATTACACCTATGGCCGGGCAATGACGAACAGCTTGGGCAACTACGCACTCAACGTGAACGGGTACAGCGGCGCGTTTCAAAACTACTACAACAGTGCGGCGGACTACGGACCGGCCGGGTACGACGTGCGGCATAACATATCCGCGACGGGGGTATATGCGTTGCCGGTGGGCCGGGGGCAGATGTTTCTGCCCAATACCAACCGGGTAGTGGATGAGACGCTGGGCGGCTGGAAGCTGTCGACGGCGACGGTGTATTACTCGGGGTTCCCGGAAAGCATTACCGGCGGCTCGAATAACTCGAACAGCTATGGAGATGGTCGTGTGAACCAATACCGGACGCTGAAGATCAGGAACCGCAGCAACGCACACTGGTTTGGGACCGACCCCTCGGCGACGCCATGCACGACGGCGGGTGTGGATAACGGTGTGTGCGCCTTCGGCGTCCCGGCCGTGAACGCCTTTGGCACTTCAAGCAACGGGGCGGTGCGCGGGCCGGGATACTTTAACGTAGATCTTTCGGCATTCAAGGACTTCACCACCTACCATGAACAGACGATCGGGTTCCGATTCGATGCGTTCAATGCGTTCAATATCGTGAGTTATGGAAACCCGGATACCGGGATCACCGACTCAAACTTTGGCAACGTTTCGCTGCAGGGGCCGCGGTCGACAGAGCGGCACTTGCAGTTCGCGCTGCACTACAACTTCTGATGCACGCGTCCGCGCCGGCTCTTCGCCGGGGCGGGATTCGATGGGACTGCAAGGTCATGGTTGTTGAGATATGTGTGGATTCATTGGAAGCGGCAATTACAGCGGCCAAGGGAGGGGCGGAGCGCATTGAGCTATGCAGCGATCTCACGGAGGGCGGCATTACGCCGAGTGCCGGCCTTCTACACATGGTCCGGGCCGCGGTGCCGATTGATGTCTTCGTGATGATCCGTCCGCGCGGAGGCGATTCCTGCTACTCCGCGCGCGAGCTGGAGACCATGGAGGCCGACATCGCAGTGGCCAAGCGGCTGGGAGCGAACGGGGTGGTCTTCGGGGTTCTGCAAAGCGACGGCCATGTGGACGTGGCGCGCACAGAACGGTTTGTGAAGCTGGCCGCGCCGGTGGAGGTGACGTTTCACAGGGCGATTGACATGACTCCCGACCTCGAGCGGGCTTGCGAGGATGCGATTACGGCCGGCGCGCATCGAATCCTGACCTCTGGAGGCAAACAGACGGCACGGTTGGGGGCAGAACAGATCGCACGGCTGGTAAAGCGCGCAGACGGGCGGTTGGGCGTTATGGCGGCGAGCGGGATCAACGCCAATAACGCCGCTGAACTCATCCGCGCGACGGGCGTGAGAGAGCTGCACGCCTCCCTGCGTCGGCGCACGGCGAGCCCGTTGCAATATCGCAATGGCGGAGTCAGCATGGGAGCGCGCAGGGATTCGGAGTTTGTGCGGTACGAACTGATGGAGGATGACGTCCGCGCGCTGCGACGAGCTGCGGATGCGGCGGCCGCAGCAAACGGGGAGCGTTCCATAAAATGATCGGAGGCAGTCCGACTACGGAAGGGAGAATGCTTCTCACGCCGCCATGTCCTCAAAAACCGACACACGCGCCAAAGAGATTCTTCGATTGTTGTTGCGCCACGGCAAGACCTCGGTCGACGAACTGACAGGGGCGCTTTCGGCTTCGCCGGCAAGCATACGGCGCGATCTGGCCCGGCTTGAGGCCCGTGGCCTGGTGCACAGAACGCACGGCGGGGCGATGCTCTCGGCGGGGGCCGTGTACGAGCCGTTTCGGTTCGACGCTTCTTTCCATGTCCGCGAAGACCGCTTTGCCGCCGAAAAGCAGCGCATTGCGCACGGCGCGGCCGCCCTCGTAAAAGAACGGGAAACGATCGGCCTTTCCGCCGGCACCACGACGACCCTGCTGGCCAAGCAGCTCCAGCACCGGCGCGACATCCACGTCGTGACCAACGCCGTGAATATCGGCATGGAATTGAGCTCGGTGAAGAATGTCGAGACGACACTCACCGGCGGCGCCATGCGATGGGCGGGAGCATTTTCCCTGGTGGGGCCGGCGGCCATCGAGACGCTGAACATGTTCGTGATGGACAGGCTTTTCTTGGGTGTGACGGGACTACATCCGGAGCATGGCGCCACCATGATCGAGCCCGAGGAGGCGGCTGTGTTGCGCGTCATGGTGAAGCAGGCGCGGGAGGTCATTGTGGTAGCGGACTCGAGCAAGATGGGGATGGTGAGCCCCGCCGTGATCTGCCTTCCCCGCGAGATCGATCAATTGATTACCGACGATGGGATCGACCCGGAGACCGCTGCGGCGTTCGAAGCGGCCGGCATTCGCGTCACTCCGGTATGAGACCGTTGGGATTACCCGTGCAGTTGCTGTTCTTGCCTCTCCAAGCGGCTAGGGAATGCAAACAGAGGAAGTCGCGGATGGCTTAAGAGGGGTAGAAGGAACGAGCGCATTTCCACGCGTCGTTGATTCTGAACGTGGCCCCTGCGGGCTTCGCAGGATTGGTGACAAAGATCGCGATCTGGGCGAGCTTTACCGCCGCGAAAGCAAGAAAGGAAAGTCTTATGGCTGGCGGGATCAGAGTTGCGACCGGACCAGACCAAGACATGCTCTTGCCTCTAAAGCTCGGATGCAAGTCCGGCCGATGCGAGCTCGCGACTCAGGCCGATCCCGCTAAGGATGAGCAGAGCTGAATCTTCCTCGCTCTCACGGACGTAGAGCGAGACGGGATCAAGCCAGCAGTTCAACATTTCTGCGGTGGCGCTTTCGAGCGCTCTGCGACCCAGGCGTTATTCGATACGCTGATCACCTTGCCGGACGCATCCACTGCGCCCACCGACGTCGATGTTCCTGTCGCGCTGAAGCTCATACCGGTCGCCGAGAACGTTAAGATCTTTCGCGAAAACAGCGTATTCACAATGTCCCACGTTGATGTTGGCTGATGGATGATCAACTTCTCATGATGATCCTGGGTGAGAGTATGCACATAGTTCTCAAAACGGGGCGAAATATTGGTCTGGTGATGCATCCCGATGCGCGTATCGTTCGTAGTGCCAACCACTTTATTGACGAGGTTGCCGATCACTGTTCGCGTTTCGTTCTCGGTAATCGTGGTTTTCAGATTCTTGAGGATATTCACGGTTACCGAGCCCTGAATCTGAGCCCAGCGGTCGCCATGGATTAAGAAGGTATCAATTCCATTGGTGCCGCCCAGTGCCGAGCGTAACGAATGGAATGATCATGAGGGCGGCAAAGACGCTGGCCGAGCTATCACCTGCTCGGACCAACCTGGATGCGCCCCTGCTGCCGCCGATTGCCGATTCGCGGAAGACGAGCTTCGTGGTACGCAAGGCCGTTTTCGGGCTCCGAGGGCCCTACTTCCCCACCAGCGCATCCGTCGACTGGTAAGCCGCTAGTTGCCAGCGCCCGTTCCGCCGCGCATAGACCGCCAGCACCTGGACCTTGATATCGAACGGCGCGTTCCGGACGCGCAGGTCGATCGCCCGCACCGCGTACTCGCCGCTCACGACTGCCGCACTCCCCAGCGCCTGCACACGGAGCTCTCCCACAGGTCTCCAGAAGACGTACTTCAACTGTCCCGACCGCAGGCCGTTCAGGTAGCTCTCCTTCGAATCGACATGCCCGCTGGCGTGCACATACCGCACATCGTCCGCCAGGATCCGCTCGATTGCCCCAAGGTCGCCCCGGTCGAGCGCATCCACCCGCGCCTTCTCCACCGCCAGCACCTGCGCGGCCACACCGCTTTGCGCCCCCGCAGCCAGGGCCGCGCCCACGCCCAGCAGCACACCCACCAGAACCCCAATCCTCTTCATGCCACCCCCCTTTGGATTCGCCGGCATCCGCCTCGGGTCCCACAAGTAGAGATGGATCGTCGCTGCCTGCAACCCGCCCTTCCCGATCCAGCCTCCCTTCAACCCCGCCCAGCCATCCGCGCTTCATCGTCAGCCGCTCACCGATCACTGACTACCGACCCCTGACCCCTGATCCCCGAGACCCCTGTCTTGCATAAAATATGCCCCTCCCGGCGCACAATGGCAATCAGGAGACAGTCCATGCAAAGAGCGCTCAAAACCGGCGGAAAACGGCCCCAATGCGCCCGGCCGTCCCTCTCGGACAGATTTCCGGCCGCGCTTGCAGTCGAACTTCCATCGCTGAATGCAGAGGCGAGACCGGCGCAAATTCCCCCTTTTCGAGCCCAAAATCGGGCCGATTTCACGCCCGTAGGCATGAAGTTTGTCTCGCAAACAATTGAAAATCAACCGCTTGCCTCTGGAGCTCGAAATACACGAAGGCACCCCCCCCGGTACCCCCCTCACAGTTTCCGTGATTTTGGAGCAATTGAAGATATTAAGTATAAGAAAACAAAAGGAGAGAGAAAATCTATTCGGTAACTACATGGTTACCGAATTCACATTTCTTTAACAATGTAGCCCAGGAAGACACTTCTCGGAAATCGGGCATCAATCGCACCGTGGGTGCGCCTTCAGCGCCAGCTTCAGCAGCTCCTCGGTCACGCGTTCCGGCGCGTGCCGGACCACGTTCTCCTCCTGCGCAAAGTCGCCCGCGATCGCGCGCACGCCCAGCTCCTCGACCCGCTCGATGTCTGGTCGGATCGGCGACGCACCCTCCGCCGCGTAGCGCCTCAGCGTCTCTTCTGAGAAGGGCTCCGTGTTGACCAGCGCATAGTCGAAGATCGGCGCCCGCGTGTGCTCGTAGATCCGCTCGATGTGCTCTGACGCCGCCAGTCCCAGGCTCTCGTTGGCCTGCGTCATCAGGTTGCAGACGAACACCCGCACGCCCCGCGCCGAGGCCAGCGCGCTCGGAATCCCCTGCACCAGCAGGTTGGTGATCAGCGACGTGTACAGCGACCCCGGCCCGACCGTAATCAGGTCAGCCCGCTCAATGGCCTCGAGGGTCTCCGGCAGCGGCGCCGCCCCCGGCGGGTCCAGCGTCAGCTCCACGATCCTTCGATGACTGGCGGTGATGTTCGTCTCCCCCCGCACAACGGACCCATCGTCCATGTACGCCACCAGCGTCGTGTTGGCCGTCGTCACTGGGTAGATCCGCCCCCGCGTCGCCAGGATCTTCGACGCCAGCTGCACCGCCAGCGCGAAGTCTCCCGTGATCTCCGTCAGCGCGGCTACGAACAGGTTGCCAAAGTTATGTCCCTTCAGCGACTCGCCGCCGCGGAACCGGTGGTTGAACAGCTGCGCCAGCAGATCCTCTTCCTCGCTCAGGGCCACCATGCAGTTGCGCAGGTCGCCCGGGGGCAGCATGTTGAACCCCCTGCGCAGCCGCCCCGACGATCCACCGTCGTCGGTAACCGTCACAACCGCCGCGAGGTCGGCGATGCGCCCGCACGGGCCCCCGGTCTGGCCGGAGGCCGCCACGTGCTTGCGCAGCCCGCGCAGCAGCGTCGACAGCCCCGTACCCCCCCCGATCGCCACCACCCGCAACGACCGGGTAGCCGTCTCCCCCTCCACGCCGCTGACAGCCGGCAAAACCATCTCTTGAACCGCGAGAGGCAGCGAATTTACCTCAGGCCTCATGAAACTTCAGGATATAGCAACTCCGTGAAACGGGGGTCATCCACCATGCTCTGAAAGTCGTTATCTACCCTGGCCTGTTGGCGGTTGCGGGGGTTCAACTCGATGGCCCGTGCAAGATTCGTCAGGCATTCGTGCGATTGACCCGTGATCGCACCCAGCAATGCCAGCCCGTAAAAGGCATAGTCGGCCTGCGGGTACGCCGCAATGATTGCTCCAAACTGCTCCCGTGCGTCTTCGTAGTAGCCGGTGTTCAGTTGCGAAACGGCGTAGTCGTAATGTTCCTCGGGCGTAAGGAACGCGAGGCTGGGCCTCTCCAGCTGCCGCTGGCAGGTGTTGATGTACATCCGGCAGCGTTCCACAATCTCTAAGGGCGCCGTTGGCAACAACTTGCCGAATGCCTCCAGCGCTTTCTCGTATTTGCCCTGCTGCAGCATCTGGACTGCAGCCTGATAGAGCTGGAATGTAGGTCCAGATGTCGAAGCAACATGGCCGTCGGATTTGGCGGCCGAAGTCGGAGTCTTCTTGCGGCTGGTCGCCGCGGATCGGGCCTCTTGCGTCATAAGTTTGCCGCGAGCGCGCATTCTCTTGATCCGGCGGGGTGGGGCACCAACTGGTCCGGAACCCCTTCGGACAAATACTGCGGCTCAGGCCATCTTTATACGCAGAACGCCGGGTTCCGTCAATGGGCACACCCTCTCGTGCACGGCAGGCCGCCTCACTTGCGAGCCGGCTGGCGGTAGACGGCGGGGTTCAGCTCCGGGTCGTTATACATCTTCAGTTGACGATACAGCTTGAAGCGCCGCGTGCCGGCCATGGTCTCCTGCCACAACGCATCCAGGCAGTCTGCCAAGTCGGAGCGCTGCTCTTCAAGTGTGGCCAGGCGCGCCCGATTTCGCGCGGCGTGACCTTCTGGCGCATCGCTGCGCTGAGCCTCCTCGCGTGTGTGATAGATCTTCAACGCCAGGATTGAAAGGCGGTCGACGATCAAGCCCGGCGATTCGGAGTTCAGCGGAGCGTGCAGGGCCGGGAGGCCACGCTCGCCAAGCCACGCCAGCAGCGCGCGGTCCAGTTGTTCTGCCAGGTCGTTACGGAGCTGATTGGTGGAGTCCACGCGGCGCTTTACTCGGGCCAGCTCCGAGTCCGTTGCCACCGGAGCTCTCGCCGCGTCTTCGATATGCCATAGATCGAAGTTGGCCCGATGTTGGCGTGCTACCAGTTCAAGCCACTGCACTGCCTCGTCGCTGGCGGCGATTTCTTCTGTCACGATGCAGGAGTTTTCTCCGCATTCCTCCTCAACCTCGTGCCAGGCGTGTGTACATCGATCCTGGAGTGTGACGATTGCCGTTGCCGAAAGCATCTTCCTTAATGTCCTTGGGCAGTCCGGTCCGCCTCATTCATCGCCGGTGAGCAGGTTCTATGGTAGAACTATCCACATTCGTGGGCCAAACCTGTTTCCCCTCCCGGGCGTCGAACGCGGCGCTCCGAGTCTCCACCTGATGTCTAAGATACCAACGGGAGCGATGATCCGATGGCGGATTCAATCGAGCGATTTCTCTGCATCGCCAGCTTTGAGAAAGGGCAGGAGTTTTTGCGGCAGTGCGCGGAGATGGGGGTACCCCCCACCCTCTTGACACGAGAGCACCTCCGTGAGGGGGTCTGGCCGCGGGAGGCGATCGAGGACCTGGCGACGATGCCTCCGGGGCTCACCCGCGAGCAGGTGCTCAATACCGTCTCGTGGATGATGCGGGGGCGGCGGTTCGACCGGGTGATTGCCCTGGACGAGTTCGACCTGGAGGTGGCGGCGCAGATCAGGGAGCATATGCGGATCCCCGGCATGGGGGTAACGACGGCCGCGTACTACCGGGACAAGCTGGCCATGCGCACCGGCGCCCGGGAGGCGGGGTTCCAGGTGCCGGAGTTCTGCCGGGTGCTGAACTACGACGAGCTGCGGGAGTTCCTGGAACGGGTTCCGCCGCCGTGGCTGCTCAAGCCGCGGTCGGAGGCGTCGGCGGTGGGGATCCGGCGGATCGAGGAGCCGGAGCGGCTGTGGCGGGCTCTGGATGAGTTAGGCGACCGGCAGAGCCACTTCGTACTGGAGCGGTTCGTTCCCGGGGATATCTTCCACGTGGACTCGATCGTGAGCGAGCGGAAGGTGGTGTTCTCGGTGGTGCATCAGTACGGGCGGCCGCCGATGGAGCTGATGCACCAGGGCGGTGTGTTCACCACGCGGACGGTGGACCGCGGCAGCCGGGAGTGGCGGGAGCTGACGGAGATCAACGCCAGGCTGGCGCCGGGGCTGGGGATGGTGCGTGGGGTTGCTCACGCCGAGTACATCCGGGCGCACGAGGATGGCCGGTTCTACTTCCTGGAGATCGCGGCGCGGGTGGGCGGGGCGTTCATCGCCGACCTGGTGGAGGTTGGGACGGGGGTGAACCTGTGGCGAGAGTGGGCGCGACTGGAGGTGGCGAACCTGCGGGGCGAGCCGTATAAGACGCCGGAGGCGCGGGAAGACTATGCGGGGAGCGTCCTGTGCCTGGCGCAGACCGAGGAGCCGGACACGGCGGGGTTCGATGCGCCGGAGGTCGTGGTACGGCTGAGGAAGAGCCATCACGCAGGGCTGATCGTGCGGTCGGAGCGGGCGGAACGGGTAAGGGAGCTGCTGGAGGAGTACAGCGGGGAGTTCGCGCGGCGGTTTCTGGCGACGCTGCCGCCCATGGAGCGGCTGTCGCCGGCGTGATACGGGCGGGCGAAGGATCCAGCGATGGGGAAAAGGCCGGCAAAATGCTGCTGAAAAATGTTAAAGGAATGTTAATCAGGTAACTATCTGATTACCGAATTATTTTGCATAACTTGTTTATTTTCAACAAATGATTGCTCGAAATTGCACCAAAAACGATGCAAACTGTGAGGGACTCCCCTGGGGGGGGTGCAAGGCGTACTTCGTCCAAGTTGTCACGGTGCGGAGCCATGCTTCCATCATGCACCGAAACCGGGAATTTTTCTGCAACAGACGCGGAAAGGCAAGGGAGTGTGCCAGGGGCAGCCGGCTCAGTGGGCCAGGAGATAGACGCCGATGCCGACCAGGACCGCGGAGATCCAGCGGCGCCGGTCGACGTTCTCCTTGAGGAAGAACCTGGCGGCCAGGGCATTGAGGACCAGCGGCAGGGAGGCGGCCGTGGGCGCTACGAGGCCCAGAGGGAGGTGATTGAGGGCGAAGAGAAGCGAGAAGAAGCCAAGGGCGAGGAAGGCGACTCCGGCAAAGAACGGGGGACAGGTGACGACGGCGCGGATGGCGCCGGAGAGACCGGTGCGGGCGCGGACGAGGTCCAGATCGCCGACGGACTTCATGGCCGCGGCCATGAGGACTTCGCCGGCGCTTGAAAACACGGTGATCGCGGCCATCATGCCAATCGAAGCCCAGAAGGTGGGCGACGCCGCGGGGGAGGGAATCGTCATCGCAATTGCTCCTCGGCGGGTTCGGCTTCCAGGAAGGGTGTGGAGCGATCGGTCGAGGCGGGACCCTGCGCGACGAAGCCGACGCCAAGAGTGATGAGGATGATTCCGGACCAGCGCTCCAGCGAGACTGCTTCATGGAGCCAGAAGCGCGCCAGCAGCTCGACGATCATATTGCCGAAGGCCGTGGCGGGCATCACGAAGGTAAGGTCGGCCCAGGAAAGAGCGGTGAGATAGCTGGCAAAGAAACCGATCAGCAGAGCGATTCCGGCGGCGACCCAGGGGGTGAAGACCGCGGCGATCAGGGCGCCGGGATGGGCGAGGGTGATGGGCGGGAGGCGGGTCATGCCCCGATCGAGGCAGGAGTCGCCGAGGGGGGCGCAGATGGCCACCAGGGCCAGGATGAGGTATTGCCGCGAGGTGAGGCGAGGATGGGCCATTACGCCGGTTGAGGTCCTTTGGTGTCCAGAGCGAATAAACGACGGGCGGCGCGAACGCCGCCCGGGTGTTTCTTTGATGCCGCCGGTCTGTGTATTAGACGCACCGTAGAGGGTTCTTCGGCGCAAAAAGCTTCACCGCAGGCTGAAGCGTGGGGCTGCCTCAAGAGCCTGGAGTGTGGCCGGATGGTGACCCTGGAAGGGCGGGTTCTTGGTCGCGTTCTTTGCCGGTAGAACAATGCGCCCCTAAGACATGTCTATCTTTCACTCGAAGGTCTCCACTATTTCGGGGCTACGTAGACGACGCCTGCCTGGGATCGCGTCGGAAGTAGAGGAAGAGAGAACCGCACGGCCGAGGGTTGGAGACCCCAGGCGCCCAAAAGCGAGGCACCTGGAGTCTGTGAGGGAACTCACTTCGTTCCAGTGGCACCTGGGGCGCCGCTTCGGTTCTAGGCGCCGGCGCCGACGGGCGCGGAGGGCTCGGCCTGATGAGTGCGGGCGGCTTTGACCATCTTGTTGCGCTGGGCGCGGAGCTTGAGAAACGACTTGGCCTCCACGTACAGCCGCGGGACGTCGCGGTTGACGATGGCCTTCCACACCACGCGAAACGCCGCCTTGGGCCTGAAGTAGTACTCGTCGTAGAAGCGGTGCACCATCTCCATGACGTAGTCGGTAGGCAGGCCCGGGTACTCGATGTGGGCCATCTGGTGGCCGCCGCCGTCTTCCATGCGCTCATTGGTGATGAAGCCGTTGGCCTTGGCGTAGTCGAAGAATTCGGTGCCGGGATAGGCGTGGGCGATCGAGACCTGGATGGTCTCGACGTCGAGGCTCTTGGCGAACTTGATGGTGTTGCGGATCGACTCCCTGGTTTCGCCCGGCAGGCCGAGGATGAAGTCGCCGTGGATGGTCAGGCCGAGGTCGTGGCAGTCCTTGGCGAAGGCGCGGGCGCGCTCGACGGTGGCGCCTTTCTTGATGTTCTTGAGAATCTGCGGGTCGCCGGACTCGAAGCCGACGATGAGCAGGCGGCAGCCGGCCTCTTTCATGGCCTTGAGGGTCTCGCGGTCGGTGGTGACGCGGGAGGTGCAGCTCCAGGTGAGGCCGAGGGGCTTGAGTTTAGAGCAGAGCTCGATGGTGCGGCCCTTCTGGATGTTGAAGGTGTCGTCGTCGAAGAAGAACTCCTTGACGTGGGGGAAGTTCTGCTTGGCCCAGGCCATCTCGGCGGCGACGTCGTCACTGGAGCGTTTGCGCCAGGCGTGACCGCTGAGGGTCTGCGGCCACAGGCAGAAGGTGCACTGGGCGGGGCAGCCGCGGGTGGAGTAGAGCGCGATGTAGGGATGGAGCAGGAAGGGGACGTTGTAACGCGTCACGTCGAGGTCGCGCTTGTAGATCTTGGTGGCCCAGGGCATGGCATCGAGATCTTCGACCTGGGGCCGGTCGGGGTTGTGGAAGATCTTGCCGTCCTTTTTGTAGCTGATGCCGAGGATCTCGTTGAGGGGCTTGCCCTGAGCGTACTCGACGATGGAGTAATCGAACTCGCGGCGGCAGATGAAGTCGAGGACGGAGCACTCGTTGAGGGCGCGATCGGGGTCGGTGGTGACGGGCGGGCCGACGAAGGCGATGCGGATGGAAGGGTTGGCCGCCTTGATGGCCTCGGCGAGGCGCTGGTCGCCGGTCCAGCCGACGGTGGAGGTGAAGAGGACGAGAAACTCGTAGTCCTTCGAGATCCGGATGGTCTCTTCGGCCGAGACGTGGTGCGGGGGCGCGTCGAGGAGGCGGGAGCCTTCGAGGAGTCCGGCGGGGTAGGTGAGCCAGACGGGGTACCAGTACGACTCGATCTCGCGGGTTGCGGGCCAGCGGGAGCTTGCGCCGCCGTCAAAGTTCTCAAACGAGGGTGGGTTCAAAAACAGGGTCTTCAGGGGTGTTGACATACTGTTTTATCCTAACATTCCGTCAATTATTTAGACGGTCAACTTTGGGGCGGCGGTTCAGTTTGAATCCGCGCTCAGGGGCTAAACAGGCTGCGGAAAAAGTCCCGATTCCGGGTGAGATGCCGGGAAAAACATCCCTCTGGGGCTAAAGCCCCGTTGATTCTGTTGCGCTTCTTCGGCACGGCTAAAGCCGTGCCCTTTCAAAACAACTGCAAGTTTGACTTTTTCCGCAGCCTGTAAAGCCCGTACCCTTCAAGCTGAAGCTCGTACCTTTCAAGCTGAAGGCCGTATCTTTCAAAGAGACCCGTTCCTGTTTTTCCGGCACCATCACCGTGTGTGCAACTCGTTAAGCCAGTCCTGCATATGTCCAAGGGCATGAAGGAGATCGAGACGGGCCTTGGCGAGGTCGAGGCTGGTTTCGAGGGAATCCTGGTATTTTTGGCGCTCGTCGATGCGGGCCTGCTGCTCGGCCTCGGGCGAGAGCTGGGGCTGGGCGTTAGGGCCGGAGGCTGAGCCGTTGCCGAGCTCCATCTGGGTGAGGACGGTCTTGAGCTGCTGGTCGGCGATCTGCTGCTTGAGGCTGGCGACGTCGGCCTCGGCATCGAGCTCGCGGATGGTGTGGGTGAGGTTGGCGATGCGGATGTTGTTCTGTTGCTGGGCGGCCTGCGCCTCCACGGTGGCGCGGAGGGCCTCGGCCGCGGATACGCGGGCCGCGGCGCGGACGCCTACGTTGAAGAGCGGAAGAGTGATGCTGAAGCCCGAGCTGAAGTTGTTGGCTGGTAGATAGCCTGTTGCGTAGTACTTATTGACGTTGTTCAGCAGGGTCGTGTTGCGGTTGTAGATGGCCCCGAAGGCGAACTGCGGGAACCAGACCTGGTCCTGGTCACCCTTGGCGACGCGCTGCTTGGACTGGGCCAGTAGCTCGGCCGCCGTGACGTCGTCCGTGACCGGGGTGGGCAGATCACCGGTCAACTGGGGGATGGCGGGGATGCTCGCGTGGTCCGGGGTGATGGAGCCGACGGGGAGACCGGTGAGGGTCGCAAGCTGCTCGGAGAGCGTGGCGGCGCGGGTTTCAAGGTGGAGCTGAGCCAGGCGGATCTGGGCGGCGGTGAGCTTGGCCTGGAGGAGGGCGCTGTAGGGATCGACGCCGGCGTCGGCGCGCTGCTGTTCGATCTCGACGAGCCGGGCGGCGTAGGTCTGCTGCTGATGGGCGGCGCTGATCTCGCGGTCGACGGTGTCGAGCTCGATGTAGGCGAGAGAGGCATCGAGTGCGACCTTGCCGTCGGCGTTCTTGAGGCTCATCTGGGCGGCTTCAAGGCCTTTGTGCGCGGCCTTGATGTACTCCAACTGGGGCATGCTGAAGACCAGGGAACGGAGGGTGGCGTCCCAGATGGTGGGCAGGGCGCCGGTAAAGCCGACCTCAGGGAAGGCGGGCAGGCCGGAGCCGAAGGTAAGCGAGGGGTAGAAGACGTCTTTGGACTCGGCGAGGGAGGCCGTGGCGCGTTGCAGGTCGGCCTGAGCGAGCTGGACGGAGGCGCTGTTCTTCTGAGCGAGCTCGACGACGGTAGTGAGCGAGACCTGGGCGAAGGTGGGGGCACAGGCGAGGAGTGCGAAGGCGAGGAGCATGCTACGCCGGGCGAGGCTCGTGAAGATGGGGGGCAGGGTGGTCAAGCTCCGGAGTCCTCTTTGGGCTTGTATTCGCCGGCCAGGGCGTGAGCGGCGATCAGATCCTGCCGGGCGCCGGCGGGGTCGCCGAGCTGCATTTTGAGATGGGCCAGCCAGATATGGGCGACAAAGGCGGGGCCCTCTTCGGTGAGGGACGGGCCGGCGAGGTACTCCTCGAGCATCTTGGCGGCGAGGGCGGGCTCGCGATGGGCTTGGACGAGGACCGAGGCGCCGTTGAAGAAAGCCAGGCCGGCGGCGCGATCGCGCGTGGCGGCAGCCACACAATTGTGGATGGCCCACTCCATCTGCTGCCACTGCTGGCGATGGCGGTAAAAGCTGCCGAGTGTGGACCACTGGAGGGCGGGATGGCGGCTAACGGCGACGGCGGCTTTGAAGTCGCGCTCGGCGGCCGCGTAGTCCTTTTGGTCCGAGGCGATGCGGCCGCGAAGGACGGCGGCGCGGGCCGGGTCGATGCGATCGAGCTGGGCGGCGACGGCCTCGGCTTTGTCGGTGCCGCCGCCGACGATACCGGGGGCATCGGCGTAGAACTCACCGAGGTCGGAGAGCGCCGCGGCGTTGCGGGGATCGAGTTGGACGGCGGCTTCGAACTCCTCGCGGGAGCGCTTGCCGAGCGAGTAGGCGCTGAAGAAAGAAGCGACGCCGGCCTCTTCGCCGAGGGCGCGTCCGAACCAGAGACGGTAGTCGGAGTTTTGGGGTTCGAGGCGAACGGCGATGGCGCAGGCCCGGGCGGCGGCGGACCACTGCTCGAGGGTGAAGCGAACGCGACAGACGAGATTCTGAGCCTGAGCGCCATCGGGGCCGTCCTGGGGCAGTTCGGCGAGCAGGCTGAGGGCGCGGTCGGCCTCGCCGGCCTGGAGAGCGGCGCTGGCGCCGGCGATGGTGGGCACGGAGGCGGAATCGGGTGCGGCGAAGACCGGTGCGGCGAGCAGGGCAGCCGCCGCCAGGGCCGCGCCGATGCGATGCTTCTTCATGGAACAACCTTCACGTCGAGGCCGTCCTGCAAAGGCTGGCCCGTCGGAGAGCCGGTGGCGACCCATTCGCCCTCCTTGAGGCCCGAGAGGATGGCCTCGTCAGTGAGGGTGAAGGCGCCAGTGGTGACGGGGGTGCGGACCAGCTTACTGTCGATGACGCGATAGACGCAGGGGTGGCCGTTTTGGGGGTAGACGGCTTCGCGAGGCACGACGAGGGCGTGAGGGAACTCGGCCGTAGTGACGGTGACGTTGACGTTGGTATCGGGCAGGAGGGCGGAGTCGGGCGAGTCGATGTGAATCAGGGCTTCGCCGACGGTGCGGGTGCCGTAGGTGACGACGGTGATGGGTGTGCGCTCGATGTGGCCGGCCCACTGCAGGCCGGGCTTGGCGTCCCACTTGATGACGACCTGCTGGCCTACGGAGAGGCCGCCGATCTCCGGCTCGTCGAAGTAGGCGCGGACGCGCTCCTGGGAGAGGTCGGCCATCTCCAGCAGAAGCGAACCGGCCTGCTCGAACTGGGTGGGATGGGCGTCCATGCTGTAAACGGTGCCGGCGATGGGCGCGACGATGCGGGTCTGGGCCAGGGATTGCTCGGCGGTGGCGAGGGCGGCCTCGGCGTCGGCCAGGCCGGCGCGGGCCTGGGCGACTTCGACGGGCGAAAAGCGGTCGCTGGCGCCGCGCTGGGCGGCCTGGAGGCTGGCCTGATCCGCATCGAGCTGCTGGCGGGCGGCGGCGACTTCCGCGGCCGAGGCTGCCCCGGTGGTCTCGAGTCTGAGGAGGGCGTCGAGGTCGTGCTGGGCCTGGGTGGTGGCTATGCGGCTGCGGGCGAGCTCGGCTTCGGACATCTGCTGCTGGGCCTGGGTGCCGTTGTGGTTGACGGCGTAGAGGCTGGCCTGCGCGGTTTTGACGGCGCTCTGCGCGGCGGCCACCTGGGCGCGGGCCGCGGTGTCGTCAAGGACAATGAGGAGCTTGCCGGCGGGCACGCGGTCGCCTTCCTGGGCGTAGACGGCTCTCACGGTGGTGGAAACGGGGCTGTAGAACTGGTAGGTCTTCTCGGGCTCGACGCGGCCGTTGGTGCTGACGGTCTTCTGGAGGTCCTCGTAGGCGGCCTGCGCCTCGCGGACCGGCAGGTGCTCGCGCAAAAAATAGCGCGCGGTGAGGAAAACAACGACGAGCAGCGCCAGGGCGCCCAACCAGAGCCAGATGCGGCTTCCATTCGATCTTTGCTCAGCCATTCAGTCAACCATGTGCCAGTATATAGGACTCTAGAACTGAGATTTCGGAGCAGAAAATTAAGGTTTTGCCATGCGGGAAAGGCGGCGTGAAAGAGGGTGCTGGATTGCGATAGTTGCCTGTGTCAAGTAATATGCTTGATAGCGGAGGGGCCGGCATGGAGGAGAAGCAGACGACGGAGATGGGGGAAGCTGTAGCGGTGCTGCGGCGGTTTAACCGGTTTTACACGCGGTTTGCGGGGCTTCTGGATGAGGGGCTGCTCGCCAGCGGGTACTCGCTGACCGAGGCGCGGGTTCTGTTCGAGCTGGCGACGCGGCCCGAGGGCGGAGCCAGCGAGATTGCGGTGGCGCTGAAGCTGGACGCGGGGTACTTGAGCCGCATCCTGCGCAAGTTCGAGGAGGCGGGTTTACTCACTCGATCCCCCCTGGCGACCGATGCGCGTCAGGCCGTGCTGCGGCTGACGCGGAGGGGCCGCGCGGCGTTTGCGGAGCTGGACCGGCGATCGGCCGGGCAGGGGCAGGGGATCGTGGCGGCGCTGACGCCGGCCGACCGCGAGACGCTGATGCGGTCGATGGGCGGGATCGAGCGAGTTCTCGGGAAAGAGGGCAGGTCGCGGCCGCCGTTTGTGCTGCGGCAGCACCGGCCGGGGGATATGGGCTGGGTCGTCGGGCGGCAGAGCATCCTCTACGCGCAGGAGTACGGATGGAATGGGGAGTACGAGGCGCTGGCTTTGCGGATTGTGGCGGATTTCCTGGATCGCTACGACGCGGCGCGGGAGCGGTGCTGGATCGCCGAGCGGGACGGGGAGCCGCTGGGAACGATCTTTCTGGTGCGGCATCCTGACCGCGAGGGCGTAGCCAGGCTGCGGCTGCTGCACGTGGAAGCGGCGGCGCGGGGCATGGGCCTGGGCCGGGCGCTGGTGCGGGAGTGCGTCGAGTTCGCGCGGATGGCCGGGTATAAGACGGTGACCTTGTGGACGCAGAGCATTCTGCACGCCGCGCACAAGCTGTACCAGGAGGCGGGGTTCCGGCTGGCGGCCGAAGAGCCGCACCACAGCTTCGGCAAGGACCTGGTGGGGCAGACCTGGGAGCTGGATTTTTGAGGCCCGTACAATGGAGCTATGGCGAACCAATCGCGCTATACCGACGAGCACGCAAAGGCCGGCCTCGACTTTGCATTCCCCGCCATCGAGACCTGGCAGAACCAGTTTCCGGGATACGAGATCGAGATCGACGATCCGGAGTTGACGAGCGTGTGCCCAAAGACGGGGCTGCCGGACTTTGGCGTGCTCACGATCCGCTACATGCCGCGGGAGCGGTGCCTGGAGCTGAAGTCGCTGAAGGAGTACCTGTTCAGCTACCGGAACCTGGGAATCTTCCAGGAGAACATCGTGAACCAGGTGCTGGAGGACGTGGTGAAGGCGTGCGATCCGGTATGGGCGGTGGTGAAGGGCGTCTTCCGGCCGCGGGGCGGGATCGGAACGGCCGTGGAGGCGCGCTGGCCCCGGCCGGTGGCGTCGTTGAAGTAGCTGTAGAGCTGGCTGGCGAAGAAGTATCGCGGATCGGCGCCGGAGTAGAATTTGCCGATCAACGTGGCGAAGCGCGAGGGGAGCTGCCACTCTGCGTCCTATCCATCTGTATGACGGGTGCCGGTGGCTCCCCCGGAGAAGGCGGCCTGACAGGGAACGGGAGTTGAGGCGGCCGGCACTTCCGCGGTGCGTTCGCCGTGCTCGACGCTGAAGGCGATCCGGGCTGGAGGCACGGCGGCATGGCCGGGCTGCCACCGGGGCGCAATACGCGCCTCAACGTCAGGACGAATCGAGTCCGCTCCCTGCCGCTCTGCGCCCCGCAGCGCGCCCCAGACTGCGCCGAATAGCTGATAAAGACAGGGAATCCCGCACCGATTCAATTCAGGACGCACAGCGCCGGTACATGCCAAAACGGTATGCGCCCGAAAGATTCCCCTTGTCTCACCCGTCTGCTCTCACCGGGTCGACTATGGTTTTGGCAGGTCGATCGGCATTGGGGCTTCACTCCTTCCTGTTCGGTTTGCCTTCGCGGAAGCCGCGCGCATGGATGGCGTGGACGCCCGGCTCGAACGGAAGCGAGGAGAGATTTCGCTGAACGGTATTCGAGCCGTCTGTCCGGCCCGGCGCGCCGGGGTGAAGGTCGGCTCTCAAGGGTGAATCAGGGAAGGGGAGCGAAGCAATTCAGGGAGGAAGCGGGCTTCCTCGTCAGACCGGTTGAGTCGCAAAAGAGACCGTGCGCCACGCGCCGGATACGAGAGGAAACTGGGGAACCTCCGATGCAGGGACAGATAAATAATCCGCTGGTTCTGGTTGTCGACGACGATCCCAGCATCGTCCGCACCATCTGCGGGTTTCTCAAGAGGGCCGGTTTCCGTACGGCCAGCGCGGGCGACGTCGCGGGGGCTTTGCAGGGAATCCGCGGCCAGAGCCCCGATCTGATCCTGCTGGACGTCAACCTGCCGGACGGGTCGGGCTTCGATGTTTGCCGCTCCCTCAAGTCACAGGCTGCCGCCTTCGCCACTCCGATTCTCTTCATCTCGGCCAGCGACGATACTTCCACCAAGGTGAGGGGATTCGAAGTCGGCGGGCTGGACTACATTACCAAGCCGATCGTGGGGGCAGAGGTCATCGCCCGTGTCCGTACCCATCTGCGGCTGAAACAGGCCTATGAGCGCCTCTCCGAGCTACAGGCGGATCGACTGCAGCGGCTGGCCAGCGCGCAACAAGACCTGATGCCGCAGCCGGAGGAGATTCCGTGCGCGCGCTTCCATGCTTCGATCCGCCAGGTGTTGACCGCGGGCGGCGACTTCTATGACGTGATTCCCGCGGGGCAGGATGTTGTGGACTATCTGGTAGCCGACGCCAGCGGGCACGACCTGGCGGCCTCGCTGTGGACGGCATCGCTGAAGGCGCTGGCCGCCGATTACGCCGGACCGCTGCACCTTCCCGGCGAAGTGGTGCGCGCGATCAACAGTTCCCTGTGCAGGTTTCTTCCATCCGGGGCGTTCTTCACCCTCCTCTATGCCCGGCTCAATCATCGCACCGGACACCTGACCCTGGTGAGCGCGGGCCATCCCCCGGCCATCGTTATCCCCGTGAATGGGGCAAACCCGGCGATTCTCCGCCAGGAGGGCGATGTGATGGGCGCCTTTCCCGACGCGGTGTTTGGCGTGGTGGAACTGACGTTGAATCCCGGAGACCGGCTCTACCTTTACACCGATGGTCTGATCGAGAACAGCTTTTCCTACGAGGACGGCCTGCAGCGTCTGGCCGGCGCCTGCGTTCGAGGGCGAAGCCTGCCCCTCGCGGAGGCAGTGCCTGCCGTGGTCGCGGAGGTGATGGCCGGCTCGACGCCCACGGACGATCTGCTGCTGCTGGGGGCCGAGCCTTGATCCCGCCGCCGCGCCATCCCCCGGTCTCGCTCTGCCAGACGATCCCGTCGCGCCTGGGGGACGCAGAGTCACTGTGCCTGAAGATCCGGGGATGGCTGCAGGCGCAGGGGCTCTGCGACCGGTGTTTCACAGTGGAGCTGTTAGCCAGGGAGTGCCTGACCAATGCGGTGATTCACGGAAACGGCAATGCCGCCGATAAATCAGTTGCTCTCAGCCTTTCGGTTGGCAGGGAGTGGATTCGCTTAACGGTATGCGATGAGGGCCCGGGGTTCGCATGGCGAAAGGCCCGCCGGAAACGGCCCGACGCCGCCCTGTCCTCCGGACGCGGGTTGCAGCTTTGCGCATTGTACGCCGAACGTGTGCGGTTCAACCGAAGCGGAAACCAGATTGCGCTCTGGATCAGGAAGACAGCGCCAACGGGAAAGGAAATGGGCAAGATGGCTGCTTACGTTGTCGAACAGGTGGATCAGCAAGGTTCGGTAAGGCTCGAGGGCGACCTGACCGCGATGGTGGTCCCGCAACTGCAGGCCGAACTCAAAGAGCTGTTGAACAAGGGCGCGCACGAACTGGTGTTCGATCTGTCGAGCACCGCGATGCTTGACTCCAGCGGCATGGGTCTGCTGATTGCGGCGGCCAACAGCCTGGCTCCGGCAGGGGGCAAGATCCGGGTGACGAACGTCGGCCCCGAGATCTTCCGGCTGCTGCAGAGCATGCGGCTGACAGCGCGCCTCAACGTGAGCGCAAGAGCCTGACAGGAGAGTCTGCATGGATGCGAATGTTGACCTGAACGACGAACTGCTTGCCGAGTTCATCAGTGAGTCGCGTGAACATCTCACCACCATCGAGGCGGACCTGCTGGCGATCGAGGAGGGGGGCGCGGAGATCGACGCCGAGCTGGTGAACAAGGTGTTCCGGGCGGCTCATTCGATCAAGGGCGCAAGCGGCTACTTCGGCCTGATCCAGGTGAAGGAGCTGGCGCACCGGGCCGAGACTGTCCTCGACATGATCCGGTCGAGGAAGATGCCTCCCAACGCCGAGATCACCAATCTGCTCCTGGCCGCCTTCGACCGTCTGCGCGAGATGATCAATCGTCCCGCCGAAAGCGCTCACGCCGATATCGGGGAGCTGGTCGAGGGCCTGACGGGACTGGCATCGTCCTTTCTGCCGCAGGAGAAGAAGTCGTCCCTGTCCGAGACGGTCACGCTCAAGCCGGAGGGGGGAGGATCTCCGGTGGTGCTGTCCAGGTTCGATTACGAGCGGGCCAAGGAGTGTGGAAACTACCTGTACGCAGCCGAATACGACCTGATTCACGATATCGAGCGGCGGGGTCAGACGGTGCTGGAGGTCTTCCGCACCCTGTTTGCGGCCGGCCAGATCGTCGACTGCGAGATCGACTTCGGGGCGGTGGGCACGCTGGACGACCCGATCGGCAACCGATTGCCCCTGAGACTGGTTTTGGCCACGATCTTCAGGCCGGAGGGCATCGATTTTCTGTTCCCCTTTACCCGGGAGAAGGTCAAACTGCTCTCCGCTCCGGGGCCGGCGCAACCGGCGAAGGCGCCGGCCGCGGTGGAGATTCCGCAGTCTCCGGCAAAGAGCGGCGCAGTTGAATCCCGGCCGGCGTCGCCGGGGGCGTCTCCAACTCCCGTCACCGCCGCTGCGAAGCCGGCGGCCGGCGCGGCCGCGCCAGCGCCCGCCTCCGTGGTCGAGGACAGCATCCGGGTCAACGTGGCCACGCTGGAGACGCTGATGAATCTGGCCGGCGAGCTGGTGTTGGGAAGGAACCAGCTGCGGGCTTCCATTGCCCAGAAGAATGCGCGGGGACTGAAGGCCGCCGACCAGCGCATCAACCAGATCACCTCGGAGCTGCAGGACGTCGTCATGCAGACCCGGCTCCAGCCTATCGGCAACGTCTTCGGAAAGTTTCCGCGGCTGGTGCGGGACCTGGCCGCGTCCCTGCACAAGGAGATTCAGCTGGATATCCAGGGCAAGGATGTGGCCCTGGACAGGAGCCTGATCGAATCTCTCTCCGATCCGCTGACGCATATGGTGCGCAATGCCGTCGATCATGGGATCGAACTGCCCGAGGACCGGGTCCAGGCGGGCAAGAAACGCCAGGGCCTGCTGAGCATCGGCGCCCGCCACGAGGCCGGCCAGGTGGTTGTGGAGATCGTCGATGATGGCCGCGGGATCGATCCGGAGCGCATCGGCAAGGTGGCGCTGAGCAAAGGGCTGATCGCAGCCGAGAAGCTGGAGGGGATGACGGCAAGGGACAAGATCTCCCTGATATTTCTTCCCGGCCTGTCCACCAACACAGAGGTAAGCGACGTCTCCGGACGCGGAGTCGGCATGGATGTGGTCAAGACCAACCTCGACCGCCTGGGCGGCAAGGTGGAGATCGTCTCGGTTCCCGGCCGGGGCACGACCTTTCGCATCAAGCTGCCCCTGACTCTGGCTATCATCCCGTCCCTGATCGTCTCGGTCGAAGACGAGCGGTTTGCGATTCCCCAGATCAATGTGGAAGAGATGCGGCATGTGTTTCCCGCCCAGGCCAAGACCCGCATTGAAGTCGTGGGCGACGCCGAGGTTCTGGTCCTGCGCGACCGGCTGATCCCGCTGGTGCGTTTCGCAGACGTGCTGGGAGTGGTTCCGACTTACGCGGATCCGGGTACAGGGCAGGGGGAGATCGAACGCCGCACCCGCATGGCCGACCGGCGTTCCGCACGTCTTTCAGCCTTGAGCGAAGGGTCCGCGGCGGGGCCACCGATGGGAGCCCGCCAGACCCGCCAGGCCGGCGACCGGCGTCAGAGCGGCGGCGCCCTCGAGATCGTGGTCGTCACCACCGGCACGCAAACCTACGGCCTGGTGGTGGACAGCTTCCACGACACCGAAGAGATCGTCGTCAAGCCGCTGGGCTCCCATCTGAAGGGGCTGGAGGAGTACGCCGGGGCAACCATCCTGGGCAACGGCTCCGTGGCCCTGATTCTGGACGTAGCGGGTCTGGCGGCCAAGGCAGACCTGGAGGCAGCGGCAGGAACCCCGCCCGGCGCCGCGCCGGCTGAAAACGCCGAACCGGCAGACCTGGCCGACGTCCATTCGCTGGTCTTGTTCCATAACGCTCCGGATGTGCTGTGCGCGCTTCCGCTGGATTCGGTGAAGCGGATCGAACGCATCGAGCCCGGGAAGGTGGAGCTCATCGGCGGGCGGCGGACCATGCAGTACAACGGCGGCCTGCTGCCGCTGGTCACGCTCGCCGACGCTGCCCAGGTTGAGCCCATCGCCGATGCCGGGGAACTGGCGGTCATGATCGCCAATGTGCGCGGCCACGAGGTTGGTTTGCTGGGAGCCATGCCTGTTGACGTGGTCGAAACCGCCGCGCGGATCGATCAGACCACGCACCGTCAGACGGGGGTGGCCGGGTCGACGATTCTTCGCGGCAGAACCGCGCTGGTTGTCGACCTGTACGAATTGGCGGATACAGCGTGGCCGGAGTGGGCGGCGCCGAAAGCAGGGGAGAAGGGCGCCTCGGCCGAGGCCTCCGAGATGAGTGTGCTGCTGGCGGAGGACTCCGATTTTTTCCGGTCCCAGATGATGCGCTTTCTTGAGGAAGATGGCTATTCCGTTCTGGCGGCCCCGGACGGGGAGGAGGCCTGGGAACTGCTGCTCCGGAACCTGGAGCAGGTGCGGGCCGTCGTAACCGATGTCGAGATGCCCCGGCTGGACGGGCTGGGATTGACGCGGCGCATCCGGGCCGACCGGCGCACCCTGCATCTGCCCATCATCGCCGTGACCTCTCTGGCCGGCGACGAGGACGTGGCTCGTGGCAAAGCCGCGGGGATCGACGACTACCAGACCAAACTCGATCGGGACCAGCTATTGGAGCGGCTGCGCGAGTACGCGCGTGCGGACACTGCAAAGCAGCCCGCGGCGGCGGGGGCCTATGCGGCTGCTTAGCCACGTGACGGTTTGCGGGCGGATGGCGACGGCCGCCTGCGGAGCAGGCAATCGGGGATCGAATCCGGCCGTCCCGGTCTGCGTGGCGGAGTCCGTCGGGACGGGGCAAGGCTCAGGGGAAGTGAAGTTCAAGGAGAGAGGAAGAAGACGATGATCGACCTGGCAGATATGAAAGTAGGCAAGCGCCTGGCCCTGGGCTTTGGTATTTGCCTCGCGCTCACCATGGGAATCGCCGCCATGGCGTACTGGGGGCTGGCTTCGCTGAAGCGCGCTTCGAACGATTTGCAGAACCAATCCAACCGGATGCTTGTCGTCAAGGATGCGTCTGTCGATATTGCCAACCTTTACCTCGACATCTGGCATATCGTAACGACGAAGGATAGCCAGGCCCGACAGGATTACAAAGAGGAACTGGACAAGACCAGGGCAACCTACGCGGCCAAGCTGGCGAAGCTGAAGGATAGCGGCAACCCCGAGTACGGCCGGGAGCAGATGGAGAAGATCGAGACGGCGGTGGCCAACGCCAAGAACCTCAACCTGAAGGTTGTCGATGAAGCGATGAAGGGCGACAGCGCCCGGGCTGTCTCCGAGTTTGCCGGCGACGGGGCCGTCAAAGGGCAGGGAATCTTCCAGGCGATGGCCGACTACTGCGACTGGCAGCAGCAGCAGGTGACCGCCACGCAGCACGCCATGGAGGGGGTCCAGTCAAGAGTGAATTGGCTGCTGGCCATTCTCATCGTGGTAGCAGTCGCATTGACGGTGACCTTCTCGATCCTGGTTACCCGCAGCATCACCGAGCCGGTCATGCTCGGGGTCAGCGTGCTGCAGCGCATCAGCGGCGGCGACATCAGCATCAACGTGCCCGAAACCATGACCGCCCGGAAGGACGAGCTGGGAGAGCTGGCGCGCGCCATGCAGATCATGAGCGAGAACCTGCGCCGGCTGCTGGGCGGCATCGCCGACGGAGTGCAGACGCTGGCTGCCTCGTCGACCGAATTGACGGCGGTGGCCAGACAGACCGCTACCGGGACGGCTTCCATGTCGGAGAAGGCCCACACCGTGGCGGCGGCGGCCGAGGAGGCCAGCGCCAATACGGCATCGATCGCCGCAGGGATGGAGCAGTCCGCGAGCAGCCTCTCTTCGGTGGCCAGCGCCACCGAGCAGATGAGCGCCACGGTAGGCGACATCTCGGCCAACACCTCGAAGGCACGCGTGATCAGCGAGCAGGCCACCGGCCAGGCCCAGACCATCACCGAGCAGATGCAGAAGCTGGGACAGGCGGCCCAGGAGATCGGGCACGTGACCGAGACCATCACCAATATCTCTGCGCAGACCAACCTGCTGGCGCTGAACGCGACCATTGAAGCGGCGCGGGCGGGGACCGCGGGCAAGGGCTTCGCCGTCGTGGCCAACGAGATCAAGGAGCTGGCGCGGCAGACGGCCGAGGCCACCGAAGACATCAAGGCGCGGATTGCCGGGATCCAGAACTCGACGGGTACGGCGATCACCGACATCGGGCAGATCACAACCGTGATTAAAGATGTGGGGACCATCGTCACCACCATCGCCGCGGCCATTGAAGAGCAGGCCGCGGTGACCAAGGATGTGGCACGCAACATCGCGCAGGCTTCGGGCGGGGTTCAGGATGCCAACGAGCGCGTTTCCCAGACCGCGCAGGTCTCCCAGAGCATCGCCAAAGACATTGCCGGCGTCAACGTGGCGGTCGCCGAGATCGAGCAGGGCGGCGAACACGTAGAAGCCAGTGCGGCCGAGCTGTCGAAGCTGGCCGAACAGCTGGGGGCGCAGGTGGCTAAGTTCAAGGTCTGAGGGCGAACATGGCAAGCACTGTTTCCAATGCGGAAGTGGAAGACGAGCTGCTGACAGCCACCTTCGAGCTGCGCGGCGAGGGCGTCTTCGGGATCGATGCGACCCTGATCCAGGAGGTCGTCATGGTCGGCGAGATCACGCCGGTCCGTCACGCCGCCGAGTATGTGGCCGGCATTCGCAATCTGCGCGGCCGCATCATCACCGTGATCGATCTGGGCGTGCGGCTGGGCCTGGGGCCGGTGGAGACCGGCCCGGAGAGCCGCATTCTGATCGCCGACTGGAAGGGCGAGCCTGTGGGGCTGCTGGTGGACCGGGTAGCGGATGCGATGGCGCTGGATGCGGGCGATCTCGAGCCCGCTCCGCCCAACCTGCACGGCGTGCAGATGCAGAAGCTTCGGGGCGTGTTTCGCAGCGGCGAGCGTCTGGCGGCGCTGCTCGATCTGGCCGCGGTGCTGGGCATGGATGACCGCCCCGGGAAGCCGCTGCCGACCGAAGAAAGCAGAGGTGGATAGGCGTGAGGGTTCTGGTAGCCGACGATGCGGTCCTCTTCCGGCGGCTGCTCGCAGATGTGCTGTCCTCCTTCCCCGGAGTAGAGGTGGTGGGAAGCGCCGCCAACGGCAGGATCGCCCTGCAGAAAGTGCGGGAGCTCAAACCCGACCTCCTCACTCTCGATATCGAGATGCCGGAGATGGACGGCCTGGCAGTCCTGGACGCGCTCGGCAGCAGCGGTGAACGGGGCCTGGATGTGATTGTGCTGAGCGCGGTCTCCCGGCGCGGGGGCGAACTCACCACGCGGGCCCTGGAGAGAGGCGCCTTCGACTTCATTGCCAAGCCGGAGGCGGCGCATCCGGATCAGGGCCGGCAGGCGCTGCTGGCGGAGCTGGCGCCGCGCATTCGTGCCGTCGCGCATCGCCGGGAGGTCCGCTCCATCCTGGGAAGCGAGTCCTCGCGGGGCCGTCAGGGCCCGCCGGTTCCGGTTGTTGCCTCGGGGTCCATACCGGTGCAGCCTTCCCGGGAGACGATTGCCACGCGCATGCAGCGCGTGGCCTGTCCGGCCATGCCCGAGATGGTGCTGATCGGCGTCTCCACGGGCGGACCTGTGGCTCTGGCCCGGCTTTTGCCGGGAATCCCAGCGGACCTGGGCGTGCCCATCCTCATCGTCCAGCACATGCCGCCGGTTTTCACCAAGTCTCTGGCGGACAGCCTGGCGGCAAAGTGCGCGGTGCGCGTTCAAGAAGCGGCGCAGGGCGAGCTGCCCCGGCCGAACACCGCCTACATCGCTCCCGGCGGGCGACAGATGCGGCTGGAGGTGGGGCCCGGCGGACAGCCCGTCATCGGACTGACGGACGATCCTCCTGAAAACAACTGCAGGCCTGCCGTCGACTACCTGTTCCGCTCCGCGGCCCACCGCTTTCCGGGGCGTGCCATGGCCGTCATCCTCACCGGCATGGGCAGCGACGGCACTCTCGGTCTGCGCCTGCTCAAACGCCACGGTTGTTTCGTGATTGCCCAGGACGAGGCGAGCTGTGTGGTCTACGGGATGCCCAAGGCGGCGGTAGAGGCGGGGGTTGCGGATCTGGTGTTGCCCCTGGGTGAGATCGCAGGCCGGATTGCGGCCACCGTCAGGGGAGGCCGGGCATGAGCGTCGCCATCCGGCGCGAGGAAGTGTCTGTCTGGTCGCGCTACATCCAGGAGATCTGCGGAATTCATCTGGACGAATCCCAGGGTTACCTGCTGGAGACGCGCCTCGGCGGCCTGCTTGCCGAAGCGGGAGCCTCGAATTACTCGGAGCTTTTCTACAAGGCGAAAGCGGGCACGGATGTCAAACTCCGGGCCAGGATCATCGACGCCATCACCACCAACGAGACTTCATTCTTCCGCGATACTTCTCCCTTCGAGCTTCTGCGACACAAGATGATCCCCGATCTCATCGACCGGCGCAGCAAGAGCGGGGGCCGTATCCCGATCCGGATCTGGAGTGCGGCCTGCTCCACCGGGCAGGAGGCGTACAGCACGGCGATCGTTCTCAAGGAACTGCTTGGGGACCTCAACCGCTACGACATTCGCATCCTCGGCACCGACATCTCCAACAAAGTGGTAGCCCAGGCGAGCTACGGGGAGTACAGCCGCCTGGAACTGGGGCGCGGGCTGCCCCCGGAGACCGTCGCCCGGCACTTCAGTCCCTCCGGAGACCGGTGGAGGATTCGGGACGAGATTCGCGCCATGGCCACCTTCCGCACCATGAATCTGCTGGAGCCATTTTCGTTTCCCAGCCCTTTCGACATCATCTTCTGCCGCAACGTGGCCATCTACTTCCTGGAGGCGGATAGAGCGAGGCTGTTTCGCAATCTGGCCCGGTGCCTGGCCGGTGACGGCGGTCTGATCATCGGCGCGACCGAATCCATCTCCGGAGTCTGTCCCGAGCTCGAACCCAGACGCTACCTGCGCTCGGTCTTTTATCAGTGGAAGGGGGCGGCATGAAAACGGCGCTCCCGCGCTGCGAAACCTGCCCGTCGGTGATCCTGCACGGGATCGAGGCCGGCACCCTGGCGGCGGCCGTGGAGCACGCCGCGGACGGCATCATGATGACCGACACGCGCGGGACGATCCAGTATGTGAATCCGTCGTTCACGGCGATGACCGGCTACAGCAGCGAGGAGGCGGTGGGGCAAAATCCGCGCATCCTCAAATCCGGATGCCACTCCTCCAGGTTCTACAAGGAGCTCTGGACCACGATCCGATCCGGGCAGGTGTGGCGCAGCGAGATGACCAACCGGCGGAAAGACGGGACCACCTATCAGGAAGAGTTGCGAATCTCGCCCGTGCACGATGCAGACGGCGTGATTGTCCGCTACGTAGCGATCAAACGCGACATCACCGAACGCCGCCAGGCGGAGGCCGCGCTCCGCGAAAGCGAAGTTCGCTTCCGCTGCATGGCGGACAGCTGCCCGTCCCAGATGTGGGTTACCGACGCCGAAGGCAGGGTAGAGTTCATCAATCGGTTGTACCGCGAGTTCTCCGGTATGAACTGTGAAGAGGCGCGAGCAGGAAAGTGGCGTTCGCTGATTCACCCCGACGATGCTCCCCAGTACCTGGCGGCATTCGACAGCGCGGTCCGGGAGCGCAGGGCTTTCAGCGCGGAGGGGCGGGTCCGGCGCGCCGATGGTGTGTGGCGGATGATCGGCTCTCGCGGTGAGCCGCGGTTTTCGCCAAACGGCAAGTACATGGGTCACATCGGGCTGAGAGCGGATATCACCGAGCGCAGGAAGGCCGAACAGGAACGTCAATTCCAGCACTCGCTCATATCCGCCATCTATGAAGGGTCGCACTACGGAATCTTCGTGGTCGATCCCCAGCATACTGTCGTTTCGCATAACGAGAAGTTCCTGGAGGTCTGGAAGTTTTCCTTTCCGGGCCCTTCAGGCGAGCCGCTGACCAGCATTGTGGGCATGGATCAGCACCAGGTGTTGTCCGCGGCTCTACGCGAGGTGAAGGACCCGGAGGGATACCTCAAGCGGGTTCAGGAGCATGACCGGGATACGCAGTCGTCGGACCGCGGCGAAGTCGAGCTGAGGGATGGCCGGACGCTGGAGTGGCACTCCAACAATCTGCGGGACGGGAGCGGGCAGCACCTTGGCCGCGCGCTCTTCTTCCGGGACATCACGGCGCGCATAAAGGGCGAGCAGGCTCTGCGTGAAACCGAGGAGCGTTTTCGCACCATGGCGGATGGCTGCCCGATGCCGTTGTGGATCACGAACGCCAGGGGCGAAATCGAGTTCGTCAACACGGCGTTCAACCAGTTTAACGGCGGCAACTTCGAACACGTCAAGGGCTCCAATTGGCAGCACCTGCTTCATCCCGAGGACGCGCCGCGGTTCCTGCGGGAGTGCTTCCGCGCGCTTGAGGAGCATCGGTCCTTCCGGGAGGAGACCCGGGTGCAGCGCAGCGACGGCGCATGGCGGTGGCTGGCGGCTTTCGCAGCGCCGCGGTTGTCGACCAACGGGGAATTTCTCGGCCACGTCGGTCTCGGCACCGACATCACGGAGCGCAAGCAGGCGGAGCAGGCGCTGCAGCAGAGCGAAGAGAAGTTTCGCGAGCTGACGGAGAACATCCGGGAGATCCTATGGCTGAAGGAGCCTGGGAAGGCGGAGTTCCTTTACGTCAGCCCCGCGTACGAACAGATATTTGGAAGGACCTGCGCCAGCTTTTACGAGAACCCGGCTTCGCGCCTGGAGGCGATTCATCCTGACGACCTGGAACAGTCGCGGCGGGTCTTCGCGCAGCAGGACCGGGGGGAAGCGGCCGAGATCGAGTACAGAATCCGAACGCCCGATGGACAGGAAAAATGGATCCGCAGCCGGGCCTTTCCCGTTCTCGACGGAGCCGGGAAACCATTCCGGATCGCGGGAATTGCCGAGGATATTACGGAGAAAAAGCAGTATGAGGCGCATTTGATCCGCGCGCAGATGGAGGCCGAGGACGCGACCCGGCGACTCATTGCGCAGCACGCGGTTCTGGACGCGGAACGAAAGATACTTCGCGCCTTCATCGACAATGTTCCGGATCTGATGTGCGTGAGAGACGTAGAGGGCAGATTTGTCGTCGCCAATCCCGAGCTGGCGCGATGGGCTGGTGTGGAGCGCCCCGAAGATATGATCGGAAAGACCGATTATGATTTTTTCCCATCCGCACTCGCCGAGATCTTCGATCGGGACGTTCAACACGTGATCGGCACGGGCGAACCGATCTTCAATCATGAGGTGCGAGTGGGTGCGGGCGCCCAGGACGAGGTGAGCTACTTACAGACCACGAAGGTGCCGCTGCTGGACGGCGAGGGCCGCGTGACCGGAATCGCGGGGATCGGGAGGGACATCACGGCGCGCCGGCGGAATGAGGACGCGTTGCGCGAGAGCAACCGCCAGTTGCGGGAGGCGACGGAGCGGGCCAATCAGCTGGCCTTCGCGGCGGAGGAGGCCAACCGGGCGAAGAGCGAGTTTCTGGCCAACATGAGCCACGAGATCCGCACTCCCATGAACGGCGTGCTAGGCATGATCGACCTGTTGCTCGGTTCCGGTCTCGAGGCGGAGCAGCGGCACTACGCGGAAGTCGCCGAAGAGAGCGCCAAGTCGCTGCTCACGGTGATTGACGACATTCTCGATTTCTCCAAGGTCGAGGCGGGCAAACTGGAGATCGATAACCTCGATTTCAACCTCTATGTCCTGATGGGCGACCTCGCCGATACGTTGGCCGGGCGCGTCGACGAAAAGCAGGTAGAGCTGGTTTGCGCCGTCGCGCCCAGTGTGTGCGCATTGCTTCAGGGCGATCCCGGACGCCTGCGCCAGGTATTGATGAATCTGGTCGGCAATGCCATCAAGTTCACGCATCGCGGCGAAGTCGTGGTGCGCGTCGATCCGATCGCCGAGACCCCCGACGGGGTGACACTGCGCTTCTCCGTACGGGACACCGGCATTGGAATACCCGCGGACAAGCAGCCGAGGCTGTTTACCAGTTTTACCCAGGTTGACGCCTCGACTACGCGCCAGTACGGGGGTACCGGGTTGGGTCTTGCCATCTCGAAGAAACTGGTTGAACTCATGGGCGGCGAGATCGGGATGGAGAGCGAGGAGGGTCAAGGCTCGGAGTTCTGGTTTACGCTGCGTCTTGCCAAACAGCACCACTGCAAGCAATTGGATTCTTCCAACGCTCCCGTGAAGGGCGCGCGCATTCTGATCGTGGACGATAACGCGACCAACCGGGAGGTTCTGACAGCAGAGATGCAGTCGTGGGGTGCAATTGTTGTTGCTGCAGAGGACGGATCGACGGCATTGGCCCGGATGCGGTTCGCGGCGGCTGCGGGGAATCCGTTCCAGGCGGCGGTGCTGGACATGATGATGCCGGGCATGGACGGAGCGGCGCTGGGCGCCGCCATCCTGGCCGACGATGCTCTGAAGTCGACGCCACTGGTGATGATGACGTCTCTGGGGCGGCGGGGAGACGCGCTTCGTTTCAAAGAGATCGGGTTCGCGGCCTACCTGGTGAAGCCGGTGCGCCAGCAGGATTTGTTTGACTGCCTGGTGGCGGTGCTGACAGGAGAACAGGAACCCCGGAAGCGAACCCTGATTACCCGCCACAGCCTGGAGACCGCGCGCCGTTCGAGTGCCCGCATCCTGCTGGTTGAAGACAATCCCACCAACCAGGAGGTGGCAAGCGGGCTGCTCCGGCGGATGGGCTGGCACGCGGATGTCAAAGCGAACGGCAGGCAGGCCATACGGGCGCTGGAAGCAGAGCCCTACGACCTGGTGCTCATGGACGTACAGATGCCGGAGATGGACGGATATGAAGCCACCCGGATCATCCGCGACTCCCAGTCAGCGGTGCTCAATCACAAGATTCCTATCATCGCCACCACTGCCCACGCCATGAGCGGAGACGCCGAGAGATGCTTTGAAGCCGGCATGAGCGATTACATTGCCAAGCCGATCGATCCGAATACCCTGTTCAGCGTAGTGGAAAAGTGGTTGACGCGGAGGGTGGATTCCCAGGCGAGCGGTGCTGCTGTCGACTCGGCGACGGAGTGCAGCAGGCGGCCGGAGAGTCTGCCGGGCGAGTCTCCGGTATTCAATGGCGAGGCGTTCCTGCAGCGCATGATGGGAGATGTGGAGTTTGCCCGGGAGGTTGCGGAGGGATTTGCCGGAGAGCTGCCGGCGATGTTGATCGAGCTGAGAGAGAAGGCCGCGCTCGAGGCTCTTGAGCCCATCTGCAAACTGGCCCACAAGATCAAGGGGGCGGCGGCCAATGTTGGAGGCGAGGCGCTGCGAGACGTGGCGCTTGAAATGGAACTGGCAGGCAAGGGAGGCGATCTGGCCCGGGTGGTGCGGCTGGTTCCCGATCTGGAGACACAGGCCGGCCGGCTGAGCGAAGCGCTGCGAAAGTGGACAAGGTGACACCCGTGCGCCTCTGCGCAGGAGTATGCTCGCGAGCTTCTTCAGATCGATCGTTTGCGCCCGCTCCGGCAACGGAGTTCCCGGCGGTTGCCCGAAACGCTTCTGCGGCGCCTTGGCCCGGATGGTTGCCGGAGGTTGCGAGGCTGACAGGGCCGTTGTTGCCCTTGCCGGTCAGAGCTGGCGAGAGGATTTCATTTGGAGACGATTAACCTTGTCCTTGCCCCGTCACTGCAGCTTCGATCTGTTCCAGCGTGCGCCCTCGCGTCTCCGGCACAAAGCGAGCCGCCAGAAGGAACCCGAGCAGGCAGATCAGGCCATAGATCAGGAAGGTTCCGCCCGTGCCCAGCAACTGGTTCAGCGCGGGGAACGTGTAGGTGAGCAGAAACGACGCGGTCCATAGAGCACTCACCGCAACAGATACACCCTCCGAGCGCACGCGATTGGGAAAGATTTCCGCGATCAGCACCCAGGTGACGGGAGCGAGAGTGAGCGCATAGCAGGCGATGGCGGCCAGCGTCAGGATCAGAATGGCGTTCACCGGCCAGCCGTTGCGGTAGGCAAGCGCGGAGAGCAGGTGGGCGGCGGCAATTCCCAGGCAGCCAAAGAGCATGAGCTTGCGCCGCCCGACGCGGTCCACCAGGACCATGGCGAGCACTGTAAAGACGAGGTTGATGGTGCCGGTAATCACGATATCCAGAAAGATCGTGTTGGCGCCGTGGCCGGCGCTGCGGTATACATCGCCCGCATAGTTGAACAGAATATTGATGCCGGTCCACTGCTGTAGCACCGCCAGCGCAATGCCCAGTAGTACCATGGCGCGAACGCCCGGCCGCAGCAGCTCCCGCCACGAGGAATGGCTGGCAGACTCGGCTGCCAGCGAATGTTGGATGGCGGCGATTTCGGCGGAAGCGTACCGCATCCCTCCGATTTGTTCGAGAACACTCCGGGCCTCCTCGCCGCGCCGATGCGCCAGCAGCCATCGGGGGCTCTCGGGCAGAAAGGCCGAAGCGAGAGTGAAGACCAGTGCGGGAACTGCCACGGCGGAAAACATCCACCGCCAACCGTACTGAACGTTCCACGATCGCAGGAGCGCCTCGCGGCCCAGATCGGCGGCGACCGGCCGGGCAATGCGCCAGTTCACCACCTGCGCCAGCAGGATTCCGACCACGATGGCGAATTGATTGAGACTTACCAGGCGGCCGCGAATCCCCGCCGGGCTCACCTCCGCAATGTAGAGAGGCGAGACGTTGGAGCTCAGGCCGATCGCCACTCCTCCGACGATTCGCCAGAGGATGAAGGAGGAAAAGCTGGGCGCCCATCCCGTCAGCGCCGACGAGACCGCGAAGAGGATCGCAGAGGCCAGCAGCACCCTGCGCCGGCCATGACGGTCGGCAATCGATCCGGCGGCAAGCGACCCTGCCAGGCAGCCGACGAGTGCGCAACTGTTGGCCCAGCCGACCAGGGCGGCCGAGGTCAGGTGGAAATAGATCTCATAAAATTGGCGCGCTCCCCCGATCACCACCCAGTCGTAACCGAAGAGAAGTCCGCCCAGGGCCGCTGCAATCGCAATTCCCCACACATATGCCGTGCCTTCGGGAGCAACCGACGGCGAGAAAGCGGTCTCCGGAACAGGTCCATGCATGGGCTACCCTCTTCAGATGCGCAGCAGGTCGATCGCCCCGGCGTGGCTGCAGTCGTGCTGTAGAACTTCCTGCAAAAGACCGATCCCTTTTTCCTGTTCGCCTAACCCGAGCAACGCCTGGGCCTTCAGGTAAAGCACATGGATCGCCTGCCGCTCGTCGAGGTCCTCCTCGAACAGCAGCAGGGCCGGCAGGGAAGTGGCGAAGAAATCGATCTTCGGCGTCTGCTGCTCCAGGGCGGCCGCGTAGTCGTAGATTGCCCGCAACAGCTTTTGGGCCTCGGCCTCGCGCCCCAGGCGAAGAAGAGAGATGGCGCTCCAGTAGGTCATGTCGGAGATCGATTGCAGCTGCATCTGCTGAAGGTCGGCCTGAATCCGCGACGCCCGTGACCATTCATCGATTGCCGCCTGATTGTCGCCTCGTGCTTCAAAGGCCGCGCCCAGCCAGTAATAGACGATGCTTATATTACTCAACGGATGCCTGGCTTCGGCGAGGCTCTGCGGCGGATGGAGGGCCTCTCTGATGCATGTGATCGCTGTGCCGGGATCGCCGGCCGCCAGAGCGCGTTGCCCCAGGAGAAGCTGAGAGCGAAGATACTGGGCCAGCACCAGGCCCTCGCCACCCTCCCAAGGCTGGAACCGCCTGGAGAGGAGAACTTGAAGCGCCGCATCCGGATTCCCTGTGCTGTTGTACAGGGTCGCAAGCTGGAGGGAAAGATCGTCGCGTTTCTCCACCAGATCCCAATTCGATTCAAGAACGGCCAACCGTTGGCTGAGCGGCGCGCCCGTGCGCTTGGCGAGCTGGTCCTGCTCATACAGGATGCGGGCGTCGGTTGGCGCGAGTTCTCTGGCACGCGCAAAGGCTTCCACGGCGCGGGCCGCATCGTGAAGGATGTTGTAATAGCCGAACCCAAGATTGCGCCGCACCGTGGCGAAGCTCGGATCGAGTTGCGCCGCTCTTTCCCAGAGCACGATGGCTTGGGTGTGGCGCTTGCGGTCGTAGAGAAGATTTCCCAGGAAATATGCGGCGTGCGCATCATCGGGATTGAGGCGAAGGGCTTCTTCAAGAAGCAGCATCTCTTCCAGCCTGCTCGGAAACACGTGCGCGGGATTCGCGGCCGCGGCGATGCGATAGGCATCGAGCGCCTCCTGACGCCTGCCAAGCATGAGCAGCACGTGGGCGTGTGCATAGAGCAGCATCGTCGAGTCACCGCCGCGATCTTCAGGGCCGGGCTCGGAGAAGACTGTGAGCGCCTCCACCAGCCAGCCCGCGCGCAGCAGATCGAAGCCAAGATCCAGCCGCTGGCCCGCATCGGCGGGAGTCTCTCCGGATAAGAGAAAGCGGCTGAAGATGTCAAGCGGGTCCAGAGCCCGCGTTGTGTGCAAAACCTGCGCCGCTTCCTCCGAGCGGCCCAGCTTCCGCAGGACGAGCACCTTCAGGTTGCGCGCATTCAGGTTGTCCGCATCGCGGCGCAGTGAGTGTTCGAGTTGTTCGAGCGCCATTGACCAGTTGTGGCGGCAACAGTCGATTTCAGCCAGACGATGATATGCCGGCCCACGCCATGCCGCATTCCAGGTGGATTTGTAAAGAGCCTGGTAGGCTTCGCCGGTCCGGCCGGCATACAAGAGAGTCTGTCCCAGGTTGTAGAAGGGCTCGCCGTCGTAAGGATTGGCATTGCGTTCCGTCAACCGCGCAATGGCCAGGCGGAGATGCTTTTCGGCCGCGGAAAGCTCTCCGCGCCGCAGATGCCAGCGCCCAAGCGCGTGGTGGGCCCGGCTGTCTCCCGCATCGCGCCGCACGGCTTCGCGCCAATAGATTTCGGCATCGCGTGTCGGGTGGCGATACTGATCGAGGTGCAGACCGATGAGGAATAGCTCGTCATTGGTGGCGACGTCGGCGGGCATAGGCGGCTCCGCGGCCACCGCCGGAGGAGGGGCCGGCTGCAGCTCCGCCGGCGCATACCGCAGGATCAGTGAATCCCCCTGCCGAACGAGGATCTCCGGTTCGCCCGTTTCATTGGCCGGGAATGTGTAATGGAGCGGAGCATCCGGACAGAGATCTCCGTTCCAGGCGCCACGCTCCTCACCGTGCAAGAGGAGGTGAATCGAGCTTCCCGGGCGTTTGCATGTGACCTGCAGATGAACGGTGACGCCCTTTGCCGTTCCTTCCACGCGAAGAGCGGCTTCCGTGTTGGCTTCGTCAGGCACTCCGATCTCGCGAATCGGATACCAGAACTGGCGAAAGGTTCTTGTTTCACCGGGGGCCAGAAAGGAGAAGTCAGGCTGATTGTCTGTGTACACGCCGCCCATGAGTTCCACGTACGGACCGTCCGCATCCGTCAGGTTGCGGTCCCAGGCGTAGCCGAAGTCGTGATTCCCCCATGTCCACTGTTTCTTGCCCGGCGCGATGTGGTGGTTGGCGACATGGACCACGCCGGCCTGCCGGGCATGATCGTAGCCGCCGCTGAAATCGCCGCACGAGCCGGCAACCATGTAGCTGGTGGGGACGGGGATGTTCGCATAGCGGCTCAGGTCGTTGGGTGGGTAGGAGCCGTCCGGGATGAAATGCCGTGGTTTCTCCTCCTCGGGCACGCCGTGCAGGAATCGCGCGCGATAGTTGATGCCGTAATAGGTTCCCTGGCTGAGAGGAAACTCGGTGATGGCGCGGCGGGCGTGGTCGGCGACAAAGCGTACGTCGCGGGGAAAGAAGGACTGATACTTCTCGTGGGCGTGAGCGGCGACGTTTGCCCACCAAAGAAATGTTTGCGTGCCGGTGGTCCTGTTGTAGAGCCGGACGCGGAGTTCGAGACGGGCAGCGCCGGGACGCAGGCACAGGCCATGCATCCCCTTCATGCGCTGGAGAGGATCGTGATCGCTGCACCAGACGATGACCGCGCCGCCGGGTTCGCGCTCGATGAAGGTTTCCACCGGCATGAAGGTTGCGGGGCGATGATGCTGCGGCCAGTTGAACTCGACCCCTCCGGAGATCCAGGGTCCGGCCAGCCCCACCAGCGCGGGTTTGATAACATTCTGACGATAGAAGAAGTCGTAACCGTTTAGCTTGTCGAGCCCGATATGGATGCGGCCCCCGATTTCAGGCAGGACCATGAGCCGGATGTACTCGTTCTCGAGATGCACGGCCCTCCAGGAGTGTTCGGCGGGCTGGGTGTCGATGCGATCGATCACCGGCAGGGGATAAACATGCCCGCTGCTGCCCTGGTAGACGCGCTTTTCGAGAAACATAGGATTGGGATCCGGAGCGGCAGGCAAGTAAGTCCGCATGACCACCGGCTCCTCCCATGCTTTCACTGGACCAGTCTCCGTCGCGGGGGCAGCCGGGAGCTGCAATTTCGCGGGCCCGGATTGTGGCGCTCGATCTGCGATTCGATCTTCCATCTTCTGCATCATCGCCTGAGAGTCCTTCTGGAACGGTTGCATTTCAGTGCTTTCGCACCCCAATCGCTCCGGCGCTTCAGCCGGAGCAGAGGACATCCTTCTGTGTACACTATGCCTCCTTGGGCCGACCGCGAGCTTCGACTATAGATAACAGCTTAGGGCCTGGCGGCCGGACGGCAAGCGTTGCCGGCGCATGCGAGAATGTTGATCGGCTCGCCAGGGTTGAGCGCATCCCGAGTTTGCACGGTCGCTGTACTCGCGGCGACCATGCTGTCGATTGCGGATACTGATATTCGCAGCGGTACAGTCATCATCCACCGCCAGCCCGGCGAAGGCAGGCAACTGCCGCCGGCCGATCTCCGCCATGACGCTTCCTCGGGAGTTTGAAGTTCGATGAACAAAGGGGCCTTGATGAATACGAATACGATGTTGTGGTCAGGTTCTCTGCGGCGCGCGCTGGCGGTTGGCGTTATGGCGCTGTGGTGCGGATTGCTGTTTCCTGTGAGTGGCCTTTCAGCGCAAACGGAAGGTTCGGCCGGGACGAGCGCACACGTTCACTACGAGAGCGAAACGCGCGTGTTTCGCCTGGATGCGGCGGACACGACGTACGTTTTCGGCGTGAACGACGAACAGGAGCTGCAGACCCTCTATTGGGGGGCCCGGCTGCCGGACCGCGATCATTTTGCGGCCGCGCACTCCGTGCCAGGCGCCTCCTCGTTCGATCCGCCGATCGATGCCACTCCGCAGGAGTTTGTTGCCTGGGGCGGAGCGCTCTACGTGGAACCGGATCTGAAGATCACGTTTCCGGACGGCAACCGCGACCTGGTGCTGAAGTACGTCTCGTATCGGATCGAAGGCGATCAGCTTTCGATCACCATGAAGGACATCTCGCGCGAAGTTTACGTGGTGCTGCAGTACCAGATCGATCCGGAGACCGGCATATTGCGCCGCGCGGCCAGGATCGAGAATCGCACCGATGCGCCCTTCACGATCGAACAGGTCTTCGCCGCTACCTGGAATCTGCCCCGCGGAACGGACTATCGGTTGCGCTATCTTACGGGCCGCTGGGCTGCGGAGTGGAACCTGCAGGAGCAGCCTGTGCAACCGGGCGAGACGGTGCTCCAGAGCCGGCGCGGCACCACCGGAGCACAGAACAACCCCTGGTTCGCGATCGACCACGCAGACGACAGCGACCCCGATCATGGCAGCGTCTGGTTCGGAGCGCTCGGCTGGAGCGGTTCCTGGGAGATTGCCGTTGAGCAGAACCAGGTGCGGCAGGTTCGAGTCAGCGGGGGTTTCAACAGCTTCGACTTTGGTTATCTGCTGGGGAAGGGGCAATCTCTTGAGACTCCGTATTTTTATGGGGGGTACACGGACGATGGAATCGGCGGCGCTTCGCGTTTGATGCACCGCTTCGAGATTGACTCGATTCTGCCGCATGCTCCCCATCCCGCGCTTCGGCCGGTGCTGTATGACTCGTGGGAAGCGACCGGATTCAATGTGAACGAAGCGGGGCAGATGAAGCTTGCCGAAGAAGCGGCCAGCATCGGCGTGGAACGATTTGTCATGGACGACGGCTGGTTCGGAGAGAGGAACGGCGATCACGCCGGACTGGGCGATTGGTGGGTCAATCCGCAAAAGTTTCCGCACGGGCTGAAGCCGCTCATCGATAAGGTCCATGCACTCGGCATGAGCTTTGGGCTCTGGGTTGAGCCGGAGATGGTGAACCCGGATAGCGAGCTCTATCGGCAACATCCGGACTGGGTGCTCTATTTCCCCGGACGGCCCCGCAGCCAAGAACGGAATCAACTGGTATTGAACCTTGCCCGTCCCGATGTGCGCGCCTGGGTCTTCAACACGCTGGACAAGCTTCTCAGCGAAAACCAGATCGACTTTCTGAAGTGGGATTACAACCGCAACTGGTCCGAGCCGGGATGGCCGCAGGTTCCACCCGACGAGGAGAAGAACGTCTACGTCGACTTCATCCGCAACTACTACGGCATTCTCGCCGAACTGCGCGAGAAGCATCCGAAAGTCGAGATCGAAAGTTGTTCGGGCGGAGGAAGCCGGGTGGATCTGGGGGTGATGCGCTATACAGACGAGGTGTGGCCCTCCGATAACACCGACGCCTATGACCGGCTGCGCATTCAGAATGGATTCACCTACGCGTACACGCCGGGAGTCATGATGGCCTGGGTCACCGAATCACCGACCTGGGTCAATCACCGCACGCTCTCTCTGGAGTACCGGTTCCTGTCATCCATGCAGGGCTCGCTGGGCGTGGGGGCGAATCTCAACAAATGGACTCCCGATGAGTTGGCCAGTGCCAAGCGCATGATCGCTCAATACAAGGAGATTCGCGATACGGTGCAGCGGGGGCTGCTCTATCGGCTTATCCAGCCGTTGAACGGAAGCGAGCAGTCCGCGAACGAATACGTCGGGCGCGACGGACGGCAGAGCGTGGTATTCGCATTCCTGCATTCGAGTACGGAGCTCTATCCGTATCCACGCCTGTATTTGCGCGGACTCGAAGCGGATGCCATGTACCGCGTCAGCGCCATGGACGGGAAGGTGGCGCCGGGTACGCCGGCCGTGGCCAGCGGCGCGTATTGGATGCATCACGGCATCGACGTGGAGTTAGTCGGCGACTTTCAGGCGGCGGCCTTCACGCTGGAGCGCGAGGAAAGCGGACAGAGAGACTTGGCCCGCTGAGGCCATCCCGTCTATGCGGTGAGCGCCGCCATGCAGATCAAGTGGCCCATGCGGCAGTTCCGGCCAATCTTTGCGCACGCCCGGCGCCGATCGTGGGCACGGAAATGCTCGATTTGTCAGCTTTCTAAGACGTCAATTCGGGCTGAGGGTTGCTGCGGATGGAGAGCGTCGCTGGAGTGTCGGATTTTCGGCTCTCCAAGGCCGAGAAAGAGCGCGGAGTCGAGAAGCCCTTCGTCTTTGGCTGACGCGCGGAAGGAATCTCGGGGTAGAATCGGGGTAAAGTATGCAATTTTGTAGACAATCTTATGCCGAACAGCGTACTGCCGTCACGGATTGAAGTCGTGGATTCGCACACGGCGGGCGAGCCCACCCGGTGTGTGCTGGCGGGGGGGCCGCACCTGGGACCGGGGCCTCTGGCCGAGCGGCTGGAGACTCTGCGGCGGCGACACGACGTGTACCGGCGGGCGGTACTGTGCGAGCCGCGGGGCTCAGAGGTGCTGGTGGGCGCGATGCTGGTGGAGCCGGTGGACCCAGCGGCCGCGGCGGGCGTGATCTTCTTCAACAACGCGGGTTACCTGGGGATGTGCGGCCACGGAATGATCGGGGTGGCGGCGACCTTGAGCTACCTGGGCCGGATCGGGGTGGGCGAGCACCGGATCGAGACGCCGGTGGGCGACGTGACGCTGAGGCTCGATGCCAAGGGCGAGGTGACAATCTCAAACGTGGAGGCCTATCGGCTCTGCAAGGACGTGGCCGTGGGGCTGGAGGGCTACGGGACGGTGCGGGGGGATGTGGCGTGGGGCGGGAACTGGTTTTTCCTGGTGGAGGAGCATCCCTTTGAGCTGACACTCGAGCACGAGGAGGAGCTGACGGCGTTTACGTGGCGGCTGCGGCTGGCGCTGGCGGCGAATGGCGTGACGGGCGAGAACGGGGCGGAGATCGATCATATTGAGTTGTTCTCGAAGGCGCACCTCGCGGAGAACGACGGCCGGAACTTTGTGCTGTGCCCTGGGAAGGTGTACGACCGGTCGCCTTGCGGGACGGGGACGAGCGCGAAGATGGCGTGCCTGGTGGCGGATGGGAAGCTGAAGCCGGGCGAGTTGTGGCGGCAGGAGGGAATCCTGGACAGCGTGTTCGTGGGGAGGGTGGAGCTGGACGGGGACCGGATCTTGCCGTACATCACGGGGTCGGCGTACGTGACGGCGGAGTCGTCGCTGATCTTCGAGCCGCAGGACCCGTTCCGCAACGGGATTCCTCTGTGGAACGGAAAGGCAAAATGACGGCCGAGGCAATCGCGGGCCAGGACAGCTTCGATGTGGCCGTTGCCGGGGGCGGCATTGTGGGCTGCGCGTGCGCGCTGGCCTGTGCG
>Ga0335072_10001141_pt1 | contig 44288 bp, 36 predicted proteins | sample Lox_Sample_21_FD_206725 | JGI IMG/M metagenome (GOLD analysis project Ga0335072, IMG submission 206725) | Soil microbial communities from Loxahatchee National Wildlife Refuge, Florida, United States - Lox_Sample_2.1 | ecosystem: Environmental > Terrestrial > Soil > Wetlands | place: USA... | reverse complement strand
CGGGTATCACTATCCGTGGCCCGGCCTTGGCCATATCGAGAGGGCTGGCACGGCGTTCCGCTTCGTCGGCGCCCACTGACGCGGGGGGCGCCTCGGGGCGGTGGTTATTCGGATCAATGCCGGAAGGTTGCGAACTCCGCTGCACTGAGCTTGCCAAGCTCGCTGAGCAAGAGGGGCCAGCTTTTCAGTCCCTCATCAAAGGACGACAGTCGGAAAAACTCGTTGGGCGCGTGGACGTCCTCGTCCGGCATTGCCAGGCCGTAGGTCATGGTGTCGATCCCGAGCATCTCCCGGAAGATCGCGCTGATGGGAATGGTGCCGCCGGCGCGCACCAGGACCGGCTTCCGTCCGTGCAATTGCTCCTGGACGCGGGAAGCGGTGAGCAATAGCGGATGATCGTCGGGCAGCGTCGGTGCCGGCGTGCCGCCCTCGTCGCGCGAGAACGCGAGTTCAACGCCGGGCGGCAGCGAGGCCTTGAGATGGGCGATCAGATGTTGCCGCGCGCGGGCCGGATCCATGCCGGGGGCGAGGCGCATGGTGATCTTGGCGTGGGCTTCGGCGGGCAGCACCGTCTTGCCGCCGGCACCGGTATAGCCGCCCCACATGCCGTTCACCTCGATGGTGGGGCGCAATGTCGTCAGTTCGCGCGCGGTGTAGGCGGGATCGCCGTAACGCAGGCCGCCGATATCGGCGAGGAACTGCGTCTCGTCGAAGGGCAGCGCGGCGGCGGCGGCGCGGGCGGCGTTGGTGATCGGTGCGGCATCGTCGCCGAAATGCCCCACCAGGATGCGGCCCTCACGATCGTGCAGGCTGCCGATCAGCGCCGCCAGTTCATGCAGGGCGTTGCGCGCGGCACCGCCGTAGCGGCCGGAGTGGCCGTCCTTTTTCGCGGTACGCAGCGTCAGTTCCAGGCCGGCGATGCCGCGCCCGCCGATGCCGAGCGTGGGCACGGTGGTGCTGGCACGACCGCCATCGGCGGAGAGCATGGCGTCGGCGGTCAGTTTGTCACCGTATCGTTCGACGATGGTACGCAGGCTTGGACTGCCGCATTCCTCCTCGCCTTCGATGAACAATTTGATGTTGATCGGGAGGGCGCCGGTGACGGCGAAAAAGCCGCCGATCGATTCGATGGCGATGGTGGTGGAGCCCTTCACGTCCGACGCGCCGCGGGCATAGAGCCGGCCGTTGTGCTCCGTGGGTTCGAACGGCGGGGAGTCCCACAGCTCCAACGGATCGGGCGGCTGCACGTCGTAATGGCCATAGACGATCAGCGTTGGCTTGCCTGGCGCACCGAGCCATTCGCCGAACACGGCGGGCTGGCCGCCGCCATCGAGAAGCTGCACGTTCTGCATGCCGATGTCGCGCAGCCGCTGCGCCAGGAATTCACGCGCCGATTTCATGCCACCGGCATAGGCCGGATCGGTGGACACGCTGGGCATGCGCAGCAGCGCCTTCAGCCGGTCAAGGACGACATCGCGCTCGGCGGCGAGGTAGGCAATCACGGCATCGGACATAGCGTCGTTCCTGGCTGATGACGGCGGGATTCGCGCAGATCGAGACGGGGGGCGTCAAGCGGGGCCTCGGGCCGGCGCTACACTTTCCGCAGGCGGAGCGGCTATTGTCGGCGCATGCCCCAGCTTCGCCAAATGCGCCTGAACGCGTTCGACATGGCCTGCGTCGGCCACATTCAGCACGGCCTGTGGACGCATCCGCGCGACCGATCTTGCGACTATACGTCGCTGGACCACTGGGTATCGCTCGCCCGCACGCTGGAGCGCGGCTTGTTCGACGGCTTGTTCCTGGCCGACGTGCTGGGCGTCTACGACGTCTACGAGGGGAAACCCGATGCGTCGCTGCGCCATGCGGTGCAGATCCCATTGCTCGACCCGCTGGCGCTGGTGCCGGCGATGGCGCACGCCACCACAAATCTTGGTTTCGGCGTCACCTGCAACCTCGCCTACGAAGCGCCGTTCCTGTTTGCCCGCCGCATGGCGACGCTGGATCACCTGACGCGCGGGCGCATCGGCTGGAACATCGTCACCGGCTATCTGGACAGTGCCGCACGTGCCATGGGGTTCGATACGCAGATGGAGCACGACGACCGCTACGATCTGGCGGACGAATACATGCAGGTGGTGTACGCGCTGTGGGAAGACGGCTGGCGTGACGATGCGGTGGTGCGCGACCGGGCGGGCGGCGTGTACACCGATCCGTCGCGGGTGCGGCGCGTGCGGCATCGCGGCAAGCAGTTCCGTGTCGATGCGATTCCATTGTGGGAGCCGTCGCCGCAACGCACGCCGGTGCTGTACCAGGCGGGAGCGTCCGACCGCGGCCGCGTGTTTGCCGCGCGCCATGCCGAATGCATGTTCATCAATCCCAGCACGAAATCGAACGTGGGCCGACTGGTTGCCGATCTGCGGGCACGCGCGGCGCCGCGGCCGATCCTGGCGTTCCTCGGTGCCACGGTGGTGGTGGGACGCACGGAAAGCGAGGCGCGGGATCTGCTGGCGGAATATCGCCGCCACGCCAGCGTCGAAGGCGGATTGGCGCATGCCGCCGCGTCGCTGGGCATCGATTTCGGGCGTTACGGGATGGACGAGCCGATCGACGATGCGCCGACCCAGGCCATCCGGTCCAATGTCGAGGCGATGGCGCGCGCGCTGGGTGCTGGATGGACCAAACGCAAACTGATCGATCGTTTCGTGCTTGGCAGCCGCCAGCCGCCGATTGTCGGATCGCCGGAGCAGGTGGCGGATGAGTTGATGGCGTGGATGGAAGAAGGCGGCGTGGACGGTTTCAATCTTGCGCGCACGGTGGTGCCGGAGTGCCTGGAGAGTTTCATCGAATTGGTCGTGCCGGTGCTGCAGGAACGCGGGGTGTACAAGCGGGAATACGCGGCGGGGACATACCGGCAAAAATTGTTCGGCCACGGCGATCGGTTGCCGGCAGAGCATATCGCCCGCGCGTCCATCGACCGTGCCGGCGAAACGCGCGCGAGCGAGACGCCGGGAAGCGCCGGGGGCGAGGACGACGAGGCGAGAAGATCGTAAGGTGCTGCCGCGCCGATTGGCATCATTCAGGGCGCTGGCGCGCGGATTGCCATCATTCAGGGCGCTGACAGGCGCTGACCCATCGGGCCGAGGATGGCGGAAATGCGCCCCGTGTCATGCCCGGCGAAGGGACATCCACGTCTTTTCCGCGGAATACTCGGCAAAGACCTGGATGGCCGCGCTGATCCCCGGGACAAGCCCGGGGACGGCCATGACACAGAACGAAATCCCGCCTGCACCTCAAATTAGTGGGGGGCTGCTGGCGTTGCACCGGCGAGGTCGATGGAGGCGCGGGCGAGAGTTTCGAATTCCTCCACCGTCAGCGTCTCGGCACGCCGCTCGGGCGCGATCCCGGCGGCGTGCAGCAACCGCTCGCCACCGAGCGCTTTGATTGCGCCACGCAGCATCTTGCGCCGCTGGCCGAATGCCGCCGCCGTCACCTTCTCCATTTGCTGGAACAATGCCGCGTCCGGCTGGCGGGCACGCGGTGTCAGCCGCACCACCCCGGACCAGACCTTGGGCGGCGGGACGAACGCCGCGGGGGGAATGCGGAGCACGATTGCCGCCTCGCAGGTCCATTGCGCCAGCACCGAAAGCCGTCCGTACTCGCCGGTGCCGGGCGCGGCACAAATGCGCGCTGCCACTTCCTGCTGGAACATCAGCGTCAGCCTCTCAAACGCCGCGGCCTGACGCAGCCAGCGCACGAGCAAGACCGATGCAATGTTGTACGGGAGATTGGCCACGACCTGCCGCGGCGGCTCGGCCAGGGACACCGGATCGACCTGCAAAGCGTCGGCAGCCACCACAAGCAGCCGTTTGTCCGAGGCCGCGGCGAGGTCCTCGATCGCGGCCACCGCACGCGGATCGATCTCGATCGCGGTGACGCTGGCGGCATCGGACAGCAACAGGGCGCGGGTCAGGCCGCCCGGACCTGGCCCGATCTCGATCACGTGGCGCCCCGCGAGATCGCCGGCCAGGCGCACGATGCGCGCGGTCAAATTCGCATCAAGCAGAAAGTGCTGTCCCAGGGAGCGGCGCGCGTCGAGGCCGTGAGATGCAATTACCTCCCGGAGCGGTGGCAGCGACGTCACGTACCGCTGGGACGCCTGATCTGAATTGTCGCCTTGTGGCGCAGCTCCGCCATCAACTGCCTGGACGTCAGCTCGACCCGTTGGGCCAGGATCTCCTGGCGCATTTCCGCGTCGCTGACATTTGCCAGGTTCTTTTGCTCGCGGGAACAAACGATCACCACGGCGATGCCGTCGGTTGCCACCAGCGGCTCGCTGGCCTTGTCGTAAGGCAACGTGGAGAGCAATTGACGGAAGGCCGGCGGGTTCACGCCCTCGAGCCGCACCTCGCCCGGGTCAGGGGGCCGCGCCGAGTTGTTGGCTTTTGCCACTTGCTCCATCTGATTGCAGCTATGAACGCTGGCGCTGATGCTCCGCGCCTTGTCCAATACCTGACGCTGCTGATCCGTCGGCGCCTGCGGATTCAAGGGCGTGACGAAGGGCAGGAAGACCTGGCGCATGGACAACACGGTACCGAAGTCGCGGCCGATATCGCGCTTGGCCTGCACGGTGACGATACTGTAGCCGCCTGGCACCCGCACCGGGTTGGAGATCGCGCCGATCGGCATCTGCGCGACCAGATCGGCCACCGCCGGATCAAGCTGGTTCGGCTGCACCCAACCGACTTCGCCGCCCTGCAACGCGGTCTGCGTCTGACTGAACTGGGCTGCGACCAGCGGAAACGGCGCGCCCTTGCGCAGTTCGCCGATCACGGTTTCGGCGAACCGCTCGGCGTCGGCCTGGTTGGTGGGATCGTCGATGGGCACGAATATCTCACCGACGCGGTATTCGGGCTTTCCCACGAGCTGGGTTTGCAGCCGTTGTTGCTCTGCGATCTGGTCGTTGCTGATCTGCGCCTGATCGGCCAGTTGCTGACGCAACACCTGGGTCCAGCCAAGCTGGGTGCGAATCTGGTCGATCAGCGTGCGCAGGCTCACCCCGTCGCTCGCCAGCTTCACGCGCAGCGCGCCGGGCGGTAGATTGTTTCGTTGCTCGATCTGATGCATCGCCTCGGCGATATCCTTGTCGGGCACGACGATCTTGCGCCGTTGCACCTCCTGCATGCGCAGCCGCTCATCGATGAGCTGGCGGAGGATCTGCGGCTTGAGGCGTTCGATGATGTCGGGCGACATCGGCAGCCCGGTGGAGAGCGCAAACAGCCGGGTCCGGTTGTCCACATCGACGTTGGTGATGACGTCGCCGTTCACGATGGCAACGATGCGGGTGGTTTCGACCGACGGCACCGGGACGACGGAAGCGGCCTCGACCCACGCGGGAACCGCGGCAGCGCAGAGCGAGAGCGCCAGCGCCACGGCCGCCGATGGCGCCAATCGCCGCAGGCGGGGCCTACGGTCATACTGCATTGCAACAACTCCCATCGTCAGAGGGCCCGATAGCCGATCTGGCCCACCGTCTTGAAGGTGAAAAGAAACAGCAGGGCGGTCGAGCCGCTGTCCCCATTGATCGAGGTATAGCGGCGGTAGAACCTGATATCCAGAATGAAGCACTCATCCTCGTACGTGGCATCGGCGCCGACCGCGATCATCTGGTTGAAGGTCAGGTCGCGCCGGGCGAAGGCGCTGAAGCGGTACTGTCCCCAGTTGGAGGAGGCGCTGACGGTGACCTCATCGCGGGGCTGGAAGAATCCGGGATCGGAGGCCAGCGTGGGGGGCGGCGCCGAGTCGAACAAGGTGTAAGGGTCGTAAGCGGTATAGAGGTACCCGCCGGCGAGGCGGAACTTGGGCACGCCCACCGAGAAGGTCGCGTCGGTCATTTCCGTATTGAGCGTCTGGTGGTTGAACCGGACGCGGTACATCATGTCGAACCAGGTGGTCGGCGCGAAATAGACGTGTCCGACGATGTCGGATACGTCGTCGTGCAGGCCGGTGAATTCGGGGAACAGGTTGTCCGGGGCGGTGCGGTAGGACTGGCCGATGAAACCGTCGAAGGTGGTGCCGCCGAGGTACCAGGTTCCTTGCAGCGCCGCATTCAGGCGCACGCCGCCGTCCAATCGGTCGATACCATTGAACCGGTTGAAGCCGAACAAATTCGTGTCGGTGAATTCCAGGTCCAGGCTGTCTTCGTTGGGATACTTGTCATTCTGGCCGGAGCCGGTGGCCGGTGCGACGACCAATTGCAAATGCGGCTCGATCACCTGGGTGCCCCAGGCGCCGGAACTGCGCATGAACGGCCAGCGGAAGTCCACGGCCACCTGCGGCTGCGCCCGCGCATCATCGATCGTGTCATGGGTGCCAAAATTCGGTTGCTCGTTGAAATGGGAGGCATTGTAGGCCGCGGCATCGGCGTGCAGCGTGATCTGCCACAGATCGCCGAGGGCGCCGACAAACGGCCGCTCCCAGTCCACGGTCAGGGATGCGCGCTGGGTGTTTGTCCCGGTGGCGCGGAACACATTGAAGTCGCTGGTATAGAGCGACAAGCGGCCGCCCAGGGCGTCGGGCTGGCCGAAATAGGCGTATTGAAAGCGCGGCAGCACCACCGGCAGTTCACTGTCGACGACCACGCTGCTGAGGCCCTGATAGAAGCGGGTGTCGACGCGCGCATAGGCGCCTTCGCCGAAGCCTTCCCCGTAGATATCCGAACTGAGCAGGTTGGGGTCGAGGTTGAAGCCGTTGCCGAAGTGGTAATCGCGCACATAATCGGAGGACGATGCCCGACTGACATCGAAGCCCCAGCGCCAGGTGTCGTTGTAGTTGAACTGACCCTTGGCATCGATGGTGGCCTCGGGAGAGTCCTGTGTGGTCGGCGGCACGCCGTTTTGCGGACGGTCGATGAAGTATGCCGCCGAGCCGTCAACCAACAGATAGCCGTTGTTGAAACGGCGGCGATATTCCGTCATCAACTGGACGCCGGCGCTGGTTGTCAGCACCGGAATGAACGTCGCGTCGGACTGGTCGTCGAGCACCCAGTAGTAGGGTTGGGCGAAGAACGCGCCGAGCGCGCTGGAATTGCCGATCGATGGCATTAGCAGGCCGGACTGGCGCTTGACCGAAGGATCGGGTGCGGAGATGTAGGGAAACCACGCCACGGGCAGGCCGAACATCTGCAATTTGGCATCGTAGTACTCATCGCGCTTGTGTTCCAGGTCCTGCACCCCGGAACTCGCGGTGATCTGCCACAGCGGCGGCCTGGTCGGGTCCTTCTTGCACAGGTTGCAGGGAGAATAGACGACGCGTGACAGCTCGTTGATCTCGCCGCCGGTGCGGCGCGCGCCGTTGGCGGCGAGCTTGCCGTTCTGCATCAAGAGCGCGCGGAAGTCCTTCAGCACGCCGTCCTTCATGTCCTGCGACAGTTCGGCATAGTCGGCGAACATCACCTCGCCGTCGGGCTCCATCAGCACGACGTGGCCGGTGGCGGCGGCGGTGCCGGTATTGCGGTCGAACACGACCTTGTCGGCGCGCAGCACGTGGCCGTTCTGCCAGGCCTCCACGTGACCGGTGGTGATCACGAGGTTGTTCTGCTGGTCGTATTGCACCTGATCCGCGGTGAAGGTGACCGGCTCTTTTTGCGATGGAGGCTGATTGCTGCCACCCCCGCCGGTCAGGGCAGAAAGCTGGGCACGCGCGGGCAGTGCCACGAGCATCAGCAGCGCGGGCATCAGCAGCGCGAGCATGCACCCAAGAAGAGCTCGCGGCATGCCTAACCGTCTTCCATGTGCAGCAGCAGTGCGATTGCGAGCATCAGGCCGGCCGCGGTCGGCGCCCAGGCCGCGAGCACGACAGGCAGGGCGCCCGATTGGCCGAATTCCTCGGCGATCTTGGAGATCATGAACAATGCGAAGCCGGAGGCGACGCCGCTGCCGATCATGCGTGCCACGCCGCCGCGCCGCGCCGGCCGCATGGAGAAGCCCGCGGCCACGAGGGTCATTGTCGCACACAGCAACGGCAATGCCAGCAGGGATTGAAAATGCAGGCGATGGCGCACGCTGGAAAAGCCGGAGTGCTGCAAAAGCCGGATGAAGCCGGGCAATGCCCAGACGGAGAGCGTGTCGGGCGAGGCGAAACTCTCCTGCACGCGCTGCACCGTCAGATCGGTGGGCAGGCTGATCCGCTCGAGCGGACCGGGCGGCGCATCGGGCCGCAGCATGCGCGCGTTCGACAGATCCCAATGGCCGGGAGCCAGCACGGCATGGGCTGCCTCGATACGGGCGAGAAGCTGATCGCTCGCGTTCAGGCGGAACACGCTGAGATCGCGGGCGGTGAGCTGCCTGCGCTTCAGTTGGACGTCACGCGCATGGATGATGGCGACGCCTTGTGGTGTCAGCATGCGATCCGATTGCCGCAACCAAAGTTCGCCACTGTTCAGCGCCAGCGGGCCGCCGCTGGCGGTCAGGTAGCTGTTTTCCAATTGCTCTGCGCGGGAGAACATGATCGACGACAGCGGGCTGCCGATCATGACCGCAAAGCAGCCGAATACCAGTGCGCAAAAGGTGGGTGCGGTGAGAAATTCCCAGGCCGAGACGCCGGCCGCGCGCGCGACGATCAGCTCCGATGAGCGGGTGAGCCGCCAAAAGCACAGGATGCCGCCGAGCAAGATGGCAAACGGCAGGATTTGCAGGGCGAGATAGGGCAGCCGCAGGGCGGCGATCTCCGATATCATCGTGAATGTCGTATCGGGCCGGGAGGCGGACCGGCGCAGCAGTTCGAGAAAATCGAACAATGACGTGAGGCCGGTCAGCGCGAGCAACATCGCCACTGAGGCGAGCGCGAATTGCCGGCAGATATAGATTGACAGCGTGATGGCTGGCGTCACGGTTCAGCTTGCCAGCGGCAGGGGGCGCCGGCGCGACGCCAGCAGAGGCGGCACCAGCAGCAGCCAGCTACACACGATGCCGGGCACCAAGGCGTGTGCCCAGATCAGCGGGATCAACGCATTGTTGCGGGCTGCGACGTTGTCGATTGCCAGCCCCAGGGCGAGCAATACGACCATGGTTCCGACCGAAGCCAGCGGACGCAGAAATCCGCCGTGCCGGCGAAATGCGCCGGTCAGCGAAAACAGCAGGGCCACCGACGCGTAGGACAACGCCGTCAGCGGGCCGGCCAAACGCTTGTGGGCCTCGGCTGTCCAGTGGGGGTAATCCTCCCGCGGAATGTTATCCGGCGGCTGCAACAGTTGAGAGATCGAGGCCTCGCTCATGTCGAGCAATCTCGGTTCGTCCTGATGCGCCGTGTCAGCGAGGTCGACGACGTTCTCGCGAAACGTCAGGATGTCGAGACGCCCGGTCTGTTTGTCGATCGCCTGCCGGCTGCCGTCGATCAGCAGCACGCGCGGTCCGGTCGGACCTTCCAACAGACGACCGCGCTGCGCCAGAATCGTTGCGGGGTTGTTTTTGTCGCGCTCGTCGTCGACGAGAATGCCGTGCAAGGTACCGTCGGGTTCGCGTGAGCGGATATAGACCGTCAGACCGGGCGAGACTTCGGTGAACACGCCCTCCTGCACCAGGAAGGCGGCGATACGGTTGCGAATCTCCCACTGGAACTGGCGGAACGATGCCAGACTCGAGGGCACGACCCAGAGGTTCAACGCGTAGCAGGCCAATGTCGTCAGCACCGCGAGCACGAAGGCGGGACGCGACAATGCCAGCGGCGACAGGCCGGCGGCGCGCATCACGGTGAGTTCGCGGTCGCCGGCGAGGCGCTGGTAGACGAACTGCACGACCGTGAAGGTGGTGATGGGCAGGATCACGGCGACGAAGCTGGGAATGAGCAAGCCGGTCAGGCGCAGGAACACGCCGAAGGACAGGCCGTGATTGACCACCAATTCGACAAAGCGCAGCGACTGCGTCAGCCAGATCAGCGCTGTGAGACCGCTGGTCACGGCGACGAGAGCGAACAAGAGCTGGCGAAACATGTAACGGTCCAGCCGCGTGCCGAAGATCGCGATGCGCATGATGCCTGACTAGCACCCCCCGAAGGCGGCAGTGAAGGGTGCGAAGCCGGGCATGTCTATGGCTTGCGCAATTCGGGCGCTGCCTGGTTTGCGCATTGCTCTGCGAGGCCCCAACCGATCAGCAGGAATAGCCAGCCGGCGTTCGGCACGGTGAACAGGCTGGTGGTGGAGGCGATGGGCCAGAGCGTCAGGCAGAGGGTCACGAACACGGCGGCCTGGAGGGCGCCTCGGGGGGTGGTCATGCCGCGGGCGATGCGGGCGAGCCAGGCGAGCGAGAGTGCGGCGAACAATGCCACGCCGGGCAGGCCTGAATCGGTGCCGATCTGTAGCCAGTAGTTATGCGGATGGATCGTGCAACTGTACAATTCGTAGATGTCGGTGACGGGGATCCAGTCCAGTACGCGCATGTAGCGCGGGTCGTCACAATGGTTGCGAAAGCCGTCGAAACCGAAACCGAGCCAGGGATGCGCCTCGATCATCACAATGGCGCGCTGGTAGATGATGGCATAATGCTCTGACCAGAAATCCTCCATGCGTTGCAGGAACACTGTGACAAGGGTCTGATAGGCTGCGGGCAGCAGCACGCTGGCAACGGCGACCGCGGCGATCAGCGCGGCGAATGCGATGATCATGGGCCAGCGGAAGCCCGGCAGGACGAGGCCGGCCACGGCGTAGCCGAGGATCACCAGCAGCATGGGCATGCGCTGTCCTATGAGCGCCATGGAGAGCAAGGTGAAAATCAGCAGCAGCGCGCCGAGCAATCGCGGCCAAAGGCGCGGACGCGAGATCAGCGCCATCGCCGGCGGCAGGAAGGCGACGAAATAGAGTGTTTGCAGGGTGAGCCCGGCACGCGGGGTGGGCAGCGGTCCGGTCAGGACGCCGTTGCCCCAACGGGGATAACCGAAGATGTTGGTGCCCAGCAATTGCTGTTGCCAGGATTCGACGACGACCCAAAGGGCGACGGCGACAATGACGTAATGCAGGCGGCGGCGGTGGCGGCTGTCCGACAGAACCCAGTATTCCAGTGCCGCAACGAAGAGGAAGAGGCGGACGAGTGCGAGCGCTTCACCGACCTCGTGCATCCGCCCGGAGAGCGCGGTACAAAACAGCACCCAAAGCCAGTAGATCACGGCCAGGCGGGAATGGACGGGGCGCAGCCATGTCAGGTCTCGCGCTGTCCAGCGGCTGACGAGGAACAATAGGGCGACGATCGAGAGCAAGGCGTCGGCGATCGAGCGGGCATAGAGCAATGCAAACGGCAGCAGCAGCGTGGCGGCGATCGCGACCTGAAGGATGCCGTGGTGTTTGGCGCCGCGCCGCAGGGCTGACGTCGCTGCCGCGAATGGCTTGGGAAGCGAAGGGTGCGGGAGGTCAGACATCAGTGCGTGGATCGGCCGGCGATTGCGGCTCCCCGCCGGCAGGATGGTTGCACGCATGGCGGCGGCGGATCGCGCAGATCTCACCAATGCAGATCTCACCAATGGTGCATGTGGCTGCCATGCGCGCCGGCTTTCTCCGTATCAGGGGCGGCGTTGTGCAATAGCCGGCGCGGGGGTGCAACCTGTGCCGCGCGTTGCAGAAACCTGTTGGGGCCTGCGGGTCAGCCGAAGACTCGGCGTCCTGCCTTCCAGGTTCCCAGCACCACGCCCTCCAATGCGCGTCCGTCGAATGGCGTATTCTGTGCCTTGCCGGGCAGCTTGCCGGATTCGACCTGCCAGATGCGATCGGGATGGAACAAGCAGAGATCGGCCTGGGCGCCTTTGGCCAGGCGGCCGGCGTCGATGCCGAGCAATCGCGCCGGCTTTGCGGAGAGCAATTCGAGGGCCTGCGGCAGCTTGATCGTGCCGTTATGGACCTGGGCCAGCGACACGCCCAACAGCGTTGCCAGTCCGACACCGCCTGGCGCGGCCAGGGCGAAGGGCAGGCGCTTGTCGTCGGCGTCGCGTGGCTGATGGTCGGAGGCGACGGCGTCGATGGTGCCATCCGCGAGGGCGGCGGCGACGGCCTGGCGGTCGGCATCCTTGCGCAGGGGCGGCGACAGCTTGGCATAGGTGCGAAAGTCGCCGATCGCCGTTTCGTTGAGGTCGAAATACGGCGGGGCGGTGTCGCAGGTGATCGCCAGGCCTTCGTCCTTGGCGCGGCGGATCAGGGCGAGGGCATCGGCGGTGGAGACGTGGGCGAAATGCACCGCGCCGCCGGTCAGGCGGGCGAGACTGATGTCGCGCGCGACCTGGATTGCCTCGGCCGCGGCGGGGATGCCGGGCAGGCCGAGCCTGGTGGCCAGTTCGCCTTCGGTGGCCGCGCCTCCGGCGCCAAGCGATCGCTCCTCCGGGTGCTGCACGATGCGGGCGCCGAAGCCGCGCGCGTAGGACAGCGCGAGCCGCATCAGGCGCGCGGAGCAAAGCGCGTTGGCGCCGTCGGTGAAGGCGACGGCGCCCGCCTCGCGCAGCAGGCCCAGTTCGGCGAGCATTTCGCCAGCGCAGCCCCTGGTGATGGCGGCGTAAGGCAGGATGGTGAGACTGCCGGTCTCTTCTCCGCGCTGGCGCATGAGGTGCACCAAGGCGGGGTCGTCGATTGCCGGCAGCGTATCGGGAAGCGCGGCGAGCGTGGTGATGCCGCCGGCGGCAGCGGCGTCGGCGGCGGAGGCAATCGTCTCACGGTATTCGAAACCGGGTTCGCCGAGCGCGGCGCGCATGTCGACGAGGCCGGGACAGAGGATCGCGCCGTCCCCCTGGATGGCGGTGGCACCGTCGGGACGGCCGAGGCCGGCGCCGAAATCGGCGATGATGCCGTTGCACACAAGCAGATCGCCCTGGGTGTCGAGGCCCGTGGAGGCATCGAGCAAGCGGACGCCGACGAAGAGCGTGTCGGGGGTCATGACGGGTGACAGCGGCCGCGGCCGCGGCCGCCGGCCGATGGTCCGCCGCGCGGTTGGTCAATCATTGCGGCCATGCCGCCGCGACAGGGTGTCGAGCACTGCCATCCGCACTGCAACGCCCATTTCCACTTGCTCTTTGATCACGCTGCGATGCGGATCGTCGGCGACGGCGCTGTCAATCTCGACGCCGCGGTTCATCGGGCCGGGGTGCATGACCAAAGCGTCGGGCTTGGCGTAGGCCAGCTTCTCGGCGTCGAGGCCGAAGAAGCGGAAGAATTCGCGTGCGCTGGGGACGAGGCCGCCCTGCATGCGCTCGCGTTGCAGGCGCAGCATCATGACGATGTCGGCGCCGTCGAGGCCGGTGCGCATGTCGTGGAACACGTCGACGCCGAGCGTGGTGACCTCAGCCGGCATCAGCGTGGGCGGGCCGATCACCCGCACGCGGCTGCCCATTGTGGTAAGCAAATGGATATTGGATCGCGCCACCCGGGAGTGCAGCACATCGCCGCAGATGGCCACGGTGAGGCCCTCCAGCCGAGCCTTGCGGCGGCGGATGGTGAGCGCGTCGAGCAAGGCCTGGGTTGGGTGCTCGTGGGTGCCGTCGCCGGCGTTGATGACCGCGGCGTCGACTTTCTGGGCGAGCAGGTTGGGCGCGCCGGACTGGGCGTGACGGACCACGAGCAAGTCGCAGTTCATCGCGTTCAAAGTGGCGGCGGTGTCGAGCAAGGTCTCGCCCTTGTTCACCGACGAGGTGGAGACCGACATGTTGATGACGTCGGCGCCGAGGCGCTTGCCGGCGAGCTCGAAGCTGGTGCGGGTGCGGGTGGAGTCCTCGAAGAACAAATTGATGAGGGTCTGGCCGCGGAGGACGTCGCGCTGGGTCTGGCCGGAGCGGTTCAGCAATACGTAGCTCTCGGCGAGATCGAGCAAGTGCCCGATCTCGGGCGGATGGAGGCCTTCGATCGCCAGGAGGTGCTTCTGCCGGTAGGACACCAGTGCGCTCTGGCCTGATTCGGGCGGCGGCGTCAATCGGGGGTGCGGACAGAGACGCCGGTTACGGGCGAGAGCGGTGTTGCGCTGTGGCCTGGCGAGGGCACAATTCAGGACGGCGGGGGGCGCGGGGGCGGTGTCACCCCCGCATTCCCAGGCAGATGGCCGTCAGCGTCCGAACTGCATCACCACGCCACCGCTGTTGTCGCGGTTGGCGTCGTATTGCTCGTGATGGGCGGCGTGCCAGTCCTGACGCGCCGCATCGCGGTAGCGCTCGGCGTCGTAATAGTCGCCGTGCGCGGCTGCGTCGCGCGAGGCTTCCATGTTGGCGCGTCCCGCGTCGCGGTCGCGGTCGGCGTTGTACTGATGAGCGGCGCCGGCATTGGGGTCGCCGCCGCCGATGATGACCTGCGCCATGGCCGGGGAGGCTGCGAGCATCGCCGCAACCGTCAGGGCGTAACAGATACGCATTGCAACACCTCCTTGATGATTGCCAAGCGATGAACGCGTTGCAATGCGTTTGGTTTCGACGGGCGGGGGACGCGCGCGCGTGGCTCACTGCGCTGTGAGGCGGGCGTATTGCGTGATCGGATGGGCGTGACAGCACCACTCGCGCGGACAATCGGCGAGCGCCGGTCGAATGTCGTTGCGTTGATCGTGGCGACCGCTGCGTGGTACAAAGCTGCCGCAGTGCAACGCTGCCTCAGTACAAAGCTGCGTTTGTGCAAAGCCGCCTCCGGCCGGCATTGTCATCGCTTGGCGTATGAGGATGCCAGACGGCCTGTAAGCCGGGTTCTGTCCGCGCACCTTTGGTTTCCCTCGGGCGCGCGGGACGACCATTCCTCTGGGACGCGCCTCGCGGCGCGCCTCACGCGACCAACCCGGACGGCGAGGCGGGAATGCCTCCGCAGCCTCGCGGCTGCCGCCGTCCCTATTCGGTCTTGCTCCCGGTGGGGTTTACCCTGCCGCCCCTGTTACCAGGGGCGCGGTGCGCTCTTGCCGCACCGTTTCGCCCTTGCCCGCGGGGCACCCGAAGGTCCTTGCGCGGGCGGTGTGTTTTCTGTGGCACTGTCCCTGAGGTCGCCCTCGCCGGCGGTTGGCCGGCACCGTATTCCCGTGGAGCCCGGACTTTCCTCTGCCGGATCGCCGGGTCGAGCCCGGGGACAGGCAGCGGCCGTCCGGCCGTCTGGCGCGGCGGGAAATGCGGGCTGCGCTGGCCCGCGTCAAGCAGGCCAGCCGCCGCGCCGCAGGGCAGTCTGGCTGACCGGCGCAACGCCGGGCGCCCGGGAGCGTCAGGCGCGCACCGCCAGAAAAGCGTCGATCACCGCGATGAACCCGTCGGGGTTGTCGGCATGCAGCCAGTGCCCGGCGCGCTTCAGCGTGACGAACCGCGCCGCCGGGAACAATGCCCGGATTGCCGGCCGTTGTTCCGCGCGGACGTAGTCGGACTCCGCGCCGGAGACGAACAACGCCGGCCCGCGATAGAGCAAACCGGGCGGGGCGTCCCAGCCCTCGATCGCCGGCATCGCCGCGGCGATTTCGCTGAGGCCGATGCGCCAGGCGGGATGCGCGCCGGGGACAAGGTTCTGCAGCAGAAAAGCGCGGATGGCCGGGTCCGGCACCGCATCCGCCAGCGCCGCGTCCGCCACCGCACGCGTCAGGCCCGGCGCCAGCTTCAGTGCCAGCATCGCCTCGGCGATCCCGGCGTTGTCGTGCTGGTAGGCCACCGGGGCGATATCCGCCGCCACCAGCCGCGTCACTTGCTCCGGCCGGCGCAGCGCCAGCATCATCGCCGCCTTGCCGCCCATCGAATGACCGATCAGCGCTGCCGGCAGCGCGGATCGCTGGTCCAGCGTCTCCAGCACATCCGCCGCCATCGCCGCGTAGTCCATCGCCGCGGCGTGCGGACTGGCGCCGTGATTGCGCAGGTCCAGCGACAGCACGCGATGGCGCGGGGCCAGCGCGCGCTGCACCACGCCGAGGTTGCGCGCGGTTCCGAACAAGCCATGCAGCAGGGCGACGGGAGCGCCCTCGCCGGCCTCGATCGTGTTCAGGATCATCGCGGCCTCCCTCGCCAGGCCGGCACCGGCAACGCCCGCAAGGCGCCGCGGGGCAGCGCGGCAACGGCCACGCTGCCGATGATCATCGCCGAACCGGCCACGAGGTCGAGAGTCAATTGCTCGCCCAGCAGCAGGTTGGCGAGCACGAGGCTGACCGCCGGCGTCGCCAGGAAGCCGATGGAGGAGACCATGGTGGGCAGCTTCGCGGTTGCCTCCACCACGCACCATGTGCCGACCGGGCCAGCCACGAAGCCGATGTAGGCCAGCGCCAGCCAGCACGCCGGACGCGTGCCCAGGGTGCCATGCGGCGCCTCGCCCGCGACGAGGGGCGCCAGCAGCAGCGAGGCGAGCAAGAAGCACCACGGCATCAATTCCAGCATGGAGAGCGAAGGCCGTGCGGCGCGCACCACGATGATGGCGACCGCCCAGGAGAGGCTGGCGGCGAGCAAGAAGGCATGGCCGATCAGGACATGCGCGGAGGTCCAGTCGATCGCGGTCGGGTTGATCAGGGTTGCCACGCCGGCCAGGCCGATGCCCGCGGCGAGCCAGCGGCGCGCCGGGATTTGCTCTTTCAGGAAGATCAGCGACAGCGGCACGATCCAGATCGTCGTGGTGTTGGCGAGGATCGCGGTGCGTCCGGCCGGCACCCAGGTCAGCGCGACGTGTGCGAATGCGAAATAACCGGCGAGTTGCAAGCCGCCGATCGCTGCTATGGCGGCAATATCGTTTCTTTTAGGCAATACAAAACGCCCCCTTGCCGCGACGATGCCGGCGGTGACGCAGCCGGACAGGATTGCCCTGCCCTCGGCGAACCATAGCGGGGTAGCGCCTTGCTGGATCGCCAGCCTGGTCAGCGGCCACGCGCTCGACAGCAGCACGACCGAAACGAGAAGTTGGAACACCGCCAACATCGGCAAAGCCGTGTCATTTGGCGAGATTTCTCGTTTGTAGGGTTGCGTAACGATAATTCGGCGTGACATATTAATTATATGACCTTCTCAATCGTTGGGCGCTGCCCGATCACCGGCCAGTTCGGCGCCGTCACCGCAACCTCCAATATCTCCGTTGGGGCGCGCGTGATCCATTGCGCCGCGGGCACGGGTGGCGTGCTGACACAGCATCGCACCGATCCGAGGCTTGGCCAGCGGGGCCTCGCCTTGCTCGCCTCCGGTTGCTCCGCGCAGGAGACGGTCGATGCGCTGGTCGCGTCCACGCCGCATGCCCATTGGCGGCAGCTCGCGGTGGTGGATCACACGGGGCGTTCGGCTGCCTTCTCCGGCGCACGCACAAGGCCGGAGATGAGCGAAGCGGCGGGCGAAAATGCCTGCGCTATCGGCAACATTCTGGCAAACGCTCGGGTGCCCGCGGCGATGTTATGGCGCTTCCAGGGGCAGCCCACGGTGTCACTCGCCGAACGTCTGATGTGCGCGCTTGAAGAAGGTCTGGCCGTGGGCGGCGAGCACACGCCGGTGCGCAGCGCGCATCTTCTCGTAATGGGGAGCGAGACCTTTCCGCTGGTCGATTTGCGGGTGGATTGGCACGACCAGCCGGTCGCCGAACTGCGCGCGCTGTGGAACCGTTACGCCCCCCAAATGGGCGCCTTCCTGCTGCGCGCTCTGGATCCCGACGACCCTCGCAGCACGCCCACGCCCTGACCAAGGCTGCGCTGCCTGACCCCCGCGCGCGGGGTCTGGCGCCGGTCCCGACACGTGTTGCCGCCACGGCGGCTGCGTGAGCGCAGGCTGTGGCGGGGGGCCCTGGACAGGGCAAGGTTGCTCGGGCATCGGATTCCCGCTGAACCGGAGGGCAGGAATGGCGGGCAGCGAAGGTTTGTTGGCGGCGAACGAGCCATCGCCCGTGCGCGTGTTGCGCGAGGGTGGCGGATCCGACTTCGTGCTGACGGCGGACCATGCGGGACGGCTGATTCCGCGGCGTCTCGGCTTGCTCGGTGTGCCGGAAGGCGAGCTGAGCAGGCACATCGCGTGGGACATCGGCATCGCCGGCGTGACAGAGCATTTGTCGGCGGCGCTGGATGCGGTGGCGGTGCTGCAGGCCTATTCGCGGCTGGTGATCGACTGCAACCGCGACCCCGCGGTGCAGAGCTCGATCCCGGAAATCAGCGAACTGACGCCGATACCCGCCAACGTCGCGATGGCGGACACCGATCGTGCCGCGCGCGTGCGCGAGATCTTCGCGCCCTATCATGCGCGGATCGCAGCGCTGCTGGACGCGCGCGCGGCGGCGGGGCGGCGCTCGGTGCTGATCGCGATGCACAGCTTCACCCCGGTGTTCAAGGGCGAATCGCGCGCGGTGCAGGTGGGCGTCTTGTTCAATCGCGATGCACGGCTGGCTTCGACATTGCTTGCGCTGCTGCGGGCGGAAGGCGACCTCATCGTGGGAGAAAACGCGCCCTACGCCATTACCGACACCAGCGACTACACCGTGCCGGTACATGGCGAGAAGCGCGGCCTGGCGCATGTCGAGATCGAAATCCGTCAGGACCTGATTGCCGATGCGGCAGGGCAGTCGGCGTGGGCGGCGCGTTTCGCGCGGCTGCTGCCGGCGGCGGACGCGGCGATGCGCGCGGGGTCGGCCTGAGCGATGCGGGCGAGGCACGGCGGCGAGGAGACAGCGACGATGCACGATCCGGAACGGGAGACGCCGTGGACCACATCGCGTCCGCGGGACAAGGCCGCGCTCTATGACGAACTGGCGCGCGAGCTGGAGGCGTTGCTGAATGGCGAGACCGATGCCGTGGCCAACGCGGCCAATGCAGCGGCGGCGATCTATCATGCGTTGCCGGCGCTGAACTGGGTGGGATTCTATTTCCTGCGGGGCGAGGCGCTGGTGCTGGGTCCATTTCAGGGACGCCCGGCCTGCGTGCGAATTATGCTCGGCAAGGGCGTGTGCGGGGCGGCGGCGTTGCGGCGGGCACCGGTGCTGGTGGCGGATGTGGCGGCGTTTCCCGGGCATATCGCGTGCGACTCGGAGTCGCGGTCGGAACTGGTGGTGCCATTGCTGGCGGGGGATCGATTGCTGGGCGTGCTCGATCTCGACAGTCCTGAACTGGGACGATTCGACGCGGTCGATGAGGCGGGATGCGTGCGGTTGGCGGAGATTGTGGCGCGGCACCTGGGTGCGCCGGATGCGGTGCGGGCGGCATCGCACGCGTAATCGCAACGAATAATGCGGCCGTTGCGATTCGATTGAAATTGATGCGCGTTACAGCGACAAATCGTGCCGTTGCACGGCTTGCGCGCGTCGTTGTATAGGCCTTGTGGCCCTGGCATGCGTCGGGGACATCTGCTTGTTTGCGCATGGCGCGAGTCGGCCATCGGTTTCCCAGCAGGGGACGATATATATGACCCGGGACGAGATCACGCGACGATTGCTGAGGGTATTCCATGATGTATTTGACGATGAATCGATTTCCCTTGGCGACAGCACGACGTCGGCGGACGTTGATGGTTGGGACAGCGTCTCGAACATTCGCCTCATGGTATCGATCGAGGAAACTTTCGGGATACGCTTCGACGTCGGCGAATATCAGGAATATCGCAATGTCGGCGAACTCATCGGTGGCATTGCGCGCCGAGCAAATTGACCGTCAACAAGGGAGGTTGCCCTGCTGAGCTGGCTACCGCCTCCGCCGCCGGAGTACCGCACGCTGTGCGCGGCGGCCGATGCCCAAACGTCCCGCGGTTCGGCGCTGCGCCATCTGGCCGGATATGCCTTGGGATTGAACGAGCTTGACCGTCTGGCTCGCTCGATCGCGCGGGCGCAGGCCGACGGTGCCACTGCCCCGTTGCAGGATTTCACGATCGGCCTGGTGAGCAATGCCACGACCGACTTCATCAGGCCGGCCCTGGTCGCCAGCGCCGCACGTTACGGCATTTCGCTGCGGGTAGCCGCGGCGCCGTTCGGCATGACCATGCAGGCGGCGCTGGATGAGCGGGGCGAACCGCTGGCAAGCCGGCCCGACGCTATACTTCTGGCGCTCGACTATCGCGCCTATTTTGCCGAATACGCGCTGGAGAATGATCCCGAAGACCGGCTGAATGCGGCAGTCGCGCAATTGCAGGATCTGCTGGAGGCGTTCGCCGGCGCGACGAGCGCGACCCTGCTGGTGCAGACCATCGCCGCCCCGCCGCAACGATTGTTCGGCGGTTTCGACCGCGGCCAGGCCGGCACGCCGTCCTGGCTCGCCGCGGCCTTCAACCAGCGTCTTATTGCGGAGGCAATACGGCCGGGCGTCGTTCTATTGGATGTGGAGGCGCTGGCGAACCAGGTGGGGCTGTCGGCATGGTTCGATCGATCGCTCTATATGACGGCCCGCCTGCCCTTCGCCAACCGCCATGTTCCCGCTTACGCAGAGCATGTCGCGCGATTGATCGGCGCGATTCGGGGACGCAGCCGCAAGGTGCTGGTGCTCGATCTCGACAATACGCTATGGGGCGGCGTGATCGGCGATGACGGCATTGACGGCATTCGACTGGGCCAGGGCGATCCGCGCGGTGAAGCGCATCTCGATCTGCAGCGCGCCGCCTTGGCGCTGAAGCGGCGCGGAATCCTGCTCGCGATCTCGTCGAAGAATGATGAAGCGATCGCGCGGCAGGCGATTCGCGAGCATCCTGAAATGCTGCTGCGCGAGGATGATTTCAGCGCGATGCAGATCAACTGGTCGGACAAGGCGACCAACCTGGAAGTGCTGGCCGAGCGGCTGTCGCTGGGAATCGACAGCTTCGTTTTCCTCGATGACAACCCGGTTGAGCGTGCCCAGGTGCGTGCCAGCCTACCCGAGGTGCTGGTGCCGGAACTGCCGAGCGATGCCGCGGAATATGCGACGGTGCTGATGGGCTGCGGGGCATTTGAGGCGATCAGCTTCTCGGACGAAGATCGGCAACGGTCCGAGCAATATGCCGCGAACGCACGCCGCGACAGCCTGGCAGCGCAGTCACGCGATCTGGAGAGCTTTCTCGAGTCACTGCAGATGCGGGCGGTGTTCACCGCCGGCGGCGAGACGGGGTGGTCCCGGTTTACCCAGCTCATCAACAAGTCCAACCAATTCAACCTGACCACGATCCGCTATACGGAGCCGCAGGTCGCGGAATGGGTGGCCGCGCCCGATGTCCTGACCTTGCAGGTTCGCTTGCTCGACCGGTTCGGCGACAACGGCATGATCTGCTGCATCATCGCGCGGCCGGACGCGAACGCCTGGATCCTCGATACATGGGTGATGAGTTGCCGCGTATTGGGGCGGCGGGTCGAGGAAACGGTGCTGAATGAAATCGTTCGCCGTGGCCGGAGCGCGGGCATTGCCAGGATCGTCGGTCTGTATCGGCCGACGCCGCGCAACGGCCTGGTGCGCGACCATTACCGTAATCTGGGATTCACTCCGGACGGCAGTGACGGTGATACCGAACGCTGGGTTCTGAATATCGCGAGCTACGAAACTCGCTTGGTGCCGATCGTGATCGAACACGCGGCGGGCATGTGAGAGGCGGCACCGTCGTAGCGCGCCATGCGTTCCTGGTGGCGCTGTCCGTCCTGTGGTTGCTGGCGGGCGCAGAAGCGCTGGACCGGTTCACCGGCGGCTGGCGGTTCGATCAGGTTGCGTTGGCACCGCGCGCCAGGGTCGCGGCCACGCCTGCCGCAGCCGAAGCGGCGCGCGCGCGCCAGAATGGCTATGAACGCGCACTGCTGGCGGAAGCGACGTACAATTCCGAAGTTGACCCCGAATGGTTCTTCCTGCCGCCCGCTCCGATGGAGGAGGCATCGGGCGGACGGCTCGCTGCGCGTACGGCAGCCAATCCCACCATGCAGGAGCAGGAGAACTATGTCTGGAACGACGCATTGTTCGGTCCGCATCCAGACGCTCATTTGCTGGCGCTGCTGCCCGAGCTGAAGCTTCGGCAGATCTTCGCATTCCACTCCTATGATGGCAGCACCGTGCCACGCTATCGCCTGTTTCCATCCCATGATTTCAGTCCCGTCCCCTGGGTGACCGATCGCTACGGCTGGCTCAGCGTGGAGATGCGGACGCCGAAACCGCCGCATACCATCCGCATTGGCATCATCGGTGATTCGACGTCACATAACTTCTATGGACGCCAGATTCAGAGCTACCTGAATGCCTGGGCGGCCGCGGCACAACTGGGAGTGTCATTCGAGGTATTGAACGCGGCTCGCCAGGGACTGGAGCAAGGGGACGAACTGGCGGTGTTGAAGAACGAGCTCGCGCCAATGGGATTGGACTACACCTATGCCTACTTCGCGCCGATTTTCGCCATTGCCGGCTATACGCCGACATTTGCCGTGTTGCCGCCCGGGGTGGCTTTCGGTCACCCCACACCGGCAAAGCCGGCGTGGACCGTCCGACTTGCCGGAACGCTGACGCCATTGACGCGATTCTCCGCCGTTGCGCGAGACGTGGTGGAGCAAACGGATTTGAATGCTCCGGACAGCATGTTGCCGGAACCGCCCAAACCAAAGGCCAGGCTCAGGCTGCCGAAGGGCGTTCGCGGCAGTCGCATCGACCTTGCCGCCGCGGGAAAGGATCCATATTTCGCGCAACTCATCGGATTTCTCAATCAGATGCAGGCGGTCTCGAGCAAGATCGGGTCCAGGCTTGTCGTCTCGGATGAATGGATGTGCGTGTGGCCGGGTATGATGCTGAATCGTACGTCGGACCGGATCGTGAATGAGAGTCTGAACGGACCACTGTTCTGGCCGCTGACATACGCCCAGATCAGCAGGCTGCTGCGTGCCCATAATGGCACCATCGATGCCTGGGCAGCGGAGAACCATGTGCCGGTGGTAAACGTCGACGGAAAGCTTCCGCGCGATCCGAGCCTTTGCAGTGACGCTTTCCATGATCAGCCGCTGGGAACGCGGCTGCGCGCGTGGATCATATTTCAGCGCCTGATTCCTCTGATCGAGCAGGATCTGCTTGCCCACCGGGTACCGCGCGATAATGCGGACCCATCGGGCCATAACCCCGCATTTGCCGCGCCGATCGAATATCTGGATCGCGACGCGCTGCTGCGCCGTATGGAAGCAGAGCAAGAGGAGGATTCGCAGCCTCCGAAACCTTCCGAACCCCGCCGGTGATTTATTCAAGTTACGATTTTCTGCTGCTGCTGCCGCTGCTTGTGCTGTGGTTCTATCGTTTGCGCAGTATTTTGTCCCAGAACATTCTGCTGATCGCCGCGAGCACGATATTCCTGGCATGGACCAACATCTGGAATCTGGCACCCGCTGCTCTCACGATCGGATTGGTGTGGATGTGGTATCGGCTAAGAATAACCTGGCGAAGACTGGATCATCGGCTGGCGGCGGCAACGATTACCGCCCTCGTCGTGCAACTGGCCTACCTCAAGTACCGCAGCTTTATCGCGGAGACCTTTGGCATTGCTCTGCCAGTGCCAAATGCGCTGGCATCGCTCATTCCACTTGGCATCAGCTTCTATAGCTTCGAAGCAATCAGCGCCATAGTCGATATCAAGCGTCGGCCGATACAGCTTACATTACCAAGCTGGGCGTTGTTCATTCTATTTTTGCCGCATTTGATCGCGGGGCCGATCGTGCGAGTGCGGCAGTTGATTCCTCAAATAGAGCAGAGACGGGTTTTTAGAAGGAGAAATTTGTCGATAGGCGTGCAATTATTTTTTGTAGGGTTTGTTAAGAAACTTGCAGCGGATCCACTTGGACGCATTGTCGATCCGGTGTGGTCCGCACCTGGCCAGGCGTCCTCGGTGGCACTGCTTCTCGCATTGCTTGGATTTTCGGCACAGCTCTATCTCGACTTTTCGGGCTATACCGACATGGGGCGAGGAGTCGCACGGATGCTCGGGTTTCGCCTGCCGATCAATTTCCGGGCGCCGTTCTTCGCCAGCACTCCCGCCGAGTTCTATCAACGCTGGCACGTGTCGTTATCCAACTGGATACGCGTGTTTGTCTACGACACGCTCGCGGTGACGGTATTTCGCCGCGTGCGAAAGCGCCGCTGGCAAAACCGCGCATTGTTCGCAGTCATCCTGCTGGTCATGGCGATATTTGGCCTGTGGCACGGCAGCGCCTGGCATTTCGTCATGTTCGGAATCGCGCAGGGTCTGGTCATCGCGGGCTGGGCAGCGGTGACCAAGGGGCGGTCGCCACGGAGCAATACCGGGCGCGCGGTCAGCCTGTTGCTGCTGCAAACGAGCTGGCTGTTCTCGCTGGTACTGTTTCGCGCCGGCAGCATGGGGGTGGCTGGCCAGTTCCTGCTGGGCCTTGCCGCGGGCCGCCAATGGTTCAGTCCCGGGCTCTTGTGGTGCGTCGCCGCGATGTCGGCGGCGATCGCGTTGCAAGCGGTGGAATATCATGTTCGCAAGCGCCCCGTGGCGCGAACTTTGTGCTGGCTACGCGCCAGCACATTCGGAACCACACTGGTCCTGGCGGGTTTTGCGGTTGCTTTTGCGATCAAGGTGTCGGTCGATGCCGAGGCCATTGCTGCCTCGGGCGTTGCCACGCCTGCCGCCAGTTTCATCTATTTCCGCTTTTGAGCTATTATATCGAAGCGACGAAACTGCTGACCCATCCGCGTCATGGCCGACGCAGAGCCTGCCACGCGCGAAAGACGTGGATGGCCGCGCTGATCCCCCGGACAAGCCCGGGGACGGCCATGACACCTACCCAGCTCCGCGCGGCAGCATCAACGGATTGCCCCGATGACGATCGTGACACGCACGTTCAGCCTTGCCGATCAACAGGCGTTTGCGGAGCTGTCGGGCGATTTCAATCCGATGCATCTCGACCAATCGGCGGCACGACGCCTGATGCTGGGCGGTGTGGCGGTACACGGCGTACACCTGATTCTTTGGGTAATGGACAGCCTGGCGGCCAGCGGTGTCGCGTTGGGGTCGCTGCGATCCATCCGCGCGCATTTCGAACGACCGGCCGGGCTTGGTGAAGAAATCACCGCCCATTGGCAGATCTCGACCGGGAAGATCGTGGCGGTTGCCGAGGGCAGGACGGGACGCGTCATGCGGCTGACGCTTCAGCCGGGACAGGATCATGGCCGCGCCTGGACCGGGTCGCGCGTCCTGCCAACGCTGGCGTGCCGCGACAACAGGATGGAAGACATTGCGACGCAGTCAGGCAGCCTGGATCTGGCGTTGCCGATGGCATTCGCAAGGCAGTTTCCCAACCTGGGCGTTGCATTTTCGCCTCGCGAAGCCGCTGTCCTTTTGGCAAGCACGCGACTGGTCGGGATGATCTGTCCCGGACTGCATTCGATATTTTCCGGGCTTTCGGTTGAATTCATCCGCGAGCCCGAGACGTCGGGCGCGCTTGAGTACATGGTCACAAAGGCCGATCCGCGGGTACGGCTGATCGACATTTCGGTGCGGGGTGCCGGGTGCGAGGGCCGTTTGGAGACGTTTCTCAGACCCGAGCCCGTCGCTCAGCCTGGTTTTGCCGCGCTCAAGGGGACCGTGCCTGCCGGACGCTTCTCTGGCCAGCGGGCGTTGGTCATCGGCGGTTCGCGCGGGCTTGGGGAGCTGACGGCGAAGCTCCTGGCGAGCGGCGGAGCAGACGTCACGGTCACGTATTTCAACGGCGCCGAAGACGCGGCACGGATGGCCGGTGAGGCGGCAGCGTTGGGCTACCGGATGAATGTCCTGCATTTCGACGTCGGCGCACCACCCGACGAGGCGCCAGAATTCGCGGCGAACTTCACCCACGCTTACTACTTTGCCACGCCGCGCATTGCGGCGGCCCCGCATCGTGGCTTCTCTGCTGCGATGTTCGCGCGCTACATCGCGTATTACGTGACCGGATTCGCTCAGACAGTGGAGTGGCTGCGTCCCCGCGCTGTCTCCGACCTGTGCATCTGGTATCCTTCATCCGTCTTCGTCGAAATCGCGCCACCCGGCCTGGCCGAATACGCGGCGGCAAAAGCCTGTGGCGAGGCGCTTTGCGCACAACTTTCGACCCGGCTCGCGCCGGCGAGGGCAGTTGCGGACCGGCTGCCGCGCCTGGCGACCGATCAGACGCAATCGCTGGCGCCATTGGAACTGGCCGATGCCGTGGACGTTTTGCGAAGTATCCTGCTGCGGCTGGCCTGACGTTCGGCTAAAAGATGGCTGCTTTGCCTCCACATCGGGATATAGACCCGGGTTGCCATGACCGAGCTCGACAAACCAACCGCCGAATTCGACCTCTATGCCGCCGGCTACGGCGCGGGCATGGACAATCCGATCAAGTCCTTGCTCGGCGAGTCGGCCGACGGATTTGTCGCGATCAAGCTTGCATGGCTGCTGCGCCAGATGCCCGAACTGCGCGACAAGGAGCGCGGCTTTCGTATCCTCGATTACGGCTGCGGCACCGCGACATTGCTGCGCCTTATCGCGCAAGCAGGACTCACGGCATCGCTGGCGGGCTGTGACCTGTCTTCCGGCATGTTGGAAGAGGCGCGGCGGAACTGGCCGCAACATTTGCCGATGCCGGAGCTGCAATTACAGGACGGTGCGCGCACGCCGTTTGCCGCCGGCAGCGTCGATGTGGCGGTGATCAGCGCCGTGCTGCATCATGTTCCGACAGAGCAACGCGCTGGCGTTTATGCCGAATTGCAGCGCGTGCTGCGTCCGGGCGGAACGCTGGTCGTGTTCGAGCATAACCCGCTGAACCCCGTCACGCGATACGTGGTCGCGCGCACGCCGATCGATCAGAACGCGATCCTGTTGCCTGCCGCCGAGGTCCGCGGGGCGCTACGGCGTTTGGAGTTCGACCCGCCGCAGGTTCGGTACCTGATGTTCCTGCCGCCGCGCCTGTCGGCACTTTCACCGGTGGAACGCCTGCTGCACTGGCTGCCGCTGGGCGCGCAATACGCCGTCATGGCACGGCGGCGCTGACCGGATCCGCCGCCTCGGAAAAGCGCGGCACCGCGCGCGGGGCAGCATCTGCGTCCAGTCCGCGGCCCACCCGGTCGGCTTCAAGATACAGCGGCCGGCCACGGCTTTGTTCGTACAACCGTCCTAGATACTCGCCGATGATGCCCAGCATCACGAACTGCAAGGCGCTGAGGAAACCGATCGCGGCGGTGACGCTGGTCCAGCCGGGCACGGTGCGGCCGAGCGCCCATCCGATCACAGAAAAGGTACCGAGGCCCAGGCTGAACAACGCGGCAGCCACGCCGGTCGCCGTCGCAACCTGCAAGGGGCGGCGGGAAAATCCCGTGATGGCGTCACTGGCGAAGCGCAGCATCTTGCGCACCGGATACTTGGTTTCGCCAGCATAACGCGCATCTCGATCGTACAACAGCGGCACCTGCCGCCCACCGATCCAGGCGACCATGCCACGCAGAAAGCGATGTTGCTCCGGCATTGCGACCAGGAGATCGGCAACCCGCCGGCTGATCAGGCGGAAATCACCGGTGTCGCGCGGGATATCGATCTCCGAGAGCCAACCGATCACGCGATAGAAGGCGCTGGCGGTGGCGCGCTTGAACATTGTTTCGCCCGCGCGTTCGCGGCGCTGGCCGTAGACCACATCGGCGCCGGTTGTTTCAGCGAGTTGCAGCATTGCTGGCAGCAATTCCGGCGGATCCTGCAGATCGGCATCGATCAGCACCATCCAGGCACCACGCGCGGCCACCAGCCCTGCTGAAATCGCGAGCTGATGGCCGTGGTTGCGCCGCAGCCGGATGCCCAGGATGCGCGGATCCTCGCCGGCGGCGGCACTGATGATCGCCCAGGTGCCGTCGCGCGATCCGTCATCCACCAGGACGATCTCGTACTCGAGGCCGATCTGCGCGGTGGCCGCACGCACACGCCGCAGGAATTCCGCCAGCCCCTGTTGCTCGTTATAACACGGAGCGATGACCGAAAGCGTCGGTGATGCCGGCGTCGTCATTGTGCCGCCCGCCGCGTCAGGATCGCATACGTGCCGCCATGCGGATCGGTGAATGCCGGCTTCAGTACGTAGTTCGTGGCGATCATGGCGTAGATTGCCTGCGGCACGTCGGGTCTCGCGACCGTGGCGAAGGAGCCGGCCCACGCCTGCTCGGGGGCGAGATATGCCGGTCCGGCAACCACCTGATAGTCCAGGTCGAGTGCCGCATCGATGCTCCGCTTGATCACCATGGCTACTTGCTCCGCGCTCCAGGCAGGATGCATGATGGTTGGCGTCGTCGCATCAATCCATTTGAAGTGCTGGTTTGCCGGCGCAGGAGCATGCAAGGAGTCCGTCCCGGCATATTCGCGTTGCTCCAATACCGATTGCCAGGTGATGATGCCTTCAAACCCTTGATACAGGTAGACGGTACGGCTCGGCGCGAAGCATTGCTCCAGGCTTCGGGCGAGCCCCTCCCAGATCGGATCGAGCCCGCGCTGTGCTGCCAGGGCCGAGACGTTGTAGGCGGTCGGCGCCAGTGCGGCCAGGATCAGCAATGGCCTCGTCATGGTCAACGACCGGCGCCAAACGTGCGATGCCGGCCGCGTGCCGACGATGCCACAGGCAATCAGTCCCCACGCGGGCACGGTCCAGATCATGACGTTGATCACCATCTGGGGATCCTGCGGCTGGGAGTACAGGTTGAAGACCGTCCCCGCGAGCAATGTTCCGCCGAGAATGGCCGCGGCATTGACGACGATCGGATCGGTGCGCCGCCGCCAGGCGTAGATGCAAAGGATGACGGCAAGCGCGACAAGGATCGCCGAAGCGACGAGCGACTCCGTGTGGATCGGCGGCGACAGCCACACGTCCCAGTCGCTGACATTGCGAGCGCCGAGGATCGACTCGGTCATGCCCACCCAGGCGAACATCACCTTCCGCCAGGTGAAGCCGCCCCAACCGGTGCCGACGGCCTTGCCTGCCCAGAACATGCGGTAAATCAAGCCAAGCGTCGCATGATCGCCGCCCGCGCGCTCGAGGCGGAACAATGCCGCGATCAGCAATGGTGTGGGAAACATGGCCGCGATGAACCAGGCTGGCCGCGAAAAGCGCTGCCCCAAGCGGCCGCGGGCGATGAAAAGCGCGAGCAACATGGCTGGCAGGGTTGGGAAGATCAGACGCCATTCCCAAAGCCAGCCCAACGTGAACACGAGGGCGACGATGAAGATGCGGCGCGGGTTTGGCTGGGCGAACCAGGCGCAGGCGAGCAATGTGGCGATCAGCACCAGCACGGCGCCGGGCATGATGTCCTCGTCGATCACCGAGAGGAGCAAATAGAAGCCGCTGCCGGCATAGAGGACGGTCGCAAGCAAGGCGGCGGGGCGGCTTTGCAGCCAGCGCAGGGTGAACAAGTAGACAGCGGTTGCTCCTGCGCCGCCGGCGATGCCGTTCAGGACGGCAAGCTGGCGCCAGATCTGGCCGGGAAAGATCCCAAGCCGTTCCAGCAACTCGCACGACAGCATCTGTATCGGGAAATACAGAACGTTGGCATCATCGAGCAACTGCCACGACGAATGCGCTATCCAGCGTCGCACCACGATGCTTTTCCACAGGCCATTGGTCGTGGCGATGTGGACGTTCTGCAGGTAGACCTGGAACAGGAGCAACAGGACCGCGATCGCGATACCCGTTGCGGCGGCTTCGCACCGTGCGAGGCGGTCCGACCAGAGCGGATAGAATACGGACCGTTCGACGCGCACCGATCCGCTCATGGATCAATCCCCACATTCGGACGCCGCGCGGTCATCGTCAGGGCAGCGGGCACCCGCTCACGTTGCCGCTAGGGGGTGACAACCTGCGATTCGTCAAGAGCAGGATGGCGGACGACAGTGGGTGCCCCGCGCTGATTCGGTTTCGACATCACGGCCTGGACCGTGTGGCTAGCCTCCATTGCGCGTGCCAGCAAGTTCGCCGTCATCGAGACGTTGGGGGAAAGGAACATGCTGCGATGGTCGCCGGGGACTTCGTGTACTTCCAGGCGCCCCTTGATAATTCTGTCCCAGCCATCGGCGACGTCGGCGGTGTTTCGCCTGGGTCTGATTTCCGGCCGCAACAGAATGACGTCGCCGTGGTACTCACCCGGATAATAGCGGCCGTTCGCCTCTTCCTCGATCAGCAGATGGTCGCGAAGCGTGACCTGCACCGGCCGGCCCATCATGCCGCGCATCTTCCTGCTGGTGCGGACAGCCTCGCGACCGAGCTTTTCCAAGATCCAGCTTCCCCGTTCCGCCATGAAGTGGGGCAGTTCGCGAAGGTGCACTGAGCGAAGGAGCTCCAGGTTGAAACGAAGCTTCTCCGCCAGATGTGGCAGGGCGGTACGGTTGGCGGCGCTCCGGGACCTGTGGACATTGCAGATCGCATCGAACAATACGACGAGATCGACTTGCTCGCCTTGCTGGACGAGTTGGCGGGCGGCTTCATAAGCGACGACGCCCTGCTTGCACCACCCTCCCAGACAATAGGGTCCGATCGGTTGCTCTGCGCGAATGGTACGAATGTGCTCTGCGGCGATATCTTCCAGACGACATGGGTGGGGCATGTAGGAATAGTCGTCGATCAGACAGCTCAGCACCGGCTGATCTCTGGGCAGCAGCTCCGCCAGTTCCTTTTGCAAGGGGCCACCGCCGATCAGGAACAAGGGGCTGCGGGAGCCTGCCGGCTTGATCGAGAACAATCGCCGCCGGGAGCCGCCGCGCGAGCCGCTTTCGATTTGCTCGGCGATCTTGGCGATGGTGGCGCCTTCCAATATATCGACGAGGTCGAGCTGGACACCGTAGAGGCGCTCGAAGTCGCTGAGCATTGTTATCAGGGCCAGCGAATCGCCGCCGAGGGCAAAATACTCCTGGTTGATGCCGATGGCCTCGACTCGTAACGAACGGCACCAGCGGGCCGCGAGTAATGCTTCCAGCTCTGTCCTTGGCGGTTCGATTGCTTCCACCACGGGGAACCGCCGATCCGGCTTGCTCAAACCCAGACGGTCCGCCGCGCGCAGCCGGTCGGGCTTGCCAACCGCCGTTTTGGGAATTTCGGAGACTATCAGGATCTTGCGCGGCACCTTGAAGGCGGAAAGCTGCGTGGCCAGAAATCGTCGCAGTTCAAATTCGCTGCTGTCACAGCCGACGCGCAGCACGACGGCGGCGCCGACATCCTCACCGAGACGCTCATCGGGAAGGGCAAAGGCGATGGCTTCGGCAACGGTCGGATGCGCCATCAGGACTTCCTCGATCTCTCTCGGCGCGACGAGTTCGCCGCCTCGATTGATGATCTCCTTCAGGCGGCCGGTGATGTAGAGATAGCCGTCCGCGTCAAACTGTCCCTGATCCCCGGTCCTGAGCCAGCCGGCAGAAAATGCCTCGGCGGTCGCCTGGGGATTTGCGACATAGGAGCTGAAGACGCTGTCGCCCTTGACGACGATTTCGCCAACCTCTCCCTGGGGAAGCAACCGGCCGGCCGCGTCCATGATGGCGACCGCGGTGCCGAAGGGTATGCCGACCGATCCCGCCTTTCTTGGCCTGGGCGGTGGCGGGTTGCATGCGATCTGCAGGCCGGCCTCTGTCATGCCGTAGGATTCGAGCAGGGGCACGCCGAGCAAGTCCTGGATCGCGGTCATGACCGAGGGGGGCATCGAGGAAGATGCCGAACGAACGAGGCGCAGCGATGATGGGAAGCGTTCGGTCCCTTGCTGGGCGGCACGCGCGAGGATGGCTTGATACAATGTCGGAACAGCGGTGACCCAGGTCGGCTTGCAGTCGGCCAGCCAGTCGAAGAAATCGACGGCGGAGAATCCGGCTGGCGCGACGAGGCTGCCGCCGCTGGCGATCGCGGCCCAGGTTGCACCGAGCGAACCGTGGCTGTGGAACAACGGCATGACATTCAAGCAGCGGTCCTGCCCGGTGAGGCCCAGCGGCGCCGCGACGTTGCGCGCGGATGCGAGCAGGTTACGGTGAGACAAGGGCACCAGCTTGGCCCTCGAGGTGGTACCCGACGTATAGAGCATCAGGCCGAGGGCGTCGGGCTCCGCCTCCTCGCAGGCCGCCGCGCTGGGCTGCGATTCCGCCGCGCCGAAGGTGAACGAACCGGCGGGACCAGCAATGACGGGCTCGAGCGAGAGGACGGGGATAGCGAGCGCCTGCGCGACCTCGCGGGCGGGCGATGGGCCGGCGGGCAACACGATTGCCTTGGCACCAAGGCCACCGAGATAGTACTCAAGCTCCTTGGTGGTAAACGAAGGGTTCAGCGGCGCGCATATCGCCGAGGCCATGATTGTCAGGAAGGCGACGGTCGTCTCGGGACCGCTGGGCAGCGCCAAGGCGACGACATCCTGCTTGCCGATTCCGGCGGAACGCAAACATGCGCGTCCCAACTCCACCTGCCGAAGCAGGCCCGCGTTGGTCATAGGCGTCCGGCGCGGCGACAGAATCGCCGGTCGCTCGGTCGCGGAGGATTCCCGCCAGCGCAATACCTCCATTACCGATGCAAACACGCAATCCTCATTTGTTTGGCGGGATCAGGCAACGCGACAGCCAGCCGGGGACGGAATTTTGCCACCGGATGAAAGCAGGATTAGCGAAGTTCTATTGCATATCGGCGACAAGTTGCCCGCCGGGCGAAAGATTGTGGCGGTGCCGTTGGCCGGGCCGCGATGCCCGCGCGATGCGTGGGCAAGTCGATGCTCGTGACCTCGGGACACGCCGGTTCGGAACGGCAGATCGTAACCCTCCCGTCAGCGGTGATGGCAGCGCGGTCGACCATGCTTCACCAGTCGTGCTTATGGCGTGATAAAATCATGACTTGGACTTCGGTTTTCTATACGTCACACGCCCTTGGGTTGCAACATAATTTGGGCACAACTAATGCGGGTTACAAACGGTTGCAGTCGGGGATAGACGGCCGGTTTACGGCGCATCCACCGGGTCCCGGAAACGTCGCCGCCGTTCGGCTGGTTGGTGATTTAGCAATGGGCAATCGGGAGGGCGCGACCGAGCGCGGTTGAGTCCGGTCGGTGGCGTTCCGTGTGACCGAGGATTCGGCTCAGAAGAGCATTGGGTGGTGGGTATCGCGACAACCGCCTGCGTCGACCGGATGTTGGGAACCATCGGCAGCAGCGCGGCGGTTGTGGCGCGGGGTCCGTATCCATCGGGCACCGGCCGCTCCTATGATCGCTGCCACACAGGCTACGGCCGGGAGCAATCATGCGCCTTCTCCTCGCAACTCTGTCTCATGAGACCAACACCTTTTCGCCGGTGCCGACCCGGCTCGACAGGTTCTGCCGCGACGGCACCAGCCTGCTGCGAGGCGAGGCCGCGATCGATTTCTATCGCGGCACCGGCACCTGCATGGGCGGCTACCTTGCCGTTGCCGCGGAGCAAAAGGCTGACGTCGTGGTGCCGGTATGCGCCAGCGCGCCGCCAAGCGGACCGGTGGACAGCGAGGCGTACGAGACCTGCGCCCGACTGATCACCGATGCCGTCGCGGAGGGCGGCTGGGATGGCATCTGGCTCGACCTGCACGGCGCGATGGTCACCGCGACCAATGACGACGGCGAAGGCGAACTGCTGGCGCGGATCCGCGCGATCGATCCGGTGACGCCGCTCTGCGTGGCTTACGACATGCATGCCAACGTGTTCGATGCGATGGTGCGGCACGCGCAGGTCGTCACCGGCTACCAGACCTATCCGCATATCGACCAGCGTCAGACCGCCGAGCGTGCGGCGCGCGCCTTGCTTCGCGTGATGCGCGGCGAGGTCAAACCCACCGCCGCGTGGGGCAACGCGCCGATGCTGCCGCATGTGATGGCGCAGGGCACCCACCGCGCGCCCAACAAGGACCTGCAAGCGCTGTGCGCTGAATTCGAGTCCGGCGGGCGCGCGCTGGCCGCCAGTTTGTTCGTCGGTTTCCCGCATGCCGACGTGCCTATGGCGGGCCTCTCCGCCGTGGTGGTGACCGACAATGACCCGGCCGCGGCGCAGGCGATGGTGGACGAGTTGCTGTCGCGCGCCTGGACCGCGCGTCGCGACTTCATGTTCGACATCGAGCCGCTGGAAGCATCCGTGCGCCGCGCCAAACAGCTTGGCGTGCCAGGGCAGCTACCGGTGGTACTGCTGGACCATTACGACAACTGCGCCAGCGGCGGCACGATGGATACCACCGATACGCTGCGCGAAATCATCCGCCAGGATCTCGATGACCTGGTGTTCTTCGGCATCTATGACCCGGCGGCGGTGGAGCAAGCGGTCGCGGCCGGTGTCGGCGCTGCGGTGACGCTGTCGATCGGCGCGAAGCTGCCGATGCCGCAGCTTCCGGTGGCCAGCGCGCCGCTGACCGTCACCGGGACGGTGCAGACGATCTCGTCGGGGCGGTTTCGGTTGAAGGGCGGGCTGACGCCGGGGCTGCAAGTCTACATGGGCCGCACGGTGGTGCTGGATACCGGCCGCGTGCAGATCGTGCTGCTGTCGCGCCACATCGAGCCGACGGCGCAGGAGATGCTGCAGGTGCTGGGCATCGATCCGGCGAAGAAGCAGTTCGTGGCGATCAAGAGCCGGGTGCACTGGCGTGCCGACCTGGGCAAGGTCGCGCGCGAGATCGTGGAATGCGCCGGGGTCGGGGTGTGCACGTCGGACTACGGGCAGCTCACATTTCGGAAAGTGCGGCGGCCGGTGTTTCCGCTGGACCCGGAGCTGCGATGGAATGCGCCGGCCTGAAGCCGGGGCATCGATGGATGCCCTGACGACAGCCGGTCAGCGTAGTCTGGCTGTCGCATCGGAAGGAGAAGATACGTCGCCGCATCGAGCGTCCTGCCGCAGCCCGTCCGCGGAGAAGTCCACCTCATTCGGCCACGTCAAGCCGATGCCGCCTGGAAGCACCCGCATCTCGCCGACAAAATAGTCCGGATCGCCGAGCGCGGAGAAAAGGCCACCACGCGCAATGCATGGCGCGATATCCACCACGCCATGCTCGCCATCGGACCAGGTGACGCTCACCGTGTGGTCGGGGTGCGCCGAGGCGGCGGCTATCTGGTAATCCATCGCTTAGTCTTCGATCTTCCTGGCTGGCCGGCCCGCACGGGCGAGGTTCCAATTGTCATATAGGCGTTGCGGTGGCGTTGTGCCCAATCAGAAATCACTCGGAAGCCGCTTCGCGTCATCGTGCCTTTGACCGACAGCGGGCTTGCATCGTCAATGTCGAAGCTGGCGGAAAATCCCGGCCTGAATACGTGGAAATGCGGCGGATCGTGGTCGTTCCGGAAAATCATCACAGTCAGGCAGCCGATACGGCCGATGGTCGGGATGGCTTCGGCATGGCGCCGTGCGCTGAAGAAGATGCTAATGGGCCGGCGCCAGTCTCCGGGCTGGCCGGCTATGATCGCGCCCCGAACCAGGATTGAGCCACCATGTCCCCTCACCCCGCCGCCGCCGAGTACCAGCGATGACCCATCCCCTCTCCGTCGCGATTGCCGGCCTGGGCACCGTCGGTGTCGGCGTGCTGAAGCTGCTGCGCGACAATGCCGAGCTCGTTGCCGCGCGTGCCGGGCGTCCGATCGCGGTCACCGCGGTCTCGGCGCGCGACCGCACCAAGGATCGCGGCGTGCCGTTGTCCGGCCTGCGCTGGTACGAGGATCCGGTGGCGCTCGCGGCAGACCCCGCGGTGGACGTGGTGGTGGAGCTGATCGGCGGCGCGGACGGCCCTGCCCGCGCGCTGGCGGAAGCCGCGATTGCGGCGGGCAAGCCGCTGGTCACCGCCAACAAGGCGATGCTGGCGGTGCACGGCGCGGCGCTGGCCGCGGCGGCAGAGCAATGCAACGTGCCGCTCGGGTTCGAGGCCGCGGTGGCCGGCGGCATCCCCGTCATCAAGGCGTTGCGGGAGGGGTTGGCCGGCAATCGCATCTCCCGCCTCGCCGGCATTCTGAACGGGACCTGCAACTATATCCTGACGCAGATGCGGGAACGCGGGCGGGAATTCGCCGAGGTCCTGGCCGATGCGCAGAAGCTTGGGTACGCCGAGGCCGACCCGAGCTTCGACATCGACGGCATCGACGCCGCCCACAAGCTGGCGATCCTGGCCGCGCTGGCGTTCGGCCGTCCTGTCGCGTTCGACGCGGTGCACGTGGAGGGCATCCGCCGCATCTCGGCGCTGGACATCGCGTTCGCGGGCGAGCTCGGCTACCGCATCAAATTGCTCGGCATCGCACGGCAAAGCGGAGACGGGCCAGCGGGCGGCATCTCGGCGCGGGTGCATCCCTGCATGGTGCCAGCCGCCGCGCCGATCGCGCGGGTGGATGGCGTGTTCAATGCGGTGGTGGCGGAGGGTGACTTCGTCGGCCGGGTGATGCTGGAAGGCCGCGGCGCAGGCGCCGGCCCCACCGCGTCAGCGGTCGTGGCGGACCTGATCGACATCGCCCGCAAACGGCTGACCCCAGTATGGGGTGCGGCGTTCGATGCGCTGTCGAATGCACCGAGCGTGCCGATGAGCATGCATGTCGGCCCGTATTACCTGCGGCTGATGGTGGTCGACCGGCCGGGCGTGATCGCCGATGTGACGGCGGTGCTGCGCGATCTCGGCGTGTCGCTGGAATCGATGCTGCAACGCGGGCGCGCACCGGGAGAGGCGGTGCCGGTGGTGCTGGTGACGCACGAGACGCAGGAAAGTGCGATGACGGCGGCGCTGGAACGGATCGGCGCGCTGGACGCGGTGCTGGAGACGCCGACGCTGATCCGGATCGAGGCGGGATAGCTGATCCGGACCTCGCCCGGGGAGCTTCGCTTCGTTGGCTGGCGACGATCATGATTGGTTGGCAACGACCGTGAGACCGCGGTACGTCTCGCTGCAACTCAAGGGGGGGCAGGCACCATGGCGTGGGGCGTCAAGTTCTGGCATGGCAACATGGTTGCGCAAGAAGTGTTCGCGCTACAGAACAACTACCACCAGCGCCAGGCGGAAGGCATTTGCACCGCCGCTTCATTGTTCTGGTGCCGCAAATGCCTCGAACTGGGCCGCGCCGTGAACACCTGGGACGAAATCGGCAAGAGCGATCACGCCCTCAACATCATCATGCACACGCTGCGTACCATGGACAACAATCCGGTGGCGCAAACCGAACTCGCCGGCTTGCAGACGGTCGGCGGTGATCGTCCGGTCCGCTCGATGGAGGAGGTGATGACGCTGGTGAAGTCGTCCGCCTCGAAGATCGGCATTTTCTGGAACGGCTATCACACCATGGGCTACCGCTACAGCCATCATGAAAAAGATATGTTCGACATGAATTACGGATTGTTCCGGTCGAAATATTCCAAGGGGATCGAGGCCAAATACAACGAGCTATATTTCCGGCCGGAAGACCGCATCATGGGTTGCCGTATCGTCGCGCTCTAGTCTGGCAAGAGCATCGGGATGTGGTCGGCGACAATGGCCGTGACCCATGGCCCAGACCGTATGCATGAGCCCTGGCAATTCTGACGGCCAACGATTGGTGACGATCGTCTCCGGCCGCAACTGTCACCGCAAGCGCATCGTCATTTCGCGTCTCAGCCGCTCTCCCCCAGCCCAACCAGCAGGCCCGCCCAATGCGTGCCGGACATGCGCACGAGGAGGCGCCGATCCGCCGTCACCAATCGCGTGCCGCATTGCTCCGCTAACGCAATGTAGAAGCAGTCGTAGGCCGGATGACCGATAGAACAGGCGATTTCGAACGCCCGCGCCGCCAGTCCAGCGCTCGGTATCACCTCGTCGACGATATGGAGCAATCCGTCAACCATGGTTCGAGCGTGGTCCGCGGTGATCTCGTTGCGCCGCAGCTTCTGACGGGCAGCATTGCAGACCTCGGGCACGATCAGATCAGGGGCGAGCAATGCGGTGCCATCGTGCAACAAGAGCTCGGCCACGTCGGATTGCGCCTCGGCGATGAACCACTTGCAGGCGACGCTCGCATCGACGACGAGCGTCATCTTGTGTCGCGATCCTCGCGGATCAGATCGGCGCTATCGGTCTGCTGGATGGAAGCAGGTGTCATCCCGCGGATCCGGCGAGCCAGGGCGACGCGCTCCTCGGGTGCAAGGCGGGCCGCCGCCGTCAGCGCCAACCGCAATTCTTGCTCCAACGAATGTCCGTGCAACTCGGCCTTGCGCCGCAATGCGGCGATAACGCGATCGTCCAAGTTTCTGACCAGGACCTGCCCCATGCCACAATCCTCGCTTACGGATATGATAGCATGGGTACGGCGGTCCAGTCGAGCGAGTCTTGCGCGACCCGGCGCTCCGGATGGCGCCGTTGCGTCTGACGCTCCACGTTGACTCCCCCGACGCCCCCATTATAACCCCGCTCTCCGGCCGCCGGGGCCCTCCCCGCGGCCCGTGTTGTCTTGGGAAAGTCCGATCCGATGTTCGCTGTGATCCGCACCGGCGGGAAGCAGTACCGCGTTACTCCCAATGCGGTGCTGAAGGTGGAGAAGCTGGAAGCCGAGCCGGGCGCCACCGTGACGTTTACGGACGTGCTGGCGCTGGGTACCGCGGACGGGCTGACACTGGGCTCCCCCGTTGTGGCCGGCGCCGAGGTCACCGCGACCGTGATCGCGCAGGATCGGCTGGACAAGGTCATCATCTTCAAGAAGCGCCGCCGGCAGAACAGTAGGCGAAGGAACGGGCACCGGCAGCATGTGACGGTGCTGCGAGTGGCGGGATTTGCCAAGGACGGCACGGCGCTTGCCGAGCCGGCGGCGTTCGATCCGGGCGCCGACCACCCCGCCCATTTCGAACCCGCCGCGGCCGCGCCGGCCGAAGTCGCGCCGGGTCCGGCCGCGATGGACGTGGTTGATTCGCTTTCGCTGGAATCAGGCGAGCCATCAGGACAGGCCGTGCCGGCCGGCGGCGAAACGCCTGCCCAGCGGGCGATCGAGACCCACCCCACCACATTCGAGCCTGCGTTCGAACAAGCTCCCGAGCCGCCGGCCGAGGTTGCCGCCGGCCCGGCCGCGATGGATGTGGTCGAATCGCTGGCGCTGGAAACCGGAGGGCAGTCCGACCAGGCGGCGCCGGCCGCGCCGCACAAGGAGTAACGCAGCATGGCACACAAGAAGGCGGGCGGCTCGTCCCGCAACGGGCGCGACACCGAAGGCCGGCGTCTCGGTATCAAGAAGTTCGGCGGCGAGGCGGTGTTGGCCGGCAACATCCTCGTGCGCCAGCGGGGCACCAAGTGGCGCCCGGGCGAGAACGTGGGCCTGGGCCGCGACCATACGATTTTCGCGCTGATCGACGGCAAGGTGGAATTCCGCCGCAGGGCAGACGACCGCGTGCATATCTCGGTACGACCGTTGCCGGCCGCGGCCGAATAAACGCGTCCGGACCGGAGGATTGATGACGGGGGCCGGCAGCGCAGCCGGCCCCCGTTCTGTTTGCAGCAAGGCCATGGCCGGCGCGCGAGCCGGCCGTCATGTGGGTGATATGAAGTTTCTCGACCAGGCCAAGATCTATCTTCGCTCCGGCGACGGCGGCGACGGCGTCGTGGCCTTCAGGCGTGAGAAGTTCCTGGAGTTTGGCGGCCCGGACGGCGGCAATGGCGGCAAGGGCGGCGACATCGTCCTCGAGGCGGCGGACGCGCTGAACACGCTGATCGACTTCCGCTACACGCAGCATTTCCGTGCCAGGAAGGGCGGCAACGGCGCGGGCAGCGACCGCACCGGCGCGGGCGCCCCGGAGGTGGTGGTCAAAGTGCCGGTCGGCACGGAAATCCTGGGCGAGGACCGCGAAACCTTGCTGGCCGACATGAATTGCTCTGGCAAGCGGGTGGTGCTGCTGCGAGGCGGCGACGGCGGCTTCGGCAATAGCCATTTCAAGTCGTCCACCAATCGCGCGCCGCGCAAGGCGACCAAGGGCTGGCCCGGCGAGGAACGCTGGGTCTGGCTGCGTTTGAAATTGATTGCGGATGTCGGGCTGGTGGGACTGCCGAATGCGGGAAAATCCACATTCCTGGCGCGCGTCTCGGCGGCGCGGCCGAAAATCGCCGACTATCCGTTCACCACGCTGCACCCTCAGCTCGGGGTTGTGCGGTTGAGTGCCACGGAGGAGTTTGTGATCGCGGACATCCCCGGCCTGATCGAGGGGGCGCACGAAGGCGCCGGCCTGGGCGACCGGTTCCTCGGCCATGTGGAGCGGTGTGCAGCGCTGCTTCACCTGGTCGATGGCGCGGCCGGAGACGTGGTGCGCGCATGGCGGACGGTCCGCGAAGAGCTGGCAGCGTATGGCGCGGGTCTGGCAGAGAAGCCGGAACTGATCGGACTGAACAAGTCGGATGCGATGACGGCGCGCGAGGCCTCGGCGCGAGCGACGGCCCTGCGTAAGGCGTCGGGGCGGCCGGTGATGCTGCTGTCCGGCGTCACGGGCGAAGGGGTGCCAGAGGTGCTGCGTGCATTGGGCCTCCTTTCACGCGAGGCCCCCCTCTCCCGTGAATCGGGTCCCCTCTCCCGAGATGCGGAACAGAGCAGGGCGAGAGTGCCAGATGCGGCACCCTCTCCCTAAGCCTCCCCCGCAAGCGGGGGAAGGGAAAGTCGGTTCAGCCCCGCAAGCGGGCGAGGGGATACTCGGTACCGCCCGCCGGCTGGTGGTGAAGATCGGCAGCGCGCTGGTGGTGGACCCGGACGAGGCCGCGCCCCGTTTCGCATGGCTCGCGGGCATCGCCGCGGACATCGCAATGCTCCACAAGCGCGGGACCGACGTGATCGTGGTTTCCTCCGGCGCCATTGCGTTGGCTCGCCGCACGCTGCGGCTCAACCAGAAGCGTTTGCGCCTGGAAGAAAAGCAGGCTGCCGCCGCCGTCGGACAAATTCGTCTGGCGCAGGCATGGTCCGAGGCGCTTTCCGCCGAGACCCTCACCGCCGCCCAGCTCCTGCTGACGCTGGACGATACCGAGGACCGCCGCCGCTATCTCAATGCACGGGCGACACTGAACACGCTGCTGCAGCTCGGCTGCATCCCGGTGATCAATGAGAACGACACCGTCGCCACCGCGGAAATCCGGTTCGGCGACAACGACCGCCTCGCCGCCCGTGTCGCGGAGATGCTGCAGGCCGATGCGCTGATCCTGCTGTCCGATATCGATGGCCTCTATACCGGCGATCCCGGGCGTGATCCGTCGGCGAACCACATTCCCGTTGTCGAAGCGGTCACGCCCGAGATCGAGGCGATGGGCGGCGATCCACCGCCCGGCTACTCATCGGGCGGCATGCGCACCAAGCTGGTGGCTGCCCGGATCGCGACCCAGGCGGGCTGCGCCATGGCGATCGCGCTGGGCCACACCGATCGCCCGCTGACGGCATTGGCGAACGGCGGCCGCTGCACCTGGTTCCTGCCGGCGCCCGAAGGCCGCAGCGCCCGCAAGAGCTGGATCGCCGGTGCGCTCGCACCGCTTGGCACGCTGGTGGTGGATGCGGGAGCAATACGCGCGCTGCGCGCGGGACGCTCGCTGCTGCCGGCCGGCGTTCGCGCCGTGGAGGGCAGCTTCCTGCGGGGTGACCCGGTGGTGATTGCCGGTCCGGATGGCGCCCCGCTCGCCCGCGGCCTGTCCGCGTATGGCAGTGCCGACGCCCAGCGCATCGCCGGCCACCGCTCCGACGAGATCGAAGCCATTCTCGGCTGGCGCGGGCGGGACGAGATCGTTCACAGGGACGATCTGGTCCTGCTGTAGGCTCCCGCGCCGCCTAGAGGAGCGATTGGCGGAATCGCGGCCGTTACCCGGAGTACGGGGCAGGCTGGCAGCCGGTCAGAATCGGTACGCCACCGACACTTGCCCATCGATGCCGGTGGTGCCGTCGCCATGCATGGCAGTGACGCCGGCCGTGACGCCGAGCGCACCGTGTTGCGCGCTGATGCCCACGCCGCCATCAAGCAGATAGCGGCTGTCATAGGCCGCGTATTGCCTGACCGTGTAGTCGTATAGATTGGCCGTGCTGGCGACGCTGGGGTTGCCTGGCATCAGCTCGGCCCCAAGAGTGAAAGTCGGCGTGATGGTCCAACCGCCACGCAACAGCGGATCCGGCGCGACCGCCAGTCCGGCGAGCAAGCTGGCCGTCGTATTGCTTTGGCGATCCACGTCCAACGCGAGCTCGCTGCCGGTCTCCTGAAAGCCGCCGAGCGTGACATGGGCGACCCGGACGCCCGCCTGTGGCGTAAGGGTAACAGACGCCACGCGCAGGATGTCGCCGAACACGGCCTGCCCGCCATAAACCATGCCGGCGCCGTTGCCACGCGCGGTGCCCAATCCGCCGCCCAGGGGGCGCGTGTCCTGGTAGTCGACGCCGCCAACATCGGCCCGCGCATCCACATAGGGTCCCTCGGCCAGCGCACGGAAAGCGTAACGCCCGCCGATCGTCCCCAGGACGATGCCGACATCGCCGGTGGCGCCGGCGCTGCCAACCTGACCCCAGTCATAGCCGAGAGCCATGAACACGCTCGTGTGCGTGTCGATCACGTGGGTGGCGCCGATGAGCGGACCCGCGCTTTGTTCCGAGCTGCCGGCGGCGCCGTCATGCGCGTTGGTCGCGACATATCCACCCCAGCCGGTCAGCCACATGCCGGTCTGTCCGACAGCGAGGTCGCGGCCGGCGGCATAAGGTGCCAGGGCATCGTCGAGCCGGTATGGCTGGCGCAACAGATAGGCGGCTGCGTCGGCGCGCACCTGGCCACCGACCTGCGACTGCATGCCACCCAGCGAGCCTTGGTCGATTGCCGACTGCAGGTAGTAATTGAAGGCGGTGTAATTGCCTGACAGCGGCGAGGCCTGCAGCTCATTGAGCAATGCGGCGCCGGCGGCGGCGTTGCCGGTGAACCCGCTCTGCCCTGGCAGCATGAGGTAATCCACCATCTTGGCACGCAACACGTAGATGTCGGCCTGGGTCAGTCCCAGCCCCTGGGTCAGGTAGGCCTGCATTGAACCGTACGATGCGATCACCTGATCGAGCGCCGCCTGCAGGAAGCCCGGCTGCACGCCCAGGGTCGGAGCAAGGATCGCAGCCGCCGCGTCTCCCGATGACGCCTGGATTGCCGCCAATTCGGTACTGATGCGGCCGGCCTCATATTGATTCGAGGCGAGATAGTCGTTCATGATCGTCGCCGGAGCGACACCGGCAATGCTCTGCAGCAGGACCGAGGTCCAGCCGGTCCGGTCCTTGCCCGCCGAACAATGATACAGCGCGGGATCGGTGCTGTTTGCCAGATCGAGCAATACCGTGGCGAACCCGGCCCGCTGTACCGGATCGGTGACGAATTCGCGGTACTGGGCTTCGAACTGTGCGATGGCGGCGGCCGGGCTGGAGAGCATTCCCGGCGGGGGTGGCGCCGCCGTGCCGTAGATGTTGACATTGATGTAGATCGCGCCGGCGGGCACGCGATCCGGCGTCTGTGCGATTTCCGAGGGCGTGCGCAGGTCGATGTCACGCGTGATGTGCAGCGCGGAAAGCGTGGCGAGGTCCGCATCGCTGACGTTCAAAGCTTCGGAGCGATAGAATACACCGGTACGCATGACCCCGTCATTCGCGGTGGTGTCGGCGAAGCCGGTGCCGCCGTACTGCGCGGCGATGCCGGCCAGATCACGGAAATTCCCGTCGGATGCGAGCATGGGCGTGGTGATTGGCTGCTGGGCAAAGGCATGGGTGATGGCCAGCCAGAATACGGCTGGTACCGCGCCGGACAGCGTTGGTCGCATGGCATTACCTCGCGAGCAAAGCGCGGCCGGCAGCGAAGAGGGTGCCGGCCGGTCGTAGCCGAACGGGCATCGCTTGCCGCGTGCCTAGCCGCATGGAATCTCGTCGGCGCATCCTCACGAGATAACGTTAATGGAGCGCTTACGACGATTTCCTTGAATCGTCGCATCGGACATGCGCATCGGACATGGTCTAGCCTTCGAATCAGGCGCTCGACAGCAAGTGCCTGTTCGCCGAAACAAAAGCGAACGCATCGGCAACGCGCTGCAATGCATCCGCTGCACCGGCAGCGAACAAATGTATTGTTCATCGGCGCTTAACCAATTTCATCGATGCTGCTGATCCCCGTCCGGTCGTGAAACGCGGAGATCATGTCGTGACATCGAAGGCACGTACTCGCGATGGTTCTGGACGTACGAATCCGGCCGCACATGGACGAATTGTACCGGGCCGCGAAAAGATTGACCCATGTGTCATGCCCGTCCCCGGGCTTGTCCGGGGGATCAGCGCGGGCACCCACGTCTATGCCGCGGAGCTCACGGAAAGACGTGGATGGCCGGCCTTCGCCGGCCATGACACTGATGAGTCAGACCCAATGTTGGCTGGTATTAGAAGATCGGATAAGCAGGTGCGCGCGAGACGCTCGTTCACGGCATTCGAACGCGGATACGGGTTGCTTGTCACCGGAGTTTTTTGCTCATTGCTGCTGGGGTTTCTTGC
>Ga0335072_10001140_pt1 | contig 44311 bp, 40 predicted proteins | sample Lox_Sample_21_FD_206725 | JGI IMG/M metagenome (GOLD analysis project Ga0335072, IMG submission 206725) | Soil microbial communities from Loxahatchee National Wildlife Refuge, Florida, United States - Lox_Sample_2.1 | ecosystem: Environmental > Terrestrial > Soil > Wetlands | place: USA... | reverse complement strand
AAGCCGTTTGCCATCATGGTCGCCGACGAAGTTGTTGCAGCATCTCTTTGCTACAGCTCGCCTGAGGAGCGCGCGGCGCTCGTCTCGCGCGAACGGCCGATTGTCCTGCTGCGACGGCGGCCCGGTGTTGATTTGGCTGAGGCCGTCTCCCCGGGGAATCCCGCAACCGGCGTCATGCTTCCGTGCACACCGATGCATGCCCTGCTTTTCCGCATCCTGCGCGAGCGGTGGGGCAGCGAGCCTGCGCTCATCATGACCAGCGGCAATATCAGTGAAGAACCTATCGTCATCGACAATGATGAAGCCGAGACGCGCCTCGCCGGCATTGCTGACGCGTTCGTCCACCACAATCGTCGCATCCACACCCGCGTCGACGACTCGGTGGTGCGCGTCGTGGCCCGCAAGACCATGCCGATCCGGCGCGCTCGCGGCTACGCTCCGCAACCGGTGTGGCTTGGCCGGGGTGAAGCGGAGGTTCTGGCTTGCGGAGCCCAGCAGAAAAACACGCTGTGCCTCACCCGAGCCGGCTTCGCCATCCCCAGCCAGCATCTGGGCGATCTGGAAAACTTCGAGACGATGCAATTCTTCGAAGAGACCCTGGAGCGGATGCAGCGGCTCTTCCACGTGACGCCCACCGCCGTCGCTTACGATCTGCATCCTGGCTACCTCAGCACGCAATTCGCGCTCCGCCAACCCAACCTGCAAAAGATTGGCGTGCAGCACCATCACGCCCACATCGCAAGCTGTATGGCCGAGCACCAGCTCGATGGCCAGGTGATCGGCGTCGCGTGGGACGGCACCGGCTTTGGCACCGACGGCACGATCTGGGGCGGAGAGTTTCTGGCCGGCGGCTATCTCGGCTTCGAGCGCTGCGCCCGTCTTCGTCCCGTGCTTCTGGCCGGCGGCGACTCCGGTGTGCGCGAACCCTGGCGTGTTGCCCGCAGCTATTTGCTCGATGCTTTCGGATCGATTCCCGATCATCCACGCTGGCGCGCGATGGCGAGCCCCGAGCGCCTTCGCGTCATCGACGCAATGCTCGGGCAACAGATCCATACCATTCCTACGTCTTCGGCCGGGCGCCTTTTCGATGCGGTCGCTTCGCTTATTGGCCTTCGCCACACGGTTTCCTTCGAGGGCCAGGCCGCGATGATGCTGGAAGCGATTGCGATTGTGGATTCTTCAAGTGATGCTTACGAGTTTTCTATCAGTACAAGCACACTTAAGGAGATCGATCTGCGTGCGATGATCCATCAGATGGTGGCGGGTGTCGACGCGGGAGAATCTCAGTCCCGCCTCGCTGAGCGATTCCACGCGACGCTGGCCGCTGTCATCGTCGAAGTCTGCCGTCGGATCCGTTTCGATCGGCAGCTCAACCGGGTGTGCCTCAGCGGCGGATGCTTCCAAAACGCAGTTCTCCTCGAAGGCTCCCTCAACGCTCTTAGCAGCGATGGTTTTGAAGTCTTCACTCACCGCGAGGTTCCTGCCAACGACGGTGGCATTTCTCTGGGTCAGGCGGCGATTGCCTGTGAGATTCTGCGCCAAGGGAATCCGGAGCACCGAATTTCGGGTCCGGCGCAGGATCGTAATTACTTCAATCGGGCTGCGCGCCGGCCTTCGAGAAACTCCCGGATCGCCGGATCGGCTTCCAGTCCGATCGCCAGATCGTAGGCATGTTGCGCCTCGTCGTCGCGAGCCGCACGAGCCAGGAGTTCTGCGCGAGCCGCCCAATAGGGCTGGTACTCCTTCAACCGCGTATCGCCGTCTGCATCCGGCAGCGCGTCGAGTCCAGCCTGAGGGCCGGCGACTTCAGCCACCGCGAGGGCGCGATTGATCGCGACAACCGGAGATTCTGTGATCTCCAGCAGCGCATCGTAGATGACCACGACCTGCTCCCAATTCGGGTTGCCGGTTCTGCACCGCGCGACATGCGCCGACTGGACTGCCGCCTCCAGCTGATAGCGCCCGATTGCGCCCATCCGGCTGGCCCGGGTCAACAGCGCTTCCGCGTGGGCAATCATCGGGCCATCCCATAACGCCACCTCCTGGTGGGCCAGAGGCACATACTCGCCACGCTGGTTGCGCCGGGCACGGCGACGCGCTTCCGCATGGAGCATGAGGGCCAGCAGCCCCAGCGCCTCGGATTCGTGGGGCAAGAGCTCGGCCACGAGTCCGGCGAGAAACAGCGCCTCACCCGTCAGGTCGCGCCGCTGCGTGTCGGTCCCGGCCGCGTCGCTCCAGCCCTCGGTGAAGGCGGCATAGATCGCTTCCAGGACGGCCTCCAGGCGGCTGGCCAGTTCGGCGCGCTCCGGCACCACGAGAGGAATCCCGGCCTCGCGAATTTTGGTCTTCGCGCGCACCAGGCGCTTGCTCATCGCTGCCGGCGAGGTCAGAAAGGCCGAAGCGATGGTGGCCGCATCGAGTCCAACAATCGCCTGCAGGATCAAAGGCGAGCGCACACTCGCCTCGATTGCCGGATGGGCGCAGGCAAACATCAGCGCGAGGCGCCGATCCGGAATCTCGCCTCCTTCCGGTCCCGCACTGATCACGGCCGCAATCTGATCGAGGTCCTCATCCACCACACCGCTGCGCTGGCGATGCCGGTCGGCGTCGATCCACTTCCGCCGCGCCACGGTCATGAGCCATGCTTCAGGATTCGAGGGAACCCCTTTCAGCGGCCAGTCTGCCAGCGCAGATGCAAACGCTTCGGACAGCGCATCCTCCGCTGCGGCCACGTCCCGCGTGCGCGACGCGAGAAAAGCCACGAGCTTGCCATAGCTCCGCCGAGCCACTGCCTCCGCTGTCTCGCGGGCCTGCGCTGCGACGTCCGTCATGAATCCCCCTGTAGCCTTGACGCTCCGCGACCCGCGCTTTGGACATCGCGGACGCCGCGTCTTCTTTCGACCCGTGTTCTGCGCCTACTCCTATAATCCCCCCAGCATGGACTCCGCCCATCCCGGCCCGCGCGCGCGACCCCGCATCCCGGGTCTCCTGCCTTTCATCGCCATCCTTATAGTGTTGGGCTGCTCTCGGGATCAGCTCCTCGTGCGCCGGGGCCCGATTTCCCTTCCTGCTGATGGCCGCGTGCATCCCCTGGCGACCGTAAGCCGGCCCAACCACCGAACGCTACGGGCACCCTCAATCAGCGCCGCCTCGCCTCAGCTCCTGATCGCGCCCCAGGCCGATGATGTCATCGCACTGCTAGTCCGCTCTCCAGTGCTGCCCGGTTCGGCGCAACTCCACTTCAGCTGGCGGGAGCATCGCTACACCCTCAACGTTCGCTATGTCGAAGACGACGCCGACTCCCGCCGGGACGGCCTGCCGGATGCCCTCCACCTCCACTCCCCTGAAGACCGAGCCGCCTTTCGCGCCTGGTTCGATGCTCTCGCCGAACAGGAAGCCGCGCTTCCCGACGACAAGCTTCCCCCCGAAATCGACGACTGCGCCGCCCTGTTGCGCTTCGCCTACCGGGAGGCTCTTGTTCAACATGATGACCGCTGGCTCGCTGCCCAAGCGGATCCCGGCCGCTTCGCCCCGCTGGTCTCCGTCACGCAGTACCAGTACCCGCGAACGGCCCTCGGACTCAATCTTTTCCGGGTCGCGCCCGGTTCCTTCACTTCGGCGGACCTGACGAGTGGCGCTTTCGCCCAGTTTGCCGACGCTCATGCTCTTCTTTCCCTGAACACCTACCGGGTCTCACGCGACATTCGCAACGCGCTGCCCGGCGATTTGTTGTTTTTTCGCCAGCTGGAGCAAAACTCGCAGTATCATTCGATGGTTGTCGCGGGGGCCCATGCAGACTGGGTGATTTATCACACGGGTCCCATCGGCAAACAGAAGGGCGAAATCCGTCGCGTTTCGACAGAGGATCTGCTTCGCCATCCCGACACGCGCTGGCGTCCGGTTCCCGGCAACACGAATTTCTTAGGGGTCTATCGGTGGAACCTCCTGCACGACGGAGACTGACTCGTACCTCTTCCCACCGGCTTTTTCGTTGCGTCGCGCTCTTTTTCGTCCTGCTCAGCGCGGTCGCTCTGGCTCACGCCACGCGGGCCGTCTCCTTCAACATCAGCACCAACCGGACGTTCTCGCCCGACGAGAAGCCGACTATCCATCTCTACGCGCACGACGTCGACGAGCTGGAGTTCCGCGTCTATCGCGTCAACGATCCGGAAAAGTTCCTCATCAGCCTGCCCGACCTGCACTCCTTCGGCAACACGTACCCCAACGGCCCGAAGGAGCAGATCGACGAACGGACCTGGCTGGAGAAATTCCATGACTGGAAGCACCACCTCTGGTATCTGATCCGCCATTTCTTCCGCACACAGTTTTCGCAGGAAACCCGCGACGCCTTCCGCGCCAAACAGGCCAGCCTCGCCCAACGCAGCCGCATCGTCGGGGTGGCGCAGTTCGCGCAGATCCCGCTACTCAACGACCACCAGCTGGTGGCGCGCTGGCGTCAGCAGATGCCACCCACCTACATCTCCGACTCGCAGGACCTGCCCATCGACAGGCTGCCGGCGGGTCTCTATCTCGTCGAAGCTACCGACGGCCATTACAAGGCGTACACGGTGCTGATGATCAGCCCCATGGTGCTCATCACGCGCACCAGCGCAGGCACCATTCTTGCTTTCGCCGTCGATCGCCAGAGTGGCACACCCATCGCGAATGCGCAGATCGTCTGGGGCATCGGCCGCAAGGAACAGGGTCGCGCCGTCACGGATGCGGATGGCGTGACTGAACTGCATGGCGCTCCTCAGAAACAAGCCGACGAAGACAGCCTGTGGATCACGGCTTCCCGTGGCAGCGAATTCGCCGCGGTCACACCCATGGCGTGGTCCTTCAACAGCGCCGAGACCGGCAAGTGGGCGGCGTACGTCTACACCGACCGGCCCGTCTACCGCCCCGGACACACTGTCCATTGGAAGGCTCTGCTGCGTGCGCGCGTTGAGAACCATCTCGAGTTGCCGAAGATCTCGACGATCCATGTCCGCATCGCCGACGAGCAGGACCATCCGATCTTCGATCAGCCGATGCCGGTCTCTGCGGATGGAGCGGTTTTCGGAGACATTGCGATCCCCACCGGTGCGGCGCTCGGCTACTACACCATCCGCCTCGGCGATGCTGATGCGGAAGTCGCCGGCAGCTTCCACGTCGAGGAGTATCGCAAGCCCGAGTACCAGGTCCGCGTGACGGCGCAGAACCTGCGGGTTCTTCAGGGCCAGTCCGATCCGATCACGATCGACTCACGCTACTTCTTTGGCGAGCCGGTCGCCTTCGGCAAGGTGAAGTACCGCATCTATCACCAGCCGCATTTCTGGTGGGGTGACGAAGAAGATCAGTCCAACGACAACGGGACCGGAGAGGGCGATGCGTCCGGCGACAACGCGATGTATGACGCCAGCGAGGAAGCCGAGCAGACCGGCAAACTCGACGCTAATGGCAAGCTCACGATCACCGTCCCGACGAAAGTCGATCATTCCGAGCGCCACGCCGATCAGGACTACTACATCGAAGCCGGCGTGACCGACGAAGCCAACCGCGAGATCACCGGACGTGGCCACTTCCTCGCCACCTACGGCACCTACCGCATTCACGTTGAGCCTGACAGCTACTCTGTTCGCGCGGGCGACAACGCACACTTCACGGTCACCGCGCTCGACTACGATAACAAGCCGGTGCAGGCACAGGTGCACCTGAGCCTCGCCTGGCATCGGTATGAGAGCGGCAAGACCGTCATGACGAATGGCCCCACCACGGACGTGACCACCGATGCGCGTGGAACCGCACATGCCTCACTGGCCGTCACGCAGGCCGGCAGCGCCGAGATCCTTGCCTCCTCGAACACGCCGGAAAACCGTACCGTCACCGACTACAGCTGGATCTGGATCTTCGGCGGCGGCGAGGCGGACTGGTTCTCCAATGGCGCGCAGAACGTGCAGATTATCGCCGACAAGAAGACCTACGCCCCTGGTGACACCGCGCACCTCAGCCTGATCTCGCAGGTCGGGTCGTTTCACGCGCTGGTGGTTGCCACGGGTTACTCCGTCGAGTTCCGCAAAGTGATCTCCTCCGACGGTATGACCGTCAACTTCGATCTGCCCATCACCCCTGATTCGCAGCCCAACCTTGACGTTTCCGTTTTCTTTCTGAAGGACGGCCAGCTCTACCAGGCAAGCCAGCAGATCAAAGTGCCGCCCGTCGACCAGCAGCTGCAGGTCGAGATCAAGCGCAACAAAGATGTCTTCCAACCAGAGCAGCCCGCCGACTACGACGTCTATGTGCGCGACTTCCAGGGCAAACCGGTCAGCGCCGACCTCAGTTTCGGTGTCGTCGATGAAGCCATCTACTCGATCTACCCGGACACCAGCGGGGACATCGTCCGGGAGCTCTACCCGAACCGTTTCAGCTTCGCGTCGATCGATTCCTCGTTGCAGTACTACTTCTACGGCGCAGCCGGCGACAAATCGCCGATGCTCGCGCAGCGCGAGTCTCGCTATCGTCCGCAACTGGCGCAGGTGAAGCCGGGCAACGACCTCGTGCAGCCCCGGATCCGCAAAGCGTTTCCCGATACCGCGTACTGGGCGGCCTCTCTCCATACCGACGCGCAGGGCCACGCGCATGTCCGTTTCACCTTCCCGGACTCCCTCACCACGTGGCGCGCGACGGTGCGGGCGATCACGGCCACTTCCCGGGGCGGGTCGGCCATCGACCGCGTGATTGTTCGCAAGAATGTCATCGTGCGCATGGGCACACCGCGCTTCCTGCGCAAGGGCGACGTCATTACGATCCCTGTGATTGCCCACAACTACCTCAGCCAGGCCAAAGCGATTGCGCTCTCCCTCGACATCAAAGGCCTCGACGTCGTCGCGGGGGGAACCAAGCAGATCACCGTCGCCAGCAAGAGCGACGGCACGGTGCTATGGCGGGTGAAGGCCTCCGCGATTGGCACTGCCGATCTGATCGCGAAGGCGCTCACGAATGAAGAATCCGATGCGCTCGAGGTCACTTTCCCGATTGAACCCTCCGGCGTGAAGCAGACCATCAGCCGCAGTGGTGTTGCGAACGGAGCCTCCGCAGCGACGACGATCGACTTCCCCCCCGGCACCGATGCCGCGTCGCATGATCTTCATATTGAGGTCAGCCCCTCGATCGCCGGCAGCCTCTTCTCCGCGCTCGACTACCTCACCAGCTACCCATGGGGATGCACGGAGCAGACCATGTCCAGCTTTCTGCCCGACGTCATCGTGGCTGAGACGATGAAGAAGCTGAACCTGGCCGGTCACATCGATGTCACCGACCTCAAAGCCAAAGTCGACGCAGGCTTCGATCGTCTCGCTGACTATCAGCACGAGGACGGCGGCTGGGGCTGGTGGAAGGAAGACGACAGCCGCGTCTTCATGACCGCTTACGTGGTGAGCGGCCTGGGCGAAGCCGGCCATTCGTACAAGCTGGAGTGGCCGCGCCAGCAGATGCTCAACAAGGGCCGCAACTACCTCGAGAAGCAACTCGCCCAGCATCCGCGCATGATCCCCGACCTGCGTTCGTATGTCGTGTACGCGCTCTCCGCATCGGGGTCAGCGAACCTTTCCGATCCGCTCAACACACTCTGGTCGCGCCGGAGCGATCTTTCGGCCGAAGGCCTGGCCCTCACCGGGCTTGCGATGCTTCATGTCAACGACTCCCGCACTGCCGATCTCGCGAAGCTGCTCGAGAGCAAAGTGAAAGAACAGGGCGACCTCGCTTCCTGGCCCTCCAACTACAGCCCTGTCCTTGATCTTGAATACGACGACAGCGTGCAGAGCACGGCCTTCGCCCTGCGCTTTCTCTCGCATGCCGATGCGCAGAGCCCGCTTCTGCCCAAAGCGGCGGAATGGCTCATGCTCAATCGCGACAACGGCTACTGGTGGGATTCCACCGAGCAGACCGCGATGGTCATCTTCGGGCTGGTCGACTACCTTGCCGGTTCGCAGGAGCTGAACGCGGACTTCGATGCTGACATTCGGCTCAACGGCGCCAGCGTCGGCCATCGACACTTCACACCGGCCGACGCGCTCGCCGGCACCACGCTCGACGTCACGGTTCCCCCCGCCACGCTTGCCGCGCACAACACCATTGACATCGCTCGCACCGGCAACGGCCGCGCCTACTGGACAACCCAAGGAACCTATTTTTCCACGGAGCACAAGCTCTACCAGCAGAGCTCGCTCACCCTCAACCTTACGCGGGATTATTTCCGGCTGACGCCGGCCAAAGACGACAAGGGCAACATCGTTTACCACCTCGATCCGCTGCAAGGCACGGCGCAAATCGGCGACGTCCTCGCCGTCCACATGGCCATTCACGGCTCGCCGGCAAAGTATCTCTTTATCGAAGATCCGATCCCGGCCGGAACTGAGTTCCTGCAGAACGAGGACAGCTACAATATCGTCGCTCGCCCCACCGACTGGACATGGTGGTACACGCGCCGGGAATTTCACGATGATCGCGCGGTCCTGTTCGCCACCGACTTCTCCGGACACCAGGAGTCGTTCTATCTGCTTAAGGTCGTCAACCCGGGCAGCTTCGAAATCAGCCCTGCGCGCGTGGAGCCCATGTACCAACCCGGGATTCAGGCGACCAGCGACGAGTTGCACCTCGACGTGCCCGACCTTTCGGGGGTGAATCCGTGACGATCCCCGCGCGCGCGTTGCCCAGGCTCCGCTTCTCGGTCCTCGCTCTGCAATGGGGGGGCAATCTTGCCGCGATCCTGCTGGCCGCGCTCTGGCTGCAGATTCCCGACTCACACGCCTGGCAGTTTGCTTTCTCTATGCTCTCCGCGGCGGCGCTGGTCGCCGGCTTCTGCTGGATTCAGATTCTCACCTTCGCGCGCATCCGCCCGATAACTCGACCGGCCAACTTCTGGCTGCGCATCGTTGGTTTCGCGCTCGTCGCTGTGCTTTGGTTCCTGCTCGCGCAATGGATCAGTTCCGGCAGGGACAGCATCCCGCAGTACGCATCTCTCTGGAACTCGAAGCTGTCGGCGGGCATGCGCATCACCTTTTCGCCCGCGCGCATCGTCTGCAGCCTTCAGATTGCCCTGGATGCCCTTATCTGGGCGATCATGGGACTGCTGCTGCCGATCGCGATCACGACCACTGTCGAGGGTCTTCGCCGCCCCACATGGCGCGATGCCTGCCGGCCCTACCGCCGCATCCTCTACTGGATTGCCGTCTTCGTCTTCTGCATTGTCGTCACGGAACTGACATCCGCGCTGGTCTCCTGGACACCCGGCAAAGGCGTCTCCAGCGAAGTCGTCAGCGTTGTCGCGCGCCTGGCTTTCGTCTACACCACCGACATCCTGCTCTGGTGTCTGCTGCTCGCCCTCACGGCTGCGTGGATGGAGGCTGACTCTGTGCCGCAGCCGATCCTGGAGGGAGCCCCAGCGTCCTGATCGCCTCGGCCGGCAGGCTGCCTGATCGCACCCAGGTACGAACCTGCGCCAGCCCATCCTGCGCAATCAACGTACGGGCTAACTTCGCCGCCTCTGCATGCATCTTCTGCGAGTCCGCCTGGCTTGCCGGCTGGACCAGCCCAGCATCGACCACGCGCGGATCTGCTCGCCTTCCGGGATCCTGTTCGCGGTCTCCCGCCAGGGTCTCCACGATTCCTTCCCGCAACCACAGTGGCGTTTGCTCCGACGTTTCGCTCTCCACCAGAACATGCAGGAATTCGTGCAGCAGCGTCTCGTTTTCCCCTCCGCTCTTGCTGACCACAGTCTCCGGCTGGAGAAGCACGCGCGTTCCCTGGGCGCTCGCCAACATCCATCCAGGCTGGTGCGCCATCTGGCGGAACAACTCCGTGGTCGGCATCGCCCACACTGCCGGCTCGACGGGCTGCGCTTCGGGCGGATACAACGCGCGCGCTCTTCCCCACGCCGCATCCCCCTCCTGCGCCAGACTGGTGGACGAACCTGTCGTCCACAGGGTCCACCCGGCCTCGTGCGCCGACTGCCACACTCCGCCGTCTGCGGTCAGACCCAGCTTCGTGTCTGGAAAATAGAAGCTGAGGATCTCGGCCGCGGACTTCCCTTCCTTCGCCATCTGGGTGGCGCCCGCCTGGCACAGGCCAACGCCATGCCCATAGCCACGACCATCGAAGTGCAGAACTCCGCCGCGCAGCGTGACCGTGTACCAGTCGCTCCGCAACTGATTCCATCCCAGAGCGCGATTCAAGGCGAAGCGCAAGCTGCTCGCGGTCACTAGCACGTTCGCTTCGTCGCCGGCAAACGAGAGCCGCAAGACGCGACCCGCGTCGGTGCGCTTCACCACGTGCACCGCGTCGATCCGTTTCGGCAGCTTCCATCCCGCGGTTTGCGCCACGCGAACGAGTTGGTCGACGGGAATATCGGCACGCCACGCCGCAGCTCCCCGTCGTGTGCAATACGGATCGGCATGCGCGCGAAGATAGGGCGCCACTGTTCCTGGCCACGCCTGACGGGCGTCCTCGCTTTGCCCCCCGCAGTTCTGGGTATAGAACACCAGGGCTCGCCGGGTGCCGAACCACAGTGTCTCCCCGGCAGTCTCCCGCACCGCCTGATCCACCAGTGGCGAAGGCGTTCCGAACTTCAGCGCCTGGCAGTGGGTGCTGTCGCACAGATTGAATCCCTGACCGTGGTGCCGATTGGCGTTCTCCAGCGCAAAGGTTCGCACCGCAATGGCCATTGCCTTCATCGATTCGAGGGGCTCCTGCGCGGCCGCCTCTCCATGCAGCGCGAGCGCGACGTAGCGTTCGCTATCCAGCACCAGCCGAACACGGATGGCTCCCTGCACCACCGTCAGAGTCCACACACCTGCCGCGCCGATCGGCTTCGCGTCCGCATCCGGCTTCACGCGAAACGCGCCCTCCAGCATCACGACGCGCATCGGCGGACCAGATCCGAGATCGATTGCATCGCCGTGCACGGTCGCGGTCAGCGCTTTCTTCAACGCCCTGGGCCGGCAGCCGGCACAAGAGCGAAGGGTCTCGCTCTGCCCCAGGGGAATCATCGTTACGGACGCGATCCTGCGCGTCGAGAAGAGCTCGACAGTCAGCTGCCGCGCACCCGCATCGCTCTCCTGGGCAATCCCGCTCACAGCGTATCCCACCGCTGCCAGGAGAAAGACGGCCGCCGCCTTCATTGCGTCCGCCCCCACGCGGTGAAGAGCCGATGCGCCAAACTCGCCGCATCCGCACCGTTGCCGTGCGGCACCTCGATCACGACGACCATCGGCTCCGCCCCTCGTCGCGCGATCCCTGCAAACCACCCATGCGTCCACGCCTCTCCCGGATCACTGGCCGTCCCCGTCTTCCCGGCGATGGTCCATCCCTCCGTCGCTGCATTGTGGGCCATTCCGTAGGCGACCGACCCTTCCAGCCCGCGACGCACCACTGCCATTGTCCCGAGCTTCTGTCGCAGACGAACATAGGCCCGCGCCAGTTGCAGGGGAGTCACGTCGACACCCTGGAGCCCGAGGACGAGCAATTGCACGTCCGCTTCCTTTGCAGGATCGCGGAGGATTCCCACTGATTCGTCGTTCACCAGGCCGGTCCGGCTCCCGAACCCGTATGACTGCAGTACCTCCACCGCTTCCGCGGGAGATAAACGCGTCGCCAAACTCGCAAACCATGTGTTGCAGGAGTAAGCCAGGGCTCGCTCCGCATCGAGCACGTTCTCCTCACGCGGGTGGGTGCAGGCCAGATCCCTACCGGCGATCCGCAAGTCGCCGTGGCAAACAACGGTGGTCGCCGGGCGTACCCGGCCACGCTGCAAGGCTGCCATTAGAAAGAACGGCTTCAGCGCAGACCCCGGCGCGCTCGCGATCCGTGCTGCTTCCTCCTGTCGTTTGGCAGCAATCAGGCGCCCGTCACCGCCATCGAGCACTACTGCAACGGCGCTGGTTCCGGAGAGAGCCTCGTCCACCGCACGCTGCGCGGCGCCGGACCCGGATTCCGCACTGGAGCCCGGAGCGACACAAAGCGCAAGAGCCAACGCCACCAGTCCCCATCGCGATCCGATTCGCATGCGGAATCGTGGCGCTCCCTCGCATTCGATCGCGAAAGCGTGCGTAATTTCACCCTTGTCCGTCACCAATCTTCCACGATCGCAAAGCACATTTTGCCCGTGTAACTTTTGTAGTCGGGAATTCCTCAACTTTCGTGCGAAGGCTCGCAGATAGTCCTTTCCTTTCTCCGCGACCTGTATACCATGCGCTTAACAACTGACTGAAATCTCAGCCCCGCAAGGTCGTGCTGATCCGGCGCGACGGGGCAGACTCGGGCGTTTCCCGGTTCCTGTCGGTCTCCCCCGCCGCGGACCGTTCTGGTGCGCCCGCACGAGGCTCGCACGATCGGGCCTCCGGCGCGCCCGTGTCGGTGCCGCCGGAGATCGCTGGCCTCGCCGAAGCCAGTGTGCGGGCACAAATCTCCAAACGGGGTCATCCTCATGCAATCCTTTCGTACGCTGTTTCTCAGCAGTCTTGCATTCGCTCTGTTCACCGGGCCCGCATTCGCGGGAGTCATGGTCAGCAGCCCTGGCAACGGGTCCCAGGTCTCGTCTCCGTTCACACTTGCCGCCGACGCTCCGAGCTGCTCGTCCCAGCCCATCGCGGCTATGGGATATTCGTTCGACAGCAGCACTTCGACCACGATTGTCTACGCCGGATCCATCGACTCCTCTGTCACTTCGGCGACCGGCCCGCACACGCTGCACGTTAAAGCGTGGGGCGACAAAGGTGCCGTCTGTGTTACCGATGTGGCCATCACCGTGGAGCAGGATGCGCTGCTCGATGCGCTTTCCCTTCCGGTGCAGGCTATCAGCGTCAGCAGCATTCAGACTCTGGGCAACTGGGTGGGCACCAACGACTCTGCGGGCACCGGGGGTTCTAACGGGCGCACCGGCATCGTCGGAACGCCATCGCTGGTCGGCAACACGCGCCAGTTCGTCGTGAATTTCTGGAACTCCGGGTCGGAGCGCTTCTATATCAGCTTCGGCGACGACACCACTTCGACGAACTTCCTCTATGACGCGTGGGTGTATCTCAACGGCACGTCTTCGAAGGTCGCTAATCTGGAATTCGATCTCAATCAGGTGATGCCCAACGGGCAGACGGTGATCTTTGGATTCCAGTGTGATGGGTGGGCCAATACATGGGACTACACAGCGAATGGCGGTTCTCCGGCACAACCGGTCGACCTTTGGGTTCATTCGAAGCAGTACTGCAATCCACGAACGTGGGGCGTCAACGCCTGGCATCACGTGCAGATTGCCTACTCCCGCAATGACGCAGGCCAGGTTACCTATCAGACCGTATATCTCGACAACCTCGCGATGCCCATCAACGCCACGGTCAACTCGGCCTTTGCGCTGGGATGGGCTCCCACGCTTCTGACGAACTTTCAGATCGATGGCTACGGCGCCAGCGGCTCCGCCACCGTGTTCCTCGACAACCTGAAAATCTACCGCTGGTAAACCGCTCCTTCTCGGTTGCAGGCAAACAAGGGGCAGCCAATGCAATCACATTGGCTGCCCTTCGTGTCGTCCAGCGGCTCCTTTCGATCCGGCCCCGGCCCTGGGCCCCGGAACCAGAACGATCCACGCCCCTTGTGATCGCCGTCACAGACAGAACCTTTTCGATCGCCTTTTGATGTGTATGAGTGGGTCCCTTTTGGCCCAACCCCAGCGCCTGAGGGCTGGAGGATGAGTTTCCTCCCGCCCGCGTCGATCCTCGAAACGAAAAGCAGGACTTATCCGGAATTGACTTTTCGTTTCCACCGGGTCTTCAGAGCCCCTCACGGAGGGTTCCATGATGATGAACGCACTTCGTCAACCCAACGCGGAAATCCATCCGCATCCGGCTCATCGTGTTCATTCTGTTCGAAGCAAGGTCGTCTGCTTCTACTGTTACCAGACCCTTGGCGTGGCCGCCACGGCGCAGAAGCAGGCCGAATTGCGTCATGCACATGACTGCCCCGAAGCCCGCATGGCCCGTCAGCCGGACGCGCCACCCCCTTACAACTGATACCTCGTTCAAGCGCAGGTTCTGCGGCGGCGTTCTGAGATTAAGGCTTTCCGGCTTTGGGCTTTAGATTTCCTGGCGCCGGCGTTGAGTCTTTCCCGGCTGGCTTTGCCGGGGCCGCTCCCACGACGACCAGATCGACGCGTCGATTCATGCGCCGGCCTTCCGGGGTCGAATCGTCGGCAATGGGCTTGTACTGCGCGTAGCCAGCCACGGAAATTCGGTTCGGATCGAACCCGCCGTCGTGCACCATCAGCAGAAGGACGGTCATCGCGCGCGCCGTCGATAGCTGCCAGTTGTTACGAAACTGCGCGTTGTTGATGGGCTGGTTGTCGGAGTGTCCTTCGACACGCAGTTCCAGCCCATGGCGGGACAGAATCTTCGCGATGCGCGTGATTTTGCCCGCGGCGCCGGGCAGCAGCGCCGCCTGCCCGCTGTCGAAGAAGCCCAGTTCGCGAAGGCTGACCACAAATCCTTCCGGAGTCACGCGCATGTCCATCTCATGATTCTTCAGTTCGTCGCCCATGGCCGCCTGCAGTTCGCTGCGCAGTTGCTGGACCTCGGCCTGCGATGCCGCAGCCGCCTGCTCCTTCGCGATTTCTGCCTGCTGATCGGATTGAAGAGGGCCCATGCTTTCGGCGGGGATGACATAGACGTTGCGCGAATCGGCATGGCTGGAGAATGCACCCATATCCTGGAACGCGTTGTGAATGGCATTCGATAGCCGGACGATATTTTTGTTGTCGCGGTAAACCGAAGCGAACAGCACGACAAAAAAGGCGAAAAGCAGGGTGATGAAGTCGGCGTAGGACACCAGCCAGCGTTCATGACTGGTGTGTTCCTCCGAAGAAGGGCGACGTCTCCTCATTGTGCGGCGGCCTTCGCGGTAGCAGCCACCCTGGTCAGATTGCGCTGCGGGCGTGCCGGCAAATAGCTGACCAGCTGCAGTTCGAGCGCGCGGGGGTTCACGCCTTCGAGAATGGCAAGGACAGCCTCGAGCGTCATTTCCTGAACAACCTGACGCTCGCGAATGCGGATCTTGAGCTTGCCAGCGCAGGGCAGGAAGATGAGGTTGGCAGCAGCAACTCCATAAATGGTGGCCACAAACGCGACGGCGATGCCGCGGCCAACGGCGTCGATGTCCTGCAGATGCTGCATGACCTGGATGAGCCCGAGTACCGCACCAATGATGCCAATGGTGGGCGAATAGCCGGCCGCGGACTCGAAGACCCTGGGAATGCGTTCATCCTTCTCGCCGCGATAGTCGATCTGCAGTTCCATCATCTTGCGGAGATCCGCGGCGCTAACCCCGTCGATGGCCAGCATCAGGCTCTCTTTCAGAAACGGATCCTGAATTTTGGAAAGTTCGCTGTCGAGGGAGAGCAGTCCTTCGCGACGCGCCTTGAAGGCGTAGCGGAGAAGATTTTCAACCAGCGCGTCGGGAGCGGGCTCCTTGTCCCGGAAGACGTCCTTCATTTGTTTGAGCGCCTGCAAGATGATGCGCAGGGGGAACTGCACCAGAACCGCCCCGAAGGTTCCACCGAACACAATTAAGGCAGCGGTGGGCTGCAGCACCTGAGAGAGCCTGCCGCCATCGAGAATCAATCCAAGGCCAATGCCGCTCAAGGCGACCAGAATGCCGCTAACAGTACTCTTGTCCACAATCTCTCCGTCATTCTGCCGGTGCAGAACAAGGTCAGCGGCAGCCATCCGGTTGTGACTCGAATTGCGAGAACGCCTCCGGTTTAATTCCGGAGTGCGCACGGATCCCGCTCATCGAGGGATGCTGGTCCTCTATCGGCATGGGTATGGAGGATTTCCAGTCAAAGGATCGTTTCCTCCGCGTGGGATGAGGCACCCCTCTTTGAAGCGCGCTGTGCGATCGCGACCAAGGGTTGGGGGCTTCGGGGACGGGAGCAATTTCAATTCTCGCCATCCTCAGCGTCGAATCACTGCAGTACCTCAGCCGAGATCCGCCGACGAACGAGATGGCCACCAGAGCCCGAGGCTCTCAACCCGGCAAGTTTTGCCCAGTTTTCTCTCGCAGCCTGGGAAACTTCTGATCCCACAGAAGGGGGGTCTTCGCAGGCTGGAAAATCCATCCGCCTCTGCCGATAGTGGACAGACAAATCAGACCTGCATGTCCGGTTGGCAAGTCGAAACCTGGACTCCAGCCGGACGATTTTCCCCGAGGTGTGCGCGTCCTATGTTCTCGATCATTGGCATTCTGATTGTTTTTGCCGCGGTTCTGGCCGGATTCCTGATGGAAAAGGGACCTTTGCTGGTCCTGATGCAGCCATCGGAACTCGTCATCATTGGCGGTGCGGCTCTGGGCACCATGCTCGCGGCCAATCCCATGCATGTGATCAAGAAGATCATGGGCTGTCTGGCGCGCATCCTCGGGGGTTCGAAGTATTCCAAACCGCGCTACATCGAGTCGCTGAAGATGATGTTTCAGCTCTTCAACAAGGCTCGCAAAGACGGGCTGGTCGGCATCGAGACGGACATCGAGGAGCCGGAAAAGAGCACCGTCTTTTCGAAGTACCCCAATTTCCTGAAGAATCACCATGCGCGCGACTTTGTCTGCGACACCATGCGGATGGCCGTCACTGGCGGCGCATCACCGTTTGATCTCGATCAGATGATGGAACTGGATATGGACGTCCATCATGCCGGCGCGACGCAGCCGGTGGCGGCACTGAGCACCGTTGCCGATTCCCTGCCCGGCCTCGGTATCGTGGCCGCTGTGCTGGGCGTCGTGATCACCATGAGTGCGCTGGGAGGGCCACCGGAGCAGATCGGCCACAAGGTTGCGGCCGCGCTGGTGGGCACTTTTCTCGGCATTCTCCTCTGTTACGGCGTAGTTGGGCCGTTGTCGTCGAATATGGCCAAACTGGTGGAGGACGAGCATGCCTTCTATCACGTCATGCGCGTGATCATGCTTTCGTTCCTCAAGGGGATGTCGCCCACGCTGGCCATCGAGGTGGGTCGCCGCGCTGTTCCCGAGCACGTGCGGCCGAGTTTCAAGGAAGTGGAACAGGCCTGCCGGCAGAGAGACGAAGCGGGCGCAACCGAAGCGGCGGGATCTCCGGCACCAGCAACTGCATAGAACCAGGGATACGAAGGAAGGATCAGGGCTGTGCCAGATTCCACACCCATCATCGTTATCAAGAAGAAAAAGGGCCACGGCGGGCATCACGGCGGGGCGTGGAAGGTCGCCTACGCCGACTTCGTCACCGCGATGATGGCGCTGTTCATCGTGCTCTGGCTGCTCAACGCCAGCAAACAGGTGCAGGAGGCGGTCGGCGGCTACTTCAAGGACCCGCGCGGCACCGCCAAGGTCGTGGGCAGCAATCGCGACGGTTCCGACACGTACGTCGCCCTGAAGAAAGACGACATGACGAAGCTGAAAGAGGAGCTGCTCCAGTCGATACACCACCTCGATCAGCAGGACAAGCTGAAGAACCAGATCGAAATTACGGTTACGGCCGAGGGCCTGCGGATCGAGTTGATGGAATCGGCCAAGGGCACGTTCTTTCAGCTGGGAAACGCGACACCGACGCCGGCACTGCGCGACCTTTTAGCCCTGCTCTCGCAGGAGCTCGGCAAGCTGCCGAACCGGATTTCCATCGAGGGACACACCGATTCGCTGGTTTACTCAGCCACGCGGGACTACGACAACTGGGATCTTTCGACCGACCGCGCGAACGCCGCCCGGCGGCTGATGCAGTCGGAGGGCATTCGTCCGGACCAGATTTCTCAGGTGCGCGGGTTTGCCGATCGGCAGCCCCGGTTACCACAGCATCCGGAGGATCCCTCGAACCGGCGCATCTCGCTGATTGTGCAGTATCAGGTGAAGGATGCCTCGGAAGTAGCTCTGCCAACGACGGTTACGGCCATGAATGCAACGCCGGGCGCAACCGCAGACCCCAAATAGCTTAGAAGGACTACCGGACCAGCACGAGGCCCGGTTCCCCCTGAGGCTCGGCGGGGTCAGCCAGCCGCGCCACCAGATCCGCGACGGCGGCCCGCTCCTTCTCCGATTCAAAGAGGAAGCGCAGTGCATCCTGTCTGGATCCGGTGTGGGCCAGGCGAACGCGCAACTCAAGATGAACGTTGTGCCACGCCAGAGCGACGGTGCCGGAAAAGTCCGAGGGCAGAGGCCGGCGAAGTTCGAGCTGCATTCCGTCGATGCTGATCTCTTTGCAGCGGCCTGCGATCACGGCGCCGTCGAGGGTGAGCTGAACGGGAAAATCGACCGCAAAGCGTGGAGTTCGATAGTTGAACTTGTGCATGATCGATCGTTCTGCGAACGCAGTATAGCCGAGGCCGATCCGCTCCTCCTGTTCCACGAAGGTGGTAGTGGTCTCCGCCCCATCCCCCGTTTGGGGGAATCTGTATCAGCCTCGGTAACAATATCCGGCTGGCGATCTGCAAAAAAGTTTCTCGCGGACTGGAATGTTCCCGGGCAAAGTCCGATAGAGAGTCTGCAACAACCACCTGCTCCAAGTGACGATTCCGGACCTCTAAGACGGAAGCGGTTCGGTGCAGGCGGAATCCAAACAAGGAGCGATCCAAATCCATGATCAGCGTACTGAACAACGTCTCTTCGCTCGTTGCGGAGAACGCTCTCTCGTCAACGCAGGCTAACCTCCAGTCCACCCTCACCGAGCTGTCCACCGGCCTCAAACTGAACAACGGTTCCCAGGATCCCGCGGCGATTTCGATTGCCGATGGCCTCGGCGCCAACATCGCGGCTCTGACGCAGTCGAGCCAGAACGCATCCAATGGCGTCGGGCTGCTGCAGACCGCTGACGGCGCACTGTCTCAGGTGACCAACCTGCTCAACCAGGCAGTTACCGTCGCGACCGAAGCCGCGAACGGCGGGCTGACCACGGCGCAGTCGACGGCCGCCAACACCGAGTTCCAGTCGATTCTTTCGGAAATCAACCAGATTGGATCCACCACGAACTTCAACGGCGTGGCCGTGTTCAGCGCGACAGCGCAGACCACGTTCACCAGCGACGGCACCAGCAGCGGCGCAACCACAACCTCCACCACGACGGGCGCTCTGTCGTCCACGACGCTCGGCCTGAACACCGAGGTCCTGACCTCGACCACCGCGGCGGCCACGGCCCTGACAGCCATCACGGCTGCCATCGCCACTGTAGCGGCAACTCGCGGCAACGTCGGCGCCTCGGTCCAGCAGCTGTCGGCTGACACCAGCGTCGAGAACACCGAAGTCTCGAACCTGACCAGCGCCCAGAACAACGTGCGCAACGCGGACATCGGAACCACGGTGGCCAACATGACCCAGTACAACGTTCTGGAGCAGACGGGCATGGCGGCTCTGTCCCAGTCCAACTCGATGGAACAGAACGTCCTGAAACTCCTCCAGTAGTTCGTCGTTTCCTCCTTCCTCGGCGATGGCGTCTCTCGGGGGACGCTGTCGCCGTTTTTTGTTTTTCCGGGACCTGAAACCTGCGGGGCAAAGTGCCGATAGTCAGGTGCGCGCTTCCGTATCCCCGAGACGCGCGGCAAAGGACACACCCCGTATGAGTTCGATCTCGGCCCTCAATTCGCTTCTCTCGGGCTCTTCCTCTTCCTCGACGATCAACCTGAGCCAGATCCTCGAAGCGGCTCTGGGCGCTTCGTCGGAAGGCATCGACGTAAACTCGGCCGTCAGCGCAGCCGTGACTGCCGCTGAAGCCCCGGAAAATACCTGGGAGTCGCAGGAGACACTGGTACAGAACCAGACCAATGCGCTCAACTCGCTGCAGACCGGCGTCTCGAGTCTCGACAACGACATGCAGTCTTTCAACAACCTGATCGGTCCCCTGACCTCAATGTCGGTCACGTCGTCCAATTCCGGTATCGTGACGGCCTCTGCGGTATCAGGGACGGCGGCCGGCAATCATGTCGTCGAAGTCAACAACCTGGCGAGTACGGCCTCCTGGGCGTCAAGCACGGTGGCCAGCGCTGCTACGGATCTGGCCGGCGGCAGCTTCACGATCACGGGAGCCGACGGAACCGTCACCACGATCTCGACCGGTACCGGCTCCAGCAGTCTCAACGATGTTGCCAATACCATTAATGCCGATAATCTCGGTCTGACGGCCAGCGTGATTACCGACGCCAACGGCGCGCGCCTGAGCATTGTGAGCAACACCTCCGGCAGCGCCGCCAACTTCTCGGTCAGCAGCGGCGGGGGCGTCACGTTCAGCAAGACCGTAGCCGGAAACAACGCCTCGTTCTCGGTGGATGGACTCACCCTCTCCAGCGCCAGCAATACAGTCACGGGCGCCCTTCCGGGGATCACGCTCAACCTGCTCAGCGGCAGCCCGGGAACGCAGGTGAGCCTGAACGTGGCGCCGAATACGTCGCAGGCGGCGACGGCGATCAATCAATTCGTTACGGATTACAACTCTGTTATCACCGCACTGAATAATCAGTTCGCCGATAGCGGCTCAGGGCAGGGCGTTCTTGCCACCGATGCGACGGTTCGCAACCTGCAAAGCGAGCTGCTGGGAGCTCTCTCCTACACCTTTACGCCGGCTTCAGGGACCACGACGATGCCGAACCTTTCGTCGATGGGCATTACAGTGAACAATGACGGCACGCTGAGCGTAGACAATTCGACTCTGAACAACGCGCTGCAGAACAACTACAGCGACGTGCAAAGCTTTTTCCAGGGCACAGCGTTTAACGGGTTTGCCAGTTCGCTCGATCAGCAGCTCACCGGCTTTCTCAGCCCGGCTGACGGCGCGTTCACCGTGGATCTGCAGAGCCTCAGCAGCCAATACAGCACGCTGCAGCAGGACATCACGAATTTCCAGAGCAATGTCATCGCACCGCTGCAAACGCAGCTGCAGAACGAATACAGCCAGGCCGAAATTCTGCTCCAGCAGTTGCCCAACGAGATGAAGCAGATCAACCAGGAACTCGGCTTCAACAACTCGAACGGATAACGCGGGGACGCCATGACGCCAACAGAACTCTATTACCGGAAAACGGCCGCCTCCTCCAGCGGAGGCGGGCTGGGCCTGCTCATCGGCCTGTACGACACGCTCGCGGGCGATCTGCGGCGCATGGCTGAGGCTGAGCGCGGCAACGATCTGGTGCGTCGCTGCCGAGAGGCGAACCATGCCCTGCTAGTCGTCGGCTGCCTCGAAGACTGCGTCACGAAAAGCAGCAGTGGCGAGCTGGCCGATCAGCTAACGGCCTTCTATGCCTCGCTGCGGCGCAACCTGATCGCGGCCCAGGCGAAGCGATCGCCGGAGATGATCGAAGAGCAGATGGCTCAGGTTCTGAAGGTCCGCGAAGCATGGCAGGCGATCGAGTTGCGCTCGCAGGCGCCGGCCGCGGATCCTCCGTCCCCTGCGACGCAGCAATTCGCCAGCGCTGGAGCGGAATCTCCGGAGCCACGGCGTCTGGGCTGGACGGCCTAAGCCTTCAAACGGGAGAGACAGTTTCGACTCATCGACGTCATGCGTCGTGGGTTCACCGGCACTGCCGGGATGGCGGTTGCCCTACGAGGGCGTGCTCAGATAATTCAGCAGGGTGACGGGCAGGACCTTGGCGGCGGCGGCAAGCGCGGCGCTGTTGTCGGTCTCGGCCTGGCTCAGGGCGGTGGCGGCCTGCGCCATGTCTACGCCCACGAGATTCGTGGCCTGGGTAGTGAGGGTGACTTTGTCCTGCTGGAGCGCGGTCTCCTGCGAGTTCAGCTGCGACTCAGCATTGCTGTAAAAAGCCTGCTGCTGGCTGACATAGTTGATCGCCGAGGAGACGGCCGAGGTCGCGGTCGAGATGCTCGAGGTGCTGCCGCTCTGCAGCGCCGTCACGAGAGAACTGAGGGCCCCGATCACGCTGTTGCTCGCGTTGGAGAAGACCTGGCTTCCCGCCAGGTTCGCCTGAACGTTCAGGTTGTCACCGATGGCTACGGAATTCGTGTCGTTGTTTCCGTTGTAGGTGTAGCCGGTAGGCGACGAGGCGTCGGCCGTACAGGGAGTCGTGCCGGTGACGGTTCCTCCAAACAAGTAACTGCCGCCAACAGACGTGTTTGCCTGGGCGACCACACTGGTCAGAATGCCCTGCACCTGGCTGGCAAGAACCTGCAGATTGGTACTCGAGGTGGTTCCATTCGCGCCTTCGGTGCCGAGAGAAACCGCCTGGGTGAGGGAGGTGACGACGGAGCTGAGGGCCGAACTGGCGGCCTGGACCGTGGTTTGCACGGTGGTGATGTTCTGCGTGTACTGGTCGTTGTTCGCCGTGTCGATGCCGTTCTGCACCATGGCGGCCGAGGCGGCAGGATCGTCGGAGGGCTGGTTGACGCGTTTGCCGGTGGAGACTTCCTGCAGCGCGGTGTTGAGCGCCGACTGGCTCTGTTGCAGATCGGCAAGGACATCGGGAACGAGATTGGTGTTGACGCGCATATCGATCAATAGCTCTGTGAGGATCCCATATCGAGGGTTACGGTGCTGAGGGCCTGGATGGTGCTGACGATGCGGGCAGCCGCTTCGTACGCCGTCTGGTAGCGAATCAGGTTGGTCGTCTCCTCGTCGATGTTGACGCCGGAAACCGAACTTTGCTGGTTGGTCAGCTGAAGCAGGTTTTGGCCGATGGCGGTCGATTGCGCGCTGGCGTTGGAGGCGGCGTTGCCCACGTCAAAGACAAGGTTGGCATAGGCACCCGCAGCCGATTGTCCGGAGGGCAGGGTATTCGTCAGAGCTGCGGACAGGTTCGCGACGTTGCCATTGCTGCCCGCCGAGCCATCGGAACTCACCGCGATCTGCGAACCGCTGGTGAGAGCCACCTGGAGGCCGGCTGCCGCATTTGTCGCCGGGATCGTGAAGAATGCCTGGCCTTTGCTGCCGGTGGAATCGTAGCCCTGGGTCTGCGCCGTGTTGAGGGCGGTGGCAAACTGGCTGGCGAGCGTGTTGAGGGAGTTCAGAAAGCCCGGAATCACCTGATCGCGCATCTGGATCGCGCCACCGAGCTGGCCACCCTGGATGGTGGCGGTAATGTTGTTGCCATTGGAGTCCAGGACCTGCTGGAAGCCGTTGTTACCGGTCGTGGTCTGCAGCTGAAAGGCCTGGCTGCCCATGACGAGGGGCGAACCGTTGGCGGTGGTAATGACTTCTCCGTCGCTGCTCTGCGAGATCGAGACACCCACGAGCTGGGAGAGCTGCTGAACCAGCTCGTCGCGCTGGTCCTCGATCGTGCCGCCGTTCTGCGAAGACATCACAGAAGGCGACAGCTGGGCATTGAGCTGCGCGATCTGACTGGTGAGCGTGTTGATCTGGGCGACCGTCTGCGTGACCTGCTGATCGGCGCCGCTTTGCGCGGTGGTGAGGCCGCTGGCTGTGTTGTTGAAGGATTGTGCGAGGTTCTGGCCTGCCGACAACACGCTCTGTTGCACGCCGGCATTCGACGGGTTAGCGGAGAGCTGGGTGAGGCTGGAGGAAAACGCGCTCAGCTCACTGGCGATGTCGTTGCCGGTATTTCCAAAGTAGGTCTGGAGCTGCTGCAGACTTGACGACTGGGTGTCAGCGCTGCTTTGCTGCGAGGTCTGTTGCTGAATCTGGAGGTTGAGCAGCTCATCGCGGACGCTCTGAATACTGTCGAGGGTGACGCCGCCGCCGCTCACCGTTTGCCCGATGAGGTTCTCCTCGTTCTCGCTGAACTGTGGAACCTCACGCGTGTAGCCGGGCGTGTTCGCATTGGCGATGTTATTACTGGTCGCGTTGAGTGCGGCCTCGGAAGCATCGAGGGCCTGCACTCCGGCAAACAGAGCTGTGGTTAATCCACCCATGGCGGTTACACCTGGCAGGACCAGGTCTGATGTTTCTCCCTGGCGCCAGAAGCCTCCTGAAATTGTCCCCGGAAGGAACTGAACAACGCCGCCATTTGCGCGGCGGAACGGCTGGAATGCTCGATCAGCATGGAATATTGCAGGTTCAGCTTTTGCAACTCGCCCGCGGCAGCCTGCACTTCCCTTCTCAGATCGCCATCGGTGTGGTCGGCGGAGGGCGATGGGGCAGGTTGTCCGCGACGATGGTGAGCCAGCTGCGTGAGGCGGGTGCTGAGGTCCTGTTGGCTGGCAATGCTGTCTTCGAGTTCGGTGAGGTTGTTGCTGGCAATGGCCTTCATCGCACGCTCGATTTCGCGCGCGACGGAGCGGAGGAGCGCGAGATGCTCCTCAGCGTCGTGACTCCGGGTTTGGGCGTCAGCCCCGATCATTTCTGGCTCTTTCCCGGCCACCTGTTTCCGGTGCTGCGGCTGAGGCTGTCAGCTCCGAATCAGGCGTGCTCATCGATCATCGACGCGGCGATTTTTGCCGGATCGAGTTCATAGGTTCCGTTGCTGATGGCCTGCTGCAGGCTCGCGACCTTATCCTCGCGGATCTCGGGCGAACTCAGGGCAGAGCTGACCAGCGAACTCACCGACCCCGCATCGGAGACCAGGGTCGCATGATCCTCGTCGCGCGGCGGAACCGAGGCGTTCTGCGCCCCTGCTGCCTGCGAGCCGGGCTCACTGGAGATCTGGCTGGCTGCCGAATTGACTAGATCGATTCTCATGGCTGTTTCCTCGTTTGTGCGGCGTTACTATCGGCACTTCTCCGTGGGGAGTTTAAGCGAAAACTCACTTTTTTCCCTCGATTTTTCCCTCCGAGGGAGCTGGAGCTGTCACCTCGGCTTTGTCGGCCGCGCGGTGCATGGCGGACGCGATCATTTTGGCGATGCCAATCCCGCCGGAATTGGCCAGGGTCTGTGCAAGAGCTTCGACGCCGAAGCTCATCATCTGGTCGCGATTGCCGGCGTCGTCGTCCGAGTCGGCGCCGGGGATGGTGGCAAAGGACTGCTCGGCCTGTTGTAACCAGCTGCCCAGGAGCATGGCCTCAAAGTCTTTGGCTCCCTTTTCAATTTTGCCGTCATTGCCGGTGCCTTGCTCCGACTGCAACTGTTGCGCCTGCTGCAGCATGCGCGACTCGCGGGTCTGCTGCAGGCTGGTCTGGGCCGTCAGCGCGGTGACTCCAGTCATACTGGCTCCCATTTACTGGACCTCCAGTTCTGCCTGAATGCCGCCCTCTTCTTTGATGGCCTGGAGAATGGCGACGACGTCGCGGGCTGAGGTACCGATGGCATGGAGTCCATTGACCAGCTCTTCGACATTGGCACCTTCATCCAGCTTCATGGTTTGGGCAGGAGCGTCGTTGACGGTCAGGGTGGTTTCGGGAACTAAGGCAGCGCCTCCGGGGGCGTAACCTGCACCTGGTCCGAGCCCGCCGGGGCCTGGTGCTCCCTGGCCCGGTCCTCCGGGTTGACCCTGACCCTGCTGGGCCTGGGCTGCGTTGGACTGTCCGGCAGCGGCTTGTCCCTGCGGACCGGTCCATCCTGGCGGCGGAGCTCCAGGACCGTACCAACCTGGATAGGCACCAGGAACCGGCGCCACGGTATAGGTGGTGGAAACTTCGATGGAGAGATTGCCGTGGATGACGGAGACGGGGGTCAGCTTGACGTCGCCGCCGAGGACGATCGTCCCGGTGCGCTCGTTGACGATGATGCGAGCCGGCGTGTGCACGACCAGAGAGAGATTCTGTACGCGCGAAATTAGTTCAGTCACCGACGGCATGCCGGCGCTGGCGACGTTGACGTCGACGCGGGTGTTGTCGAGCGCCGAGGCGATCGGTTTATGGAAGTCTTCATTGACGGCGTCGGCAATCTGCCGGGCAGTGGTGAAGTCGGGGTTGCGCAGCAGCAGGGAGACGGTCTTGAAATCGTGGAGATCGACGGCGGTGTCGCGCTCGACGATGCCGCCGTTGGAAACCATGCCGACGGTCGGGGTGTTCACCTGCTTGCCGTTCTGGGCATTTCCGACGGAGTAGCCTCCGATGGTCAGCGGGCCCTGCGCTTCGGCATAAACCTGGCCGTCGGGACCGTGCAGTGCCGTCATGAGGAGCACGCCACCGGCAAGACTCTTCGCGTCTCCGACGGAGGAGACAGTAATGTCGATCTTCTCGCCTGGACGGGCGAAGGGAGGGAGCGAAGCTGTGACAAAGACAGCGGCGACGTTGCGAACCTCAACCGTTCCCGAAGGAATGAGCACGCCCATCTTCTGCATCGCATTGGCGAGGGTCTGGACGGTGAAGTAGGTTTGCTGGCTGTCGCCGGTCTGGGTGAGTCCTGCGACGAGGCCGTAGCCCACGAGCATGTTGTCGCGGACGCCTTCGACGCTGGTGATGTCGCGAATGAGGACGCGGCGATTGGAGCTGGTGTCGGCCGTGGCCTTCGGCGGCATCGCAGACGCGGCAAGGAGAACGGCACAGATGGCGACAACGAGCTTTAACTTATCGAATTGAATTTTCAATCGCATCAGAACCCCACCAGCCAGAGAATCGCCTTCGTGATCGGATTCAGCGGCCGCGTGCTGTCGGCAAGGATTCCCTTCCCCTTCATTTCAATTTCGAGATCGCTCAGCGCGGAGGAGGCGACCGTATTGTTGGGTCCGATGTCATTGGGGCGCACGACACCGCGAACCGTCACGTCTTCGTGCTGATTGTTCATGAAGATCTTGCGCTGCGCCTCGAGGACCAGATTGCCACTGGGCAGCACCGCGATGACCTGACCGGTCATGCTGGTCTGGAAGGTGGTGCTCGAATCGGTAGCGCCGGAGCCTTTCAGCGAGGTCGAGGAGTTGGCATTGAACAGCGGATTCAGGCCGGTGGTCTTCACATCTCCGGCGAGACCGGTGATACCGGAAGCTGTTTGAAAGGCACGCGAGCTGTTCACATCCTTGTTCTGCGCCGCGGTGGTCTGTACCGCGACGAGGATCACGACGGTGTCGTTGAGCTTGCGCGCTTTGTAGTCAACGGAGAGCTCGCTGAAGGCGCCGCCGGGAGACCACAGACTTCCGGTGGTTCGGGGGGGTGCGGCAGTCTCCTGCTCCTGCAAGCGCGCGATGTATTCGGAGCGAAGCTGAGCCGGGGTCGTCTTCTTGTTTTCTTTGGCAGCAGAGGCGGGCATGGCGGCCAGCGCCAGCAGAATCGCGGCGAGAGCCTGGTTCCGGACAGCGTTTCTGGTCCTCATTACAACCGGCCTTTCAGCACGCCATTGCCGGTGACCTGTGCGGTGTAAGTCTGCTGATGATCGGGCCCCTCGGCGCGAATGGTCTGGCCGACTGTGCCGTTCTGCAAACACACCACGGCAACGCGAATGTGAATGTGATCGCCCTCAATGAAGAGGGTTGCCGGTTCGCCGGAGTGGACCGCCGGAGTGGGCGCCGTACGGAGATTGTGCGGCGTAAGGGCCTCAGTGTTGGACATCGCGAGCTGACTGCTCGCTCCATTACCGAGGCGGACGCTGACAAAAAAGGGCAGGCACTGTCGCTGGGTGGCGCACTCCATGCGGACCACGACGCGATCGCCGGGCCAGCGTTGCATGGACTGAACGCGCAACTGCGGGTCTGCGGTGGCCGCGACGGCATCGGAGAGCATGGTGAGCTGTGCGGTCGAGACCTGCATACCCATGGCGGCCATCGCACCGGCAATGCGATCGGGGCTGATGGCGTAGCGCGCGGAGGCTGCAAAGGACGGCAGTGCGACAGCCAATATCGAGAACCCGGACAGAATAAACTTCAATCGCGTCATAGACCCTTTGCTTACTGCGCAAGCTGATTCAGCTGCTGCAGCATTTCGTCGGCGGCTTTGATTACGCGGGAGTTCGATTCATAGGAACGCTGCGCGAGGATCATGTTCACAAATTCGTCGACGACATTGACGTTGGACTGCTCCAGCATTCCCTGCTGGATGGTGCCGAGTCCCTGCGAGCCGCCGGGGGTGCCGACCACTGGATCGCCCGAGGCTGTTGTTGGCATATAGATGTTGTTGCCGATGCTGTTGAGGCCGCCGGGATTGGCAAACATGGCCAGCTGGATGATGCCGACCTGCTGCGCCTGCGTTTGTCCGGGCAACGTCGCACTCACAGTGCCATCGCTGCCGATGGTGATATTGGTGGCAGAGGCGGGAATGGAGATCGACGGCTGCAGCTGATCGCCGTTGGCGGTGACCAGATTGCCCTGGGCGTCGGGCTGGAAGGAGCCTGCGCGGGTGTAGCCGATCTGCCCGTTGGGCAGGAGGATCTGGAAGAAGCCAGAGCCCTGAATCGCGAGATCGAGCGGATTGCCGGTGTTGCTGAGATCGCCCTGGGTCTGGACGATTTCGGTGTTACCGGGCCGAGTGCCGAGACCGATCTGCAGGCCGGAGGCAACGGTGGTCTGCTGGGTCGCGGCGGCGCCGGGCATGACATCGTTCTGGTAGAGAAGATCGGAGAACTGCACGCGGCGCGCCTGAAATCCAGCGGTGCTCGAGTTGGCCAGGTTGTTGGCGATGTTGTCGAGATTGAGCTGCTGCGCCGTCATACCGCTGGCTGCCGTGTAAAGAGCGTGAAACATCCGTGGTTCTCCTTTTTGCTATCCGACCTTGGGCAGGTCCTGCGTTGCCGTCTTATCAATTTCCGAGTTGAACATGGAGAGAGCGCGCTGCATGATCTCTGCGGTTTGCTGCGCTTCCACCAGCTCGACCATGCCGGTGACGGGGTTGACGTTGGAATTCTCAAGGAAGCCCTGGCGAACGCTTGACTGGGTGGCGGGCTGCGCTGCGTTCGCGGGCGCCGCATAATACGAATTGCCGAGGCTGGTGAGCTGGGTCTCGGCGGGAAACTCGACGAGCTTCAGCTTGCCGCTGACGGCTCCGTCGAGAGAGATGGTGCCATCGGCACTGATGGCGATTTTGCCGGCCGGCATGCTGATGGGACTGCCATTGTCGCCCAGCACGGTGTCGCCGGTGCTGGTGACGAGCTGACCTTTCGCCGAAATCTGAAAACTGCCGTTGCGCGTGTAGGCGATCCCGTTGCCGGTCTGAACTTCGAAGTAGCCGCGACCCTCGATGGCGGCGTCGAGCGTGTTGCCAGTCTTCTGCAGCGTGCCCTGGCTGAGGTCGAGGGTGGTGCCGCTCATCAGACCGTATTCGTTCATGGCCTGCACAAGAGCCGAACCCGAAGGATTGGAGGCATCGGCGAGAACGGTGCTGAAGACATTCTGCTGGGCACGAAAGCCGACCGTGCTGGCGTTGGCCAGGTTGTTGGCGATCGTGTCGAGTTCAGCGGTACGCGACGTCAGGGCGGTGCAGACCGCGTAGTATCCGGAATCCATAGAACCTCGGCATGGAGGTATGCACGGGGCGTGCCATCTAACTGGGCAAACTTTACCTGGACTCAGCCTCGAAACGGCCCTGGAGAGGGGAATTGGATGAGGGTTCGATGAGAAGAGAGCCTGAGCGGGGGCTGGCGACTTCGCGACGGCCTCGCGGTCCTCATTCGAAGACAATCTGAGATTCCCGGAATCGGGCGTGCGGGCTGGCGAATTCAGGCGCGGGGACAGAGCTGCGGGCCGGAAACCTCGCACATGGGGCAGCGTGGCGAGACGCGCGACCGGGCGTGCGCTTTGCGCAGGAGGGTGGTCCAGGGTCCCTGGCCGTCGAGTCGTTGCATTTCCGCGAAGGATTCCTGGACCCGCAGAGGCAACGACCACAACTGCGCAAGCCTGACTCCTTTGTCGACCCAATTGCCGGCGCGATTCTCCGGCCATTGCCAGCTGAGAATGCCGGGCAGCATGCCGAGGGCGTGGGTGAGACCCACTAGGCAGGCCTGTTCCGGATCGATCCGGCCGTCGGTTGTGGCCGCCATTCGCCGGCACAGTTGGGCAACTTCACGCGAGTGCGCCCAGAGCTCAATGACGCCGCGGTGGCGCGCTTCGCTGAGAACGGTGCGACGGCCTGCGGCCTGCAGGCAGGCCTCCAGACCGAGATCCGCAATGCAGTCCTCAATGCGCGCAGGGGGTCCACTTTCGCGGGCGGCGAGACGCAGAATCTGGAGCGTTGCGCCGAGGTCGCTCAGAACGAGTTGCGAGATATCGCGCAGATCGACGGAAAACTCGTGCAGCTTGAGCTCCATCTGCAGGAGCGTTTCAGGCAGGGCTGGAAGGTCGGGAAGATCGTCGACGAACTCGAGTTGAAACGGCTGGCTCTCAGCCCACAAACTGCTGGCAGCCGGAAATCCAAAAACGCTTGCGTTCGGCACGATCGTCTCCCGGAACACCTATCGGCATTCCAGGAGAAGGTTCTAGCCCAGCGCGCCGAGGGTCTCCGGTGCGAAATGGGAATCTGTGGTCACCGGGGCGGTTGTCGGATTTTCTCTGGCGAAGAGGACATCGACGATGCGGCGCTTGCCGGTCAGTCGCGCCCACACCCATGACTTGCACTGTATAAGGCTGGCATCGGTGGCCGCGGCATCCAGTGCATAGCGGCCGAGGGTCCTGGCCATCTGTGCCGGCTCGCCGGGCTGATCGACAACAACCTCTTCGTAGTGGGCGGGATGGGCGATGCAACGCATCTGTGTAGTCATTTCCGCCGAAGTAAGGAAGCAAGGCTCGGCGCGGTAGCCAGTGACCTGCTCGATGGACTGAAGAAGGCGGTGATCCACGCGATCGACAAAGCCAAGGACCAGCCGCCTGGCGCTCGCGGAATAGAAAAGTGGGGCCGCTGAGAAGGTGCGCAGCAGGGCGAGAGGGATGCCAACCTCGACGGCGTGGCCCGCTCGTTCCTGAACGAGCACCGGATAACCCCACTGCGCGCTGCGTGCGGTGGCGAGCTGCTTTTCGGTCGTCCAGCCCAGCGCGAGCAAAGCGGTTTCAAAGTCGGTGCCGTTCCGGCGGCTCAGTTCGGTCGCCATGCGGAGCTGACTCTCGGTGAGGAAGCCCTTCGACAACAGAGCCAGACCCAGGGAGAGCCGTGGATTGCGGGGCATCTCCATCACGTGGCGTGCGGAGAGCGCGGCCAAAGGCGTGCGGGCACCGGCAACGAAACAGTCGACACTGCAGTACCAGTCCTGATCGATGCGGATGCCCGCGCTCTTTGTGGGAACCGGGCGCATCAGCAGCTTGTTGTGGCAGGTGGCCAACCCGCAACGCGCGCGGACGTGGTTCCATCCAAAATCAATCGAGGGCAGCAGGGATTTCAGAATTACATTCATCGCAATGAGCCTTTGTCTTAGTTCATGAGGTGGGAGGCGACCGGCTGCGGAATCTCGGTTACCCGCAGGCCGTAATTGCCATCGACGATGACGGCTTCTCCGCGGGCAATCACTTTGCCATCGAGCAGAAGTTCCACGGGCTCGTCCACCATGCGATCGAGCTCGATGACGGAGCCACTGGAGAGTTCCAGGACTTCACGCAGCGGGAGTTGGCGCTGGCCGAAACGGAGCGAGACGTTGAGTTCGACGTCCATCAACATCTGCAGATTCGGGGACTCGAAGCGCGGAGCCGAGGACGCCGACGCTCCGCTTCCGCCGGTCGCCGCGCACAGGGCAGCGACCAACTGCCCATCGAAATAGAGCAGGACCGGCGCACCGGAAGGATCGGCAGGAGCAGAGAGAGGTACGACGAACATGCCGCCGAAAGCCAGACCGGAGACACGATCGAGGCGAAAGCTCAGCTCGCCGAACTGCGAGGTAAGCAGCGACTTCAGCCCGCCCGTGGCGCCGGCAAGGATCTTAACGAGGGCGTTCTCCGCCTCGTCATCCACCGGTGGCCGGCCAAGGATGCTCGCCGCCAGGGCGTTGGCCTGCGGCTCGTAGAACTCGACGAAGCACTCGCCGCGCAGAGAACCGTCGACGGAGAGGCGGAAGTGGAGCGGCTGTCCGTGACGCGTCGAAGGCTCGGAACCTTCCATGACTTCGAGCGGCCACGGTGCGCCAGCGGCTTTGCCCAGGGCGTCGGCTGCGGCAGTCGCAAATGCGGCTGCGAAGATTCTTGCACCTTTTTTGTTGTTGGCGTTATCTGGCATTTTCCATTCCTTCCCAATTCGTCGATGTAGCACGCCGCCCGAGTTGCGCGGCCTTTTGCGATCCGTTGCGCACCGGTACGGCTTCGAAAATTCCGTGTCCGGCGGCGGTGAGCATGCCCGGCGTCCGTACCGGTGCGCGCAGCTTGAGCACGCTGCCTGGTTGCAGCGCCATGAGGTCGCGGACGGCAACCCTGAGCCCGGGGAGTTCGGCCGCCAGTTCGACATCGCAATCGAGGATCCGTTCGCGAATGCCCGGCCGGGGGAAATAGCGGACGCTTCCCTTCTTCTGCGGCTGGTCCTGTTTGATCTGCTGGACGAGGAGGCCGAGGAAGCTGCCAGGGAGAACCAGCTGCAGCGCGCCTTTGGCGGGGCCAAGCTCAATTTCGAATTTCGCAACGGCCAGTCGTTCGTTCGCCGGGCAGTACTGCTGCACCAGCGATGGCTTAATGCGACGGCATGGCGTCAGCGACAGGTTCGGAAAGCGCCACACGCCTTCGATCTGGCGCGCAATCAGGGCCATGACATCCTGCATGATTTCTTCTTCAATTTCGGAGAGCTCGCGGTTTTCGCCTCCCAAGGCGCCGGTGCCGCCAAGCAGGACTTCGATCATGGCGAAGATCAGGCTGATGTCGCACTCCACGATCATGGTGCTCTGGACGGTGCTGAGCGTGAGCGGTACAACGTAGGTCAAGGGGGCGAGGCCGGCGATGTGCTCGTTCACCGGGTGCTGTTCCAGGCCTTTCGGTTTCACCTCGACTCCGGTACCCAGCCAGCTGTCGAGGGCGATCGCGGTGCGGCGCGCGAAACTTTCGTGCATCGTATTCAGAGCGCGCGCAGTTTCGTTGGATAGTCTTCCCGATGTCCGAAAATTGCAGCTCGCTACGGTCTTTTGTTTTTCGCGCGTTTCGGTCGTGTCCGTTGTTTCCGGAGCTGTGGATGGCTTGTCGACCTGATCAGGCATGGTGGAAGACTCCTTTCATCATGCGGGGTGGCGCGGACGGTCGCTGCTCGAGGTGGCCAAGATATTCACGGAGCTTGATCACCGCGGCCTGCCGGATTTGCGAGACGCGGGATAGTGCGACGCCGACGACTTTGGCGATTTCCTTCATGGTGAGTTCTTCGCGGTAGTAAAGGGAGAGGATCAACTGCTCTCGCTCGCTGAGCTTGCCAATGGCTTCGGCGAGATGGGACTTCATCTCGGCGTCAAGGCAAAGGTCAAATGGATTGGGATCGTCGAGGTTAGGCGCGGACTCGATGACGTCGATGGCTTCCGATTCACCATTGACGGTCGTCACCTGCTGGCCAGTGATATGCAGCGAATCGATCTGCGCCATGATGCGACGCAGGTACTCGAGATCGACCTGCATTTCGTCGGCAATTTCGGTGTCCGCAGGCTTGCGGCCGAGCCTCGACTCGAGGCGCGAAGTGGCCTCAGCGATTTCGCGGCCGCGACGGCGCAGGGAGCGCGATCCGGAATCAATCTCACGCAGGCTGTCGAGGATCGCCCCGCGAATACGGAACTTGGCAAAGGTTTTGAACTGCGCATTGCGTGTGTGATCGAAGGAGCGGTTCGCTTCCAGCAGCCCGATCACGCCCGCGCTCACGAGGTCTTCCAGCTCCACATGCTGGGGAAGCCGTTCGCGAATCCGCTGGGCGATGTAATACACCTGCGGCAATTCCTGCATCACCAGATCGTCGGCACTCCCGCCGCCCGCCGCACTTCTGCTATAGGCCAGCTCAGCAGCCGTCATCGTTGCACCTCACCGGACATAAAAACCTCAAACTTTTTCATCGAACCGACCCCAGCGACATGACCTGCGTCATGGGGGGAATTTCCGAAGGAGAAATCACGACCACCCGGGGAATGAACGGCTCCAGGTGGCGGCGCAGATAGAATCGCCCGGGCGACGCGCAGAGCAACACAGGCGGCGCGGCGGCAAACTGATCGCCTAACATGCCACGCAGACCGTCGAGCACGCGCCGAGCGACTGAAATCTGGATTGCGTTGCTGGATGCGGCTGGCTGATTCTGCATTCCGGTGCGCATGCACTCTTCCTCGATGGAGCTGTCGAGCGTGACGACCTTCAGTTGACCGCGATCGTCGAGCAGGGGACGGATGAGCGCACGGCCGAGCGCGTGGCGGCAGGCCTCGACCAGGATCACCGGATTCTTGTTGGTCGCAGCGGTCTCGACCAGGGTTTCGAGTATGGTGCCCAGGTCGCGGATGGAGACCTGTTCGCGGAGAAGCTGCTGGAGGACTTTCTGGATTTCGCCCAGGCTGATGAGCTTGGGCATGAGCTCTTCGACGAGCTTGGGATGCGAGTCTGCCAGGCGGTCGATGAGGCGTTTGGTCTCGGAGCGCGTGAGCAGCTCGTGGGCGTTCTGGCGGATCAGCTCGGAGAGATGGGCTGACAGTGCCGAGGTGTGATCGACGACAGCATAGCCGGCAGCGATGGCCTGGGCCTGGTGGTCGGGGGTGATCCACTTGGCGGGAGAATCGAAGGCCGGCTCGCGCGTTTCCTGACCGGGCAGATCGCCGGGCTTCGGGTTCGAATTAACGGCGAGCAGGCGGTCGCGGCGCAGCTCCCAGCGCGCGATTTCGACGCCGCGAAGGTGGACCACGTATTCGCGCTCGCGCAGGGACAAGTTGTCGGTGATATGGATCGAAGGGACGAGGAAGCCGAGCTGCTGGGCCAAATTCTTGCGTAAGGATTTCACGCGAGCCAGGAGCTGGCCGCCCTGCTTCGCGTCGACCAGAGGCACCAGGCCGACGCCGACTTCGAGCATCAGCTCATCGAGTTTGAGCACCGCGTCCATGGGATCGATGATCGGGGCGCCTGGGGTTCCGGGTTTGGCGGTTGCCGTCGCTGCTTTCGCGGCCGCCTCTGCCGGGGCGGGCTTCATCTTCCAGGCGGCAAACATCGTGACACCGGCCAGGGTGATGAAGGAAAACTTCGGCATACCGGGGATGAGGGCGAGCGCCATGAGAGCGCCGCCGGCGATCCACAGGGGGCGCGAGGTTTTGAAGATCTGCTTGCCGATGTCCACGCCGAGGGAGTGATCGGAGGCCGCGCGGGTGACGACGATGCCACCTGCGACGGATACGAGCAGGGAGGGCACAATCGCAACGAGGCCATCGCCAACGGTGAGGATGGTATAGGTCCTGAGCGCTTCGGCGAAGGGCACGCCCTGCTGGAAGACGCCGATAAGGAAGCCGGCAACAATATTGATGGCGGTGATGAGGATGGTTGCCATCGAGTCGCGCTGGCTGAAGCGCGCCGCGCCGTCCATCGCACCGCAAAACTCGGCTTCTTTCGCGACCGCCTCGCGGCGCTGGCGAGCCTGATCGGCGTTGATAAGGCCGGTATTCAGGTCGGAGTCGATGGCCATCTGCTTGCCGGGCATGGCGTCGAGGGTGAAACGTGCCGTGACTTCGGCGGTGCGGACCGCACCGTGGCTGACGACGAGGTATTGAATCGCGATCAGGGCGAGGAAGAGTACGAAGCCGACGATGTAATTGCCACCGACGACAAACTGGCCGAAGGCTTCGATGACTTTACCGGCGGCTGAGGAGCCTTCGCTGCCGTGAAGGAGAATGCGGCGCGTGCTGGCAACGTCGAGCGCCAGACGCATCAGCGTCAAGAGCAGGATGAGGCTGGGAAAGACGGAGAACTGCACCGGGCGAAGCACCTGAATCGCCGTCAGGAGCACGAGAACAGCAGCGGTGATGTTAAGCGTGAGAAGCAGGTCCAGGGCGAAGCTCGGCAAGGGCACGAGCATGACAAAGACGAGCGCCACGGCGCCAACGGGGATGACCCAGTCGGAGTAGGCATGGAGGGTCGACAGCAATCCTGTTTTCTGGCTCACAGCGGCCTCACCTGGGGAAAGGGATTCATGGAAGCGGCTCTGCGCTGGGCCTCACGCCTGCGCACTTCGGCCTGAGCCTTGTAGACGAGCACGAGAATTTCGGCGACGGCGTGATAGAGCGCCGCGGGAATGGGGTCGCCGACCTCGACGCCTTTGTAGAGGGCCTGGGCGAGAGGCTTGTTTTCCATGACGGGTATGTCACGTTCCCAGGCGATTTCCTTAATGCGCCGGGCGAGGTTGTCGAGGCCTTTGGCGACGACAATGGGCGCGGGCATGTTTACTTCGTAGCGCAGGGCTACGGCGTAGTGGGTTGGATTTGTGACCACAACAGTTGCGGTTTCGGCGTTCTTCATCATCTGCTTACGCCGGTTGTGCCGCTGCAGCTTGCGGATGCGCGCCTTGCTCTGCGGATTGCCGTCGGACTGCTTCATTTCCTCTTTGAGGTCCTCGCGGCTCATCTTGAGGTCGGACTCGTTCTTCCGCCATTGCAGTGCGTAGTCCACGCCGCCCCACGCGAGGAGGACCAGGCCCGATTTCCAGCTGATCTCGAGGAGGATGCTGGTGATGAGGCCGGTGAACTGTCGCGCGTCGGAGAAGGAGCTGAAGAGCATCTGCGTCCAGTGGCTGCGAATGCAGGCATAGCCGACCCAGGCGATTGCGCCGAAGGGAACCAGGGATTTGAGAACCGTGCTCAGGGCAGCTGGGGAGACCATCTGCTGGAGTTTGTTCGCCGGGCTCATCCGCTCGACCTTGGGCGACAGCGCCTCCGGGGCAAAGACAAATCCGCCCTGGGCCAGGCTGGTGATCAGCGCGACTCCCATGGCGGCTAACAGGAGGGGAAAGACCCAGCGCATGGCTTCGATGCTCGTCCAGAAGAGCAGGGGTCCGTTGGCTTCGATGGTGTCGGCGCTGGCGGAATCGAGAACATTGCGGAAATAGGCAGTCCACTGCTGAATAGCGCCGTGACCCATGTACCAGAGCACGCCGGCGACGGCGGCCATGGCGAGGGCGCCGCTGAGTTCGCGAGAGCGCGTGACCTGGCCGCGTTCCCGGGCTTTTTGCCGGTGTCGCGGTGTCGGTTTTTCTGTTTTGTTCCCGTCAGCCATGGAGTCCCGCCGAAGCCAGATGGAGTAGCCGGTCGCTGTTGGTCATGGCGTCCAGAAACAGACGCCGGAAGAGATCGGGCCAGTACTTCAGGGTCGCGATGAGAACGAAGATGCCCAAAAGACTCTTCACCGGTGGGCCGAGGAGCATCAGCGGCATCTGCGGTGAAGCTTTGCCGAGAAGGCCGAGGATTACGTCTGCGGCGAGCGTGGCCGACAGGACGGGCGCGGCGATCTGCACGCCGAGGCCGAACAAATCGCCGACCGTCTTCACGATGCCCATCGTAAAGAGGCCGCCGATGTGCGCGGTTCCGGGGGGAAGGTAGTCGAAGCTGTTGCCGACGGCGCGGAGGAGCCAGTAGTGGACGTCCATGCGCAGGAACAGGAGCATGACGATGCTCTGATAGAAGAGCGAGATCACGGGGGTATCGACCTGGGTCTGGGGGTCGAGGATGTTCACGAGCGAGTAGCCCATCTGGACGCCGAGCACCTGCCCGCTGAGCTGGGCTGCTTCGAAAATCAGATTCGTCGCGATGCCGATTCCGGCACCGATGGCGAATTCGGTTATGACCATGAAGGGCCACTGGCCCAGGGGAAGCGATGCGATGCTGTGGCCGACCACGGGATAGAGGAGGATGGTGATCGCGAGAACGAGAATCGCCTTCACGCGCGCCGGGATGACCATGCTGCCAAAGAAGGGGGCAAAGAGCATGAGGCCGCTCAGGCGGACACCGATGGTGAGCACGCCGGCGATGATCGTGATGAGAGGGATTTCGATCATTGAAGGTAGGTATGGAAATCCGAGAGCATGGAGACGGTGAAGTGTGCGAGGTGCCGCCACATCCACGGCATCGCAATAAAGAGAGCGGCGCCGGTGGCCACAAGGCGGGTGACAGCTGAAATGGTCATGTCCTGCAGGGAGGTAAGAACCTGGGCGACGTTCACCACCAGGCTCACCAGAATGGCCACGCCGAGAATGGGTCCGGCGAGCAGCACCACTTCGGTGAGCATCATGCGTCCGAGATAAACAACCTGATCGACGTTCATCAGTTAAAGCTCCTCATCAATGAACCGATCAACAAGTGCCATCCATCGACCATGAGGAAGAGCAGCAGTTTGAGCGGAGTGGAGATGACCACGGGTGGCAACTGCAGCATCCCGATGGAGGTCGTGATCGAGGCGACGACCATATCCACGATCAGGAAAGGCAGAAACAGCACGGTACCGATCTGAAAACCGGCTTTCAGTTCGGAGAGGATGTAGGCGGGCAGGAGGACGCGCATCGAGACGTCGTCCATGGATTTAGGCCGCGGCTCTTTGGCCAGATCGACGAAGAGGGCGACGTCTTTTTCGCGCACGTAGTGCGACATGAATTTGCGCAGTGGCGCTTCGCCGCGAGTGAGCGCGTCGGTGGCGCTGATTTGACCGGCCTGCATGGGGACGACGGCGTCCTGATAGATCTGCGAGCCCACGGGCTGCATCAGGAAGAAGGTCAGGATCAGGGAAAGCCCGATGAGGGTTTGGTTCGAAGGGGTGGTCTGCAGGCCGAGCGCCTGGCGGAGAAAGTGAAAGACGATCAGGAGGCGGGCGAACGGCGTGACGCACAACAGCAAAGAAGGAATGAGCGTGAGGCCGGTGAGAAGGATGACGACGGACCACGGAACCGAGCTTCCCGGGACGCCCTGGAGCTGGATGCCTCCGCCGGGCATGGCGGGGAGGGTGACCGGATTGAGCTGATTGCGCACGCCGGAAGGCCGGATGGTGGGAGCGGAGGGTTTGGCGCCTCCTGGAGTTTTGGTCCTGCCCGGAGTTGAGGGGGCTGGAGCCGCGGATGCGGGCGCACCGGCGGGCGCTGTGGTAGCTGCCGGAGCACTCGAAGCTGCCGGCGCATTCGTGGTCGCGCTGGTATTGGTTGTGGAATTGGCTTGCGCCACCGCTGCCGGACCGGCGATGGCGAGAACCAGTCCCGCGCCGATCACGCAGCGAACTAAACTGCCCAAGGTCATCCCAATCCCCCGCTGGGCTTCATGGCGAGTGCAAGGTCAGGGTTCGATGCGGCCCCCTCTCCGAGCTGGGTCAGCAGGGCCACACCGGCGGTGCCTCCGCCGATAAGAAATTTGCGCCCCTCGACCTGAACGACGGCGACGAAGCGCTTTTCGCCCAGAGAAACGGTCTCAGCGACGCGGAGCTGTTTCGTGGGCGCGTACTTCCTGTTGATCAGGGACCACGCGCGCATCAGCAGATTCGGCGCGACAGGCTTCGGCTGCCTGAACAGAACCGTAGCGGCGGGGGTTTGGTCTGCTTCTTCGACGAGCGTGGGACGGGTCGGGCGTTCTTCCACCTCCGCCGCCAGCGCCAGCTCGCGCTCTCTTACTTCGCGAAGACGGCGCTCTTCTGCGGCCTGACGGACCCGTTCCATCGCGGCACGAAAGCGCTCTTCGGCCTCGCGCTCACTCGCCCTCTCTTCCTGCTGTCTTCGCGCTTCCTCTTCGCGGCGAGCGTGTTCCTCTGCCACGAGACGGGCCTGCTCCTGGGCTTCCAAACGGGCCTGCTCCTCGACCTCGCGGCGACGCTGCTCGGCCGCCAGGCGCCCGAGTTCCTCCTGAAAACGGCGCTTGAGTTCCTCGGCTTCACGCCGGCTCTGCTCCTCTTCGCGCAGCTTCAACTCTTCGGCTTCACGGCGGAGCCGCTCTGCTTCACGAGCCCGCTGTTCTTCTGCTTCCCGCTGGGCCTGGGCTTCGGCGCGGAGCTTCTGTTCTTCCGCGGCCTGCCGCTGCTGTTCGGCCTGGCGAAGCTGCAGCGCGAGCGCCTCCCAACGCGCCTGTTCCTGGGCTTCGCGGCGATTCTGTTCTTCAGCTTCCTGGCGCTGCTGTTCCTCGGCGAGCTGCTGCTTCTGCGCGGGTGCTTCGACGCGCCTGTGCTTTTCTGTCTGCCGCCGTTTGCGTTCTTCGGCGACATCGCGGCGGATGCGCGCTTCGTCCTCGGCGCGCCGTTGCTCGTCGAGATCCAGAGCCACTCGTCCCTGTGGCTTGCGATCCGGGCGGCTTTGCTCCTCGGTACAGTCGATCAGGGCAGTGAGAAACGAGCCGTCTCTCGGCTGCCGCCAGGCCGGTGCAAACGGAAGTGGGTCCGGCGCCGATGCGGCCAGAGCGCTGGGGAACTGAATCGGACCGCGCGCGAGCGTGGCTTTGGAGGGAGTGTGTGGAACGCGAAGAGGAGCTGTCGTCATGCCTGATCCGTAACGCGAACCGCGAGGCGGTCGCCGATGACTTCGAATTCTGTCCAGCCGATGAGGAGGCGGTTCACCCGGAGGGGTACGTCGCTGGTATGGTGACAAGCCGTCTCGACAATCGACCCCTGGGTGAGGGCAAGCAGATCGGCAATCGTGAACCGCACCACGGGGACTTCGACTGTGACCCTGCAGGGCAGCCACGACATGCTGTCGAGCAGATCGTCGCTGTTCTGCACGCGCGCGGAGACGGCCGTCTCGGCGGGTCGTGGTTCAGGGGTCAAGGTAGCGGCACTCATGATTCCGGCTTACTCCTGGGTCTCCATCCGTTTTCGGCGTGCGCGATGTGGACGGAGCGATTGCGTCGACGTTAATGCAATCGAGTGGCCGGAAATACAGACAGGTGCGCAGCCCTGGCCCAGCCGCCGGCCCTTCGGCCAAACGACTGTGAAACAAGGACTTGCACACCTCGATGGGGAACGGCCCGGCTCAGGCTGTGAGTGAGACAGCCATGAGAGCCGGAAGTCTTCCTCAGGCCTCCGCCGACCCGTGATTGCGGGTGGCGAAGGCCTCTAATCGTTCACTAACGCAAGCGATCCCGGTTACTGGATCATCTGGATGGTGGCCTGCGACACCTGGTCCATGGTGGTAAGGACTTTGGCGTTGGCGTCGTAGCCCTGCTGGGCGACGATCATGTTGGCAAATTCATCGGAGAGGTTGACGTTGGATTCTTCCACCGCGCCACCGGTGATGGTTCCGTTGCCACCGGCACCTGCCTCGCCGATCACCGCGCTGCCCGAAGCGAAGGTCGCCTGCAGGTCGTTGTTGCCCAGCTGAGTCAGGCCCTGGTCATTGGCAAAGCTGGCGATGGCGACCTTGCCGAGCGCCATGGTCTGATTGTTGCTGAACTGTCCCTGCACCGTTCCGTCGGAGAGGACCGAATAACCGGTGAGGGTTCCCACGCCGTAGCCGTTCTGGGTGGTGGAGGTGGTGGCGCTGGCGCCGGTCTGCTGGGTGATGAGCGACACCCCGCCGGGTCCCTTCAGCGCCCAGCTCATGTTCATGGAGGATGCGCCGTCGGCCAAGCCGGTGACCTGGATGCCGGCGATCGGGCTGGCCGGCGAGGTCAGGTTGCCCGACGAGTCGAAGGTCAGGTTACCGGTGGCCAACGTGGTTGGGTTGCCGGTGCCACCCGTCGCCGAAGCCGGAAGGGTGATCGAGTAGGTCCACGCCCCAGGCGCCGTGTTGGTGTAGTTCACCGTCAGTGTCTGCTGGGTACCGAGAGAATCGTAGACGGTAAGCGGGGTGCTGAAGCTGTCGCCCGGAGCGGCGCTGGCATTCAGGTTGGCGTCCATGGAGAAGGTGCTGGTCTGCACCGCGGGAATATTGGCTGCCTGATTCACATTGATGGGCGCCAGTGCGGTGCTGGTGGAAACCACACCGTTGACTGCCGGGTAGCCCATCACCAGCTGTCCCTGAGACGTGCAAAGCTCGCCCTGGGAGTTGACCGTGAAGGCGCCGTCGCGGGTGAAGCTCTCCTGAGCGTTCCCGGTATTCTGCACGACGAAGAAGCCGTTGCCCTGCAGAGCCAGGTTGGAGGCGATGCCGGTGGAACTCACCGTGCCGTTAGTGTAGTTCGAAGTCTGGCCGGCGATCTGAACGCCCGATCCGATCTGGATGGGATCGCCATTCCCGGAGACGCCCTGCATCTGGTTGAAGACGTCGGCAAAGTTGAGGGTCTCGTCCTTATAGCCGTCGGTGTTGAGGTTGGAAAGATTGTTGGCGATGACATTCAGCGAATCGGAGCTGGCTGCCAGGCCTGAAAGAGGAATCGAAAACGCTGACATTATCTGCCTCCCTGAGTGGCGTGGTTGGAATTGAGATTTGCGGCGCCGATGTTTCCATACAGATTCATCAGGCCGCCCGGAATGGGACCGTTGATCCCTGCAGGTTGCGCACCGAACACGGTTCCGGGAGTGGTTGCTTTCCCGGGAGTCATGGCCGCGGCGCCAACCGGGTTGCTCACAACGGAGCCCTGCGTCCCGGTGCCCGAGGTGCCGGTGGATGTTGCGCCTCCGGACATCGTTGTCAGTGTCTGGTTGATGGCGATGAGCTGGTCGAGTTGATTGAGCGAAACCATTTGGCCGACCATCTCGGTGGGATCGACCGGCTGGGTCGGATCCTGGTTCTGCAACTCGGTGACCAGCAGGTTGAGAAATGTGGACTGCAGGTTGCCGGAGGACAGACTGCTGTTTCCGGTGTCGGAGCTGCTGGTCCCGTTGCTTCCCGACGTTCCGTTCGTACCCGATGCCTGCGCCTGGAGGGGTGCATTGATCGCCGGTGTGAAACCCTGAATGTTCATGGTTCTTTCCTTTTCTTCCTTTTAGGCCCTGATATCCAGCCGATCGGCATTGAGTGCCTCAACGGCCATACGCGGAGTCACGGTTTCCGTTTCCGCCAAACTGACTGCGCCCATCCCATCAACCGGGCGCGTGAAAGATCTCTGTTCCTGCTGCGACGGCTGACCGCCGTGGTTGGAAAAGCTCGTCCCGCTGTGCGTGACTTCGATCGCCGCGCGCAGCCCCAGATCGTCGCCGAGCTTGGTCTGGATTGCGGGCGCGCTCTGCGCAATCGCACGGCTCAGGTCGCCGTGATCGACGGTGATTTGCGCGATCATCTGCTGCTGCGAAACCGCGGTGCGGATGGAGATGTCGCCGAACTCGGCCGTCCGCATGCCGACGTGCATCTGGGTCTCGCTCAGAGTCTGGAGGAGCTTTGCCGTGTTGATCCCGGAGGTGGCAGCCGTCTCAGCGTTGTCGCCCGTCGCAGGAAGTGCCGCACCGGCGATGTCGGCCGGATGTTGCTTTTCAGCCGTAGCGCTTGTGGCAACCTGCGGCGCCGTTACGTGAACGGGCACGGTTTGTGAAGGGGCGTCGACAGCCTTCGCGGCGACGGCAAGGGTCTGTGAGGGATCGGTCGGCGTGTGCTGCGAGGGCGTCGCGCTCTGCGCATTCTGACTGGACGTGCCACTTGCTGGCGAGGAGTTCTGGTCAGAGCTGCCCTTCACCGGAATCGTCCCGTTCGTGCTGCTGTCATCCTTCGCGCCGGCCGTATCGGTCACTTTGCTGTCAATCGCCTTACTGTTCAGCTGAACGCCGGCAGCGTTAGCGTTCGTGAAGTTCACCCCGGGAAGGAATTGAACGGCGGGAACGATGACTGCGTTATTCGCAAGCACCTGGACGGTCGAATTCTGAGGAGCACCGGTGACGCCGGATGTTGCGGTTGGGGCAGAAGGATTGCTGGAAACCGTGTCGTTCCCATCGCTCTTCGGCTCTTCGCGTGCGGTTCCGTTCTGCGGCTGCGACACGAACAGCGCCTGCGCGGCAGCAAGCAGAGCGCTTCGATCATCGCTCGTGCGCCCTGTGGTTGCAGGGATGGCGCCGGAAACTGCGCCGGCTTGAGGGGTCTTGCTTGTTCCATCCGTGCTCGGGGTGGTTTCGGACTGCTGCGCATCCGTCGTCTGAGATCCATCGAGTCGCGGGGGTAGATCCTGCAGCGGGCTCAGGATTTGTTGCGCCGAGCTATCGTCGAGTTGTGCTGATGGCGCACTCGATGTCTTCCCTACCTGTGCCTCGATCATCGAGATCTGCGCCGTGGCTTCGCGATCCGCCGGAGTCCCGACCTGTACGCTGCTCTCTTTCTCTGGAGCGGGTTGAGGTGTTGTGGCTGCCGAGTCCGAGACTGTTTGTGCCTGAACCGGGACTACGGGCGCGGCGGTTTGGGAATCGCCGGCGGGACTGTTTGCAACTGTCGGCAGATCGAGAGCTGGTGTCGCCACAGTTCCACTGACCGCTGCGGGAATCGGGGCGGCCGATTGAGTCGCGTTTCGGATGGGCGTCGGGATCGCGTCGGAGGAAACCCCGGGCACGCTCGCCGTGAGGGCGGGGATGGTTGCGCTCTTCGCCGAATTGACCGGGGCTGGCTGCTGATCTTTCGTTCCTTTCACTACCGCAGACGGGTTCGTTGTCGAAAGAACCTTCTGGAAGCGAGCGATGGGCAGGATGGTCAGGTTGGCGCCCGCGATGTCGGAGAACGGTGTGGCCAGCGCGAGAGTCGGCTGCGATCCGGCTGGGCTTGTCTGCGGTGTTGCGTTCCCGGATGACTGCGAGTCGGCTGCACCGGA